>PVMK01164187.1_pt1 | contig 117124 bp, 94 predicted proteins | sample 1853481 | NCBI WGS metagenome assembly PVMK01 (sample SAMN08533507, study PRJNA380276) | Marine sediment metagenome, whole genome shotgun sequencing project.
ACACCGAACTGAAGAGTATGAGCCAGGGCCAGGGTAGCTTCACAATGGAATTCAGCCATTATGACCCTGTCCCACATTCTGTACAGCAGCAACTAGAGAAGGATCATCAGCCGCAACACGACAACTGAGTCAACGAAGCAAACAAGCAGTATGGGTATCTGTCATTCTTATTCCGGCCATATTTTGGGGAATGACGGTGTAGGGGGGCTTTTGGTGACGAGGGTTCTAAAAGCGAGAACAATCCCATAGTCTAAGGGAAGGAGAGGCCAGCTTCGGAGAGCTTGCAGCAATGCCTTGACGGCGTCTTTGTAAGCACGGGCCTGAAGACAGGAGACGGCCTTGGCGCCTTCAATGCGTCCTTTTCGATGCCTGAGTCGGATCCACAGCCATGCTTTCTGCCCACGGCTTAGTCTGGGTTTATATTGGGTCAGGATTTGCTGTATCTCTGCTGCGAACGCGGTATTGTGAGCCACCGTTTTCGACTCATCATGGATGCGGTAGATGGCGGTAGACTGCGCTAACCTCAAGGGCTTTATGTGCTCGATGAAACGCAAACGCATCCAGAACTCATAATCCATGCCGAAAAGCAGATCTTCTCGAAATGGCCCAACTCTCCTGTGCAAGCGAGCAGACCAGAAACAGCCTGCCTGGGCCAGGGGGCAACTCAGAAACCATCGAGTAAAACTATTTCCCGGAAGGACGGGAAACGGCCAAAACGTTCCGCTTTTTTCCATGCATTGCACTCGGCCTGCGATCCACTCCCGGCCAGACAGAAAGGCTAGCGCCGCCGCCTTTAAGGCACCAGGCTCATAAAGGTCATCGCTGTTGAGATAGGCATATAGCTGACCGGTAGCCCGGGCAAACCCCTTGTTGATAGCCTGGGCCTGCCCTTCGTCGGCTTCACTGACCCAGTAGGTCAACCATGACTGATACTTTTTGATCACCGCCAAAGTGTCGTCGGTCGACCCACCATCGATGATGATATATTCCAGGTTCGGGTAGCCCTGCAGGAGCACCGAGCGGATGGTTGCTTCGAGAAAAACGCCCTGGTTATAAGAAGGAGTAACGACCGTGATACTGGGCCAGGGCTGTCCCTCGGGAGTTGTTGCAGGGAGAGGACTGTAAACTTCCGTCCATCTCTCCTCGTCTGTGCAAGCAGACGGAGTGGGTAATTCTTCCAGCGTAGAGGACATACGTACCTCCTGGGTACTTGGGGTTTGTTAACACAATCCCTGTCAGTTCAATGGACCATCCAGAAATACTGAGTATCTTTCAGTTTCTCCACCACCTCTTCCCAATTGTCCACCAGAACCACCGGAGTATCGGTCACGGACTTCTGGTACCTGATTTTAGCTTCATAGGAATCGATGTTTAACCAGTCACATACTTTCAGGTATGCAATCTGCGGATCATTATAAATGTGATCCTCATAGGCAATTTCCAGAACATTCTCTCCCCGCAGGGCCTCACGAAGCTTTTCGTATTGTCGATCCATATAATCAAACATCTCGACTATCGGCGCGCACTTACCCTGTATACACACCCTTTGCGTGTCTAAATGAACCTTTACGACGGGTGGCTTATCTTCCGTGCTCTGGATGTGCCACTTGTTCCCACGTTTTTTCGCGACCAAAATGGATAGCAACTTTCGGAGAAAGTTTTTTCGACTGAGAATAATGAATTTGTCGAACCCTGATTCCCGTAATATCCCGACAAATTCTTCAATATCAGAATTAAATATTGCCAGATGCTGGCATTCAAAAAATTTTGCTTCTACCAGAGTATAACTTTTCAAGGCGATAGCGCGTCTTCCCATCAGCATGTTTTTCGGCGTAGTTGGAAGTTTTTTATCCCCATGAAAAGGATTAAAAATTTCACCGTTTGAACGAATTTTCGGATGCTGGCCCAAAAGATCAGCCAAAATTGTGCTGCCGCATCTTCCCTGGTGGAAAAGAAAAATTCCTCCTGGCATCCAGGAGGAATAGAGTCTGGAAATATTTGCCGCCGAATCTATCGCAAAGCCATTATTAGCAAATAAATTTAGAGTAAATTTTGACACTTTCCACTGCTCTTGATTACTTTCGCGCAATCCTAGCAGAGAAGTTCCGCGACTCGCAAATAACGTACGCCTACAGTTCCCGGAAAAATTTTCGGGAGAAATTTACATCTTTCAAAACTCTCAAAAGACGCCACGCCGACTCTTCGCCACCAAACCAGTTCGGATTGGTGGCATCAATAATGCGGCGTGACGCGGAAACAGCGATTGATGTCGCCAGCCTTCCGCAAATCAAGGGGTATATAACCATGACTTCCGCTTTTGTCAGAGGCCGGATGGCCTGGTAAGCCCGGGTCACCAGGTGTGCAGTTTCAAGAGGATTTTCCCGATCCCATATCATGTAGGTCAGGCAAATGGAGAGGTCGCATATCGCAGGATTAATGCAGCTGTCCCCGAAATCCACCAGGCCGGTCACCCGGTCATCTTCAACCAGTATATTTTCAGGATTCATGTCACCGTGAATAAACTGCTGTGGAAGAAATTTCAGGACACTATCCGCTTGCTGCCAGGCATCAAAACCCCAGGCCAGTAAGGCTTGTTTTTCGCGGTCTTCTACCATGTCGATTTTATCTCTGTGTTGCCCTGCCTCCACGAGATTCCAACGATGACTGCGACGCCCAACCGGATGATCAAACCCTTGCATGGCCAGATTGTATTTTGCTAGAGAAATTCCGACATTTTTTAGCATATTTATTGATATATCAGTAATTGAATTTAAAACATATCCATCAATAAAATTCATTATTCTCAATCTATTATGGTTATTTTTAGGAAGTTTTATTCTTGTTTCTATTTTCCTGAATTTATTTGTCTCTATTTTCGGTAGTTTTATTGGAAATCCGACCGAAATCGCATATTCAATCGCCTCAAATTCCATCTCAACCACTTCAGGCGGCATGTCATCGTCTACGATTTTTACGACATATTGCCTCCCATTTTCCGCGCGCAACTTATAGTTCAGATTCTCTCCGGAAAGACGTCTTAATGTGCCTCTAATGCCATAGTTATCGGCCAGGCATTCCAGGACACTTTTTTCGATGGCGTCGAGGGCCATGATGCTCCTCCAATTTTTATACCCCATTATCGGTCCATTTTGCTGTTTGCGCGCATAAATCGGCTTCGTGAAATGGCCCAGAATCCATTTTCTCGAATACATCGTTAGATTGGGCAGGCCATTGAATTGCGTGCAATTGAGCGCGTTTTGAGGCTAGAATAGCCCGCACCCACAGAAAACAGGGCCCATACGAGGGATGATAAAAAAAACCCTGAAAGTAATAGGATTCCTCTGCCTGTGTCTACAGGCCACTACGCTACTCTCAGCGCCAGGTTCGCAGCAATTGGCTGAGCAACACCTGGCCGAACAATTCGCGTTCTTTTTCAATAGTCAAATTACCGAAGCCAACGTGACGGGCGCCGCCTTCGCCGTAGCGACCGCAGAGGGTATTGTTCGTGTGGGCACGTCCGGTCACACAGACACCAGCCGCAAACACGCCATCAATGAAAATACTACGTTTCGGGTTGCATCAGTTTCCAAGACTTTTGCAGCTGGCCTGACTGGTGTTCTGGTGAGCGAAGGTGTGTTTGGCTGGGAGGACCGGGTAATTGCTTACGTTCCTGAATTTCAGATAAATGGCGATTCGGCTAAAGTCCGTATCCATCATTTGCTCGGCCAGAGCACGGGTCTGGTTCCCCACGCCTACGACAACCTCATTGAAGATGGTGTTTCTCTGAAACAGATCCAGCGCCTGTACAGCAATCTGTCCTATATATGCCCTCCCGGAGAATGCTACTCCTATCAGAACAGTATCTTCAGCCTGATTGAGCCGGTAATCGAGAAAACAACGAGCCGTTCTTATAGAGAACTGATGATTGAAAAAATTTTTGAACCTCTCGACATGAGAACTGCCTCGGTCGGCTACGAGTCATTCATTAAAGACCCCAATCACGCACGACCGCACGTGAAAAGCAGTGGCAGGTGGAAGACCGTCAGTGTGAAGCCCAATTACTACCGTGTTGCCCCGGCCGCAGGCGTCAACGCCAGTGTGCTGGATATGGGTAAATGGCTCACGGCGCAATTGGGAGGTAATCCTGCAGTCATTGATCCTGGAGTGATGAAAACACTGACCCGACCACGGGTAAAAACAATTCGCGATACACGCCGTTTATATTGGCGTGATCTGCTTACAGATGCCCATTACGGTCTCGGCTGGCGTATCTATCAATTGGGCGAACATGAAATTGCCTACCACAGCGGCTGGGTTTCTGGATACCGGGCTGATATCGCCTGGTCGGAAGACTACAACATTGGCATTGTCGTTTTGATGAACGTGGAAGGAAACAGCATCAGTGAACTGACCACTACTTTCTGGCAGATGGCCTTTGACAGCCTTGAATCCACCCATGCGCTTGAAAATGAGGGGCTACTGGCTTCTGTAACGACCGCCACACCCTGATTCAGACTTCCGGTTCGACCGGCCCGATGCGGGACCAATTATCAAAATGCTGGCTCAACACCTGGTAATCTTCCTCGTTATCAACATCAAGACTCAGGCTCCCATACGGCGTGAGGACGATACGTACCGTACCTCCCAGTACAGCGCCACATGCCTGTTCTATCCGTTCCCTTTTGTTATTTTTCCTTAAATACTGAAAAACCCTTCCATTGTGTTTTGAAGCCGCCAGGGTCAGCTGTAGTTTCAAGGTAATCCACGCAGCTTGCCAACCACCGGCCTGGCCCAGGAACTTCCCGACCAGGGAGATCACGTTTTTCAGTTTCTCGGCTTTGCGGTGGGTAAAACCGGTTTCCAGAAATTGATTATTCGACAAGGTGCGTGGCCGGCTGACATAAATATTGGCGAGGCGTACGCGGCAGTCACTGAAGTTTACATAAGGCCTGTGAATTCCTTCCTTGCTGTCTCCAGGATAGAACTGTTTTAGTGACGCTTCTTCGGCCACACCCACGAACAATGAGTATTGGATTCCGGAATTTCTTTCCTGATGAGCACATCGGCTTACGAAATCGTCCACAGCAACTGCTGAGATCAGCGGTAGATCACTGGAAATGAAAAGCAGTGGACGCAGCGGATCGTCGCTGCCCGAATGCTCACGATGCCGCGCTTCCGAAGCGTTGATCGCCGCCCAGGCATTTGACAGCATCTGGCCGGCCTGTTTTACAATGTTGACTCTATCAGGCAGGCCACTGAGAGCCTTCTGCAAACGATCTTCCGGGCCAACAACAAAAATCTCTCCGATTTCGGACGCGCTTAAAAGCTTTTCTACCACGCGCCTCACCAGAGCCTGCCCACCGACTTCGAGAAATGCCTTATTCTGGCCCTCGATCATCCTGCTGGGGTTGCTGTCCGTGCCAGCCAAAACGACGGCGTCCAGGGATGCAGTGTAGGAAGGCATGGCTGTGTTTTCCATACAGCAAAAATGCCACTACTTCGGACAGGAATCAACAGTAATTTGCGTTATCAGCCGCTGGGGATGCTCACATCGCTACTGCAACGAAGGTCCCGAAAAAGAATAATGGTTGCAAGACAAACCGATTTAGCAGCAAACGCCAGAAATTGGCTAATCCCACCAGCTTTTTGTGAACCCGGGATATGATAAGGTAGCCGGCCAAGTTCAAGAGCCTCGTCCACTTGACCGACTTTTCCGTTACCCGACACCGTATCCTGTTCATGATAGGCCTGATTCTTGCGGGTGAGGCAGTGTACGCCCTGCCCTTTCACGTGACGCGGTTTTTCCGTCCCACGGTATTGGAAGTATTTGGCCTGAGCAATACTGAACTCGGCACAGCACAGGCTATGTACGGAATAATCGCGATGCTGGCGTATTTCCCCGGCGGCCCCCTGGCGGACCGCTTCTCTGCCCGTAAATTGCTTGCCTTGTCGTTGTGGTCAACAGCGGCTGGCGGCCTGTATATGGCCACCATGCCAGGATACCGTGGCGCTATTCTCCTCTGGGGTTTCTTCGGCATAACAACAATCCTGCTGTTTTGGGCAGCACTGATTCGCGCGACGCGCGATTGGGGCGGTACCGATGAACAGGGACGGGCCTTTGGATTGCTGGAAGGCGGCCGCGGAATGCTGGCAGCTGTCTTGGCAACGATGGGCGCCGCCCTGTTCAGTTTCATGTTTCCAGAAGGATATGCAAGCGCAAGCTTTGAAGACAAGAAGCATGCGCTCAGCCTGATCATATACGGGTACACATTAGTCACCGCCGGAACGGGCGTGTATGTCTGGTTCGTGTTGTCTGATGGACATCCCAGCGGGCAACCGGGTTTGACGAAATGGAAGCCGAAATCCGAGAGTACGTGGGCACATATCATGCGCGTTCTGCGGATGCCGGCGGTCTGGCTAACATCTATCATCGTGGTATGCGCTTACGTCGGCTACAAAGGATTCGACAACTATTCATTGTATGCGGTAGAGGGGTTCGGCATGAGCGAAGTCGAAGCGGCAGGAATCGTCGCAATCGGCGCCTGGATGCGGCCCGTCGCTGCACTGGCAGCGGGCTTGCTGGGTGACCGTTACGTGGTATCGCGCATGACCGTAGTCTGTTTCGCGGTTATGCTGGTATCACAGTTGTTTTTCGCGATTCACACACCACAACCTGGCGTCGTCTGGGTGCTGCTGTCCAACATTCTGATTGGCAGTTCTGCCATATTTGGGGTGCGTTCTTTGTATTACGCCTTGTTCGAGGAATCCAAAGTGCCACCGGCTGTGACCGGAACAGCGGTTGGCCTGGTTTCTGTACTGGGTTATACACCCGATATTTTCGTCAGCTACACGGGCGGCGTCCTGCTGGACAACTCCCCCGGGCTTGCAGGGCATCAACACTACTTTTTCTTCCTTGCCGCCTTCGCGGCGATTGGCCTGGTTGTCAGCTTCATTCTCATGAGAAGATTACATCGTTAGTTTTTGGTTATCATTACGACTCTCAATTTGCACCACCGGAGCGCGCTCCCTTGAAAAATTTCACGCTTATTCTTATTGCCATATCACTGTTTCCAATCGCAGAAGCCAATGATCCCCTGGTCTTGAGTAACGATGCCTGGCCGCCGTTCATCATCGAAGGCAGCGAACAGGGAACTGCGGAGAAGCTCGTCTGCCAGGCCCTTGAGCGATCTGGCTGGCCATGCACAGTCAAGGTGAATGATTGGGAAATAGTGCTCAACGAGGCCAGGATCGGGGCAATCGACGGCATCGCTGCCGCCTGGCGTAATCCGGACCGGGAAACTTACCTTCTATTCTCGGAACCTTACCTCGCCAACCGCATTGTTCCGGTCGTCAACCGCAAAAGCCCCGCTGTCATCAAATCCCTAACGGATCTTTCAGGTCTGCAGGTGGCAATGGTCAAGGACTATGCGTACGGTGACGAAATTTCGGCCATGGCCACAAATTTTGAAGTGGTGGAGGCCAAAAATTCGCTGGAGGCCCTCAAGCTTGTTCGCAGTGGCAAGGCAGACACCGCCCTGATCGACGAGTTGGTTGCAAACAGTGAACTGGACAAGTCCATGAACGAAGACCTGGTGGTTGTTGACGTAGTTCTTGCATTCAGGGATTTGCATTTCGCCGTTTCCCGGCAACACCCGCTTGCCGAAGTGATTATTTCCGACTTTCAGCGTGCTTACAAATTAATGCTGACGGACGGCACGGTCAACGAAATACTGAATGTCGATTGGCTGGCCACGGATTTCGGTCAAGCCGGCAAACTGGATGTTGTAATGCGCAGAGGGGTGAGCCTGGATGATTTGGCTCACCCTTCCGATGACGGCTCGGTATATGCCCTGGAGGATTCGGAATACCAGATCATCCGCCAGCGTGACTTCGATCCTTCCCGGGCCAACTACCAGGTGGAGGGCAAGTCCTATTCTTCCCTGCAGACTGCACTCGATGAAGTTTTCGGCAAAGACGCCGTTTGCAAGCACAAAAACTTCACATCAGAGTTTGATTGCACTGACTTATTCAAGAAATAGATGCCTGTGGCAAACGTCTAGGATGCACTGTTACCGGCAGTCATCACCCGCAATTTGCTCGCCACATCGATGCTGCACAATGAATAAAAATAGGACTCGTACAGACCCTGACGCTTGAATAACGGCCCCAGACTGCGCTTATCCCAGGACATCAGTTTTACGTCCCCCATCGTAATAACGTCAGCACTGACGGGATGATCACTGAGAAAGCTCAGTTCCCCAACAAAGTGCCCAGGCCCCAAAACCGCTACCTCTTCATCATGTTTGATGATGCTGCAGCCCCCCTCTAAAATCAAAAACAGCGACTCATTCTGGTCCCCCTCTTTGAGCAGCAGGGAACCCGCCGAAACGGACGTGTGCTCTGCATATTTGAAAATGGGACGTACTTCATAGGGTTTCAGGTCTGAAAATTTTAATTCATAAGCCAGGTTTTCGTCTTCATCAAAATTCGCGGAACGCATGGAGAAGATCAAAATCAACAGATTGGCCAGGTTCACGGCCAGGAAACAGCCTTGCCAGAAAAGCGCAGACCATAACGGTTCAAGCTGGAAATAGAAATAAGGAAAAGTGGATGCTGCCGCAATGATTGCCAATAGCCTTAACCACAGCATACTGGTTAGCATGTACGAAATAACATAGATCGTATTGGCAATAAAGAATACGACAGTGGTATCGGTAAAGAAGTCATAGATCTGCATCAGAGACTCACCCATTTAATCAAACGCATCAGTTCATAATAACCTGCAAACAGAAAAACGCCCCGCAGGTCACAGCCGGTCCAGCCAGTTTGCCGCCAGCCCAAGCCATTGATTGGTACCATCCTCTTCGCGCCCCGATCCAAAACCATGGAATTTCAATCCGGGAGATTTTATTCTACCCGTACTCACTGATGATGCCGAGCCTGGAGTTGCGTAAATGCTCAACGCTGTAATTTTCGATTTCGATGGGGTCATCGTGGATTCCGAACCACTGCACTATCAGGCATTACAGGCGGTTTTGAACCCACTCGGCAAAGGCTTCAGCTGGGAGGAATATTGCCGGACCTGTATTGGATTCGACGATCGCGATATATTCAAAAATACCTTTGAGAGCGAAAAGGGTTTTGCAAGCCCCGGCCTGCTCCAACAATTGATTAGTGAAAAGACAAGAACCTTTCAACGATATGTAAATGAAAGAGAAATCAAGGCTCTGCCTGGCGCTATCGAGTTGATAAACAGCTTTCCCGGCTCATTTCCGATCGCCCTGTGCAGCGGAGGAATCAAGCGGGATATTCTTCCGCTCATCGCGATGCTGGGAATCCAGAGCACCTTCCACACGATCGTCACCGCCGAGGATACCGTGAAAAGTAAACCCGACCCCGCACCGTACTTGCTGGCCGCCAGGAATCTGGGGCTGATGGACCCATCGACCGCTGTCGCTGTAGAAGACACACTGGCCGGTATCACTTCTGCAAAGGGCGCTGGACTCAGGGTGCTGGCGGTGACGAATAGTTTCGACCGCAAGCACCTACTCGAGGCAGATGCTGTGACCGACTCCCTTGAAAGAATCAGCCGCAATTCCCTCGAAGCGATAATTTTTTCAAATTCCCGGCTAACCTAACAAACCAAGCTCGCGTCTATAACTCTGTGATCAATAAAGCCGAACAAAAAATTGTCCGCAAAGCCGCTGCCGGAGACCGGATGGCGTTCCGCGAATTGGTACTGGAGCACAGCCATGCAATGTACCGGCTGGCCTGGCGCCTGACGTGTGATAACAGCGCAGCTGACGACATCGTGCAGGAAGCCTTCATCAAGGCCTGGCGAAACATCGGTGACTTCAGGATGCAGTCCAGTTTTCGCTCCTGGCTACACCGGATCACCGTTAATGCATCGATGGACTACCTGCGCAAGCAGGCCAGGCACAAGCGCATTGAGACCGACGAACTTGAGTGGGAGACAACAGAGTACGGCTCCGTTACTCCGAAACCTGATGTACAAATCGACCTCCAGAAGCAGACCCAGGCCGCCATGATGAATCTGAGCGAGACAGAGAGGAGCGCCTTGATGCTCAGGCATTTTGAAGGGCATTCGATCAAGGAGATAGCGAAAATGCTGGATCTGACAACAGGAGCATGTAAACAAACCGTATTTCGCGCAGTAAAAAAGATGCGCATCGAACTGAGACCACTGGTGACGACATGAAAAAGATCTCTGACGACGATCTGACGCTGCTGTATTACGGCGAACAAGATGACCCGGCGATGGCTGCACGCGTTGCTGCTTCGCAGGAGTTAACCGCCCGCTACGATTCATTGTGTGCTGAAATCAGCCGTGTCGACGACTTCGCTCCACCGGAGCGCGGCGATGATTACGGTGCGGATGTCTGGAAGCGGATATCACCGCGGCTCACCACGCAACAGAAAAAGCCTGCCGACTTTTGGAAGGCCTTGTTGTCTGACCTGGGGCGGCCCAGGTTCAGCCTTGCGGGGGCCTTCTCACTTGCAATGATCGCACTCCTGGCATTCACGCTGGGGCGCCAGGGGAACCAGCCAGGTAGCTCTTCTCCACCACAGTTGAATGAGATACCAACCACGGTCCTGGCTGAAATTGACACGGGGCGCCTGCTGGCCTCTTCAGTGTCCGGACACCTGGAGCAGCTCAATCTCACCCTGACCCAGTTTGCCAATATGCCCGAAACATCCACTGCTGATGCCGGGCGTGCCACGGACTTGCTGGTGGCGAACCGTTTATACCGGCAAACAGCAATTTCCCGGGGTAACCATCAGTTGGCTGCATTCCTGTCCGAACTCGAGCCCCTGCTTATCGAGTTGGCCTATGAAGCCCACAAGACCTCACCCGCAACCCGCGATCGAATGCAGAAGGAAGTCAGAGACAAGCTCCTGTTCCGGGTTCGGATCATGAACAAACAACTGGATAAATCCACAATTTCGACATAAGGAAACCATCATGCCGATTAAACACATATTGAATAAAATAGCCCTGGCCACCTTACTGGCAACCACTGCAGTGCTGGCGCAGACCCCTTACGACGAAGGCCAGAAGGCCTTGCGTGAACAAAATTGGATGGAAGCTGCTGATCAATTTGAGCAGGCAATCAAGGTTGACAAAGAACAGGCCGATGCCGCCCTGTACTGGCGGGCTTACGCTTTTTACAAAGCCGGTCGAGGCAAGGAAGCTGAACGCGATCTTCGCCGACTGGAACGTAAATATCCTCAAAGCAACTGGGTTAAGGAAGCCCAGGCGCTGAGGGTCGAGTACCAGGACCCTGAAAAATCAATCGAGCAGGTTACCGGAAATGAATCCGGAATGGACGAAGAACTGCGCCTTTTCGCCCTGGCCCAGTTGATGGACCGGGCGCCGGAGCGTGCCTTGCCGCTGGTGCTGGACCTGGTGCGTAACTCGGAATCGGAAAAAGTTCGGCGGGATGCAATCTTTGTGCTGGCCGTCAGCGACGCTCCAGAGGCCCGGCAGGCCCTGGCTGATATGGCGCGCGACAGCAACAATCCCGAAACCCAGCGAAATGCCATACATCTGCTCGGCACCATGGATGCCACGGCTGAACTGCAATCGCTCTACACCGGTTTGCAGGACCGTGACACCAAGATTGCAGTAATCGAAGCACTGTCGATCGCGGGCGAAAGCACGATGCTGAAGCAGGTGCTGGCAACTGAAACGGATTCGGAACTGCGCCGTGCTGCCATCCGTGGCATCGCCATGGAAGACAGCAGCGAGTCAGCCAGCTTGCTGGAGTCGATCTACGACAGCTCCGACAGCATTGAGGAAAAGAGTGCCATTCTGGAGGCACTGGTCATGATGGACGAGGCGTCAGGCCTTGCGTTGAAGATTCTGCGAACCGAAACGAACCCCGAACTGCAACACCAGGCCATCCAGGTTCTGGGCATCATGGGTGCCACCGAGGAACTCGGTGAACTGTACACAAACATGACGGACCGTGATTCGCGTATGGCCATACTCGAAGCCATGTCCATTTCCGATGACAGCGAAGGCTTGTTCAATATCCTGCAGCTTGAACAGGACCCAGAGCTGCGAGCTGCCGCTATCCAGGGCCTGGCCATTAACGGCGAGGAAGAAGCGGCGGAGTATCTCGCAACCATGTATCCAGGCGCGTCGCGGGAGGAAAAGACCGCTGTAATCCGGTCCATGATGATCATGGAAGACACACAAGGACTGTTGAATCTGCTTAAGCAGGAGAGCGACCCTGAATTGAAGCGCGAAATGCTGCAGATGCTGACCATCATGGATTCGGAAGAATCCGATCAATACCTGTTCGAAATGCTGGAGAAAAACGGATGAGAGTGAAATTGGCAGGAATGTTACTGGCGTTGACCAGCGGCGCGGCCTGGGCCCAGGTGGGCGGGCTCATGAATGCCGAAGTGAGTGAGAGTACATCGATCAACGACCCGGCCAAAGCGATCCACAGCATGCATGAACCCTGGATGGCTTTTAGCCTTCCAGTGCTGGAGGGAACCCGCTCACCCTGTTGCTGGAAGGGTAAGTGGAACAGCTCCCGGGAAGTGGGCTGCAGTCTTGAAGGCGCACACCAAAGTTATGGGACTCGCGCTGACTCACCGCTGATAGAAAATGTAATTGCTTACGCCAGAATAGAGCAGGGTGAAGTGAACTCCTTACACGTGATGGGTGAGCAATGTCCAATGGAGGCTGATGGCGCGAGAGTGGCCTGGATTGGAAGCGTAGATACTGATGCCGGCCTGGACTGGCTGGAAAGCGTAGCCAGGTCAGGTAATAACGACACTAAGGGCACAGCTTTGTATGCTCTGGGTTTGCACCGCAGCAATGAGGCCAGCGACCGCCTCTATGCACTGGCGAAGGAACCCGGTGGTGAGCTGGCCGGGGAAGCCATCTTCTGGCTCGGAGAAGCTCGTGGTATCGACGGGTTGGAAGCACTAAAACGCCTGCTGACTGATTTGCCCAACGGCGATTCACGGCGCGAAATTAATTTTGCACTGTCCCAAAATGGTTCAAAACCCGCCATCGACCTGCTGTCCGAGATCAGCCAAAGCGACAGTGACCCGGAGCAGCGTGGCAACGCACTGTTCTGGCTGGCCGAGGAATTTCCCGAAATTGCACCCGATTTACTACTGGATGCCCTGTCCGGCGAGCACGATGAGGACGTTCAGGAGCAGGCAATATTTGCCATTTCACTACTACCGGCTGAAGTCAGTACTCCGTTACTGCTGGAACTGGCCGGCGACAAGCAAATATCTCGTGAACTCAGGCGCCAGGCGTTGTTTTGGCTCGCAAATTCTGACGACGACGAAGCAGTTGCCGCGCTGGCGGAGTTGTTAACTCGCTGATTGCAAGCAAGGGGCCAGAGCAGAAGTTCTGGCCCTGTCAAAAGGAAAGGTCATCAGTGATCACTTCCAAAAACGCGTGTCCGTGGCGTTCCAGCTTGACCTGCCCTACCCCGTTGATACCAAGAAATTCAATTTCATTTCTTGGCCGCACACGGCTCATTTCGACCAGCGCCGCATCTCCAAAAATCACATAAGGCGGAACACCGCTCTGTTCGGCCAGTTTCTTACGCAATGTACGCAAATCTTCAAATAAGCGCAGATCATCGCTGTCCAGTTCCATAGCTATGGCAGGCTTTTTCTTCGCCTTTTCCCTGATCCGCGGACGCGCCAATTCGACGCCCTGTTCATTTTTCAACACAGCCAGTGCCTGCGCTGTCAGTTTCAACACTGAGAAGGTTGCTATGTCCTGCACCAGGTAACCACGATGGATTAATTGGCGTACGATCGACAGCCACTCCGCCTGCGAATGCTCCATGCCAATACCATAGGTAGAGAGCTGTTCGTGACCGAACTTGCGGATACGTTCATTATCAGCGCCTCGCAGCACATCCACCACGTGCTTGATGCCGAATGACTGGCCAACCCTGTAAACACAAGACAATACCTTGCGTGCTGCCTCGGTGGCGTCAAATCGCTCCGGGGGTTCCAGGCAAATGTCGCAGTTGCCACAATCCTCAATCATCGTTTCACCGAGGTATCCGAGCAATACGCGGCGACGACACGTGAGGCTTTCAGCGAACCCCACCATCGCGTTCAGTTTGTGCGACTCGATGCGCTTTTGATTTTCGTTATTCCCTTGCTCAAGATGATACCGGGCAGTGGCAACATCTTGTGTACCAAACAGCATCAAGGCCTCAGATGACAGACCATCCCGACCTGCGCGACCGGTTTCCTGATAGTAACCTTCCAGGTGGCGGGGTAAATCATAATGCACCACGAAACGTACGTTGGGCTTGTCGATACCCATACCGAAAGCCACTGTCGCCACCACGATCGACAAATCATCCCGAATAAAGCTCTCCTGCACCTTTTTCCGGGTCTCTGCCCGCAAGCCGGCATGGTAGGCAGCCGCCGAGTAACCTCGATCAACAAGATGGCCGGCAATTTCTTCAACTCGTTTGCGGGACAGGGCGTAAACGATGCCTGATTCGTCTCCCCGGGTGTCCAGAAAGCGAAGCAACTGGCTTTGTGGCTGGTGCTTCTCCAGTACCGAATAGCGAATATTGGGACGGTCAAAACTCGTAATAAATCTTTTTGCACCGCACAGCCCCAATACCTGAACAATATCTTCACGGGTCTGGGGGTCGGCTGTTGCGGTCAGCGCGATAAAAGGCGTGTCCGGAAAGTGCTCCCTCAATTCTCCCAGCGCCGCATATTCCGGGCGGAAGTCGTGCCCCCATTGCGAAACACAATGGGCTTCATCAATTGCAATCAAGCCCACGGGAATCGATTCCAGGCTATGGATAAAGCCAGGCCGCATCATTCGCTCCGGCGCAACGTAGAGAAGATCCAACTTACCGCCATGCAAGCGATCCAATACCGACCTTGCCTCAGCGGCATCCAGGTTGGAGTTGTACATGGCCGCGTTCACTCCATTAGCCATTAGTGCATCCACCTGGTCCTTCATCAACGAAATCAACGGCGAAACCACTATGGCCAGTCCTTCGCGATGCAAGGCGGGCAACTGGTAACACAGGGATTTACCACCACCTGTCGGCATCAGGACAAAGGAATCACCGCCAGCCAGCACCTGCTCTATGATTTCCTGCTGAAAAGGCCTGAATTCTTGCAGGCCAAAAACCCGCTGGAGTGTTTCTCGGATCGAACTCATTGATGGATGGACCGGCTCGGAAAGCTATGAATTATAAACGACTTGGTTCCCGGGCCACTACCCGGCAGAACCCCAAAGTTGATAAATCAGTTATTATCCGACACATCCCTAGGAATTTTCCCGCCCCAGGAGGAAATCATGCGGAAAATCTTCTTCTTGTGCATGGCCGGACTGTTCTGGATCCATACAATCTCGTTAAGCGCCGCGAGTCCGGTGACCGACATTGAGCGCTACCAAGGCTGGATTGAGGAAATGAAAGGACTCGAACGAGGCCCGTTTTCACGCCTTCGATGGTTCTGCAACGACGGAACAGTGCACCCCCCCCAATCCTATGCCTGCAGGGACCACGGCGGCGGCCACCAGCATGGAGAATGGAACAGCAACACGCTTGAGTTACGTGAGCAGGGCTTCCTGGTAGCAAATATTCTGGCGGGGCTGGATGCAGGCAGCCTGATTGACAGCCCGGAATTTCGGGATCTCTATGCTCAAATATTGATCGAGCGCTTTCTGGTCACTGCCGACGACGGCTGGATATTCAGACGAGCACTTTTCTACCGTGGCGCCATACAGGAGGAAGACGAGCGAGCGGCTGCCCGAAACCTGCTGATGGAAATGTCATCCAGGCCGCACTGGATCGGAGCCGGATTTCCGGCCCTTCGGGCTGGAGTCAGGACGTTGCCACACGGCGAGAATAGCGCTTCCATTCAACGGGTCAGGCAGGTCTCCGCCTCCTTGTCCGACAAGAACCCGGAGTTCAAGCCCCTTCGGGCTAAAATTCATGGTTCGCCGGGTGCCGAAGATGCAGACAGCGTCAGGCAGTTTGCCGGGACTCTGGCCTCCGAAGCGGAACGCCAGCCCTACCTGGATCTTGCCGACGAGATTGATGACCTTTATCGCCCTTCTCCCCTTGATAAAGAACTGGACGCCATGGCCGCACGTTATACTGCGGCTCCCTGGCTGCAACAGATTCTCAGACAAAACGCTGAAACACTGCGTACCGATGACACCCCAAGCGGCCATTTCATCTCTACGGCCCAATTGCTCGCCGATATAAGGCGCCACCTGGGCAGAGTAAAGTCCAAGCAAGTTCGGCTCCAATTGCTGGACCTGAGTTTGCGCGCCGAGGGCGAAAAGTTCCGGGCCGCGTCCGAACTAAAGTCGCTTTTACCAACCGCCAGTAGAAAACAGCGTTCAACTTTTCTGGAATATGCTGGCATGGCAGCATACGGCACCGGCGTTGTGAACGCCCGCCTGCTCGTCGAAATGCAAGCCACCCTGACCTCCATGCAGCAAGAATCACTTGGGCTGGATCAGTATTTGCGGGATCTGAGCTATCTCGGGCGCGCACCGGGTTGGGGAACACAAACACTGCGTATGCATTTTTTCGAGTCCATGGCGAAACTGGCACAGCTTGAACCGCTGGCGATGCTGTTTATCCAGGATCAACTGCGTGGCAGCCCACTTTTTATGTATTCCAAGGTTCTCGATGGCTTGTCACGTGACGCCAATCGTCTTGCCGGAGTGAAACATCGCTTGTTTGATGAAAACGTGGGCGTAGGATTTACGGCGCTCAACCCGGGCCTCGCCCAGGGTACTCTTCATGTCGAGCCGAACCTCAACGGGTTGGAAAATTACAGGCCCGATGGTATTTACATGCTTCCGGAAACCGTTTCAGAACTGCCTCCGGTTGCGGGTATCCTGACAGCAGGCGAAGGAAATCCGCTTTCGCATGTGCAATTGCTCGCCAGGAACCTGGGTATACCCAACGTTACGGTCGATGAAAGCCTGGTTTCGAAACTGTCGAAGCACAACGGTGAACGGGTTGTCATGGCCGTCAGCAAATCGGGGCTGGTAGAACTGTCGCTCTGGTCAGACCACTGGAGCGCGATTTTCAATGAGGCGGATGCCCAGACGCAGGTCATTATCCGCCCCGACCTGGAAAAGCTGGATCTCACGGTACGCGACCTGGTGCAACTCGATGATCTCAGGTCATCCGATTCAGGGCGGATCGTTGGTCCCAAAGCCGCCAAACTCGGAGAATTACGTGTCCATTATCCAGGACGTGTTTCTCGTGGCGTCGCGATACCCTTCGGAATTTTCAGGCAGGAGGCCCTGGACCAGCCCTACCCCGGTGGCGATGGAACAGTGTTTGAGTGGATGGTGCTAACCTACGGCCAACTGGCATCAATGTCCGCGCAGGATCCCCAGCGCCATGAGGTGACGGAAGCTTTTCGCGCACAGTTGCACGAAATTATAATCAATACGAAACTGAGTGAGAAGTTCCAAAATCGGCTGTGGGCTGCGCTGAAGGAGACGTTTGGCTCAGAAGATCCGCCGGGTGTGTTTGTTCGCTCGGACACGAATGTCGAGGACCTTGCCGGATTCACCGGAGCCGGGCTCAACCTGACGCTTCCCAATGTTGTCGGGCGGGAAAACTTACTGCAGGGCATAACCGAAGTCTGGGCGTCACCATTTACCAGTCGAGCATTCGCCTGGCGCCAGTCTCACATGACCCAGCCCGAACATGTATACACATCCATCCTGCTGCTTGAATCAGTCGCGTCAGACAAGTCCGGTGTACTTGTAACGCAGGATATAGACACGGGAAACCGGGGAGTCATCTCCGTGGCGGTCAATGAAGGGCTCGGTGGTGCGGTGGATGGCCAGGCAGCGGAATCTCTGCGCATTGCGCTGGATGGTTCCAGCGTGCGGGTACTGGCGACAGCGACTGCCCCCTGGCTACGGGTGCCTGATCCTGAAGGAGGGCTTGAGTTCCTGCCCAGCAGTGGCAGCGACACGGTACTTCAGCCGGATGAAATTGCGCAATTAATTGACTTTGCGAAACACCTGCCTGATAAATTCCCACCCATCGTTGACGATCAGGGCAATTCCGCCCCCGCTGACGTGGAATTTGGGTTCCAGGGCGGCGAGCTGAGGCTGTTCCAACTCAGACCGTTTCTGGATAGCAAGGCAGCCAAGGGAATAGAATATCTCCATGAAATGGAAGCAAGGCATCTAAGCGCAGCTACCATCGAGGTAAACATGAATGGAGTACCGGAAAAATGATGACTGGCATCAAATGGATGGCCATCACGGCACTTGTGACCGTGATGACAGGAAGCACCGTGATTCTCGCTTACCCGCTCGACGGATATGAAGAGACCGGAATTCGCCGTGTCGAAGGTTCCCGGCTCGCCAATGAAGGGCTTGCCAAGGGCGGCAAACAGCCGTCCGGTGCCTTGCTCAGCACTCCACAGGTCGATCTCAGGCTGCTGGATCACCGGGATCTTGATTTGCCTGCGGCCGATCCTGAATTTACAGCACAAATTGTTTCGTTGCTGGGTGAAAATGCCGACCGCTACGGAATTGCAGTACTCGACCTGAGCAATGCGGATCACCCACGTTACGCAGAACATCGCGGCGACCACAGGCAAAATGTGGGAAGCGTCGGAAAACTGCTGGCGGCGCTCGGTTTGTTCCAGGCACTTGCGGACACCTGGCCGGAGGATCTGGACCGTCGAACCGCTATTCTTCGCGACACGATTATGACTGCAGATGATTTTTCTCACAGCGATCATCACACGATTCGCATTTTCAATGTCGAAACCCGGGAGTTGATTCGCCGCCCGATTCAGGACGATGACCAGGGCTCTTTGTGGGAATATCTCGACTGGATGTTATCCGTCAGCTCCAATTCAGCAGCCTCCATGATCATGCGCGACGCCATGCTGCTGCGGCATTTCGGACAGGATTATCCGGTCTCGGAAGAAGAAATTAAGACGTTTTTCTCCGATACCCCTGGAGCTGATCTGACGAGACTTTTCCAGCAGACGTTTTGGGAGCCGGTGAGCCGCAACGGCCTGTCGCTCGACCAGATCAGGCAGGGCAGTTTTTTCACCCGCCAGGGCAAGCGTCATGTCAATGGTGGCGGCAACAGCTACGCGACAGCCAGGACATTGATGGAGTTCATTCTCAAGATGGAACAAGGTCAACTGGTTGACGAATGGAGCAGCCGTCAATTGAAGAGGCTGCTGTACATGACCGAGCGGCGTATCCGCTATGCATCATCACCGGAACTGAGCGATGCGGCGGTTTATTTCAAATCCGGCTCGCTTTACAAGTGCAAGGAAGAGGAAGGCTTCAATTGCACCCCGTACCATGGCAATGTTTACAACTACATGAACTCCATGGCTATCATTGAGCGGGAAAACGAAGGCGTCAAAACGCATTACATCGCCATTGTCATATCCAACGTACTACGCATAAACGGGGCCGTGGAACACCAGACTCTCGCCACGAAAGTGGACCGGCTGATCAAAAAAGACAATATGGAAGAGCCGGCGGCAGATTAAATCTAAGGCGTTGGGCCGTAAGCTGAACGGCTATGCGAAATTGCTAGCTCGTGCAATGGCCCCGCCAACTGCTCCAGCCATCTTGAGCCTTCCGGGTCGTGAGCCAGGGCAACCATGATGTAAGCATGCCCATTGAACCGAACCAGGGCACTGTCGGCATGAAATGTTTTCCATGTGCCTGACTTGCGGTAAATGTCGAGGTCATCGTAGGCCTCGAGTCCCTTTCACGAATTTGTGAGATATCCCGGGCCGGGCAAGCGTTTCCAGCATCATTTTAGATTGCGCGGGGCTGACCAGGGTCCCCGTGTGCAGCTTGTAGTAGAAACGCGCAGCCTGGAACGCCGTAGCACCGTGGGAAAGACCGGACAGCGGATCACGTTTGTAGGCCGTACCCGGGCCGTATTCCTTGCCTACCCATAGGCCCCCGTCGTGTTCCTGATCATAGAATTTGTACTCTGGAGACTGCAGCGTATTCAGCAGCTCCTGCCGCCCCACCAGCTCAAGCACGCGCGTGGCACATTCATTACATGAATGCCGGATCATATCGTTGAGGTCTTTATGCAGCACGGGATCAAGCGCCAACCTACCCTCTTCGATGGCCACTGCAGCACCCAGTAAGATGGCAATTTTCGGAAGGCTGGCGGCGTAAACCATTTCATGGCCATTGATTTCCGCCAGGCGCGGCCGCTCCGGCAGCGTGACAAGGCCTGTGGGCCGCTTCGGCTGCGTGACAATGACCAGGGCAAGCGAAAGATCGCCCCGCTCTGAAGCTGCCCACAGGCCTTGTTTGCGAACCAGTTCCTCCAGCCCTTGCTGCAGTAATCGGGAGTCGCCTGATTCGCTTAGCAGGCGAGTCGCCTCTAATCCGAAAAGGGGTACCTGGAGCAGAAGAGCGGAAACAAAAACGCTCAGTATGCAAAAGACCCGGGCAACAGCTGATTTCCTTTTTCCTGTGATCATCTCACCCATGTTTTGAACCAAAATCACGGCGCATTATAGTACCTTGACTTATCGTATGATATGAAACAGTAACCCATGACTGATATTGGCAGCTACCTGAAGAAAACCAGCCTGACGTTCAGGATCGTCAGCGGGCTGGTATTGGGTATCCTCACAGGTCTGTTTTTGGGCGAAAAAGCATCCAGCTTGCAGACGATCGCGGACATCTGGATCGGGCTGATGCAAATGACGGTACTGCCCTATGTCATGGTTTCCCTGATATCCGGCCTGGGGCAACTTGACGCCACACTGGCCAAACTGCTTGCGGTCAAGGGCGGTTTGTTGATGCTCCTGTTCTGGGCCATTGCCTTTGTGGTCATCATGGCCATGCCCATGGCGTTTCCGAAATTCTTGAACGCTTCTTTTTTCAGCGCCCATGCGAGCGAGGTGGTAACAACGTTTGACCCGGTGGGCCTGTACATTCCTGCCAATCCATTTCATGCAATGGCCAATACCATCATTCCGGCAGTAGTGATCTTCAGCGCCGCCGTAGGCATTGCCCTTATTGGAATGCCGAAAAAGGCGGCATTGATCGAATCGCTGGTCACTTTTCTTGAAGCACTGGGCCGGGTCACGCGGTTTGTAGTCGCCCTCACACCAATCGGCGTTTTTGCCATCGTTGCGGTGGCGGCAGGAACCATGACATGGGAGGAGATTATCCGGCTGGAAGCCTATTTCATTGTTTATATCGTCGCCTCGCTTTACCTGGCGCTGTGGGTGATTCCTGTACTGATTTCCATACTGACGCCGTTTCGCTACAGGGATGTTTTTCGCTATTCCAAAGAAGCCTTGCTGACTGCATTTATTGCGCAGAATGTATTCATCATCCTGCCCATGCTGATCGAAGCAAGCCGCAAACTCTACTCAGACTACGGGTTAAGCACCAAGGATACTGACTCTTTGAGCGAGGTAATCGTTCCGGTCACCTTCAATTTCCCGAATACGGGGAAATTGCTCTCCTTGCTGTTCGTTCCTTTTGCTGCCTGGTTAGCGGGCACGGAGATGGAACTGGCGAGCTACCCGGGTTTTCTTTTCACCGGACTGGGCAGCTATTTTGCCAAGGCTCAGGTCGCACTGCCATTTCTCCTGGACACGCAGCGAATCCCACAAGACCTGTTTCAGCTTTACCTGCCGACCGGTATTATTAACGGCAAATTCGACACCATGGTATCAGCCATGAACCTGCTGGCTTTCAGCGTGATCGGCACAGCAGCCCTGACCGGAAACCTGAAAGTTTCCCCCCGAAAAATTGTTCAGTTTCTGGTCCTTTCGTTCGTTCTGCTGGCCCTCGCCGTGTCCACAACCCGCATGTTTCTGTCGGCAACCATCGATACCACTTACCACGGTGATGAGATCATCCTGGGAATGAGTCTCATCGAGCCCGCCACCGACACCAGGGTGTTCGACAGCCGCGATGACCTGCCACCTGGATATGTGGCCAGCTTGCCGGACAAGCAGCCGATCCTTGACCAAATTACACAGCGTGGCGTATTACGGGCCGGTTACATTCCCAACCGCTTGCCTTTCACCTTCAGGAACGAAGATGAAGAACTGGTTGGTTTCGACGTGGAGCTGTTGCACCTGCTGGCCCGTGAACTGGACGTGCGCCTGGAAATGATTCCACTGAGCTGGCAAACCCTGAAGAGTCAGATCAACAGTGATGAGGTGGACATTGTCGGATCCATGCCGCTTACCACCCACATGATGATCGCTCTTGACCTGTCTGACGCCTACCTGCCTGGAGATTTGAGCGTGATAGTCAGGGACCACCGCCGCAAAGAATTTTCTTCGCTGGAAAACATCAGGGCACTCGGCAGCCTGACCATTGCTTACCCTGGCCCGCTCGAGTTCATCAAGCCTGCAGTAATCCAGTCCCTGCCCGACATGGACCTTACCTGGCTTGAAATTGACCGCTTCGAAGAGTTCTTCGAGCAGGAAGACGAATCCATCGATACTCTGATCGTCGAAGCTGAGATTGGAACAGCCTGGACTTTGTTGCACCCTGAATACGCCGTCATCGTCCCCAAATCATCCAGACTCAAAGTCCCGCTCGGTTTTGCAGTCGCCAGGGGACAACACGATTTCGCCGCCATGTTGGGCCGCTGGTTGACCGCCAAAAAATCCACCGGGCAAATCCAGGAAGCCTATGATTACTGGGTTCTCGGTAAAGGTGCGGAAAAAACCACCTCCCGGTGGTCCATCGGCAAGGATGTACTGGGTTGGTGGGATAATTGATTAACACTGCCTTTCAGTAGAGAAAACAACATGTTGAGTAGAAGCCTGTCTAGCCATTATCCCATTTGGATCGCCGCCAGCGCTTTGCTGCTGGCAACCGCGTGTTCAGAGCAAGAGCCTGACGTCAAAGCGGTTGAAAACACCCCAATTGAAACGCCAACCCGAGTTGACGACGCCGCAATGAGTGATGAGAGCCAGGGCGAAAACTGGCTCGCCTTTGGCCGCACCTACAGCGAACAGCGCTATAGCCCACTGAACCAGGTCAATACATCAAATGTCTCCAGTCTCCGGGTGGACTGGTACCTTGACCTGCCCGAAGCCCGCGGCCTGGTGTCCACGCCGCTGGTCGTCGACGGTATTTTGTATTTCGTCGGCAGCATGAACCGGGTTCGTGCCGTCAACGCGAGCAGCGGTGAGCTACTCTGGGAGCACGACCCAAAAGTCAGTGAGCATACCGGAAATGACATGCGCGCCGGCTGGGAGCACAACCGGGGTATCGGCATCTGGGAGGACAAGGTCTACCAGGCTACCTGGGATGGGCGTTTGATCGCCATCAACCGCGACACGGGCGAACAAATCTGGAGCGTGCGAACCTTTGCTGCAGACGCACCTTTATACATAACCGGCGCACCCAAGATTTTCAAAGGAAAAGTGCTCATTGGCAGTGGCGGCACGGAAAATGGCCCGGCGCGTGGCTATGTCACCGCCTACGACGTAGAGACCGGCGCGCAGGCCTGGCGCTTCCACATCGTGCCGGGCAACCCGGAGTACGGGTTCGAGAATGAGGCCATGAAAATGGCGGCTGAGACCTGGACCGGCGAATGGTGGAAAATGGGCGGAGGCGGCAACGCCTGGCATGGTTTTACTTATGATGCTGAACTGGACCAGTTGTACATCGGCACCGGCAATGGCGCGCCCTGGAACCGAAAAATACGCAGTCCCGATGGTGGCGACAACCTGTTCCTGTGCTCGGTAGTTGCCCTGAACCCGGATACCGGAGAATACCTCTGGCATTATCAGACGACACCAGGCGAGACCTGGGATTTCAATTCCAATATGGACATCGTACTGGCTGATCTCGAAATAGATGGGCGTGAGATCAAGGCGCTGATGCATGCACCCAAGAATGGCTTTTTTTACGTGATCGACCGCAGTAATGGCAAGTTGATTTCCGCTGAAGCCTTCAGCAAGACCACCTGGGCTACACATGTTGACCTGGATAGTGGCCGCCCGGTGGAAATTCCCGGCGCCCGCTACGAAAGCGGGTCTGCTCGAATATCCCCCACTCCATATGGTGCCCATAGCTGGAGCGCCATGTCCTACAATCCGGACACCGGCTTGGCTTATATTCCCGCCATGCATCTATCTGTGATCTATTCGGATGAAGGCGTGGATCTGGAAACCTGGCAGTCATCGAGCTTTGAAGGCGACACCCTGGGCGTTAGCTGGACAATGGACGATGATCCCGACGACCAGCTGAGCACTTTGCAGGCATTCGACCCGGTTGCCGGTAAAGTCGCGTGGGAAGTACCGCTACCCGGCCGCGTGAATGGCGGCACCATGACAACTGCCGGCAACCTGGTGTTCCAGGGCCGCGTGACCGGTGACCTGGTTGCCTACGACGCCACCAGCGGCGATATCCTCTGGACCTACAATGTTGGCCTTGGCATTTCCGCACCACCGGTAAGCTACGCAATCGACGGCAAGCAGTATGTCTCTTTGCTGGTAGGCTGGGGTGGCGGCGTTGCGGGATTGGGAGAAAACATTGAGCGAGAACACGGATGGGCCTACGGCGTGCATACACGCAGGCTGGTAACTTTTTCGCTGGAGGGTAACCTGGAGTTACCACCATCTCCACCACCTACCATAGTGAAGCCAATCCCGATGCCGGAATTCAACATCGATCCCGCGCTTGCCGCACAGGGTGATTCAGAGTATGGAAGATGTGTTATTTGCCACGGGCCAGGTGCTATTTCCGCCGGAATGGCGCCCGATTTGCGGGCATCGCAAGTGATTGGTGCGTCGACTGCGTTTGAAGCAATTGTTCGCGACGGCAGCCTCAAACCCAGCGGGATGCCGCGTTATGCCCATCTTACGGACGTGCAGCTGTTGGCTTTACGGAATTACATTCGACAGCAGGCTGAACTCGAGTAGCGTTCAATCATTTTTCATCGCCCTGATTTGAATGCGGACCTTCTCCTCTCCATACTCAACAACATCACCGGAAACGATTTTCTTGCGTCTTCTGATCTCCACTGCTCCATTTACCAGAACTCTCCCTTGTGCAATTTCATATTTCGCTGCACCTCCACTGGAAACCATGCCTTCGATCTTTAGAATTTTGTAGAGTTCGATGGGCTCTTTTGATATTTCAAGTACGTTCATGCTTCATTTTGACATGCTTACGGCAGGGCAACCATCCAGATCAACCCGCAGCCAGTAATAATAGTGAATAATGATCAAATAAAGTCCAACTTCCACGAGTACATAAATGAACCCGCCGAAGCAAAACAGGAAACTTCCATGAATTTTGACAAACAACGTCTCACACCCTGCTACCAGACCATCCTTGCTTGCCTGGTCGGCTGCGTATGGTTAACCGCTTGTGGCGATAAGGAAGCCACCAGCCAATCAAGCACCCCGCAGTCAACGGCGGCAGCTGCGCCAACACAAGCTGCTGACCCGATTGCCATGGGCGTTGAAGTCATGACCGAAGCCAGCTACCGCAGGCATATTGAAATACTTGCTTCCGATGAGTTTGGCGGGCGGGCCCCAGCCTCACCGGGAGAGGAACTGACCGTGGAATACCTTACCCGGACCTTTGAGAGCCTGGGGCTGGAACCTGGCAATGGCGACAGCTACACGCAGGACGTTCCCCTGGTCTGGGTGGAAGTTACCAATAATCCCGACCTGGTTTTCAGTGGTGGAGAAGGAGAAGACCTCGCGCTGGCATACGCCACCGACCAGGTCATGTGGACTCGGCAGCAAATACCGGCGACCTCCATCAAGGACTCTGAACTGGTTTTTGTTGGTTATGGCATCAATGCACCCGAGCGCGACTGGAATGATTACGCTGGTATCGACGTTCAGGGCAAAACAGTCGTCATGCTGATCAACGACCCGGGCTACTCCACCCAGGACCCTGAACTGTTTAACGGGAACGCCATGACCTATTACGGCCGCTGGGATTACAAGTTTGACGAAGCGGCCCGCCAGGGTGCAGCCGGCGTCATCATGATTCACGACAGGTTACCCGCCGCCTATGGGTGGTCCACCGTCATTAACAGTTGGACCGGGCGTAAATTCGGCATGGTGCTGCCCGACAAAGGCGCAGGTTTGGCCTCCGTAGAAAGCTGGATCACCCGTGACAGCGCAGCCGCATTATTCAAAAAGGCCGGACTGAATCTGGATGAGATGTATGAAAAGGCCCGCAAACGCGGGTTCAGCCCGGTTTCCATGGGATTGAAAGCATCCGCGACTCTGGTCAATGAAGCTGAGACAGTCAATTCACGCAACGTCGCGGCCATACTGAAGGGCAGTGAGGCAGCGGATGAAATCTTCATCTACATGGCGCACTGGGATCATTTCGGTACCGACCCCAAGCTCGAAGGGGACCAGATTTACAACGGAGCGCTGGATAATGCCAGCGGTACTGCTGCATTGCTGGAACTGGCCAAAGCCTACGCAACACTTCCGCAGGCACCTCGCCGCAGCGTCTTGTTCCTGGCAGTGACAGCAGAAGAACAGGGACTGTTGGGTTCACTTTACTACGCAGCCAACCCGCTCTTTCCACTCGCCAACACCGTGGGTGGACTAAACATGGATGGCATGAACAACTTCGGCTCTACCCGCGACATAACGGTTATCGGGCTGGGGATGAGTGACCTGGATGACTACCTCGCAGCGGCCGCCGCGGAACAGGAACGGGTTCTGGCCGCAGACCGAGAGGCGGAAAAAGGGTATTACTACCGCTCGGATCACTTCGAACTGGCAAAACAGGGTGTGCCCATGTTGTACCCTGCCAATGGTTATGACGACCGGGAGAAAGGGGTGGCCTACGGCATGCAAAAAGCCGAAGAATACATTGCAGATGACTATCACCGGGTATCCGATGAATATGACCTTAGCTGGGACGTGAGTGGTGCAATGGAAGACATGGAAATGTACTTCAAGACCGGGCTGGACATCGCCAACAGCGAAGACTGGCCCAACTGGAAGGAAGGTACCGAATTCAGGGCCGCCAGGGACGCCCAGCGCTAACCCTGGAGTTGCAATGAAAATTCGCTATCGAGGCAATTGATGCAAGCGGTTTACTTCGAGGAATTTGGAGGCCCGGTCAGCATCCAGGAGCTGCCGGACCCGGAGCCCTTGCACGACGGAGTTGTCATTCGTGTGGAGGCAAGCGGGCTATGCCTGAGCGACTGGCACGGCTGGATGGGGCACGATCCGGATATCCATTTACCGCATGTGCCAGGCCATGAATTGGCAGGGCGGGTTGAAGCAGCAGGCAGTGCAGTCACCCGGTGGAAACGAGGTGACCGGGTAACGCTGCCATTTGTCTGCGGATGTGGCGCCTGTGCGCAATGTGCTTCAGGCAATCACCAGGTTTGTGAGCGCCCGTTCCAGCCGGGATTTACGCACTGGGGCTCATTTGCCGAGTATGTAGCTGTTGGCTATGCGGAGACCAACCTGGTCCGCATCCCGGAAAACATCGATTCCGTTACAGCAGCCAGCCTCGGGTGCCGCTTTGCCACCGCTTTTCGTGCCGTCGTCGACCAGGGCGGTATCAAGCAAGGGCAATGGCTGGCAGTACATGGCTGCGGAGGAGTCGGTCTGTCTGCTGTCATGATCGGAGCGGCGCTGGGCGCCAGGGTTATCGCCGTCGATATCAATGGCGCAGCGCTGGAGTTAGCCGGTTCTGTCGGCGCAGAAGCGCTCGTCAATCCGGCCAGAGATCCAGATGTAATCGGCCAGCTTCGCGACATCACTTGTGGCGGGGCCGACCTCTCGATCGATGCCCTGGGAAGCCCTGCCACCAGCTTCAATTCGGTCGCCTGCCTGCGAAAACGCGGAAGGCACGTCCAGATCGGCCTGATGCCGCCAGCACAGGGCGAAGCAGTTATTCCGATGGACCAGGTCATTGCCAATGAACTGGAGTTGGTCGGCAGCCACGGCATGCAGGCACACCGCTACCCGCAGATGCTGGCGATGATCGAAACGGGGCAACTGCGGCCACAGCGACTGCTGGGAACCACTATCAGTCTTGATGAAGTTCCGGCTGAACTGGTCGAAATGAATGCTTTTAACCGAACGGGAGTTACGGTTGTTAACCGCTTTTAACTTTAACCGAAAAATCCATTCAGTCGGAACATTTCACAAAATCCGCCGCTTCTTTGAGAGTTCGGTAATTGATCGCTGCTGAATAATGCACTTCGTAATCGGTGGCGCGCAGGACTCTTTTGATCATTCCCTGTAAGTTCGGCCGCTTGCCATCGGGATCACTTGCCGGACCGATCCCCCCACCAAATTCAATAACCCTGTCGATACCATTACCGAAAGCCGTTTGCAGGTTTGCATGCCATAGCACCGGGTGGAACAACTGGAAGAACAGCCCTGCCCTGATGTCGACCGGATCAGTCGCGTGAATACCGCCGGAAAAATTGGACAAAACGCGCACTTCAGAGGAGCTGAACTCGGCCGCCTCCAGCACTTCCCTGTAATGCTGGGCAGCCTTGACCATGTAATAGGTATGAAAAGCGCCTTCAGTCTTCAAGCGCGTTGGGCGCGCCCGCTCAAACTTTTCCTGTGCTTCCTGCTCCGCCAGAGCCAGGTCTTCCGCCCGGCCACCAATAACGGTCTGTTCGGGCAGGTTGCAGCCGGCGATCGCACAGTAGTTACGCTCGGCAATTGGCCGAATGCTATCGACATCAAGAGGGAAAGCACTCATCTCGCCTTCGCCATGCCTGCCCATCAATTCTCCGCGCTTCTGCACCAGCTTTAGTGCGCTTTCGAAACTGAGGGCTTGTGCCGCAACCAGTGCTGAATACTCGCCCAGACTGTGTCCTGCCGCCATCACCGGCCGCAGGCTGCCTTCGGTTAATTCCCGGAAGACCTCCAGGCAGGCGATAGAGTGGGTCAGCAAGACAGGCTGCGTAAACCGGGTCAGGTTAATTTGGTCCTCAGGGTCGTGGAAAGAAAGCTCTGCGATGTCGTAGCCGAGAACATTGCTGGCCAAAGCATAGATTCGCCTGGCCGTGGCGTACTCCTGGTAAATGTCGCTACCAATCCCTTTGTATTGTGAGCCTTGCCCTGGAAAGACGAACAGGATGTTTTGTTCACTGGCATTCAAAGCTTTTGCACCGGGAGAATGGGGAAGTTCGTAGAATACCAGCGATACCTGTGAAAGCAAGCAACGCTATCGCCGTGGCGCCACCCAATGAGTCCGCATCAGAATCTTTCAGCCAAGAGCTTCTCGTACGTCGGCCGGCGCCTGGACCAGTTCGATTAACACGCCCTCCCCTCCAAGGGGGAACTCATCGTTTCCTTTCGGATGAATGAAACAGATGTCGAAACCCGATGCACCCTTGCGGATACCGCCCGGTGCAAAACGCATACCCCGGGCTTGTAGCCACGCCACGGCCGCCGGCAGATCGTCGATCCACAAGCCCACGTGGTTGAGTGGCGGATTCTGCACCTGGGGTTTCCTGTCCGGGTCCAGAGGCTGCATTAGATCGACTTCAATCTTGAGCGGTCCGGAGCCAACAACCGCGATGTCTTCGTCTACATTTTCCGTTGCGCTGTGGTATTCACCGGTCAGGGTGAGACCGAGTGTATCCACCCACAATGTGCGCAATCGGTGCTTATCCAGGCCGCCAATTGCGATTTGCTGAATTCCGAGCACTTTGAAAGGTCGGTCGCTCATGTGTACCTCCGGGACTGGTTACACGGTCCCACTATTTACGGCGTTTTAGAAAAAGCTCCAGCAGCTCTCTTGCTGCAATGGTCGGGGCGATCCGGCCCTCGCTGGCAGCAGCTTCCAGGACTGGCGTTTGCTTGCGCACTTCCGGGTCATTTTGCAGCGCGTTGATGAGACTTTCGTTCACCTCGGACCACATCCAGTCCCTGGCTTGCTCTGCGCGGCGCTGCCTAAACTGGCCGGTAGCCTCGAGAGCTTCCCGGTAGTGCAGCACGGTTTCCCAGGTTTCTGCGATCCCCACGTTTTCCAGGGCAGAGCAGGTTCGAACCTCGACTTTCCAGTTCGCCAGGCGCGGATGGAGCAAGCTCAGCGCACCGCGAAAGTCCGCAGCTGATCGCCCGGCGAGCGCCTCCAATTCGCCATCGGCCTTGTTGATGAGGATCAAGTCGGCCAGTTCCATGATTCCACGTTTTATACCCTGGAGTTCATCACCACCGCCCGGCAACAGCAGCAATATGAACATATCGGTCATTTCCGCCACCTTGGTTTCCGATTGTCCGACACCAACCGTCTCCACGATGATCACATCGAAACCGGCCGCCTCACACAGCACCAGGGCCTCGCGGCTACGCCGCGTGACTCCTCCAAGTGTATTACCCGAAGGTGAGGGGCGGATATAGGCCTCGGGGCGACGTGAAAGTAACTCCATCCGGGTTTTATCGCCCAAAATGGAGCCGCCGCTGATGGCTGATGACGGATCGACTGTGAGTACGGCAACCCTGTGGCCTGCATCAATGACGTGGTTACCCAGGGCTTCCACAAAAGTCGATTTTCCGACCCCGGGCACACCCGAAATCCCCAGGCGAACGGAGTTACCGGCATGTGGCATCAAGCGTTCGAGCAGTGCGCTGGCGGCGGCGCGGTGGTCGTGGCGGGTTGACTCGATCAGGGTGATGGCACGCGCCAGCGCACGCCGATTCCCTTCAAGTACGCCATCGGCCAGTGATCCGGTTTCCTCAGGCACGCCTCTACTCTAACTCCATGATCTTGTCATCCACCGCCAGACTTGCGCCAGGCTCGTAGTTGATTTTTGTCACCACGCAATCACGTTCGGCGTACAGGGTGTTTTCCATCTTCATGGCCTCAAGTACGGCCAGCTCTTCGCCTTCAATAACGGTATCGCCTTCCTTAACCGCAAGCGACACCAGCAGGCCCGGCATGGGCGACAGCAGGAACCTGGACATATCCGGCAGAGCTTTCACCGGCATATATTGCATGAGCTCAGCCGTGCGTGGAGCGATAACCATCACATCGGTCTGGGAGCCGCTGTGGAACAGGCGATAGACCTGCTCCCTGCGCTCAACCTGGACGAAAATCTGCTCACCGTTTATGCTGCCCTCGAAAAGATATTGACCAAATTCCCACTGGCTGCGCACGGCAAAGGTTTTGCCCTCGAACTCAACGTCGTGGCCACCCTCTGCAGGAACAACCGAAACCGGATGGTACTCATTGTTAATCACCACCACCCAGTCGTTGGGCACTCGGCGTTCATGCCCGTCCAGCTGGCCATCGATCTGGGCAGCTCGATCACGATACCCGCGCACCATGGAAGCCGCCACGGAGATAATGATCGTGGGGTCGTCATGTGGAACATCAGCCGGGTGGAAACCATCCGGATACTCCGCTCCAATAAAATTGGTGCTCATATTCCCTTCCACGAAACGTGGATGCAGCATCAGCGCCGATAGAAAGCTGAGGTTGCTCGAAATGCCACGTACCAGGAAACGATCAAGCGCTGAGCGCATATGCGCCGTCGCCTCTTCGCGGTCGGCACCATGAGTAACGAGTTTGGCGATCATTGGGTCGTAGTAGATGGATACCTCACCACCTTCAAAGACACCGGTATCCACACGCACATGGTCATCTTCCCGGGGCGGCCGGTAGTACACCAGGCGTCCTGAAGAGGGCAGAAAGTTGCGGAACGGATCCTCGGCATAGACGCGGGATTCTATGGCCCAGCCATTTATTCCCACATCAGCCTGGGAGATGGGAAGCACTTCGCCGTCGGCCACGCGGATCATCAGCTCCACCAGGTCGACCCCGGTGATCATTTCTGTAACCGGATGTTCTACCTGCAATCGGGTGTTCATTTCCAGAAAGTAGAAATCACGCTGGCTGTCTACAATGAATTCGACGGTACCTGCAGACTGGTAATCAACCGCCCTGGCCAGGGCTATTGCCTGCTGACCCATCTCATCGCGGGTAGCGTCGTCAAGAAATGGGGATGGCGCTTCTTCTATCACCTTCTGGTGACGGCGCTGCAGGGAACATTCGCGCTCATTGAGGTGAATGATGTTGCCGTGACTGTCAGCGATGATTTGTATTTCGATGTGGCGCGGATTTTCGATGAATTTTTCCACGAACATTCGATCATCACCAAAGCTGGATCGCGCTTCGCTGGCCGCCCGTTCGAAGCCTTCTCGGCACTCTTCATCATTTCGCGCTACGCGCATGCCCTTGCCACCACCACCCGCGGTAGCCTTGAGCATTACCGGATAGCCAATCTCATTGGAAATTTCCACCGCATGATCGCTATCTCGCAACACGCTGGAAAACCCGGGGATGGTGTTAACGCCCGACTCGTCAGCCAGGTTTTTGGAGGTAATTTTGTCACCCATGACCTCAATGGCCCGGGTCCCCGGACCGATGAAGGCGATTCCGGCTGCCGACAATAACTCGCAGAATTCGGAGTTCTCGGACAGGAACCCGTATCCCGGGTGAACCGCCTGGGCACCGGTATCCAGGCAGGCCTGGAGAATCCTGTCCATCTTGAGGTAGCTTTGTACCGAGGGCGCCGGCCCGATGTGGACGGCCTCATCGGCCATTTGTACATGCAAAGCATTGTAATCAGCATCGGAATAGACGGCGACAGTTTTTATACCCATCCGGCGTGCCGATTTGATAACGCGGCACGCTATCTCACCTCGATTGGCAATAAGGATCTTGTCAAACACGGGCGGAACCTCTGCTTTTTATGTCTCTATAATGGAATATTGTCATGCTTGCGCCATGGGTTATCCAGTTTCTTGTCCCGCAACATGGCAAGCGAGCGACAGATGCGCTTGCGCGTCTCATGGGGTGCAATCACGTCATCAATGTAACCGCGACTGCCGGCGATAAACGGGTTGGCAAATTTGTGACGGTATTCCTCGGTGCGTTCGGCAATTTTTTCCTCATCACCAATATCCTGTCGAAATATGATCTCGACAGCGCCTTTTGGTCCCATGACAGCGATTTCCGCACTGGGCCAGGCCAGGTTGACGTCACCGCGCAGATGCTTGGAAGCCATTACATCATAGGCTCCCCCATAGGCTTTGCGCGTAATGACGGTGATTTTTGGAACCGTAGCCTCGGCATAGGCAAATAGTAGCTTGGCGCCATGATTAATGATGCCGCCATACTCCTGCGCCGTACCCGGCATGAAGCCTGGAACGTCGACAAAGGTAAGAATAGGGATATTGAATGCGTCACAAAAGCGTACGAATCGTCCGGCCTTGATGGATGATTTAATGTCCAGGCATCCCGCCAGCACCAGGGGTTGATTGGCTACTATGCCCACCGGATGGCCATCCATTCGGGTAAATCCGATGATAATATTTTGTGCGTGTTCTGGCTGCAGCTCCCAGAAATCGTTGTCATCCGACACTTTGTAAATCAATTCCTTCATATCGTAGGGCAGGTTTGGATTATCCGGAATCAGGGTATCGAGCGACATTTCTCTACGATTCGCGCAGTCTGGTGTGGGACGAAATGGAGGTTTCTCGCGGTTATTTGCCGGCAAATAGTTAACGAATCGCCGCACCATAAGCAGCGCTTCAATATCGTTCTCGTAAGAACGATCGCAGACACCTGAAATTGTGGAATGGGTCATTGCACCCCCCAGTTCTTCAGCAGTTACTTCCTCGTGGGTCACAGTTTTGACCACGTCAGGACCGGTGACAAACATGTAGGAACTGTCTCTTACCATGAAGATGAAGTCAGTCATTGCCGGAGAATAAACGGCACCGCCGGCACAGGGGCCCATGATGACCGAGATTTGCGGTATCACGCCGGAAGCCAGCACATTTCGCTGGAACACCTCGGCATAACCCCCCAGGGATGCCACACCTTCCTGGATGCGCGCACCACCCGAGTCGTTGAGCCCAATAATGGGTGCGCCTACCTTCATCGCTTGATCCATGACCTTGCAAATCTTTTCGGCATGCGCCTCGGAAAGAGAACCACCAAAAACTGTAAAATCCTGGCTGAAGACAAACACTACACGGCCATTGACCGTTCCGTAGCCAGTGACCACGCCGTCACCCGGGATTTTCTTGTCTGCCATGCCGAAATCAGAGCAGCGGTGCTCAACGAAGGTATCCCATTCCTCAAAACTACCCTCATCCAGGAGTAAATCCAGACGTTCGCGTGCTGTGAGCTTACCGCGGCTATGCTGAACCTCAATCCGGCGCTCCCCGCCCCCAAGGGCAGCCGCTTTTCGTTTCTCTTCCAGTTGTTCAACAATTGATTGCATATTCTATTCCCCGTCGCGCCGCACGCCTTTGCGGCGTTCTATAATCTCCAGAACCTCATGGGCGGCAAGCAGGATATTCGTGCCCGGCCCGAACACAGCCGCCACACCCAAAGCCGCCAATTCAGCATGATCCTGTGGCGGAATTACGCCGCCACAGACGACAACAATGTCTTCCGCCCCCTCCTGCTTCAGACCCTCGATGACCTGCGGAACCAGCGTTTTGTGTGCCGCCGCCTGGGACGAGATGCCGATCACATGGACGTCATTCTCGATGGCCTCGCGCACCGCTTCCCCGGGGGTTTGGAACAGCGGTCCGATATCAACGTCGAATCCAATGTCAGCGAAGGCAGTGGCGATTACTTTTGCGCCACGATCATGCCCGTCCTGTCCAAGCTTGCAAACCAGCATCCGCGGTCGCCGACCCGCGGCCCGGGCAAAATTTTTCACTTCTTGCTGAATAGTGGCGTAAGCTGCGTCGCTTTCGTACGCGGACGCGTATACACCAGAGACAGAGTGAGTTGTGGCCCGGTGCCGGCTATACACTTTTTCCAGTGCTTCGGAAATCTCGCCGACAGTAGCCTGGGCACGCGCGGCCTCTATTGCCAGTGCCAGCAGATTGCCGGTCTCGTCTTGCGCTGCCCGGGTCAGTGCAAGCAGGGCTTCACCGCAGTCCGCCTCGACACGATTATTCCGTACTTTCTTCAGGCGCCGAATCTGTGACTCGCGTACAGCCGTGTTATCGATATCCAGAATATCCACGGGCGATTCTTGCGCCAGTTGGTATTTATTGACTCCGACAATGACTTCCTCCCCACGGTCGATTCGCGCCTGACGCAACGCGGAGGCTTCCTCGATGCGCATTTTGGGTAACCCGGACTCCACCGCTTTGGTCATGCCCCCCATCTTCTCAACTTCGTCGATCAGCTCACGGGCGCCGGTATACAGTTCATTTGTCAGGCTTTCCACATAGTAGGAACCCGCCAGTGGATCCACAACCCGGGTGATTCCGGTCTCTTCCTGCAGCACCAACTGGGTGTTACGGGCGATGTGTGCCGAAAATTCCGTGGGCAAGGCCAATGCTTCATCAAAGGAATTGGTATGCAGCGACTGGGTTCCACCCAGAGCAGCCGCCATGGCCTCGATAGTGGTGCGCACGATATTGTTGTACGGATCACTGGCGGTGAGGCTGACACCGGATGTTTGACAATGCGTGCGTAGCATCAGTGAACGGTTATCCTTTGGCGCGAACTCCTCCGCCATCAGGGTGGACCAGAGCAAACGCGCTGCCCGTAGTTTGGCCACTTCCATGAAAAAGTTCATGCCAATGGCGAAAAAGAACGACAACCGTGGAGCAAAAGCATCCACATCAAGACCACTGGCTATTGCTGCCCGCACATATTCGATGCCGTCGGCAATGGTGTAAGCCAGCTCCTGTACGCAAGTCGCGCCAGCTTCCTGCATGTGATAACCGGATATCGACATGGAATTGTATTTTGGCATTTTGTCAGATGTGTAAGCGATGATGTCGGACACGATACGCATCGATGGCGCTGGCGGGTAAATATAGGTATTGCGAACCATGAACTCCTTGAGAATGTCATTCTGCAAAGTTCCGGCCAGTTTTTCCGCCGGCACACCCTGCTCTTCGGCGGCAACGATATACATGGCCATAACCGGCAACACCGCGCCATTCATGGTCATTGAAACCGTCATTTTGTCTAACGGTATACCGTCGAACAGGATTTTCATGTCCGCGACACTATCAATCGCCACGCCCGCCTTGCCCACATCACCCTCGACACGCGGGTGGTCCGAGTCATAGCCACGATGGGTGGCAAGATCGAATGCCACTGAGAGGCCGGTCTGGCCTGCTTCCAGGTTTTTGCGGTAGAAGGCATTGGACGCCTCGGCGGTGGAGAATCCCGCGTATTGGCGCACGGTCCAGGGCCGGCCTGCATACATGGTCGCCCTGGGTCCACGAACAAAGGGTGGCATACCAGGCATTGAGCCCAGGTGGGTCAGGCCTTCGAGGTCCTCGGCAGAGTACAGTGGCTTGACCGCGATGCCCTCCGGGGTATCCCAGGTCAATTTATCAATCGGTTCGCCCTTGCACTCTTTACCGGCGAGTGCTTCCCAATCATCAAGTGATTTCTTAGGAAATTCTTTCATTGCTTCTGTCCACGGTTCATTATCACTGTCAACGACGAGCCAAGCCAGACCTAATATTGGCGGCCGGTACCGCGTATTGTCCCGTTGACAAACCCAGAAGGCAATGAGCGGCCAGCCTGTTATCCTATGCCGCAATGATCACACGAATCGTAACAATGGAATTCCAGCCGGTGCAGATGGATGATTTCCTGGCTTGGGGGAAAGCCCCAGGCCTTCAGCCTGCAGGAAGAAATGGTCGTCAATAGAAAATAACGACTAGCGGAACATGGATGGATCGATCTCCATCGCGACCTCGCTGATCCGGTCAACAGGGATGCCAACACGTTCGGCATGTTCATGGATCGCAGCAGGATCAGGGGCTTCGTATTCGCAGTAGACTTTACCTTCGGCTTCGGATACGTAACTCCGAACCCAAACGACACCATCCATGTCATTGCAAACTTTCGCCGACAATTTTCCAACCTCGGCCAGTTGCTCCGGGCTTTCAGCCTTCATGTTTCTTTCGATTATGTAGCGAGGCATCTCCGTCTCCTGAATCAAATCATTTTGATTTTGGCATATTATCAGCCGATTGTAGCTTCGTGGCCAGTAATTCCAGATTTTTGTCGCAGATTTCCCGTCCTATGGCCAGCGCAGCTGCTGCAAACGCGTCAGCCCTCTGCTGTCCGCCATCTTCTTGCGACACTTCGCTCAAACGTAGCAGCGCCCATCCCTCCCCAGCACGGTCCCCGAGTTCGCGGCGGCGTTCGACGCATTGCTGGTACCAGGAACCGGAACCGGTCATATCTCCTGCGACACGGGCGGCGGAACCGAGCGCGGAAAGGCTATCCGCCTCTGCACTGCCCTGTCCACTTTCCCGGTTGCTATTGAGCGCTTCTTCGAGAATTTTAAGGGCCTCGTCTGGCTGCTCCAATTGGGTCAGAACAGCACCCAGGCCGTTAAGGACGACTCCCAACTCCTGCCTGTTTTGATCACGTCGAAGTAGCGCTGCCGCCATCCGGTACTGTTTCTCGGCCTCGCCCATATCTTCGTTCTGCCACGCAAGGACCGCGAGGCTGTTTCTGATGCGCGCCTCTGTCTTGCGATCGTCCAGTTCGCTTGCCAGTGACAGCGCCCGACGGTAAAGCCAATGGGCTTCTGAGCTATCCGCAGGGCGACGAAGGCCTGCCAGGTGTTCAAGCGCAACCATGGTGCCCGAATGATCGTTGAGTTGCTCCTGCATCCCGGCCACCTCGCGCCAGCTTGCCTCGGCCTCGGCGCGACCGGCATGCTGCTGAGCCGTTGCCAGTTGGGCCAGGGCCGAAGCCAGCGGCTTTCCAGTGCCAATGCGACGCAGTACATCAACCGCTTCCTCAAATTCGGGAATAGCCTCTTCAGTCTTACCGCAGGTAACAAGCGCTTCAGCCAGCAATACAAGGGATTGCGCCAGGTGATCTGCGCGGTTCGCACGCCGAGCCAATTTAACGGATTGCTGATATGCCGCCAGAGCCTCATCAATCTGGCCATTCTCCAGGTAAATAGCCGCGGCTCCGAGCGTGTTGAATGCCTCACGAGCGGGTATGCGCGCTTCCCGTGCCAGCCGCCCGCCTTCATCAAAGGCCTGGATGGCTTCATCCATCCGCCCCATCGCACGCAACAGGTGGCCCATATAATTATATGCGTACGACTGGTCTACCGGGTTGCCGGTTTCATTAGCCAGTTCCAGGGCCTCGTTACCAATGGTCATCGCACGATCCCACTCTTCCTGCCTTCGAAGAGCGCGCCCAAGGTTACACAGGTCCGCAATCAGGCGCCCGATATTGGCACGCGCACGGGCATGCTCGACAGCCTGTTCGAGCCATGGCACTGCCTCATCGTAGATCCCCTGGCTCCAGAGCGCGTGCCCGAGGCTTCTCAGTACTTTCCCGCGTAGTTTGGAATCCTCGAGTTGCTCCGCAATTTCAAGCGCCTGGTCAAAAAACGGCCGTGCATCAGAATAGCGTGCCAGGAGTGTGAACAGGTCCCCCTGGCGAACGCAAACCTCTCCGCGTTCCTTGGTTGACACATCAGGCGATAAAAGCTGATTCAAGTTATTGATGATGGCCTGTTGTTCATCGCGACGGCCCAGTTTCTCAAGATGACGCTCCAGATCCAGTAATAAATCGATAAGTAATGCCGTACGCACCTCAGGATCTTTATTACTGCGCTCGATCCAGTCTCTTGTTCGAACCAGTGTCGCCACGGTTTCCGGCAGGTGCCACAGGCTTTCGGCTCTTTTCGCCGCTGCCAATCCGTAGCGAATAGCCTTATCCCAGTCTTCTGCCGCAGCGAAGTGCACAGCCAGTTGTGCCGAATGTTCCTCCTTGTGTTCCGCGTACAGATTCTCCATAGCCTCTGCGACCAGGGCGTGCCGCTCCTTCCTTTGCCGCTCCAGCAAACTCTCATAGGCCACATCCAGTGTCAGTGCGTGTCTGAAGCGGAAAGTGGGTTCCGGCACAAGCCCGGTTCGTTGTACCAGGCCGGCAGACCGGAGTGTTTTCAAGGTGTCTTCAACCCGTGAACGCGAAGGAACGACACGGCTCAGGAGTTCCAGTCCGAATTGTTGCCCGATAACAGCCGCGCAGCGCAATACTTCTCTGGCCTCCGGATCGAGCCGCTCAAGCCGGCTCTTAAGCACGGCCTGAACCGTGTCGGGAATCAGTAATCGGTCGACATCTCCGGCCAGCCTTGCCTCACCATCCTCAATAATAAGTGTTCCGGATTCGAGCAGGGTCCGACACAGCTCTTCGATGAAAAACGGATTACCCCCTGTTTTATTCCCAATTCGTTCAACCAACTCTGACGGCATTTTTGCGCCGTTAAGAGATGCACGCATCATCTCGGCAGCCGCCCCCCCACTGAGGGGCGAGAGTTCGAGATGCTGATCACCTGTGGGCAACACACTCCCGCCAGCCTGTACCGGTCTTGATGTCACTATGACCATTAAGGGGAAAGCCGAGACCATTTCCCGCAATTGAAAAAGCACTTCCCGGGAGCCTTCATCTGTCCAGTGCCAGTCTTCCAGCAACATCACCAGGGGCTGTGCGGATGAACCCAATGTAAATACAGAGATGAGAGACTCGCCCAGAGCGGTTTGCAAATCTTCGCCTTTCAAATAGGACGGCAGCGCATATTGTGTACTTTCTATCGACAGCACATGGAATAAGGCCGGAAGATAGTCGTCGAGTTGCGCCGCCAGGTTTCGTGTTTTTTCCAGCACCTGGTCGTGCGCGTCGTCTGCAAGGACTTTCGCCATGCCAAGCATATCTTTGACACTTTCAATGAACGGAAGTAATGGCGTCAGGCTGCCGCGTTCCCGGCATCGACCCACCGTGCTGCGAACATCTTGTTCCTGCAATAATTTCCAGAATTCAAACAGCAATCGGCTTTTGCCCACGCCGATGTCACCAACAATAGTGACAAATCGCCCCGTGCCTGACAGGGTATCCTGCAAAGCCTGGGAAAGTGTGGCCAGCTCGTTGCTGCGGCCAACCAACTGCGTGAGACTTCCCGGGGCCGAAGCCTCCAGGGCGCTGGCGTGGTCCAATTCACCCAGCACGGCTGACGGTTTCATTGCAGCTTCTTCCGGTAACAGTTTGACGGGCTCCCGCTCCTCAATAGAGATGAATGGTGCTACAACCCGCGTAATATCCGGCGGTATCAGGATTTCACCCGGTCCAGCCAACATCGCAAGGCGCGTCGTATCGCGAACGACAGTGCCGCCAACCCGGTAGCGCCGCTCGCCGGTATCGGTGGCGCGAATGGCGACCTGCTCGGAGCCCACGGCGGAACGAAGCTGGATACCTGTTGGAAGACCCGGCTGAACCAATACCTCTGCATTGATCTCAAGCGCAGCCCGCACTGCGCGGAGCCGATCGTCTTCGTGTGTTATCGGTACGCCAAAAAGAGCGACGAATTTTTCTTCTGAAAACTCGTTCAGTCCGCCACCATAATCTTCCAGAATGGATTGCACTTTTGCGCGCAAGGCATCCAGGCTGGATTCAACCTCGTCAGGGTCCAGGCTTTCGAACAGGGATTCGAAACCACCAATCGAGCAGGCGATCACTGTCACGCGTCGGCGTTCCCCTTCTGCTGGCAGGCTCGGCGATGATTCAAGTGATATCTGACCGCTGGGGTCGTCCAGCAGCCGGTCCAGGTCTTTGAGCATTTCCAGGGCATCCGGATAGCGCCGCTTGGGGTCCTTTTGGATGGCGCGTTCAATGACTGAAAGGACCAGGGGCGGAATCGAAGGAATCAATCTGGAACCGGAATCTGGCTTGCTATGGAGAATGGCATTAATGATGGCCTGATCACTGCCACCACGGAAAGGGCGGTCACCGCATAGCATTTCGTAAAGCACCACACCAAGTGACCAGATATCTGTTCTTTGATCAACCTCGTCCCCGCGTGTTTGCTCCGGACTCATGTAGGCGATCGTACCGATGCCCACACCCGTCTTCGTCTCCCCCTTCTCACCGAACTTGGCCAGCCCGAAGTCCAGGATTTTCACTGTCCCATCGGCGGTCAGAATGATGTTGGCCGGCTTGATGTCCCGGTGAATTATTCCCTGGGCGGCAGCTTGCACCAGCCCGCGACAGATTTGTGCTGCAATATCCAGGGCCTGCGGCGCTGGAAGGGGCCCCTGGTCAATTTTTTGTCGAAGCGTGTCACCCTGGTAATACTGCATGGCGATATAGAAACGCCCGTCATCTGTCTCACCGACCTCGTGAATGGCACAGATATTCGGGTGATCCAGTGCGGCCGCAGCCCTGGCCTCGATCAGGAACCGATTCTTTGCCTGCGCATCGGTGAGCAAGTGATCGGAAAGAACTTTGAACGCCACAACACGGTCCAGCCGGGTATCGCGCGCCTTGTAAACCACGCCCATACCACCCACGCCAAGCCGGTCCAGAACGTCGTAATTTCCAAGATGTTGCCCTTCCATCCGTGTGGCAGATTGGAGCTGACTGTTTTCTGCGGCCTTGCTGCCGGCCTGGCTGTCGCCGGTGGCCGCTGCGCCTTCATTCGAGTCCGGCACGATGTCGAACATCCAGGCGAGCACCATGGCGACCGGAAAGCCCAGAACAATGATCACCGCGATCAGGTTGGGCACCCATTCGGGAACTCCCAGGGGCGGCAGAAAAATGGCTGAACCCTCAGCGATACCCACACCGGCAATGGCATAAGCCAGCATGGCGCGTATCACTTTTCGCCTTTTCAGCTCCAGGACGAAATTTCGTAGCCAGTAACGGGGATTTTTCTCAGGCATCGGTTGTGCTGTTCGCTATTGCCTTTAGATGATCGTTCGTATCCGCAGGTGTATCACGTTTGTTCATCACATGATTTCATCGCAGTGTGCAAACCTGATTATAGGGACTATTCGAAAAAAATGAGGAGAAAGCCCCTTCATTTTCAAATGACGCACCATTGGGTCATCAATCAATTGGGTCTGATTCAGGTAAGCAATCATTTATACTGGCGCTCGTCAATCATCCAATTCACTCTGCCCAACCCTCACAAATAAATTAAGTGCCGGAGAAATAAATGACAGGATCAAGGCTGTTTTTAGCGCTGACTCTCGGATTTGCCATCAGCGGATGCGACCCACAACAGGTTGCACAAACGCCTGCAGTTGAGCCGGCAATACAGCCTGAGGCCGGCCCGTCGGTCAGCTATGAGAAATATGTGCTCGACAATGGCCTGAGCGTCATTCTCCATGTCGATCGCTCTGACCCGGTGGTGGCGATCAACCTGGCCGCTCATGTCGGTTCGTCCAGGGAATTGATCGGTCGTACCGGGTTTGCACATTTATTCGAACACCTGCTGTTCATGGACTCGGAAAATCTCGGTTTTGGCGGACTGGACGAGATGAACACCCGGATCGGGGGTGAAGGCACCAACGGCTTCACCACCACCGACTTGACCCAGTATTTCCAGGCAGTCCCTGCCGACGCCCTGGAAAAAGTCATCTGGGCCGAAGCCGACAAGCTCGGTTATTTCATTAATACCGTCACCCAGACAGTCATAGACACTGAAAAACAGGTCGTCAAAAACGAAAAGCGCCAGCGAAACGATAACCAGCCTTACGGACACAACTTTTACGTCATTGGTAAAGCACTATACCCGCAGGACCACCCCTACAACTGGCAGATTATTGGTTCACTGGATGACCTTGAAGCAGCGACACTGGAGGACGTCAAGTCCTTTTATCGCCGCTGGTATGTGCCCAACAACGTCACACTGACCCTGTCCGGTGATTTCGATGTGAACGAAGCAAAAATGCTGATCGAAAAATACTTTGGGGAAATCCCGCGAGGGGCCGATGTGAATTCACGACAGCCTCGTCCTGGAGTGCTTAATGAAAACAGCTTGTTGTTCCATGAGGACAGCTTCGCCACGGTTCCACGCCTTACCATCGCCTGGCCAGCTGTGGATCAATTTCATCCCGACAGTCTCGTGTTGGACGTGATGACAGAATATTTGACCGTCGGCAAAAGGGCGCCACTCAGCGAAGTATTGATCGACGAGCAAAAACTCACATCCAGCGTGTCCGCCTTCAACTATTCCAAGGAACTGGCGGGTGAGGTTTACCTTATAATCGACGCCAATGCCGGAGAGGATCTGGATACCCTGGTGCCTGCCGTGAAAACGGCGTTCGGGCGTTTTGAAAAGAACGGTATTTCACAAGCGGATCTGGATCGAATCAAGGTCGATCATGAGGTGCAGTTTCACAGCAAGTTGCAAAGCGCTCTCGGCAAGGCCATTGCCCTGGGCCAATACAATGCTTTAGCGGGTGACCCCGGCTGGGTTAACCAGGAGATCCGGCAGCTCCAGGCGATGACAACAGATGATGTGATGCGGGTTTATAACATCTACATCAAGGACAAGCCGTACATTGCGACCAGTTTTGTACCCACAGGCCAGCCTGATCTTGCCCTGACCGGCAGCTTACGCGCCGAAGTGGTGGAAGAAGTTGTTGTCCAGGGCGCAGAAACGGAAACCGCACAAGATCCGGCAGCTAAAGACATCGAGCGTACCCCGTCCAGCTTCGACCGGACCGTGGAGCCACCCTTTGGCCAGCCCTACTCGCTACGCACCCCCACGTTGTGGCGGGAACGGCTGGATAACGGCATCGAGATCTACGGCACCGAGTCCCGCGAAACACCGTTGATCTATTTTTCGCTGGTACTCGACGCCGGCCGCGAACGTGCAGACGTTAGCAAGCCTGCAGTTGCCAGTCTTACCGCGGACCTGTTGAACAAGGGCACGGCTAACAAGACCACGGCTGAACTTGAAGATGCCATCAAGTCACTGGGCTCAACCATCCAGATTTCGGCCGGGGCTACCAGCACCACGGTGAGCGGTATAACACTGTCCCGAAATTTTGGGCAGACCATTGCCCTGGTGGAGGAAATGGTTTTGGAACCGCGCTGGGATGCCGAGGAATTCGACCTTCTCAAGCGCAAGCAAATCAACCGCATTGACCAGGACGCCGGCAATCCAACGGAGCTGGCGCGCAGGGAAGCCGCGAAACTACGTTATCCTTCTGACCACATTTTCAGTTACCTGCCCTATGGCACAAAAGGCAAGCTGGAAGCGGTAACACTGGAAGACCTCAAGTCGTTTTACCAGTCCAGCTACTCTCCTGTGCGAACCAGGTTCAACGTCGTGGGCGCAGTTGATGCCGTTGAAGTCCGGGCTGCCCTGGGCAGTTTGTCAGCACGCTGGAAGACTCCCGGGACCGAGACAATTTCCCTCCCGCAAGCTAACGAAGTTGAGCGCTCAGGCATCTATTTTTACGACGTGCCCGGAGCCAAACAGTCAGTGCTGCGAATACAGCGCCCATCGCTGTCCGCAGTTGATCCCGATTATCCGCTGGCACAGGCGCTCAACTTTCTGCTGGGAGGTATTTACACTTCACAGCTGATGACCGAGCTTCGGGTGAACAGGGGTTACACCTATAGTATCGGCTCCAGGTTCCTGGGTAGGAAAGACCGCGGTATTTTTTATATTGCCTCTAGTGTGCGCTCTAACGTGACCCGCGAGTCGCTCCAATTGATTCGCGACATCGTCACCGCTTTTGGACCAGGATTCAGCGAGCAAGACCTCACGATACTCAAGGGGGCCGTGCTGCGCGGGCAGGCTCTTCAAAATGAAACTTTGAGCGCGAAACTGAGCGCCATTCAAAGCATCAGCGGTTTCGGGTACCCGGTTGATTTCCAGGCTCAAAACGCCAGTCGCGTTGCGGCAATGACGCTGGAGCAATTCAAACATCTGGCCGGCAAATACTTAACCCCGGATGCGATGCAATACGTCGTGGTCGGTGATGCCGCCACCCAGGCCGAGCGGCTGGGTGACATAGGATTTGGCGCAACGGTCATACTTGAGGGAGAAGACTGATGTTGAACATAGAATCCGTTAACCATGTGGGCATCCGTATCAGGAACAAAAGTGTTTCAGTGCCTTTCTACCAGCTGCTTGGATTCGAACTCCTGCAAGACGCAGGTTTTGAGGATGGCCATCCGATCATCATGAAACACCCCAGTGGGGTGGTAATCAACCTTCTGGGGCCAGCCAATGTGATCGACGGAAAGAACATCCTGATGGATGTTGAAGATAAATACCCTGGAATCACACACGTAGCACTGACGGTGGGTTCACTCGAAACAGCCAGGAGCTTCATGGAAGAACACGACATACCGATTACCGGATCCTTCAGCTTCAAGGGAATGTCAGCTATTTTTATCCGCGATCCGGATCGAAACGTGATTGAGCTCGATGCATTCGATGGAAGCAGCAGCGATGATCCTGAAGGTTATTCACATCACCCCTGAGGGAAATACCGGGTGTACTTAACTTAAGTTTGTTTCCTTTGGTCTCATCTCGCTAAAACAATTCGGGCAAAAAGGCCATAGTTCTGCCAGCAGGCGGCAATATTCGCCATCACTTAGCCTAATGAGCGGAGCACAGACATGAAATCCATCGTAATAGCGCTTTCTATCGTTCTTTGTCAATTTTTCCCTTCATTGGCCGCAGATGTCATTCCCTTTAACGAAGACAATTGGGAGATTGAGGCCAAGGCTTTCGTGTTGGAGAAATACAGGGGCAATGATGCCATTTACATTCAACAGGGCGCAGCCACTCTGAAGGATGTGGAATTCCTGGACGGGACTATCGAGTTTGACGTGTTTCTTACCCAGAGACAGGCTTTTCCCGGCGTCTATTTCCGGCAATTTGATGATGAGAATGAGGAATCCTTCTTTCTCAGGCCACACCTCTCCGGAAAGCCCGATGCAAACCAGGCCGCGCCTGCGATTAACGGTCTGGTGGCCTGGCAGCTCTATTTTGGGGAGCGCTACTCTTTTGCATATGACTACAACTTCAGTGACTGGACCCATATCAGGCTGGTGGTGAATGGTGATAAGGCGCAGGTGTTTATGGATCACTCCGAAACCCCCAACCTTTCCTGGATATTGAAGCATCAGCCACGGCCGGGAAAAGTCAGTGTGGGCGGCAGCTTTGCGCCGATGCACTATGCCAATTTCAAAATTACACCGGCTGCCAAAGAATTGGTGAATTTTGAGGTTGATGAGATAACTCTGGTAGAGGGTGTTATTAAGGAGTGGAGAATTTCCGACAAATTTGACGAAGAGCAACTGGATGATCCGGCCATGCTGGATGAAGTGATCAGGCAACGCAGCTGGGACCATTCCGTTGGCATTGAAGAAAACAGTGCCGTAAATATATCCCACGCTCATTCACGCTATGGCAGCGAAGGGAACACCGTATTCGCAAAAATCACGATTCAATCGAGCAGAGCTCAAATAAAGTTGCTCGACTTTGGCTATAGCGATCGCGTTGTAGCGATTTTAAATGGGCAGCCAATTTACCGTGGAGATAACAAGTGGCGTACACGGGATTACCGTTACCTCGGTACGGTCGGTTTTTTTGACTCTATTTATCTGAACCTGAAGCAAGGTGAAAACATCCTGCTAATGGCCGTGTCCGAGGATTTTGGAGGCTGGGGCGTTAGCGGCAGGTTTACTGACTATCTAGACATAGAAGTCGGCTATTAATTGGCATCCGCCCGCATTAATCTTCATCGTCCATGATCCGCCTGTAGTTGTTTGACCAGCGATGCGGACATGAGTACACCGACCGCGATCAACGGTAAGGAGACGATCAAAGTCGCCGATTGAACTACCTTGAGCCCGCCGACGAACATCAAGGTAAGCGGCAGCGCGGCTAACGCCAGTGCCCAGAACACACGGTGCCAGCGATCAGGGTCTTCACCGGCAGGGAGGCGGCGTGTCGCAACTGAAGCCAGGATATATGACGCAGAATCGTAAGTCGTGGCCGAAAACACCAGGGCAATCAGGGCGTAGATGACAATGGCCAGGGTGGCCAGGGGCAGCTGGTCCAGTATCGCAACGATTGCCGCTGGCCCACCCTGCTCGGTCACTATTTTAGTAACCACGATGGTTTCATTGAGCTCCAGGCTCAAACCAAAATTGCCAAACACCATGTAGAACAACCCGGCCCCCAGCGTACCGTAGCCAGTCATGCCAAAAATGACCTGCCGGATGCTCCGCCCACGTGAAATTCGGGTGACAAAAAGCCCCACAAAGGGAGCGTACGCTATCCACCATGCCCAGTAAAATACGGTCCAGTTTTCAACGAAACCTGAACTGGTGAACGCATCTGTCCATGAATTCATCCGAACGAAGTTCTGAACCATCAGCCCCAAACTGTTAACCGAAGTTTTCAGCAGAAAGACGGTTGGACCGGCAACCAGCACAAGGCCCAGCAGTGTGAATGCCAACCACATATTCAAGTCGCTCAATCGTTTGATACCCTTTTTCAGACCCATCCAGACACTGGTTGCGAACATGATCACAGAGACAATAACCACCCCCAATTCCATCGCAAAATCTGCTTCCAGCCCGGTTATTCGAGCGACACACGCTGCAATCATTGGCGTGGAAAAGCCAAGCGAGGTTCCCGCCCCGCCCAACAATCCGATCATGAACAGCCAGTCGATCAGACGTTCGCTACGCGTTTCCTCTTCACCGCTGAAAAAGTAGTGGCAACTCGTGCTCAGCCGCAGGAAAGGAATATTTTTCGCATAATACGGATAGGCGATGGCAATGGTGGGCAAGCAATAGAAAGCCCAGGCCGTCGGGCCCCAATGAAAGATACCGTAGGTCGATGCCCATTCCGCCGCCTGTACAGAATAAGGCTCGGCACCGTAGGGCGGCGCCCCGTAGTAGTACCCCCATTCGATCGGCGCCCAGTACATCAGGCCTGCGCCGATGCCCGCGCAAAACAGCATGGCGATCCAGCTGAAATCACTGAACTCCGGTTTTTCATCACCTGAGGCAAGACGAACCTTGCCATAAGGCCCCAGGGCGAGCCAGGTGAGCAGGATAATGACAGCGATACCTGCGATCATGTAAACGAAACCAAAATTACTGGCCACCTTTCCATACAGGTCAATCAAGAATTTGCCGCCGCTTTCAGGAAAAAGGATCAGGGGTATGCTGACCCCGAGAATGATGGCGATCGAAGCGATAAAACTTGGCCAGTCAATCTTGTGTTCCATTCTTTCTCCGCCTCAGCTTCTGTTTTGAATTTTCATTGTTCAGGGATTTCAGTCCATCACAATGGACAGTGTTTCAGTATGGCCGTCAACGCTCATAGCCTGGCCGGAAATGCTGCCACTCAGATCAGAAGCCAGGAAAACTGCCATGCTGGCGACATCGTCGGCCGTCACAAACCGGCGTAGGGAAGTCTGGCGCTGGTATGCATCGCGTATTTCCTCGGGGGTTTTACCACGTTTGCGCGCATCACGCTCAATCACCCGTTCGATGCGCTCGCCTTCAACACTGCCCGGACAAATTGCGTTGACCCGGATGCCCCAGGGACCCAGCTCCATTGCCAGGGTCTTGGTCAGTCCAATCACTGCCCACTTACTGGCCGAGTAAGCGCTTCTCATCGGGCAACCAGACAACCCCGCCGAAGAGGAAATGTTGATGATGGAGCCGGAACCAGCCTGTTTCATGATAGGAACAGCAAGTCGGGCGACGTAAAACTGGCCGTTCAGGTTAATGGCTATCGTTCGGTTCCAATCTTCAGTTGTGACGTCCTCGAAATTTGCGGTAGGGCCCGCGACACCGGCATTGTTGACCAGGATATCAAGCCCGCCGTGGCGATCAGATATTTCGGAGAACATGGCAGCCACCTGGTCAACATCTGACACGTCGGCCAGGCTGGCAGTCGCTCCAGGATTCGCTGCGAGAAATTCATCAATGGCGCCGGGATTAACATCGCACACGTGTACGGAACATCCATGGATGAGGAATTTTTCAGAAATGGTCCGGCCAATGCCAGCGGCGCCCGCGGTTATCAGCACACGCTGGTCAGAGTTTGGTGCATTTTTGAATGTTACCGGCATTTAAAATATGGATTCCGGCTTACGACCCCAGGTAAGGTTGTGCGCCTTCTATCATCGCTTCAGTCAGTGGTATCGCTGTGCGCAATTCGAGATCAAAATAGACACAGACCGCCTCTAAGGTTGCGGCTACTTCATCTTTTTCCAGGTTGATCATTTCGAACAAAACGGTGCAGGATTTGGTGCCAATTTTTTTCAATTGCGCCCGCACCTCCAATATATCACCTGCTGTGACTTCAGCCTTGTACTCAATGACATGGCGGACATCAGCCCAGCCATATTTTACGCTTTCGTGAGCCGAAATTGTCCAGCCGAAAACCTCGTATAAAAAGTGATAGGAAGCATCGTCAAACATCGCCATGTAAAAGCGCGTAGTTAAATGCCCCATCCCGTCACATTCCCAGGGTTGCGCAATACCCTTGTTGACTACCAGCATTTCATCCTCTCCCGGTTTCAGCCACGGTTTTTCAGCCCAAGTTTCTGCCGGGCCTGCTCCGGCGTCTGTATTTCTGCACCCATCAATTCTACGATCTTGCGCGCGCGCTCCACCAGTTGTGCATTAGAGGCGAAAACGCCTCTTTCAAGGTAAAGGTTATCTTCCAGACCAACCCGCACATTGCCACCAAGTAATAGCGCCTGTGCGACGATCGGCATTTCCATCACACCAACGCCAAAACCAGCCCAGTTCGCACCTGGCGGAAGCTGGTCCACCATTGCCAGAAAATTCCTGGTTTCAGCCGCAGCGGCCCAGCGAATGCCCAGGCAAATCTGAAACAACGGCGGCTCATCCAGCAATCCTTCGGCCTGCAACTGGCGGGCAAACGACAAGTGGCCCAGGTCGAATACTTCCAGTTCCGGTTTCACCCCAATGGTCTGCAGGCGTTGTGCTCCCAGCCGCAACATGCCGGGAGTTGAAATATAAACGTAGTTCCCTTCATCATAATTGAAAGAGCCGCAATCCAGGGAACAGATTTCAGGCAATAACTCCTCGACGTGCTGCATTCTTTCAAGCTGGCCTACAAGATCCGTATTTTCAGTCAGGTCGAGGGGGCTTTCATCCGGGCCCAGAAACAAATCACCGCCCATACCGGTTGTGAGATTAATGACAACATCGGTTTCGCTTTCGCGGATGCGCTCAACTACTTCACGGTAAAGATCCACGCGGCGGCTGGGTTTGCCACTGTCCGGCTCACGGACATGAATGTGTGCGATGGCGGCACCCGCCCGGGCGGCATCAATCGCAGCAGTGGCAATTTCCTCAGGTGTGACGGGTATCGCTGGATGTTTTCCAACAGAATTACCCGACCCGGTAACAGCGCAACTAATGATAACGTGTCGATTCATTGAGCCATTATGCCTAAGTGCAATTTGGAGTACAGTTACTTTCAATCAGAACCGCAATGGAGAGCAGGAATAAATGGCGCGAAGATCCGGTGGAAGAAAAGCACGTGTGGCTCAAAGGGCTTCACCCCTCGCCAAGGAACACAAGCCGGTCCACCCGGGTGAATCCGGCGGCCATTTCAAGCCGCTGAAAGATGATGGCGTTAGCGCCATCCGGAAGAACATTTTCCGGATTCTTGAGGAAGTGGGATTCGGCGATGCCACGCCACACTGCATTGATACCTGCACGGCCATTGGCGCCGTTCTCAGTAATGACGGCCGGCTTCGTATGCCGCGTGAAGTTGTCGAACGAGCCATTGAACAGGCAGAGAGTCAGCTTGTGCTTCATGGGCAAAACCCAGACTTCGATGTGCAATTAAGCGGGCAAAAAGTGCATTTCGCCACGGCGGGCGCCGCGGTAATGATTGCCGACCCCGAAAGCAATTCCTACCGCGATTCTGAGGCGCAGGATCTCTACGATATGGCGCGTATCGCAGACACCTGTGAACACATACATATTTTTCAGCGTATGTGCGTACTGCGGGACATTCAGGACAACTATGAGATGGACCTGAACACCCTTTATTGTTCCGTAATGGGGACAGCAAAGCACGTCGGGTCGAGCTGGACTGAGGTGGCCCACCTGGAAAAATCATTGGAAATGCTGCACATCATTGCCGGTGGAGAGGAAAAATGGCGTGCACGCCCCTTTGTCAGCCAGTCCAATTGTTTCGTGGTGCCACCGATGAAATTCACTGAAGAAGCACTCAAATGCCTGAAGGTGGCCGTTGAAGGTGGTATGCCCGTACTTCTTCTGTCCGCAGGCCAGGCCGGCGCCACCACACCGGCCTGCCTGGCCGGTGCGGTCTCACAGGCCTGGGCTGAATGCCTGGGGGGGCTGGTTTATGTCAATGCCATCAAACCCGGTGCGCCTGCAATTATTGGTACATGGCCGTTCGTATCCGACCTGCGAACCGGGGCCATGAGTGGCGGCTCACCTGAACAGGGACTGTTGTCCGCTGCCTGCGCCCAGTTGGGAGAAACCTTCGATTTGCCTTTCGGAACTGCCTGCGGAATGACAGATTCGAAACTTCCGGACTTCCAGGCTGGCGCGGAACGGGCATCGACGGCTCTGGCAGCCGCACTGTCCGGAGCCAACATCGTTTATGAGTCGGCAGGCATGTATGCCAGCCTGCTGGGTGCCTGCCCGGAGAGCCTGCTGCTGGACAATGACGTACTGGGTGCTGCGATGCGGATCACTCGCAGCATCGAAGTCAATGAAGAAACCATGAGCTTTGATACGATCAAGGAAGTCTGCATGGGAGGGGTGGGTCACTACCTGGGGTCAGCCCAGACACTCAGGGTGATGCAGAGCGAATACCTGTACCCGGAATTAAGTGACCGCAGCAGCCCGATGCTGTGGGAAGAGAACGGCAAGCCAGACCTGCTTAAAAATGCCACCGCCAGGAAAAATGAAATTCTGAACAGGCATTTCCCTTCCCATATCAGCGACGCAGTAGACCTGCAGATTCGCGCTGAATTCCCTGTCTTCCTGCCGAGGGAGGCCATCGGCCGCGGCTAGTTGGCACCGTGCGTACCCGTCGTAAATTCCAGTACCGTCGTCCAGTATCTCGCTTGTGCTATTCATCGATGCGCCGGTCCGCAGCAAGGGGTCTACTTCCAGTACACGGCATAAACCCATCCCTGGGGCCTCCTCTTGAAACGTCCTGTTTCAAAGGGTCCTGGAAGTAGACCCCTTACTCCGAACCGGCTTTTGCCAAATTGAAATTCGAATATCCAAAAACTGGACCGGGCGACGAGTGATTACGTTGCTACAGTTCAAATGGGGCCGCTAACGCCAGCAAGAGGCACAAGCCGGAAAGAGTGACCGCACTTCTTCCGGGACCGTATGCGTCAGGGATGACGCATCCGAGCCTACAGGGATGTACTTGTAGCGCCGGCGATGGAGAGGGAGCGACTTTGCCGAAGGCGAAAAAGTGCCCTCGTAATGCCGTAGCGCGTGTGTCTCGGAAGAAGTGTGGTTGCTCTCAGCCGGCGCGTCAATTTGAATGACAACGCAAATCCCTAATCAAAAAGCTCAGCGAAGTAATTCAACTCCTTTAGTGTTTACATCGTCGCCGGAATTTACATTTAACAGCGTATTTTTTCGTTTTTCGGATCGAACATGGGCGCGAGTGAGGCCTGTGCAGAAAACCGCTGGCCGGCTACTTCAATTTCGTATTTCCCTGTCACCCACTCTTCTGTTTCGTTCTGATCAGAACGTTTTACATAACCCAGCGCGATGCAGGAACCCAGTGTGTGGCCGTAAGCGCCGGAACTGATGTACCCCACAATCCGGTCATCTCGCCAAATCGGCTCGTTGTGGTATAGCAGAGGTTGAGGATCGTCCAGCCGGAATTGCAGCATTCGCCGCTCCAGCCCCCTTTGTTTTTGGTTCAGCAGAGCGTCCTGCCCGATAAAACCACCTTCCTTTTCCAGTTTCACTGCAAAACCCAGGCCGGCTTCCAGCGGGGTGTCTTCGTCGGTGATGTCATGGCCCCAGTGGCGATAGCCTTTTTCCATCCGCAATGAGTTGAGCGCATGGTAGCCGGCGTGCACCAGGCCGAATTGCTCACCCACCGAACAAATTTCATCATACACACCCAGCATGAACTCAGTGGGGACATACAGTTCCCAACCCAGCTCGCCAACAAAAGTGATTCTTGAAGCCCGTACCAGGGCGTAGGCCAGTTCGATTTCCCGGCTGCTGCCGAAAGGAAAAGCCTGGTGGGACATGTCGGCCGGAGTCAGGGACTGGAGCAGGTCTCTTGATTTGGGGCCCATCAGGGAAATCACGCCCATTCCTGAACTGACATTGGTCAACACGCAATGTGCATCGGCTGGAATATGCCGCTTCAGCCAGTTCCATTCACGCACTTCGGTTTCCGCGGCAGTTACGATCAGAAAACAATCGCGAGCCAGGCGGGTGACCGTAAGGTCTGCTTCAATCCCACCCCGTTCATTCAACCACTGCCCATAGACGATGCGGCCATCAGCAACATCGACATCGTTGGCGCAAATCCGGTTCAACACGCGACATGCATCCCGTCCTTCCAGCCGGAACTTGGCGAAAGAGGATTGATCGAAGAGCCCCACAGATTCGCGTACAGCCTGGTGCTCCGCGGCCGAGTGCTCAAACCAGTTTTGACGGCCATAGCTGTACTCATACTCCGGTTTCACCCCCGCGGGTGCATACCAGTTGGGCCTTTCCCAGCCAAAACTTTCACCATGACATGCGCCTTTGGCCACCAGGCGGTCATGCAGGGCTGATTTGCGAACGCCACGGGCCGTTTCATACTGGCGGAAGGGCCAGTGAGTAGCATAAAGCAGACCGAGCGTTTCGGAAACCCGCTCACGCAGGTACTTTCGATTCCCCTGGAAAGGCATATTTCGCCGCACATCCACTTCCCACAGGTCCTCCGGCGGATGACCGTCGCGAATCCACTCGGCCATCACTTTGCCGATGCCGCCTGCGGACTGTAATCCAATAGAATTCATGCCAGCCGCCACAAAGCAATTCTTTAGCTCGGGTGCTTCACCAAGGTGATAGCGTACATCAGGCGTAAAGCTTTCAGGCCCACAGAAAAACTTCTGGATACCGGCGGTTTGCAAGGCTGGGATGCGCTGCATGGCCTCCAGCAGAACGGGCTCCATATGCTCGAAACTGCCGGCGATTTCGTCGAAACAGAAATCCTCGGGAATGCCATCCATCCCCCACGGCCTGGCAGTGGGTTCGAACACTCCGACCATCAATTTACCGGTATCGTACTTATAATATTTGCACGCATCGTAATCACGCAAAACGGGCAAACCCGGTTCCAATCCCTCGACCGATTCGAACAACACGTAATAATGTTCACAAGCCTGGAGCGGCACATTAACGCCCACGCTTGCGGCCAGGTCGCGGCTCCACATGCCGCCGCAGATCACCACATAATCTGCATCGATATCACCGTTTTGAGTACTGACACCGGTGACTTTTTCACCGTCGTGCCGAATCGCAGTCACTTTGGTTTCCTGGAAAACCTGCACTCCCCGCTTGCGGGCGCCCCGTGCCAGCGCCTGGGTAATATCAACCGCGTTTCCATCGCCGTCACTGGGAATGTGTATACCGCCCAGAATGTCGCTGTCGCTGATCAATGGATATCTGTTCTTGATTTCTTCCCTGCCGATCACATCAACCTGTAAGCCGAATACTTGAGCCATCGATGCGTTCCGCTTCAACTCCTCAAACCGCTCCTCATTGGTAGCGATAGAAATAGAACCGCACTGGCGGTAGCCGGTGGCCTGGCCGGTTTCAGCTTCCAGTTGCAGGTACAGTTCGCTGGTGTAACGTGCCAGGCGGGTCATGTTTATCGAACCACGCAGCTGACCGATCAGCCCGGCCGCATGCCAGGTCGTCCCGCTGGTGAGCTGTTTACGCTCCAGCAGTACGGTATCCGACCAACCCAGCTTTGCCAGGTGGTAGGCGATGGAGCAGCCTACAACCCCGCCACCGATGATGACTACACTTGCCTTGCGTGGGAGATCTTTACTCATGGTTCAGGCTCTCAAACGTTGGTTTGCGGGATCATACACGGGCGCTTCCAACACACTGGCTTCGCAGGATTCACCCAACAATTCGACATTGAACCGGTAACCCGTTTCGGCATGTGCAGGGTCTACGTAGCCGAAGCCAAGACTTTTTTTCACGTAGTGACCAAATGCACCGGAAGTGGTCACCCCAATACAGGTTTCACCGGCAAAAATGGGTTCGCCTCCACGGACATCAGAATCGGTGGATTCCACCTCGAAATAAACCAGTTTCATGGTCAGGCCCTGCTCAAGCTGGCGCAGTGTAGCATCCTTTCCGACAAAATTTTCCTTGTCGAATTTGATGAATCGTTCCATAGAGGAATCCAGCAGGGTCACCTCGTTGGTGAGTTCGGCACCCCAGCCCCGGTAGGCTTTTTCCATGCGCATACTGTTCACGGCGTAAAGCCCGAAATTTGCCATACCAACTGATCTGCCCTGCTGCCACAAGGCATCGTACAGCTCGCCCAACTTTGCCATCGGCGCGTGCAATTCCCACCCCAGTTCACCCACATAGTTAACGCGCAGTGCTATCAGTGGAACCCCGGCGACGGTAATCTCCTTGCCGCTCAGCCATGGAAAAGCCAGGTTGTCGAGATCGGCATCGGTCAGGGCAGCCAGCACATCCCGGGAACAGGGCCCGGCCAATACCAGCACGCCACGCTGATCACTGATGTTACAGATATCGACCTGTTCTCCCGGCAACCGCCCCTGCTGCAGGTTATCCAGGTCACGCAGTTCAGCCGCTGCAGCTGACAACAAGTAATAACGATCATCGGCAAGCCGTGTGATGGTCATTTCCGCCTGAATTCTGCCATTGCTGGAAAGTATGTGCGCCAACACGATGCCGCCGGTCTTTCGCGGCATGCGATTGGCGCAAATTCGGTTAAGGAAATTCTCAGCATCAACCCCACTGACCTGGTATTTGGCAAATCCGGAAAGATCAAGCAATCCTGCCCGCTGCCGTACTGCCAGGCATTCATCACGAACGACTTCGAAGGTGTTGTTGTGCCGGTAGCTGTAGTCCTCTTCCCGGCCATCCGGCGAAAACCACTTGGGCCGCTCCCAGCCGAAAGTCTGCGTGTGCACAGCACCCTGCTCTGTCAGGCGGCCATAAACGGGGCTGGTTCGACAATTTCGGGCAGCCGGCAATTCCTCGCCGGGTAAAGGTGTGCAGTAGGTCATCCGGTAATCCTGAAACCCTTTTGCTTTCACATATTCATCATCGGCATAGACACCAAGGCGGCGTGGATCAAAACCGGTCATGTTGAGCTCGGAGTCACCGTACAGCATCCATTGCGCCAGGTATTTGCCACAACCGGCGCCTTGCGCAATGCCAAAAGAAGCGCCGCAACACAACCAGAAATTCTTCAACCCGGCAACCGGACCCAGCATTGGCGGGCCGTCTGCGGAATGCGGTATGGCGCCGTTCACAACCCGCTTAATACCCGCTTCTTCCAGTACCGGCATACGCTCCAGAGCATATCCCAGCCAGGGCAGCAGGCGCTCAAGGTCGTCCGGGAAAAGTTCGCTGTCCGAATCCCAGTTGGGGAAGCCTCTGGGCGCCCAGGCCTCGGCCAGGCCTTTCTGTTCATAAATACCCACCAGGCCTGATTTTTGTTCCTGGCGAATATAGGCAGAAGCATGTGGGTCGCGAATAACCGGAAATTCACCTTCGCGATCGACGAATTCAGGCACCGGTCCGGTCACGATGTAATGGTGTTCTATGTTCGAAATAGGCAGGTCAGCTCCTACCATTTGTGATACCTGCCTGGCGAAACAACCCGCTGCATTTACCACGATTTCCGCAATTACAATTCCTTTTTCGGTAACCACCTCCCATTCACCGGATGGCATGGCCCGAATGTCAGTGACCCGATTATGCCGCATGACGGTTGCGCCCAGGTTCAGCGCGCCACGCGCCATGGCGTTGGTCAGGCCAGATGGGTCAGCATGACCATCGTCTGTTGTCCATGCGCCGGCAAGCACACCATCGATGTTCATGAATGGATTGATTCTGCGTATCTCAGCCGGATCGATTATTTCCATCCGGAACCCGACATTGCGGGCAATACCGCGCATGTACTGGAACCAGTCCAGGTCACGTTGGGTCCGTGCCAGCCGGATACCACCCGAGCGATGCCAACTGACGTACTGCCCGGTCAGTTCTTCCAGCCGCGGATACAGCAAATTGCCGTGGTGGTGAATTTTGGCCAGATTATAATTGCCTACCAGGCTGGGGCACTGGCCGGCAGCATGCCAGGTAGAGCCGGAAGTCAATTCGCCCTTCTCAATCAGGATAACGTCGGTGCAGCCCTCCTCCGCCAGGTGATACAACAGGCCAACTCCCATGATGCCGCCGCCGATAATTACGATACGGGCCTGATTTTTCATTATTGTTCCCTGCCTGATTATGGCTGTGCAGTGATTACGGGCTTGAAGAAAATGATACTCTCAATTCGACAAAATAAAAGACAGCAATCCAAATTAAAACGTGATGGAGCAGAACATGAAAACAATAAAGGCTTTTCTAATAATTTGCCTGGTTATTTCGCCAGTACTGGCGGGTTCAACGGCACTGGCTGAAGGCGAAGAAATATCGGCTCCGCCGTCAGCTGACCCGGCCGAACCGGAGGCGATGGTATTCATCTCTGAGCACGGAATCCAAATCGATGGCGAACAACTCAACTACACGGCTACGGCCGGCACGTTGATCCTTCACGACGAAGAAGGCAAGGCCATTGCCGAGTTCGGCTACACGTCTTATGTCAAAAAGGGCGCAAACACTGCTGTCCGGCCCATCATGTTTGCCTGGAACGGCGGGCCTGGTTCTGCCTCGATGTGGCTGCATATGGGCGTTCTGGGCCCGCAACTTGCGGTTGTAGAAGATCTGAAAGTCAACGGCAAAGGCCCGTTCAGAAGAATCGACAACCCCTACAGTATTATCGACAGGGTCGACCTGGTGATGGTTGATCCAGTGGGCACGGGATATTCGCGGGCTGTAGGCGAAGCCGAGGGTAAAGACTTCTGGGGAGTGGATAATGACATCAGGTCGGTGTCCGATTTTATCGTTCAGTACATCACCGACAACGGCCGCTGGACCTCGCCGAAATTCATCCTGGGTGAAAGCTACGGTGGCATGCGGGCCGGTGGCGTTTCCTACGATCTTCTGACCCGACACAACGTCGGTCTAAATGGCGTGGTGCTGGTATCACCTTACATGGACGTGGCCGGTGGTGGTGGCGTGGGCGTGGCGAACATGGTGGTGGGTTATACCATGACTCTCTCAGGCTATGCGGCGACTGCGTGGTTCCACGACGCGCTGGACAGCAAACCCGCAGATTTCCAGGCATTCCTGGCGGAAGTGGACGCTTTCGCAATCGGAGAGTACCTGTCCCTGCTGGTCAAGGGTGCCCGCGCATCGGCTGCTGAGCGCCAGGCGGTAGCAGAGAAGCTGGGGGCTTATACCGGCACCTCTGCTGAATATTGGCTGGCAGCCAACCTTCGGGTAAAGGAAGGACAGTTTGTGCAGGAACTTTTGCGCCAGAGAGGCCAGCTTGCCGGCCGGATCGATTCACGTTTTTCCAACTACACGACCAACGCTTTGTCCGAAGACATGCCCTTTGATCCCTACATGAGTTCGGTGGGCCCAACGTTCGTCGCCACCTTTAACGATTATTACAAGCGTGACCTCGGCGTTGTGATGGACCGGGAGTACGTGGTTTCCGGCCATTTATACCAGGAATGGGATCGCTCGCACGTCGATCCTGGCAACAGCTACCCTTCACCCGTTGCAGATACCGGTATCGACCTGGCACATGCAATCATTCGCAATCCGGACATGAAAGTGCTGGTGCAGCAGGGTTATTTTGACCTTGCCACGCCTTATCGCGCGACCGAGTATTTCATCGATCAGATGCCCTTGCCGGACTCGCTGCGCTCGAATGTCACCATGAAGTATTACGAAGCGGGCCACATGATGTATGTCCACCCACCTTCACTTCTCAAATTCAGAGCGGATCTGACCGCGTTTGTGGATAGCAGCCAATAATTACGATAAGGGGCCGGGTTGGCCTGGCCCCTACGCTTTTTTCCCTGCTCCCCGGGGAATATGCAGTTTTTCAAATACCAGGCTCACACCCTGTAAAAGTTTTCGAAGTGGCATCGGCAGGTCGTTCCAATCCATGCTGTCCATTGTATTTTTTACACCCAGCCCAAGCTCGGTATCGCCCTCGACGTGAATCCGGCGCTGGAAAAACAGAGTGTCGGGATCGGCCCTGCGGGCGGCAAGAAGGGCGAAGTCGAGGCTGTTACCGCTGATGCAGACATCTTCCTCCAGCCCGCGGTCGATTGGACTAAATCGATCAGCTCCGACCTGGATCAACCAGTCCAGATGCAGATCGGTAACCTTGATCCGAACTTTACTGCCTTCCAGAAATTCCAGTTCTCCATGCCGCAATGGCTCTCGAAACGCCTGGTTCAGGGCAATGGTGAGCACTGGCATCTGGACCGCATAAGGGATGGCACGCCCCGTGGCGCCAATAACATTCCTGGCAAGCGGACGGATGAAATCAGGGATCGGCAACATGGTCAATTTTTATGGGATAACAACCAAGTATATTTCCTGAATCCGGCAGCACCTTGATTTTGATCAATGTGAATGGAAATTCCGTAACTAGAATGAGACTGCTGCTATTGATTCGGAACCAACATGGAACTTGTGTGCCCCGCCGGAAACCTGCCATCACTCAAGGCTGCTGTAGACAATGGTGCTGACGCCGTTTATGTCGGGTTCAATAATGATACCAACGCCCGTCATTTTACCGGCTTGAACCTCACCGGCCGTACCTTCGAAAAAGCGGTGCAATATACCCGTGATAAGGGCAAAAAAATATTCGTTGCGGTCAACACTTTCCCCCAGCCAAAGGGGCTACGGCGTTGGATGGCCGCTGTGGACCAGGCGGCGGAATACGGAGTCGATGCGCTGATACTGGCGGACATGGGTGTTTTGGACTACGCACGCGAGCGTTGGCCGGAGCTGCGTCTGCACCTCTCAGTCCAGGCATCTGTAACCAGTTCAGAGGGCATCAGGTTTTATCATGATAATTTCGGAATCCACCGCGTTGTCCTGCCCCGGGTTCTTTCGGTCAGCCAGGTTGCACAGGTCATCAAGGGCTCTCCTGTTCCGGTAGAGGTTTTCGGCTTTGGAAGCCTGTGCGTGATGGTCGAGGGCCGCTGCCTGCTGTCCAGTTATGTAACGGGCCGGTCGCCCAATACTTATGGGGCCTGCTCACCCGGCTCCCACGTGCGCTGGGAAGAAACGGAAGACGGCACCAACACCCGCCTCAACGGCGTGCTTATCGACCATTATGGGAAAGGAGAAAAAGCCGGCTACCCTACTCTGTGCAAAGGCCGGTTCCAGGTTGGCGAGCATCTATTTTATGCCCTTGAAGAGCCCACCAGCCTCAACACCTTGTCCATCCTTCCGAAGCTCAAAGAGATTGGTGTCAGCGCCATCAAAGTAGAAGGGCGTCAACGCAGCCCGGCCTACGTGGCGCAAGTGACTGCGATTATGCGCGCTGCAATCGATCATTGCCTCAATGACCCAGAGGGTTATAGGCCCGAGGATCGGTGGATGCACGAACTCGATAGTGTGTCCGAGGGCTCCCAAACCACTCTGGGTGCTTACCACAGACCCTGGCAATAGAGAGCGATCGCAATGAGACTGTCAATAGGACCCATTCAGTATTTCTGGGAGCGGAAGCAAGTCCTGGATTTCTACAGGAAAGCCGCGGACTGCGTTGCAGATATCATTTATCTCGGTGAGGTTATTTGCTCAAAACGCCGGCTTATTAAACCCCAAGACTGGATCGCTATTGGAAAAGAGTTAAGACAGAGCGGTAAGGAAGTGATCCTGTCTTCCCTGACCCTGCTCGAAGCAGCCTCCGAGGTGGGGAGCGTCAGAAAGCTCTGTGACAACGACGAATTCACGGTAGAGGCCAATGACGTAACGGCGATCCAGTTGTTGTCCGCCGCTGGCAAGAGTTTTGTGACCGGCCCCAGCGTCAACATTTACAACCAACGCAGTCTCCGCTTGCTGGCCCGAAAGGGCCTTAAGCGCTGGGTCCTACCCGTGGAACTGGGCCTGGAAACTCTGAAGGACTTGCAGATGCTACGGCCCGAGGGAATGGAAACCGAGGTATTCGCCCTGGGACGTCTGCCGCTGGCCTACTCGGCACGCTGTTACACGGCGAGATCACACAACCTGCCCAAGGATGACTGCCAGTTTAAGTGCCTGGATTATCCGGATGGCCGTATGCTGAAAACGCAGGAAGAGCAGGAATTCCTGGTGCTAAACGGCATCCAGACCCAGTCGGCCCTGACTCACCAGGTATTGGGCCAGGTTGATGAACTCGCTGCCCTCGGAGTAGACGTGCTAAGAATCAGCCCGCAGCATGAGGGCACTATGCGGATCGTCGAAATTTTTGATGCGGTCCGGAAACAGGCTGCACTGGAGCCATTGGAAGAAGAATTGCACGAGCTGCTGCCACTGGGCGCATGTAACGGATATCTCATTGAACAGGCTGGAATGGAATATGGCAATCCAGAAACTACTTGATCACCATCAACGCCAGGTGAATAGAAAAGCCTGGGACAATCTTCAACAGTTTTCCCTGGAACTGCAGGCAACAGGTCAACTGAAATCCGTCACTCAGCCTGTTTCCCCAAAGCTCCAGGTCACCGAACTGTGCCACCGCAGCCTGGTCAACAATGGACCGGCATTGCTTTTCAAAGGCATTGAACACCACGACATGCCCGTACTGGGCAATTTATTTGGGAATCAACAACGCATTTTGTGTGCCCTGGAATTGGAATCACAGGCGGATCTGCGAGAACTGGGTAAGGATTTCGCCTTCCTGAGAAACCCCAGTCTTCCGGACAATCTGAGTTCAACACTGGAACTTATCCCGGGGCTTGCACGGCTGGCGCACGTGAATCCGCTTAGGAAAGATCGTGCTCCATGGCAGGAAAACGTACTTGAAGGCCCGGATGTCGATCTCGAAGCTTTACCCATATCGACATGCTGGCCGGAAGACGCCGGCCCCCTGATTACCTGGGGCATGGTGATTACGCGCGGACCCAACAAGCCGCGGGTTAACCTGGCTATTTACCGCCAACAACTGATCGGGAAAAACAAACTGATCATGCGCTGGCTTGCACATCGTGGCGGCGCCCAGGATTATCGCGAGTTTCGGCAAGCCTATCCGGGTAAACCTTTTCCGCTTGTCGTTGTAATCGGTGCTGATCCGGCGACACTACTGGCGGCGGTGACACCCATTCCGGATACTTTGTCGGAATACCAGTTTGCTGGCTTGCTGCGCGGCCGCAAAGGTAAGGTTGTCGAGTCTGACCTGTCTGGCCTGCCCATCCCTCAAGGCGCTGAGATCGTGCTGGAAGGACATATTCAGCCCGGCGAAATGGCCACCGAAGGTCCATTTGCCGATCACACGGGCTATTACAACTCCGCTACCGATTTCCCGGTATTCACCGTGGATAGAATCAGCCAGCGCAGCAATCCGGTTTACCTGACTACCTATTTGGGCAAACCGGGCGAAGACGAGCCTTCAGTCATGGCGTCCGCTCTGACGAGATGTTCATTCCACTACTTCAGGAACAGTTTCCGGAGGTGGTGGATTTCTATCTGCCTCCGGAAGCCTGCTCATATCGAATGGCGATCGTCAGCATCCGCAAACAGTATCCCGGCCATGCTCGCAGAATCATGTTCGGTATTTGGTCATGGTTGCGGCAGTTCACTTACACCAAAACCATCATCGTCACAGACGACGACATCGATGTCCGGAACTGGAAAGAAGTGATATGGGCCATCAGCACCCGTGCTGATCCTGTCCGTGACAGCGTGTTGATTGACAACACGCCCATTGACTACCTGGATTTCTCCAGCCCCAGGTCGGGATTGGGTGGCAAGATGGGCATAGACGCCACCAACAAGCTGGCTGCGGAAACTGATCGTGTTTGGGGCCGGGCCGCCAGGATGGACCGGACGACGCGGGAGCAGGTGGAACAGATTGCCCGGCAACTGGGAATCTAAATCATCCAGAATTTACACCTTCCGCAACTGATTTCCCGGTCTGGAAAAGTGAATTGATTCAGGTCATTGTTGCCCGTAAGACAGCCGGATACAGTCCATTTAGGCTGAAAATAAGCAGTAATGAACACACCCTGTTCAAGGATCTATGAATGGATGATTTTGCTCGTACGACTGAATTCACTTACCCCGGAAAATTAACGATTCCAGCAGGTGCAATTACTGATTTTCCTGTACCGGAAATTCCGGCCTACCTCCAGGAAACCTACAATTGGGCTTACATCAACCCTCGCAACGTCAGGCTGCTGGATCGAGAAATTGTGGTCAGGACCATTCTTTGGCAACAACATCTAAAGCTCCAGAAGTTGGCCTTTGCTGAAATCCAGGCGGGCCAGAGCGTATTACAGCCAGCATCTGTTTACGGCAATTTTGTGCCTAACCTGGCAGCGCACGTCGGCCCGGAGGGAAGCCTGGATGTCGTCGATGTTGCAGAAGTACAGGTGCGCAACGCCAGGCGTAAACTTCAGAAATATCCACACGCTACTGTGCACCACGCTAATATCGTGGATTTCAGCAAGAAGCCCTTCGATGTCGTGTGTTGTTATTTCCTGTTACACGAAGTACCTGAAGATTACAAATACAGGGTGGTGGACCTGCTTCTGAATAAGGTTAATCCGGGCGGCAAAGTTGTATTTGTCGACTATCACAAACCGCGCTGGTGGCACCCGTTGAAGCTCATTACCAGCATCGTTTTCGACACCCTGGAACCTTTTGCCAAAAGCCTGTGGAGAAACGAAATCAGGGCGTTCGCGAGCGAGCCAGACCGATTCCAGTGGCAGCAGGAAACCATCTTCGCCGGATTGTTTCAGAAAGTTGTGGCAACTCGATCGAGTTGAAAGACTAAAAAAAGCAACAGGTGGGTCCAGGAGTAGACCCACCTGTTGCCGATGCTACTGCAGGGATTAAGAGAAGAAACTAGTTCTGGTGCAGTTCAGCAACTTCAGGATTGTCCAGCCGCTGGACAGCGGCCGTTAAGGTTCCCTGATAGCACTCATCAACCGCAGCAGACCGGCGAAGGTCTCCCGTGATCTGCAGATCGGATGAACCGCAAATATCATGCGCCTTGTCCTTCAACTTCCCATACTGGGCGGTTGGATCGTTGTCGACTTCCAGCGTCCATTTGGACCTGAGAAGATTTGTATTGGCGTCAGATTCGCCTGTGGCAGACGCTGATGCAATAAGTGGGAGTGAAACAGCGGCAACAGCAGCCAGCGAAAAAATCGAATTACGGATGGTACGAGCAGTCGAAAATGTATTCACAATTGTACACCTCATTTGTGGCGATCATCATCTGAATGGGTTATTTGCGACCCATGCATAAACAGACGGGTCCAACAGCAAAAAGGTTGCTTGCATTGCGATGAATTGAGTACTCTGCAGCGATGAGTGGAGGATTTACCAATTTTCAGCGTCTCGAAAAGCCCTTTCGGTGAGCCAGCTGATAGCCTTCTGATGAAATTCCGTTCTCATCTGCCATAAACCCGGAAAGGAAATTTCCGCATGTCATTCCCTCTCAATTTGAAGGACCGGGGAACCGAGTTCATTTCACTCGAACCGAAGAACTGCCCTGGCCTTCCGGTCGAAGATCGCGATAGCCTGCAATTCCTGGACCTCTGCTACAGAACTTTGTGTGCGGTCATGTTCAACCATGCTTCATCCGGACATCCTGGTGGCAGCGTTTCCTGCGGCAGGATCGTGGGGTCGCTGATCTTTAATCAGATGAACTATGACATATCCAATCCGATGGATCGCACTGCCGACATCATTTCCTATTCCGCGGGTCATAAGGCCCTTGGCCTTTACGCCATGTGGGCTTGCCGAAATGAAATCGTTCGCCAGGTTGACCAGGGCCGGCTGCCGGAGGTTCGACAACAGCTTCGCCTGGAAGACTTGCTGGGGTTCCGGAAAAACCCCATAACGAAAACACCGCTGTTCCTGGAATTCGGCGTAAAGCCACTGGATGGACACCCGACCCCCCAAACCCCGTTTGTGTGGTTGTCAACCGGGCCCAGCGGCGTCGGTGTTGCCGGATCGGTGGGCCTGGCACTGACCCTCAAGGATATGTACGGCAGTAACATGCCCAATGTGCATGTCATCGAGGGCGAGGGTGGCATGACTCCTGGCCGGGTGGCCGAGGCACTGGCCTGTGCCGCGACTTCAGGTCTGGACAATTTCTATTTTCATGTTGACTGGAACCAGGCCGCCATTGATTCCGATTTTGTTACACGCGATGGCAACAAGGCAGGCGATTATGTTCAGTGGGATCCCTGCGAGTTTTTACTGGTACACGGATACAACGTCATTTATGTACCCGACGGTTTTGATTTTGCACAAATTCGCGACGCACAGAAAAAAGCGCTGGCTTTTAACAACGGACGGCCCACAGGAATTGTCTACCGCACCATCAAGGGGTGGAGATATGGCATCGAAGGTTGCAGGTCTCACGGCGCTGGTCACAAGTTTTACAGCGAGGAATATCTTGCAGCCTTGAGGCCTTTCGAGGAAAAACTCGGGCTGACGTTTCCGCGTTTCGCGGGAGAAATGAACCCCGAGAGCATCGAGAAAGCCTATTACGAGTCGATAATGACGATTCGCAAGGTTTTTGAGTCAAATCAGACTCTGACACGGCATTTGGCCGCCTGGATTGTGAGCAGCAAACAACGGCTTGAGGCTTCACACAGGGAGCTTCGCAGCAATGCGCCTGAACTTGAAAATTTATACAAAGACCAGGCAGTTTCCCCGCTGGAACGTCCCGACTCGTGCACCTACGAGGTCGGTTCGGCCCAGACTCTGCGGGGTTCACTGGCCCATTGCCTTAATCACGTTAACAAACTTACAAACGGAGCGGTTCTCGCGGCAGCGGCTGATTTGTACGGCTCAACGAATATTTCCGATATTGGCTCGGGTTTCGGCTCAGGCTTCTGGCACCCGACAGATAATCCTGATTCCAGGCTGTTTTCTGCGGGAGGGATTGCTGAAGACGCCATGGGTGGAATCTGTTCGGGTATTGCCTCCATGGGATATGAAATCGGCGTTGGCGCTTCCTACGGTGCATTTATCGCCCCGCTCAACACCATCAGTGCCAAAACCCATGGCATCGGACAACAGACTTTACGGCACCGGGTACCTGCCGAGCCAAACAAGACTTTTGTGGTGGTTTGCGGCCATGTAGGAGTCAAAACCGGCGAAGATGGGCCAACCCATGCAGAGCCTCAAGCTCTCCAGGTTTTGCAGGAGAACTTCCCTGGTGATGTAATGATCACGCTTACCCCATGGGACCCTAACGAACTCTGGCCGCTGACAATCGAATCACTTTTACAGCGCCCGGCGGTGCTGGCTCCTTACGTTACCCGCCCGTCAGAAGTCATTGTGGACCGCCAGGCCCTGGGCCTGGCTGCACCCGAACAATCCATCAAGGGCGTATACAAACTCCTAAAGGCGAATGGCACTCCTGAGGCCACCATCGTTTACCAGGGCAGTGATGTGGCCTATGCCTTCGTTTCCGGTGTTTTACCCCGCCTGAAAGAAAAAGGCATCAACCTGGATATTTATTACATTTCGAGTACGGAGCTCTTTGACCGCCTGGACAAGCAGGAGAAAACCGGGATTTATCCTTTTTCTGCTGCGTCATCAGCAATGATGTTCTCAGGCTTCACTGCGGCTACCACTTACCGGTGGATCATGTCCGAGAGAGGCAGGGACTACACGCTTTTCCCCTGGAAGAACGGCGCATTCCTGGGAAGTGGTCGCGGTGATGTCTGCCTTGAACAGGCGGGTATGCACGGTGAGGCGCAATGGAAGGTCATCCAGAAATTTGTATCGGGTAAATAAAGAGTCTCGCGTTCCTGCGTGAACCGTCATTATCTCCCTGGTATGCGCCTACCAGGCAATCCCATAGTCCTCTCCGTAGTCACTGGCGCCTCCCCACATGGTGCCGTTTTCAGAATCGAAATAGATTGCCGTGATGGGGCTGTAAGTGCGAGCAACAGCCTCAACCGAATAACCCATACGGCCCAGTTCAACTCGCACCCATTCGGGGACTTTTTGGCCGACCTGCAAGCGCCCGGGTTCGGCCTTGTGTGCACCGAAAGAACTCTGCATCTGGAAGCTGGTGATGTTATGTGCCTCCGCCGCCTGCTGCACGTTCATGTCGAATTCGACCATGTTGAGAAAAAACTGCAGCAGGTTTTGATCCTGGGTGTCACCGCCCTGAACTGAAAAAGCGATCAAGGGCCTGCCATCCTTCAAGGCCAGGCTGGGAGTTAACGTTGCCCGGGGGCGCTGTCCGGGGTGCACGACGTTGTAGGGGTTCATGGCTTCGGTCAAAACAAAACTCTGCATTCGCTGACTGAGGCCGACGCCCGTTGTGCCGGCGATAAAGGCAGGTATCCACCCACCGCTGGGCGTAATAGACACGACCCAGCCTGCGGCATCAGCAGCCTGGATCGAAGTGGTACCAGCCGTAAACTGTTCTTTTGCGGTCATCAGGCTGGCCTGTTGAAAACCTTCGGTACCTTCCGCCTCGGCAGAGGGAGGAATGGGGCTCCAGTCTTTCAATAATTCCAGATAAGGGTTTTTTCCACGTTGAAATTGGTATGGGTCACCGGGCCGCGTATCGGGGTTGTTTTGCTGCGGATTGATCAGCTTTCTTCTTGCGGCCGCGTATTTCTTGGAAAGCAACCCAGCGACGGGTTCTTCGGGTGGTGTGTAAGGGGTCGCCGTAGTAAAAATCCCGGTCAGCAAACGCAAGATTCATTGCCTGGTAAAGTGTATGAATATAGCGGGCGCTGTTGTAACCCAACCCCTGCAGGTCAATTTCTTCAAGAATGTTCAGTGCCTGCAGCATAACCGGGCCCTGCACCCAGGTGGTCAGCTTGTAAACGTCCACGCCCTTGTAGTTGGTGGTTACCGGCTCCTCGATGTGGACTTGCCAGTTGTCGAGATCCTCCATGGTGATTAAACCGCCATACTCCTTTGAACTGCGTACGATCTCTGCGGCGATATCACCACGGTAGAAGCGGTCGTAAGCAGCGTAGATGGCTTGTTTTCGGTTTTTTCCACTGGCCAGGGCGCTTTTTTCTGTATCCACCAGTTTTTGTAGGGTGGCCAGCAAGTCAGCCTGGCGGAAGTTCTCGCCGGCGGCCGGCGCAGCACGCCTTTCGCCGTCGTCTTCATCCAGGTGCGGCAGAAAAACCGCTTTCGAGTAAGACCATTGCGCGATGACGTCCCGGCGGCGTTCCATGTTGTCGGCCTGGGCTTTTTCGATCGGGTAACCATCGGCCATCTGCATGGCAGGCGCCAGCACTTCGGCCAGGCTCAGTTGGCCATATTCCGCCAGCATCACCATCAGTCCGCCCGGCGTGCCGGGGGTTACCGCCGCCAGTGGGCCATATTCAGGTGGATAAACCATGCCCTGCTCTCGAAAATATTCGACAGTTGCCCCGGTTGGTGCGACCCCCAGGGCATTGATACCCTTCACCTCCCCGGTATTCGGATTGTAGATCAGGGCCTGGGTTTCACCGCCCCAGCCGAGTGTGTCCCACATGGTGGACGTAGCAGCCAGCATGGCGCAGGCCGCATCGACTGCATTACCACCGCGACTGAAAGTCATTGCGCCTGCCGTGGCTGCCAGTGGCTTGCCGGTTACCGCCATCCAGTGTTTTCCATGTAACACGGGCTTGGCGGTATTTTGTGCGCTGACCGCAGGGCTGAAACACAGGAATCCGAGCAAAGAGGTCGCAATTAATGAGCAGCAACGATAGGTGGTCGAACAACGCTTCGTGTTTGGCATGGGGTGATCCAGAATTTGGTAGAGAACTGAGAATAACAAAAGAAGATTCACTCGTCTGGTTTCGTGCCGAACACAGCCTCAAGAACTTTTCTCAGGATGGGCAGGAGCTCGATTTTGCTGCCGTCTTCCCTGAAGCAGCCCGTCCAGACGGCTACCAGGTCGCGGTCCGGATTGATCAGCAGGCCCTGTCCGGCCCAGCCGCCCTTTATAAAGTCGTTGTTGTCCCAAACCAGGAGTCGTAATCCTCGTATTCCTCGGGGCAATCTACGCCGGGGGCCATATCGAGAATATTCCGTACGGTTATCCCTGCAAATGAGGAAGCCGAGAGTTCCGGAAGATAAAAATCGATCGGTTTGGAAACGTCGATCAGTCCCCGGTCTTCCAGAATCGCAACGACCGTGGGAAATATTCGCTGCAGGTTCTTGTTGTTCCAGGCCATGTCACGGCCATTCACCGTCCACCAGATCTTGTCTTTTGGCAGTTTTTCAATCTGTCTGCGTACTTCATCGACGCTTGATGAGGAAACAAAATCAGAGTCTGCAGACAGCGAGAGATGGGGTAAAAACAAGGCCGCTATAAGGAATGAAATGACAAGCTTTGGAGTCCGGCAATTTGCCATGGTCTGTGCCTTGCTACTGGAAGAATTTCGCTATTGGCGCATATTCTACCCTCTCTCCTCTACGGGTGGTCAAACACTGCGGGTGGCCACTGCCGGTGGCACGGACGCCGCGCGGCGTGCCGGCTCAAGCACCGCCAGCGAAGACAAAACCCAGAGCACTGCGACCCCGGCCGGCAGATAGCGCCAGTCCAATCGCTGCAGTTCGAAAGAAGCTTCCAGCCAGTAGGCAACCATCACGGTTAGCATGGCTCCAAGTACGGCGCCTGCTGTCGTGATGAGCCAGTTCTCCAGCATGAATTGGTGGATGATGTCGATGCGCCTGGCACCAAGCGCCCGGCGTGTACCAATCTGTTTGGTGCGTTGTGTGACGTGGAAGGAAGTCAGGCCGACAATCACCAGCGCCGTCAGTCCGATCAATAATGAAATCACTACGGCCAAAATGATGGCCATGCCGCGGTCACGCCGATAGGATCGCGCAGCCATGTCTTCCAGCGCTCTTACGCTCTTGACGACACGCTGTCGATTGGACTCTCCCAAGGTCTGCTCAATGACCGGAATCAGTTCATCGCGCATGCCGGGCTCGACACGGATCATGTACTTATTGGTGGAATATGCCGGCTTGCCAGGCTGTATAACAACATTTTCAAGTTTGTCCCAGCCCACCCATGACCCGTGCATGCGGCCGATGATGCCGACAATCGTTGACGGCTCCATGCTGCCCCAGTACACCGTTTTTCCAAGCGCATTCTCTTCGCCGAACAGATCATCTGCCAGTGTCTGTGTCACAAGAATGGAAGCCGGCGCTGGCGGATTGGACTCCGGTAAGACGTAATCCACTTCCTCCGGGTAAAAATTCCGGCCGCTGGTTAATTCCACGCCCAGCGCGTCCAACCCTTCCTCGCTCCAGCGATATCTCGCCGTGCTTACTGACTCAATCGTTTCATCGGCCACGGTGCGCAGGCCGGTGCCCGATCCCGAACCACTCAGCGGAACATGGTTGGAAACGGTGGCTGCCACGACACCCGGAATGGACTTGATCAAGTTAATATCATTGGTGATGCTGTCAACAACATCGAAGCCCTCACCGAAACCACGCACTGAGGTAATGATGACGTTTTCAACATCGATACCCGTCTCCCGGTTTATTTTTTCCACCCGCAAAACGATGATATACAAAGAATTGATAACGATCGCGAGGGTCACAGCAATTTGCAGCGCCACGAGGACCGCACCGGTCTTGTTTCGCATCAAAGATGACACCATTGGTCCAAATCCCATCTCGAGACTCCTATTGTGTTTTCAACTGAGTGGCGGGTGGGATACTGCAGACCCGCCAGGCCGGATAGAGGCCCGCGATCATGCTGCTGACAATTGCAATGCCCACGGCCGTAAACATCATGAGCCAGTCAAGCCTTACCAGCCCGGCCGGAGAGTCGTAAAGATACTTGATTCCTTCCAATCCGAGCGCCACCAGAAACAGACCGATCAGACCTCCTGCAAAACCAATGACGCCGACCTCGACAATCTGCTGATTGAAAATGTTTTTTCGGCTGGCGCCAAGTGCGCGGCGCAGGCTGGTTTCGCTTTTCTTGCCAACAAACTTTGTTAGCGTAAGCGCTATCGTACTGAGCAGACAAACCACCAGGAAAAGAAAAGACAAGCCGACCAGGACCTTGGAATCATTAGCGACGACCTGGTGATACTCCATCCACTCCTCGACATCGTAAATGTTGTTGTTGAGAGGTCGTTCAAAGCGGCCGTATTTCTTTTGCTCATTCACATAGGCGTCGAGGTGGGCGACATAGCTGTCGCGATCGCGGGCGTTTTCGAGTTCGATGAAATACTGGACCCAGACCGCCTCGGAATTGAGCCATTGCTCGAACGAGGTTATGTCTTCCGACTTCCAGCCCCAGTCGCTACCCGCTGATCCCAACTCCAGAACCCGAGTCAAATTGAATGGAACGAACATGTCATTGACTTCCTGGAAGGCGCCATTGATCGGATCATAAAATCGCGGAATGGGTTCCCAGTAATCAATAACACCGACCACCTGTATCCGCGTACCCTGCATGGTCAACCATTGTCCAACGCTGTTTTCCCCACCAAACAAACGCTCATTGAGTTTTTTTGTCAGCACAACCACCGGCCTGGTAGCGGCGTCGTCTGCTGCGTCCCAACCACCGCCATAGATAAACGGTACATTGAACATCGCGAAAAAGTCAGCAGAAGTGACGCGCGCACCCGCCTCAAAGGGCAACTCCTGATCGTCGAGGGGTTCTACGATCAAGCTGGATTCAAACATCGCGGTCTGGCGCTTGCCCTTTCCCATTGCAATGAGCCGTTCGGCATCATGAAAAGTAACCTGGTGTGGCGCTCGCTCGGGGGCATCATCATCGAATGGGCGTAATGGGTTCCAACTATCCATCGTGACTGCAAATAACGTGTCACTTTTTTCCGGAATCGGATTACTGTTCATCAGGTAGTACACGGTTAAAGTTGTCATGCTGACACCAATACCAACGGCAATTGCCGCCACCATCAGAGCCGTCATGACCGGGTTGCGTCGCATGCTTTTGAGTGCGAGTTTTATGTTGTAGTTGAACATGTAGGCGGACCGTCAAACCCGGGCCGACAACGGCGAGCCGCCATTGAGCCTGGCCGCCGGTACAAATTCTTCCTGCAACGGGGCATTTTCCTCCGTCAGCACGCGCCCATCGACCAGTTGAATGGTTCTATCCGCCCGTTTGGCAAGTTCCGGATCATGGGTCACCATCACGATGGTCGCACCACCGGTGTGGATATCCTCGAGCAACTTCATCACCTGGTTTGCCATGGTGCTGTCCAGGTTTCCTGTCGGCTCATCCGCCAGCAATATCCTCGGTTCACCCGCCAGGGCCCTGGCGATAGCGACGCGTTGCTGCTGCCCGCCCGATAGCTGTGCAGGGATATGATTCATGCGCGAGGCCAGGCCAACTGTTTCCAGCGCGTGTTCAATGCGTTGCCTGCGATCGGCCGAAGACAGCCTGCGGTAGCGCAGCGGCACATCAATATTTTCGAACAGGTTGAGATCCGGAATCAGGTTGAAACTCTGGAAGATAAATCCGATCTTCTGATTGCGATAGATCGACCGGTGGTCATCGTTCAGACGACTGACATCTTCTCCATCCAGCATGTAAGTGCCGTGCTCAAAGGATTCGAGCAGGCCCGCAATATTGAGAAATGTTGTTTTACCTGAACCGGACGATCCGGTAACAGCAACAAACTCTCCTTGCGCAACTGACACGGTCAGTTCGCGTAAAGCATGCGTTTCGATCAGTTCGGTCCGGTAAATCTTCTGAATTTGCGTCATCTGGAGCATGGGCTTCCCCGTAATTAAAAAATCCTGTTGTTCCCACTTGGATGCTCCGAGAGGTTAAAAGGTTACTAAAGAAAAAATATTCGGGGACGGGCTTGCTTGCGCTCACTCGCCAGAAGCCAAATTGTTTTGCTGATAAACCGCCTGGCTGCATTCGAAAGACTCGCCTTCAGGCCGGCACGCATCCGGCCAGCCCTTGGCGCGCCAGTATTCAACCAGTCCCACCTCTTCTGCAAAATCCGGAAACGCTTCCGATTCCCAGACATTGCCGCAGGTTTTCAACCACAGGTTTGGCCAGTACCAGTAGGTTTCGATCTCCTGTGATATTTCCCAGGTTTTGAAAAACAGTGGTGTCAGGTGGTCGTACCAGCAAGATGAGGCGTTGAAGAGATTGACTGTCCAGGGCTCTTCACGGAGCAAACTGATGGCCAACTCAATGGCCTCCTCCAGCTCTCCCGGTGTTGCGGGTAGTTTGTAGACCTGCCTCAACTGCTCTTTAATGGGCTGGAACGGCGGTGGAAGCTCATCAAGCACACATTCGATGTCAAAATTGCACAGGGTCAATCGTTTCTGAGATTGGGCAAAGTCAGGTGATGTATTGCCAAGTTCTTTTGCTTCTTCCGCCAGCGCAATTGCTTCATCAAAGCGCTCTTCATATTGGTACACGAAAGATAGATTCTTGATAGATCGCACGGACAAGGGGTTCAGGGCATAGTTTTTTTCAGCCACGCGCCTGGCTTCGCTGATGCGGCCGACTTCCCTGAGATGGCGAATGTATTTCTGGTGATTTTCTGTCGCCTCAGGCTGAAGTTCCAACCAGAGTTGCAGGTTTTGCTCCCAGCTAATCCATTCATTTTCGGCGTAGTCTGCATCGTTAGGCAGAATAACCAACGCTTCACCCAGTGTTTCACAGATATCCAATGCCTCCTGTGCCAAAATCTCTGCTCGCGGCATATTAATTTCCTGACTGTGATTGTCTTCGTCATAGGCAACCAGGTGCATCAGGGCCCAGGCGAGACCGGATCGTGCCTGGGCAAAGTCCGGATAGTCCTCGATGAGTCCCTCGTAAAGGGTGACCGCCTCATTCTGCTCGGCGACGGACTGCTCGCGGTCGGTTCGCTTCTCGACAAAGTGACGAGCCGTGTAATAACGTTCCAACGCATCCTGGTCACCCGGCATGTCACAACGCCTGGCGGCGAGAACTACAATCGGTATTATTTCTTCGCCAGACCCGAGATGTGACTGAACCTCGCTGGCGATTTGCGCCTGTACACTGAACAAATTATCCAGCTGATCCTCGATTTCTGCCGACCACACCGATTGACCCGATTGGTTGAGCAAGTTAACGGAAACATTCAGTGAATTTCCCGCCAAGCTGACAACACCGGACAGAACGTGCTGCACGCCGAGACGCTTAGCTGCTGCGAGTGCATCAAGGCCGGCCAGCAAGGACGAACTGGCGCTTTCATAGCCCACCACATCAATGGATTTGGATTTCATCAGCAAGCTGTTGATTTCGTAAGCCAGCGCCCTTGAAAGCCCCTGGCCATTGGAGTCATGCTTAAAGGGCAGTACCACGATGCTGGTGCGGGCATGCGCCGCTTGTGGCATATTTCTCAGCACCCAGGCTCCGGCAGAGACCGCAATAACCAGGATAATCACGATATCCACTGCCAGGCGGCTTGATGTGAATTTATGCCAGGGGTGTTCGAAGAACCAGGCAATGATCAGGGTCACGGGAAAAAACGCAACTCCGGTCACAACTGCCCAGCGCACCGGCTCATCCACCACCCCGATGTAAGGCAACACCGTTTCTGCAATTTGTACCAATAGCCAGAAAAACACCACGTAAGCGACAGCTGCTCGCACCACGTGGCGGCGGCGAAGTTCAGCCCAGAAAGATTTTTGTTCGCTCATCACTCGACCCTTTTTTTTAATTACCGTTCAGACCATTAATAGTTTGTCAGCCGTGCTTGCAAATGTAGCGTCAATATAAGAACTATGGGCAAGCTGATTCCAATGTGGCTCCAGGAGTCTCTCCCAAAATTAGTAGCAACTGTCGGTAAAAACACATGGTTTCAGTATCCAATGGATTCAAAACCCAGGCTTCCGCGGCCAGATGAGCTGAAGTTTCATTGTCACCGGAATCTTTGTAAATGTTGGCCAGTTGCAAACGTAAATTCGCCTCATTCGGAAACTGGATCAGCAGCTGTGAACGCATATCCTCCCCACCTTGCAGTTGCAAAGTGTTGTACAAACGCAGCGTCTCAATATCCGGGTGTCCAGGGCATTGAATCGCAGCCTGGTCGAGATCCCGCATCGCCAGGTTCTGTAGAACCGGCTTGCTGGCCGCCCTGGCCGTTTCCATGGCTTTGAAATACACCTTCGCCCGGGTCAGGTGCAAAAGTCCGTTGTCCTGGCTCTGATCGATCAGAGCGCTCAACTCCTCCAGCTGTTCTTCCGATTCACTGCTGAGCGATACGCCTGCCCGGGCTATCGCGCGAATGGCATCTGGGCTTGCCGGATATTCGCATTGCATGACCAGTTCACGTAATTCTTTAAGCGCCTGACCCGACATGGGCAGATGCGGCCAAATTTCGTTGAGCACCCGGTTTTGCAACTGTTCCTGATCCATCAGGCGGTCGTTGAACCGGTCGCTCCAGACTACTTCCCCGTCGGCAGCATATAACTGCATATTAAGGCGCAGCTCGCCATTACCCTGGTTAACCGTACCTCCAATAAGCAGGTCGGCACCAAGGGCCGATGCTTTCGCCCGTATCGGCAGTTCTGCCAGTTCAGAGGAATGTGAACTGGTCAATTCGACAACACGGATTTCGTTACGGGTAGCGAGCAACATCCGGAATCGTTCTGCGAAGTGATTCGCAAAGTCGGCGGAATCGGGGCGGGTATCGGTTGGCTCCAATCGTAAAATGGCAAATACCGGCCGTGTGAAAGATGTCAAAAACTGTTCCCTGGCCAGCAACATGGCTGCAACTCCAATGGCCAGGATCACGCCGACATCACCCAGCACAGAGAGCCAGCGCCGTTCCCGCCACGGGGTTTCATAAAACCAGCTCAGCGCCAGCATGGCGGGAAAACCCAAAACACCTCCCAGTAACAACCAGCGGACGAGTTCTTCGCTGATCATTTCCGCCCCGGCGAGGAGGTCGGCAACTTCAACCACGCCCCAGAATAAAGCCAGGTAGAGAACGCCCGTCCGGATGACCCGGCGGTTTTTCAGTTGTTCATAAATCGCTTGCCAACGTGGCACTGGCTTCATTGTTTTTTTCTGCTTGCTTATTCGGGCATAAATATACCCTATACTCACGGCCTATGAATGCGTCTCGTTACCAGCAAGACCACATCGGATTGACTTTGAAAGTCCATCTCTCATAAGTTGGGCCGACATAAAAAGCCGCTAAATATGATCGCTTTTCTGAAGAAAATATTCAGGGAACCTGTTCATCAGGCCTATGGCATTTGCAGCCTGTTGTTCTTGAGCCATTTTGCGATTTGGTGGGCAGTTATGAATTCCGGGGGGATTTCACTCGTAGAGTTGCTTTCCTACTGGGATGGAGCTTGGCACCTAAGCATCGCGGTTGACGGTTACACTGAGCGCAGCAGGGCTTTTTTACCTCTATATGCAGTGACGGCGAGGTTGTCGGCCTTATTCTCTACTGAAACCGGTGTGATTTTGATTTCAGGTTCACTGCTTTCCACGCTGCTTTTATTCTTCTTTATATTTCTCAGTAACCGGAGCTCTGCCGAACTTCTAAAGCCGTTGACCGGGTGGGGCTGGGCCTTTTTTCTTATCACTCCAGCAAGCTATGTTTTCCATTCTTTTCATACAGAATCGTTATTTTTGGTCCTTTCACTGGCGGCTTTTATGACCGCAAGCAAAGGGAGATACAAAGAGGCGGCTATTCTGGCTGGACTGTGCGCCCTCACCCGTCACCAGGGGGTTTTTGTTGCGGCAGCTTGCGCGGTTTGGGCCACTGAATTTTCCGTTAAAGAATCCCGGCCTAAATGGCTCATGTTCCTTGAATCTGGCTTGATCAGTGGAGCGCTCTGGTCAATTGTTCCTTTGTATCACTTCTCCCAGGGAGCTCCTCTTTTGGCAGCGACTGATGCCACAGTGAATTACTGGAGTACCGTCACGTCAGCTAAAGAGTATTTTCAAACATTTTTGTTTATGAATCCAAATCAAAATACAAGTCTTGGTAGTTTCGTTCATCATGGATTCTATTTTTTCCTGCTAGCCCTTGTCCTTTACACTTGGAAAAATGGGCCGCGACCCCTCTTTTATTACGGGCTTCTCAGCCTTCTCATAATGCCGATGAGCGGGCATCTTGAGGTTGATTTTCGATTTGGAGCCGTACTCTTCCCATTTCTATTCCTGTTTGGCGACAATTTGGCAAAAGCACCCAACCCGGTCCGGTTCGGTGTGTTGGGCCTCTGCCTGGTGCTCAATTTTTACGTGACCTGGCAGTACGGTATCAATAAATGGGCCTATTGATGCCCGGATGCCTCCCGAACCCTTTAATTCCTGAAACTACAAAATGGACAGGTGCAGAATTTTCCTGACTTCACCCGGGCATTATGGATAAAGAGGAAGCCTTATAACTGGCTTAAAGATACCTGGTAGGACAAAGCACCGGCATGTACGCAAAAATTCTGGCCCGCTACTAAGCTTCCAACACCTGGATGATGAGCGTCTTGTAACGATCAATGAAATTCTCAAGAGCAAGGCGTGCTCTGGAAAGATGTGCTTCGGTCATGGGCAGCGACAGGAACAGGTCGCCGCGTTTGCACACCAGCACACCCTCGTTAAGCAGTTCCATGTGCAGTAACGGCCGCAAAGACTGGCATCCGGCACTGATATCGCTGGTCCTTTTCGTCGGCTTGCTGGAAAAATGAATCGCAATGATCGAACCCATCCCATTTGCATACATTGGTACGGCTTTGGCAGCAAACATCTCGTTGAGCAATAGCCGAAAAGCCTCAGAATATTCGAAAAATTCTGAGGCGCGTTCAGCTGTATAGATTTTACAAAGGGCGGCGCTGCCGGCTGCCATTGAACAGATGTTGTTATTGAAAGTACCGGCGTGGTTCCAACTGCCCTGCAGTTTGGGATTGTAATGAGCCATGAATTCAGCCTTTCCGCCAAACGCTCCGGTTGGCAGTCCGCCGCCGATGAACTTCCCCAGCGCTGTCAGATCGGGTTCGATACCCAGTAACCCCTGGATGCCCGCCGGGCCGATGCGGGCGGTTTTGACCTCGTCAAAAATCAACAGTGCCCCGACTTCCTGCGTCATTCGCCGGAGCGTTTCCAGGAACTCCCTGGTGCCGGGGATGTTTCCACCGGCACCCAGAATGGGTTCGACAATGACAGCGGCAAGCTCATCACCCGCCTGGCGAATCAATTCGGCAGTGCCTTCGGTATCATTGAAATCTGCGAGAATAAAATCAAAAGGGAGGTTGAGTACAGAGCCTCCGGCCGGAAAATTGATGACGCCACCGTGATAAGCGCCGTTGAAAACAAGCAATTTACTGCGGCCTGTTATGACCCGCGCCGTGGTCATCGCCATGATATTGGCTTCTGTACCCGAGTTACAGAACCTGATCTGTTCTACAGAAGGAAAACGCTCGCACAGCATGCCGGCCAGTTCTCTCTCGTAGCGGGTCGGCCCGCCCAGCACAATGCCTTTATCCAGCGCCTCATGTACCGCCGACTTGATGATCTCGTCTGAATGCCCGAACAGGCCCGCAGAATACTCACCGACGAAATCAACGTATCGATGACCATCCAGATCAACGACCTCAGCCCCTTCCCCGGCAACCAGGGTCAGGGGGAACGGGTCGTAGTACAGAACACTGCGTGTATTGCCGCCAGGCAAAAATCGTTCCGCGCTCTTGTCTGCGGCCCGGCTCTGGGGATTGGCAGCTAGATAGCGCGCCCGGGCGTCCCCAATTGCTTTATTCAGAGCTTCCATTTTCCCCGCTCTAGCTGAGTCCTTCGATGGCCACCGAGATACCCTGGCCGACACCAATACACATAGTGCACAGCGCCAGCTTTCCGCCGCCGTGTTTCAGTTGATCCATGGCGGTAAGCGCCAGGCGGGCGCCGCTCATCCCAAGCGGATGGCCCAATGCGATGGCGCCACCGCGGGTATTTATCCTGGGATCGTCATCTTCCAGCCCCAGTTGCCGGGTACAGGCAAGCGCCTGTGCTGCAAAGGCCTCGTTGATTTCGAGAATATCGAAATCGTCCAGGGTCAGGCCCAGGCGCTGCAGCAGCTTGTTGGTTGCCGGAACCGGTCCGATTCCCATGATCCTCGGCGGCACGCCAGCCACAGCCATGCCCAGAATACGGGCCCTGGGCTCCAGCTTGTGTCGCCTGGCGCCCGCTTCTGAAGCCAGCAGCAGGGCAGCGGCGCCATCGTTGATACCAGAGGCATTTCCCGCTGTAATTGTGCCCTGCTGAAAAAGGGGTTTTAGCTGGGCAAGTTTCTCCAGCGACGTGGCCCGCAAATGTTCGTCGCGATCTACAAGCAGCGGTTCTTTCTTGCGTTGCGGGACAGCCACCGGGCAAATTTCTCCGGCCAGGCGGCCGTCCTGCTGGGCCGAAGCCGCCTTGGCCTGGCTCCAAAACGCGAAGCGATCCTGGTCTTCGCGACTGATGGAATGGTCTTCCGCCAGGTTTTCGGCCGTCTTTGGCATCGGATCGGTACCATATTGTTCCTGCAGTTTTTTATTGATAAACCGCCACCCCATGGTGGAATCATACATTTCCTGTGTCCGCCCAAAGGCACTCTGCGCCTTGCCGATAACGAAGGGTGCCCGCGACATGCTCTCCACTCCGCCGGCAATCATCAAGTCTCCTTCTCCTGCTTTGATCACACTGGCACAGCTGCCGACAGCGTTCAAACCGGATCCGCACAATCGATTGATGGTGCTGGCTGGTACTTCCAGGGGCAACCCGGCCAGCAGGCTGCTCATGCGGGCCACGTTGCGGTTGTCTTCACCGGACTGATTGGCACAGCCCAGCATCACGTCATCCAGGGCAGCCCAGTCAACGCCGGAATTGCGTTCCATCAGGGCGGCTATCGGAATCGCAGCCAGATCATCAGCGCGAACAGAGGAGAGGCTTCCACCATAGCGTCCAACAGGCGTTCGGATGCCATCACAAATGAATACGTCGGTCATTTTGTTATCCAGTCCTTATAAGTGTCAGGGAATCTCATTCCGGGGGCAAAATCGGCGCACCGGTTTTGTTCTCCACATCTTCAAAGGTGATGCCGGGCGCCAGTTCAACGACCCGGAAACCGTCTGGGGTGACGTCTACCACGGCAAGGTCAGTGTAGATGCGTGACACCACACCTGGCCCGGTTAACGGATAGCTGCACCTCTCGACCAGTTTCGGCTCGCCGGTCTTGGTCGTGTGCTGGGTTATCACGTAGATATGTTTCACGCCCTGTACCAGGTCCATCGCTCCACCTACCGCGGGAATGGCGCCTGGCGCGCCTGTGGACCAGTTGGCAATATCCCCGTTTGCCGCCACTTGCATGGTGCCCAGCACACACACATCGATATGGCCGCCACGTATCATGCTGAAGCTATCGGCATGGTGGAAATAGGCGGCACCGGGAACCGCAGTCACATACTTCTTACCGGCATTCATTAAATCCAGGTCCCGTTCATCTTCAGCGGGGGGCGGCCCCATCCCGAGCAACCCGTTTTCGGTGTGATAGATGAATTCACGGCCCTGTGGCACAAATTGGGCAACCAGCTCCGGAATTCCAATCCCCAGATTGACGTAAGAGCCATCCGGTATGTCCTGGGCAGCTCTCGCCGCCATTTGTTCTCTTGTCCAGGCAATGCTCATGGATAACTCCTCCCCTCGGCAATCAGGGTGTCCTCGTGGACAGGATCGGCAACTTCAACGATACGATTCACAAAAATACCGGGTGTAATCACGCACTCAGGATCAATTCCTCCGGCGGCTACCAGGTTTTTCGCCTGGACTATGGTTGTAGTGGCCGCCATGCACATGAGCGGGCTGAAGTTTCGGGCGGTCTTGTTATAAGTCAGGTTGCCCATGGGATCGGCAACTTCACACTTGATCAAAGCAAAATCGGCCTGCAGCCAGGGTTCCATCACGTAAGCGCGGCCATCAAACTGCCGTGACTCCTTGCCGTCAGCCAGGACCGTACCCACTGTTGTCGGAGTATAGAATGCCGGGATTCCTGCACCGGCCGCTCGAATCCGTTCGGCCAGTGTGCCCTGCGGGACCAATTCAAGCTCAATCCTGCCTTCTTTGTACAGGCTCGGAAACACCCTTGACTGGCTGGACCTGGGAAAGGAACAGATCATCTTGCTTACCTGCCCGTTGCCGATCAGCGCGGCCAGTCCCACTTCGCCGTTACCGGTATTGTTATTGATCACCGTAAGGCCCTTTGCACCCTGATCGATCAATGCATGGATCAGTTCTATGGGGCTGCCTGAGGAGCCAAACCCGCCCACCATCACGGTAGCGCCGTCAGGAATCTCGGCTACAGCGCTGGCGGCGGACGAATACTGCTTGTTGATCACCTGGAACTCCTTATGAATAAAAAAACTACAGGAAAGTCTCGGTTTTTTCCCAAAGAGCCTCGATGTGGTCGATCCGGGCTGTCGCTTCTTCCTGAAGGTCTTTGGCAACCCGGGAAACGAGCAACTCGGCAATGGCCACGGCTGGAACCGAACTGTCAAAAGGGCCGATGGCCGGCACCTCGATTTCACACCAGATATCAGCCAACTCGGCCAGCGGAGAAAGCGGGCTGTCAGTAATCGCAATAACGGCAACACCGGAATCCGCAAAGACACGGGCTGCGGTAACTACCTGGCGACGGTAACGGAAGAAATCGAACACCACAGCCGCATCGCGTGGCCCGGCGTCACTCAAGTCGGTACCGAACGAGTGTTCTTTGAGTGAACGCACGCCTGGCCGAACCATGGACAGCCCACTGTGGAGCGCATGCGCACCCGCTTGCGAGGTTTCTCCGGAGAGGATCCAGACATTTTCAGCGTGGACTATCCGGGCCACGATCTCCGCCATCCGATCACCTTCAAGCGCTTTGAACACGGATGCGATAGCGCCGTCAACCGCCGCCCTTAATGGTAGTGCAGTCTCGTCATTGTGCCTGATCCGCTCACTTGGACGCGCCAGGTGATGGGATAAGCCGGTGCGGACATGCCGTTGCAGTTGTGTATAGCCCTTGAAACCGAGCGTGTTGGCGAAACGCACGATTGTTGGCCTGCTGGTACCCACACGACTGGCCAGGTCCGTAACCGTGCCGAAAGCAAGCAGCGTAGGCTCGGCGAGCACTGCTTTGGCAATACGTCGTTCGGTGGGAGTGAGCTCGCTGCTAACCGCTGCGACCAGGTCTTTGGTGGAAGTTGGCGCTCCGGTAATGTTCATTACGTTACATTACCACAATTTTGCAGTTCAATGTGTTACATTAGTATTTGGCAGCAGCATGAATTAAGAGGTGTGAAGTGGCAAACACAGGCAGATACATTCCGGCAGCAAGGGAACAGGCGTTTCTGGACACGATTGAGAACCCCAAGTACGAACGCGAAATCATCAACGGCCTTAAACCTTTCTTTGAAAACAAGGCGCCGGAGGACATCAAGAGCTTTTATTCCCCGGATGAACTCTCGATATTGTTGAAGCTCAAGGGCACCGAACGCGATGTTGAGTCGCGCATGCCGGTGAAGATGACCCGGCACTTTTTCGAGATGGCTAAAAACAGCGAGCCAATGCAGAGAATAATCAAGGCCAATCCGGATGAAACACTCAACCTGGCAGGCTCCGAAGACCCCGGACACCAGATGGACTTCGCTCCGGTCGAAGGATTGCTGCACAAGTACGAAATGGGCTTGATGTACGTGGTCTCCACTTGCTCGGCACACTGCCGCTTCTGCTACCGCGAAGAACTGATCAGTCAGAAGGAAGTTGAGCGGCAGGACGGAACCGTTGCCAAGAAAGGGCTGGCCAAAGTCAAGGAAGTAACCGATTACGTTCGCGCACACAATGCCGTTGTTACCGCCAATGGGGGGCGGCACCCGCAAACAGGTCGCGAGAAACTCAGAGAGATGCTGTTGTCCGGCGGCGACCCGATGGTGCTGCCAAACCGAAAGATCGGGGCATGGCTTGCCGCCCTCGCAGAAGCCGGCGTGGAATCAATCCGCCTCGGCACCAAGGAGATGTCATTTCACCCGAAGCGTTTCGACGACGCCTTCCTGTCGATGATGGACAACTTTCACGAGGCATACCCGGATGTCGGTTTTCGGGTGATGATCCACTTCAACCATCCGGACGAATTTCTTCTCAAAGGTTCAGATGGCGCCTATCTCAGGAATCCGAACGGTTCGCTCAAATGGCACGAGGATACCCGGCAGGCCATGGAGGCGCTTACCTCCCGTGGCTGGATCAATGTCGAAAACCAGGCACCCATCATCAAGGGGGTCAACGACGATCCCGATGCACTCCGGGTCATGCAACGCGCCCTGTACCGGGTGGGTGTAGGTAACCACTACTTCTTCTGCGGCAGGGACATTGTGGCCTACAGGGCCTTCAACGTCCCGATTGAGACCGCGTGGAATATCCTGAACGAGTCACAAAGGGGCTTGTCCGGTGTCGAGACGCATGCCCGGCTCTCCATTACTCACTACAAGGGTAAGACTGAAGTGTCCGCCGTAACCAGCGAACCGATTCCCGGCGTTCCGGGAACCGAAAACGGTGTGCTGATCTTCAAAATCCTGCGCAACGCTCTGGACGCTCCGGACCGTGGGAAGGTCTGTATCGTCGGGCGCAACCCGGATGCTATCTGGTTCGACGATTACGAGGATCGCGTCATCTTTGATGAAGCCGGCTTGTTCGAGTACAGGCGTGTCGATGAGACAGCGGTAACGGCCGAAGAGGTAATCGGAATCGCTGTGTGACACGCGGCCAGGAATTGAGACTTGAACCTCGGAGAAGCAAGCAGTCAGAATGGTCCGCTCCAATTTGTTGCGAAACACCAACAGAACCTGAAGTGGATCGTCTATGCGCTGTTAGTCCTCAACTTCGGATACTACGTGTTCGATGACTGGCGAGCAGCACAGAGCACCCTTCTGCCGGGTGCGTCTTTCCTGGAAATTACCGGTTCCTTCGCGACAACATTTGATGAGTTGGGCTGGTTCGTCCTCCTTTTCCTGCTGGAGGTTGAAACCTATTGGATTGAGGATGATACAGAGCGAGGAGTTTTTTACTGGCTGCTACAAGTAGTACGTGTGCTTTGCTATGTTGTTGTTTCCCACACGCTTTATGCCTTTATCGTCTATGTAATTGAGCTTGGAAACGCGACCGTTCTTACCGATCTCGGCGGCCTCTGTGCAATTGTTGGCGAGGATCTTTCATTCACCCGGAACCTTCTCTATGAGTTGGTTAATGTCGGTAACTGCACATCCTTGAGCGCGGAAAGCGAGATTTATCGATTTTATGGGGAACCCGTTGTATCAGATACATCCGGATATCAGATGGCCGTGCGGCACGCCTGGGTCGATGTCATTGAGATAGCAGGCTGGTTGACGGTCTCTCTCCTGATCACCTTCGTAATGATGCTGCAGAACCAGGGCATTTATCAATCGCCATGGATCCGTGGCGCCGACCGTCTGCAAATTGTTGTCTATGCCATCATCGCCGGTACGGCGCTCTATTGGGCCGTCTACGGACACTACGTCTATACCTGGGATATCCTTTTGTGGATCGGTGGATTCGCCGCTATCAACGCCAATCTGGCGCAATGGCGGGATGAGCTTGAAGACGAAAGCGAAACGGAGATAAAAATGTGAAAAAAAGGGGCTCTGATCCCTTGCCTTTCATCCTTTTTTACAAAAATCCCGGCGGTACTGAGCCGGTGTTTGCCCGCTACATTTCTTGAAAGCCGTATAAAACGAAGAATTGGAATTGAATCCAACCGCGAAAGCGATGCTCAATATATCCTGATCATGCCCACCGTATTGGAGAAGCAAACTCTTTGCGTGTTCAATTCTGTTCTGATTCAGAAATTCAAAGAAACTCATGCCGAATCCGGAATTGACCACCTGCGACAGGTGATTGACCGAGCAACCCACGAGTTCTGCCAGTGAGGGTAGCGTCAAATCCGGCCTTAAGTAGGCTTTTTCTGTTTGCATCAAACGGGTAAGCTGGCGCTTGAATTTTTCCATCTGTGCGGAACTCAGACCAGACTTGGCATACTTCTCCCCGAAGGAATTACCGGTAACGATACGGGCGGGGCCTGCAGATCGGGGCATGCCAGCGGGTTCGTAATAGTCGGCAATCCGGATGGCCCTGTCGCCCTGTAGTGTCACGAATTCCGAACCGAAAGAGTCGCCTGCCGGATCTTTACAACTGTCGCTTTGGAGCGATGACACCCGGTATTGAAATGCTATGGTATTTTTGCCAGTGAGAATTTCACCGATCAGCTCATATTGGTGGGTGTTGCTGGCAAAAAAAGTGCTTAGCCTGGCAAGCAGTTGTTGACGTGAGTACCGCAGGTTATCAGGGAAATCATAATAAGTGCCGTTGGCGGCAAGATGGTAGGCTACGCGACGGGCGTCGCGATTGTTCCACGCATCGAAATAGCTTTCCACGAACTCCGCCCCGAGCATTTCCGGCGACTCCAGCTAAATAACTCTTAGCCACATCCTACAGCAGGGACATTAGCTATGTCAGTCCTGATTCAGACAGTAAGAGAGCGCTGGCTCCGGCTCAGTAGTCCGGTGGTGGGGTAGTTCGCGCATCAGGCGGCGCCCAGAAAGGCTTGTTCTTAACCGTGCATTGGGAAACCTTGCTGTATTGGCGCAGTTCTTTCTCGTAATAGATTTCTGCCCAGATATTTCCCTGTAAGAATTCAGTTTTGATCATTGCCAACGCAATGTTGGCCTTGGCGGCAGGTGACCACATGGCTGATGTGACATAACCGATTTGCCTGGTGCACCTCTTGTTGCGGTACAAATAAGAACCCTCAGCAGGCTTGTTGCCCTCGATGTCCAGCTTGGTCAAGGTATATTTCGGGCCCTTACGTTTTTCTTTCAGAAGAGCGCTTCGTCCATTGAAATGCGGCTTGTTGAAATCAACCAGCCAGCCAAGGTTCAGCTCGAATGGCGTTTGGTCATGCTCAAAGTGTATGGTTTTCAACGCTTCGTTGAATTCCATGGCCGGCATGATGAAACCGGCCTCCAAACGCGTCATGTTGGTCGCCGCCTCCCCGAACGGCTGAATGCTGTAATCAGCTCCGGCAGCATACAATTCGTCCCACAAATCAAGCGCCAGTTCCGGGTCGATCCAGAGTTCGTAGCCCAGGCCTCCGGTAAAACCTGTACGAGAAACCATCAGCGACCCGCCACGGAATGGAAAATGCCGGATGTCAAAGGGCTTGGCGAATTCGATGCCATCAAGGCCCATTTTTTTCAATACTGAACAGGACGTCGGCCCTTGCAGCGACAGCCCGGCAATATCATCGGACTTGTCAGTGATCGTGACGTCTGCAAATCCGAATGCGCTCATCTTCAACCAGGCCGAGCAGGGACTGCCACAGGTCAGCATGAATTTGTCGTTCGACAGTTTGAAAATCGTACCATCGTCGACCATTCGTCCCTCATCGGTGCACCAGACCACGTAGGTCACGCGGTCAAGCTGCAGCTTTGAAATGTCCCGGGTCACCATGCGGTTCAACATGGCCTCGGCATTGCTGCCGCTGATGATGTATTTCTGCATTGGGCAAATGTCATATGTGCCGCAGGAATTTCGCACACAAAAGTATTCATATTCGGCTTCGTAGTAACATTCGGCAAATTTGTAGCCGTTCCAGGAAGCCCAGGCATCGCGAATATTCAGAGCCTCCTCCCTTGGGTGAAAATGAGACCTCTTGAGTCGTTCGCCTGCGTATTGATCCTGTGTGTTCATAAGCTATTCGTCGTAAAAATCATCTTCGGGAACCGTATTGGGACGCTTCAGGTCTCTCAGTATCTCCCGGGCTGAATTAGCGCCGCAGGCGGCAGATACGCCCCCTCCAGGGTGTGTTGAGGAGCCACACATATACAGGTTCCTGACCGGCATCCGGTATTGCGCGTAACCCGGGAACGGACGGTTAAACAGCAATTGGTCAATGGTCAGTTCTCCCTGGAAAATATTGCCCTCTGTCAACCCGAGCTCCTGTTCCAGTTCGTGAGGGGTGCGTACTTCCATGTGCACGATCAAGTCCTTGAAGCCCGGGCTGTACCGTGCAATTTTGTCCACCACCGATTGACCAAATTGATCACGTTTTTCCGGTGTCCAGGGTCCGTCAGCCAATTGGGGAGGGCAGTATTGTATGAAATTCGACATCCAGTGTTGCCCGGGCGGTGCGACGGTCGGGTCCCAGGCCGACGGGATCACCGATTCGACAAAGGGATCGTCAGACCAGCGGCCGTGCTTCCAGCAATCGTAAGCCCGTTCCATGGTTTCCAGCGAACCGGTGAAGGCCTGACCTCCACGGTCGATATAGCGATTATCGGGTACACCGGTAAATTTGGGCAGTCCGGACAATGCGATGTTGACCTTGCCGGACGACCCGCGGATCTTGAAATTTTTTGCCTTTTCGTAGATTCCCGGCGGAAGGTCGTTCCGATCCATTATACGGGTGAATGTTCTTTTGGCATCCAGGTTCGATACAACTATCCGTGCCTGTAGTTCTTCACCGCTCTCCAGCCTCACCCCGCACGCCTTGCCGTTTCTGACCGTGATCTGTTGCACGCCCGCATTGGTCCGGAGCTCGCCGCCATGTTCCTGCATCGCACCCGCTATTGCGCCCGAAATAGCGCCCATACCGCCACGCGCCAGGCCCCAGGCCCCAACATTTCCGTCGACGTCTCCCATCACGTGGTGGAGCAGGATATAGGCGGATCCAGGTGAGTAGACACCAAGGGCTGTTCCGATGATGCCCGCGCTGGCCATTGCTGCCTTGATCAGGTCGTTTTCGAAATAGTCTTCGAGGAATTCGGCCGCGCTCATGGTGAAGAAACGGACATACTCGTACATCTGTTTCTCACCTAGGGCAAAAAACTGCCGGCCGAGAAACAGCAACTCGTGGATGTCGCGTGGCCGCAACGAGGTCGGATCGGGTGGAGTGCGTAACAGGGTTTTGCGGATAAATTGCGCATATCTGCCCAGGTCAGCCTGAAAGCGATGCATTGAATCGGCGTCGTGTGGCGAGTGCCGCTTCAATTCCAGGTAATCCACTTCTGCGTTCGTGTAAGCAGTCAGTGTACGGCCGTCGTCCGCAAAATTGACGGTACCGAGGTAGGGCACGAGCAATAAGCCGTGCCGGCTGAGGTCAAGGTCCCGGTGCAATGCCTGGCGTAGCATGCTGCAGACATAGGAACTGCTCGAATAGGTCCAGCCTTCATGCATTTCGCGCGACGCCGCAGCACCACCGATATAGTCGTTTTTTTCCACCACGACGACATCCAGTCCGGCCTTCGCCAGGTAGGCGGCATTGGTCAGTCCATTGTGGCCCGCACCGATGATAATTGCGTCGTAGTTTTTCATTGCAATTTTCTCATCGCAGAATCTCGCACGCTGCATTGTGGCCTGGCCCACCCATCAGGTCGCCACCCGGATGGCAACCCGCACCGCAAAGGTAGAGGCCAGGTATGGGTGTGCCGTACTGCGCAGCCTGGTAGGTCGGCCGCATCATCAGCAGTTGGTCCAGGGCAAATTCGGTGTGATGCCAGTGCCCGCCCGTTACACCGAATCGCTTTTCAATGTCGAAGGGCGTTAGCAACTCCTGTTGAATGATATGTTCACGCAGGTCCGGTGCGTACCGGGCGATGGTGTCGATGACGCGTTCGCAAAACTCATCACGTGCCTGATCGTTCCAGCCACCCTTGAGCCGATACGGTACGTACATGACGTGAGCCGAGAGCAAGTGCTGGCCGGCAGGCGCCAGCGACGAATCGTGCACACTGGGCATGACGATTTCCATCACGGGCTGCTTCGAGCATTCGCCGTATTTTGCGTCGTCAAAAGCGAATTCGATGGCGTCCATCTCCGCTGCGATAATCATCCGGCCGTCGGGTTTATCCAAACCGGTAAATGTAGGCAGACCGCTGAGCGCGAGGTGTAACTTCGCAACGTAGCCATCACAGCGCAACCGCCGGATTCTGTTGCTGAAGCCGATCTCCAGGTTTTCTATACCAACCAGGTTAAAAAACGTAGTCTGCGGGTCTGCAGATGAGACAACCCTGTCGGCCTCGATCATCTCGCCACCCGCCAGTTGTACGCCGTGTGCCGCAAGCCCGTCACTATCCCCCCGAACCAGAACACGCTCAACCGCCACTCCGGTTCGAACTTCTGCGCCGGACGCGGTTGCCGATGAATGCAGAGCATCGATCAGGCCGCTCACTCCGCCGCGGGGCACAACATGGGCGCCGCCATGTTCACCCGCCATCCGGTAAAGCATTGCGAGCACTGAATGGTTCGGCGAGCGCGGGGCAAGTTTCGATCCGATGAGGCCGTCCCAACCGAGCATCGATTTGAGGATTTCGTTATCAAAATTCTCGTCCATCAAGTCACGCACCGGCAGGGCGGCAACACGCATAAATTCCCGCATGTCCTGTTTACCCAGGCGACGGACCTTCAGTCCAATCTGCGCGAATGTCATCATTTCAGCCAGGCTGCTATTTCTAATCCGTGGAATGGTTTTGAGCCAGAACGGCTTCATCATGTCGGCAAAACGCTGCATTAATCGTGAGTAATCACGATAGGCTTTTACATCGCCTTCGCCAACTCCGCTCACCCGGCCTTGATGGAGAGTGACATGATTTCCATCGCCACCCAGTCCGATGGTGGGCAGCGGGTCGATTTTCGTCTCGAGTCCATGCGATTCGAGATCGAGGTCACTGCTGATCTTTTGTGAAAAATGACTGATGGAATGAGCAACCGATGCTTTGAAGCCAGGGTGGAATTCTGCACTTGCCGCCAGCCCGCCGGGGGTATCGGAAGACTCGAGCACCAACACATTTTGTCCGCTCTGCGCCAGGTAGGCAGCGCAGACCAGGCCATTGTGTCCGGCACCTATGATGATCGAGTCGTAGCGATCCGAATTCAGTTTATCCATCGTCCGATTTACATTGTTTTCTTCATACTAAGCGTTGTACAGCCCCATGGCTACCGCGCCTATACGCATGAAGCAGCCGATCCTTGGCAGTTTCAGTGTCATAATTGTGCATACCTCCTTTCAATCGGACCCGATCCCCGGATTTTATGACGAATTCCAGCCAGACAACATTGCAGAAGAGCCCTTTTTTTGATCACTTGAGTCGTCTACATAATATTGATTTTAATGAGTATTTATCCAGTTCAATAGAAGATGAGCACTACATCAACTGGAATCAATACCTGTTACCCGGTGATTATGGGGATGCGGAGTCAGAATACTTTGCCATTCGCAACAGCTGCGCGATTTTCGACGTCTCTCCTCTGCGGAAATACCGAATTCAGGGAGTGGGTTCCGGGGAATTTCTGGATCGCCTATTAACCCGCCCAGTGACTGGTGCGCCCCTCATGCGGGGAATTTATGTGATTTTTTGCAACAACGACGGCAGCCTCAAAGATGACGCGATTCTCCACAAGTACGCCGATGATGACTATCTCCTGATGCCATCGGATATTGATCATTCGGCGTATTTTGACGCATTGCGCACGCGTCTCGGGATCAACAACGTTTCCATTGTTGACTGCACAGAAAAATTGATTGGGATCGCCCTACAAGGCCCACTATCTGCAACCGTTCTGCATCACATGGGCTTGGAAGGAATAGAGCAGCTTGAGCCGTTTGCAATTCGTGACTACCCACTAGCGGACGGCTCAATTCGAATTGCGCGGATGGGGTTCACTGCAGACCTGGGTTACGAGTGCTGGGTCTCACCCGGGTTTGCCAATGCCGTTGCACAGAAAATTCAAGTTGTGCGACAGTTGATGGGAATTGCCATACCGGGCTACGGCCTCACAGCCCTGGAAACCTGCCGGCTTGAAGGCGGGTTTATTGTCGCGGGTTGGGACTGTGCGACAGAAGCAGATCCCGATCCGGGCTTTGAACGCTCGCCATTCGAGCTCGGTCTGGGATGGCTGGTAAACCTGGACGCAGCAGATTTTGAAGGCAGGGATGCACTACGTTCGCAACAACAATCAGGCTGGAGGTTTTCTCTGCGAAGTTTTGAAATCAATGACCCCCGCAAGCCACCAAACCGTGCCCGGCTTTACGCTCGAGTCGATGGCCGGGATACTTCAGTTGGCCTGATCAACTGTTCAAGTTGGTCGTGGGGGTTGGGCAGACACATTGGTAATGCCTCTATCGAGTCCCCGTACGCCGATCTCGAGGAAGTCTGGACAGTTGTGGAAAACGAAAAGCTCACAGTCAAGCTGAGCCGTGGACCACTGCGGCGGTATAAACGAAGCAAGCAGGTGCCGGCCCCAATCGAATTTTAAAATCAGGCCGGATACATTTTTACTTAAATGTGTATCCGGCCCCTACCCCATTTTTTTTCTCATATACTGCGTGTGAATTCACATAATGAATAAGCAACAATAATGGACATCTATTCGGGCGCGATCCTGGTCAGTCTCATCATTTACATTGCCGTGGGCAATTACGCCGGCCGGCGGGTCAAGAAACTCGAAGACTACTTTGTCGCCGGCCGAAAGGCGCCCACTTTGCTGATTGTCGGTACGCTGGTGGCCAGTGTGCTGAGCACCAATATCTTCCTCGGCGAAACCGGCTTCGTGTACGATGGCCAGGCGGGCCCGTACCTGCTGTGGCCACCGATCGGCGCGATGGGCTATATATTCGGTGCCCTGTTGTTCGGACGCTACCTGCGACGCAGTTGCGCCATTACCGTGGCAGACTACTTCGGCCAGCGATTCAATTCACAGCGGGTCCAGACGGCAGCGGGCATCACCATTATAATTGGCCTGGGCGGCTACCTGTTGGCGGTCACCCAGGGCGCGGCTTTTCTGATCACCCATGTCACAGATTTCACCTTTACCCAGGGGCTGATTATCAGCTGGGCCAGTTACACTGCGTTCACCATGTATTCGGGTACACGCGGTGTGATCCTGACCGACACGCTGATGTTTCTGCTGTTCACCTCGGTGGCCATACTGGCCCTTGTTTTCCTGGTGCAGGATGCCGGAGGCTGGGCAGCGTCCGTCAGAGAACTGGCCACACTGCCGGAAAAGCCGGACCTGATGGCCTGGCACGGTATGGTTGGTGACGACACGCCATTCACTTCCGTGTTGGATTTCACTCTGTGGAACACCACGCTGGCACTGGCCTGGGGCATGGTTTACGCAGTCAGCCCCTGGCAGTCCAGCCGCTACCTGATAGCCCGCGACGAGCATGTGGTGATGCGCGCGGCCTGCATTGCGGCAATCTTTCTTATCCTGATGGAGTTGGTCCTGTATGCCGCCGGCGCCGTGATCAACCTCAGCAATTCCGGTATCCAGCCCTCAGAGGAAGCAATAATTTATGCCGCCCTTAACCTGTTGCCGGAGTTGTTGGGCGCCCTGTTGCTGGCCGGCATCATAGCCGCAGGATTGTCTTCGGCCTCGACATTTCTGTCATTGGTGGGATTCAGCGTCAGCAACGACCTGGTCCGCCACGATGCAGTTGATGAACAGAAAATGCTTAAACTCAGCCGCATGATCATGCTCGTGGTCGGAGTCATTACGTTGGTGATCGCATTCTTTTCACCGGTCGACATTTTTTGGCTGACTTATTTTGTCGGCACCCTGTTCGCTTCTTCCTGGGGGGCCGTGGCTCTGATGAGTGTGTGGAGCAAACGCATCACGGCTGATGCCGCCTTCTGGGGCATAGTCAGTGGATTTGCATTCAACGCAGTACCCAAAGCTCTTCAATACATGGAATGGGTCGAGTTGCCTTTCTGGCTGGATCCGATTCTGCTCGGGGGACTGGTCAGCCTGGCCGTGGTGCTGGTGGTGTCTCGATTTGGTAACGTGAGCCGGGAAGAACAAGTCTACCGCCTGCAGTTGCACCGGGTTCCTGAACAGGAATTTAACCCCTCAAAGTTGCGATTTACCCGTTATGCACCACTGATCCTTGCCGTTTACCAGGTAACCATGTGCGTGATATTGATCAGAATTTACGTACGGCCGTTCCAGGAAGCCACCGGAACGCTGACCGCGGCTGGCGGCATCAACTGGTTTAGTGGTGAGTCTTTTCTGGTGTTGGCCGGCCCGGTCGTTGTACTTCCGACGGCCTGGATTGCCTGGCGTATGATTAGCAAGTCTTATGGCTGAGAAGCCTTTTTACACGCGCCGGCTCTTCATCAGCCCGGAGATTTACGCCTTGCAATGATCGGGTAAAAGTTCAGCGCCTACACCGCTGGCGCCGCAACCCCACTCCACGTATGAAGAACCGGAGCCTGAAGGTTTGTCAGCAGTTATGTAAATGAATTGCTCCTGGCCGGTTTTGTTTTCCACCACGCCGTCCTTCAGATAGACCATTACGACTATATCGTGGTTATCTCGCCCGGGTATCACTACCATTTCGCGGACAACCTCGGGTGGTGACAGACTAACGGTTACCATGGCCGCTGATTCTTTGGCATTTTTCGGAAACCTGTTGTTGACCATATAGAACTGGGATAGTTTTTGCTTTGATTCACCGGCGAAAATAAAGGCCTCACTCAGCTTCGCCTTGGCCATAAATGACTTGTATTTTGGCACTGTAACCATAGACGTCATACCTATAACGGCAACTACCAGAAGCAACTGAAGGCCGCCGAATCCACCTTGATGACTTTTCATGTTCTTTTCTCCCCGATATGAATTTTTGCTTACACCTCCTATCATGCAAATTACGTACCAATCGTCTGTGCTGGTTGAATTTACCGAAATACAATCACTTAGAGCGGCATATATTGCCTTCGATCCGGCAAATCACGACATTAGGTGACAAAAATTGACAACCACCTGATCTGCAAAAAGCGATCAGCCGGGTTTTCTTTAGTGGGCATCAAAGAAATCCATGATGAGTTTCCATGACCACGACAAGCCGTAGGAATGGCCCATGCCGGCTCGGCAGTCGAGCACCCTGGGTAAACCACTGTCCGCAGTACAGTAAGTCCGGCAGTCGGGTAGTTCATAAGCAACATCAATGGCGACCGCCTTGGCTGAAGTATCACATTGATGGGCCGCCGCCCAGGTTTTGGCAATAGCGCTCGCCCCTGTGTAGTAGAACCTGTCGTTGTCATTGGACGTGGTGGTGAATGAGTCATCGTCCCAGGCGCCTGGTGGAACGACATTGTCTTGCATACCCGTGATGACAAGAACAGGCATTTCATCCTCTTTCCCCGGCGCATCCAGGTATGCCCGGTGCGGCAGGCCTATTATTGGCGCAATGGCCCTGAAGCTTGGGGCGCTTGTCCGGTTTTGGCCCAACTCCCAGGTGAACATGCCGCCATTCGAGCCGCCGGTTGCGAAGACTTTTTCCGCATCCACGCAAAGCTTTGCCTTGATTACATCGACCAGTGCAACTGCAAAGCCAACATCATCTGCCTGGCAGTGAGTCCAGGAGCAGGAATTTTCCTTGATTTTTTCGCAAGAATCATAAGAGTAGTCCGGGGTCAGACTGGTGTCACAAATGGGTTTTGAATCTCCGTCCGACCCGGTGGTGGAACCTCTGAAAGACCAGGAATTGTAGCTGTTGTCAGGAGCACCCGACCCAAGCCCTCTGGGCGCAACCAGGATATAGCTGCGCTTGTCGGCTTCGGAGTTGACCGTCTCGTTGCCGATGAATTCGTTTTCATCCCCGCCCCAACTGTGAAAAATTACTACAAGTGGCGTTGGCGTGTTTGCATCGTAGCCCGTCGGTACATGCACCCTGAAAGTGCGGGTAAACCCACCATGCTCCATCGTGTGGATACCACTGTTGAAGCCGTCGCTTCCACAGGGTGAATTTGCGACATCGGCCCTGCTGTCTTGCGCTAAAAAAGCGAGAGAAGCCAGCAGGCACATCGAGGAAAGAATTGAAGGACGCATGGAAATCTCCCTGCATGTCATCTTGAAATGCGCTGGTACAGAAGCGTCGTATAAAGCAGAATCAGATAATACATATTCAGCTCCCGAAACTCAGAAATGTTTTTGTCCAGGTTGCCCACCACACCTGAAATGATGGAAAAGCCCGAGTCGTCAAGCCAGTGCGCAAACAATGACAGCAACACAATTAGTACAACAGTCGAAATCATCCATCTGGATGGAACCAACAATCGAACAAGCGGAATTTTACTTTCTCTGAAAAACAGGGGGCCAATCACGAAGCCTGCCATGATGGCCACGTCTGCCACCAGTTTTAAATAACTGGCGTACTGCTCCCCCGTCGGACTGATCCTGTTATGCCAGTTTCGATCCCAACCCTCCTGGGCTAATGAACCGTGCTGACCTGTGAAATACTCAAAAAAATGGGCGCCGTAGTCTATTTCTTCCAGCAAGGTGAAAATGCCTATCAAAATGAGCAGGAATGAGAATAATTTGACAAAATTTTCGTTAGCCGCAAAAAAGCAACGAGTGGCATAAAAACAGATGCCCAGCAGGAATATATTCTGGAGCATTTCCAGTATGCCAAATTCACGTGCCGAGAACAGCGGCATGGTTTCCATGCTGGGCGCAACCAGGTTTTGCAGGTAGAGATTGCCGGAGAAGTACATTCCCATCAGCGTCAGGCTCACAGCCCCCGGTAGCACAAGGTGGGAAACTACACGATGGTCAAGGGCCCATTTTCCAATTTTGGAAGACCGCACTGGAAATACACCCCCTTTTTTTGGTGTGAGTTTGGCTCGCTGCGGTTTGTCTGGCTTGTATTAGAACACGAACTGCTTTTTGCGAACATTTCGAGCCAGCTCAGCGCTTCCCTAGCGCCCGAAGAACTCCTTCACTGTGGCCTCCCAGCGGGTATTGTCCAGTTTCTCTATCGCACCAATGCAAAGAGACGCCGCATCAGAGACTTTACGGTCGTTTGCTTTCTGAACGAAGGCCTGGAACCGGTCGATATCCTCCTGAAAAAAAGCGACAGCAGACTTCCCGATTTTTAAATGCGGCAGTTCTACATCCAGATCGTCCCCGTCGATGACGCAGATCCAGTTTTTTCCGTACGGCGTCACCCCAAGCATCGCGCAGTTTTTAGTTAACGCCTCGTTGATCTCCACCACTTTACCGCTCAGGGGAGAATAAAACTGTGCCCGCCGCTGACCCTGTTTCACGCTAAAGAGAGGCTGGCCGGCCTTTACGTTGATGCCGACGCCAGGTAGATCGATCGTGTCGATATCTCCAAGCAACTTCCTGGCGAAATCATCAAGACCAATTTTTGCGGTGCCGTCTTCCGCGAGGCTTGCCCAACAGTGACCCGTCGAGACCAGGGCGCCTCCCGGAATCGAAAACTCTCCCCCGAAGTCTGAATCGGACTCCGTTGGACCCATTACGTGGACCCTCGGCTTTAACTCCTTCCTGATCCTGTCCTGGCGCTTGATCAGGGCGTGTTTGACGAACACAACCAACTCATCCTCGGTGAACGGCTTCTCGACGTAATCTATCGCTCCGTACTTCATGCATTCCACGGCGGTCTCCACCGTCGCGAATCCCGTGATGATAACGACATCGATATCCGGGCGAAGATGCTTCACGGATTTGGCTACATCCGTTCCGGACATGGCCGGCATCTTCAAATCGGTAAACACGAAGTCGTAGTCGCGGATCTGAATCAGCCCAAGCGCCTCCTGCCCCGTCTCCACGGTATCGACGCTGTATCCGTCCAGCACGAGAACCTTGCGGAAGCTGTTGAGTATGACCTCCTCGTCGTCTACGCAGAGGATGCGCGCCACCGGGTCTTCGACCTCCACGCGCTTCAGTGTTTTTGACTCCCGGGTAAAATCGAGTCGCAGGCTCTCGGCAAGCGCTTGCTCGCGCTCGGCCCGTCTTTTCTTCTCATGAAGCCGGTGAAACATCTCCCTGGCGGCCAAATTCAAAAAGAAGAACAAAATCAGTAAAGGTAGAATTACAGTTAGTAGCGTTGTCTTCATTACAAGCTCCTTCAGTCTGGATGGCAGTGCCTTGTTCGAGGCTTCATAAACTCAACCACTGCAAATTACTTTCTGGATTTGACGGTAAAATCTGATACAGCCATCCTTTGAAATAAGGATCCTTTTCGACCAGCGATGGCGTTGACTGTGCGTGGGCATTGACCTCAAGTATTTTTCCACTCATTGGGCACATGATTTCGTGCACCGATCCGTCCGGGGACGTCGCGACCGCGCAGGGAGATCCCTGCACAAGGTCTTCACCGGAAGCTGACAGCTCCAATTCGCTTATTCCCCGGGCCGCCTTCAGAAACAGGTCGCTCACTCCGATCCTCGCTGTCCCCTCGTCCTCCATCAAAACCCAGCTGACATACCCGAGCCTGTAATAGTTTGCCGGGCAGGGTACATAGCTCAAGGAGTTGTGCCGTGGCAGGCCGGCCGACTCGGCCTCGTCCAGCAGCTTGCTGCTGCGCAGGCTACGGCGGATGACCGTGAGCAATTCATCAGCGGTAAAAGGTTTTGAAATATAATCAACAGTACCCGTGGACGACAGGCTCTTGACCGCATTTTCCATGGTGGAATACCCGGTCATCATGACCACGGGGGTCCGGATGCCTCTGCGGGCGAGTTCTTCGAGTAACTGGAAACCGTCCAGGCCGTGCATCATGATGTCGCACAGCGCCAGGCGAAACGTATTCTCCTCCAGGCAATGTAGTGCCTCTGAAGCATGGCCCGCAGCGGTAACCGTCATCCCCTCCGCGCCGCAAACCTTCACCACAGCCTGGGTGACCGTCGGTTCATCGTCGATAACCAGGATGTCCCGAATCTGGCTCATGGTCTCACCGGAATCCGGATGATAAAGGTTGTGCCGACACCCACCTCGCTTTCCACCGAGATCGTTCCGTTGTGATTGTCCACGATGCCCCAGGTAACGGCGAGCCCCAGCCCCGTTCCCTTTTGGCCTTTTGTAGTTGCGAACGGCTCGAAAAGCTTCGGGATCTGTGCCTTAGTGATGCCGCAGCCGTCATCTGCCACCCGGACCTCCACGAATTCATCGCTCCAGGCTGAATCGACTTGCTCCCAGCGATGCCAGCCGCATCCATCCCGCAAGCAGCCTTGAACGAGTCCTTTCAGGGGAACTTCGAATTCATAGACAGGAGAACCGCATTGCGTACAGGCTTCACCTTCGGCTATTAGCGAAGACGAGCAATCCGGGCACAACAATTCGACTTCCTCGTCAAGAACGGGCAGTTCATTCAGGCGGTGATCGTGCGAGCCGTACATCGGATTGAGGTAAATGAGCCCGGTAGCATCCTTTTTACGAAAGCGCATGCTGATTGCGGGTTTAGAGTCAATCTGGACTTTTCTGTCAACAAGGTCATGCCGCTTCGGACACAGAGCGCGCTTGATCTGAAGGACTTCGGTGGGACCGATGCTCACCGCCTTGCTTGTGATTTTGATGGTTCCTCTGTTTTCCCCGATGGCATCCGACGCGTTAACCATAAGATTGATAAAAACCTGTTGGATCTGGTTGGCGTCCACCGTCACATTGGGCAGCGCTGCGTCCAGGTCCATGACCAGCTTTACCCTTCCCAAAGCGAGTTGATTCTCAATGACGGTTGCGGCGCGGCCAATGATTTCATTGATGTCTGCCTTACGCTTTTTCGGGACGGTCTGCCGGGCAAAATCCAGGAGGCTCTTGACAATCTCACGGCAGCGGATGGTTTCGGAAACGATGACATTCAGGTCGTCGCGCTCCGCGGCCTGTCCATGCGATCGTTTCAGCAGAAAACTGCTGTAGGTGAGTACGGCCGTCAATGGATTATTGATCTCGTGTGCCACTCCGGCGGCCAGCCTCCCCAGCGAGGCGAGCTTGTCCGACTGGAAGAGCTGCAACCGCGCTTCCGCCAGATTTTCGGTCATATTATTGAAAGACCTGGCCAGCACCCCGAACTCGTCGTCCCTCTTTACCTGCACCCGGTAGGAAAGATCTCCGCCCGCAACATGGTGCATCGCCGTGAGCAGTTCCTGGACCGGTCGGTCGATCCACCACCGCACCATGAAGCCAACGATCAGGCTCAGAATGAGGATGACGCTGATAGCGAGAAAAACCACCGCCATCTGGCTGCGGCGGATGTTCCGATCGACCTCCGTGAGGGGTATGGTGACATCCAGCACTCCGAGCACGGTCTGCGCTCTGGGGTGTGCATGGCAGGCCGCCGTCCAGCACGATTGTGAATTGTAGATCGGGTTGATGATGCCCAGTAGCCGCGATGAGTCCTGGTGGGGGCGGAAAACCCTCGTACGCTCCGGCATCTCCAGGTGCTCCAGGGGTTTCCCCGCTGAATGGCAGCGGTAGCAGCTCTCCGCTTTCTTGTCGACCATCTTCCCGATCTCGGCCGAGTCCGACGAATAGATGATCTCTCCCGACTTATTGAATACGCGAATTCGGTCTATGCTCTCCTGCCCGCCGATCCGGCGGATACTCTCATGGATCCGCTCCCGGTCGTTGTGCAGCATGTCGTATTCGGTATCCGATTTGACAGCTTCACTGAGTTGATTCGCATGCCGCTCAACTTCGGTGAGCAGGCTTTTTCTCTCGGACTGGATGTTGAAATAAGCAAAAATGCTGATCGCCAAAAGAACCGTCAGCACCACTCCGAAGGTCAGCTTAAAGCCTATTTTCTTGCTGAGCATAGATCACCCGTTACGAATTAGGAGTCTGTCTTGGTCTTTTTTACCGGCGGCGAAAGATATCGGATCAAATAGATAAACAGCACCCAAAAACACAATAGAAGCAGGTACTCGAGACCTTTCGTTTCAAAAATATTTACATAAGTGAATGAATCCATCTCAATTCCTCGACTCGTTGCTCTGATGAATGGGTCCGAACACCGGCATGCGGGTGACAACCCAGCGGAATATCCAGATTTCTGCAAAAATGATCATCAGCGTCACCACCAGTTCCTGCCAGGATGGAAAATAATGTACTTCCGCATACCATTTGAAACTGATGATCGAAACGTTGAGCCGATTGAGAACAATGCCAAGCAAGGCCATAATCGACGCAATTTTGATGATATTTAAACTTCTGTTCCTGAAGCCAAAGGCAAACATAAAACCAGGAACCAAAACGAAGCCAAGCACTTCTACGAGATACCAGTAACCCCAGCCGTCGTTAAGCAAATCCCATTGCTTGCCATGAATAAAAAGCATTGCTTTCAAAAAATAATAGACAAACATGGTGATGGCCGCGCCTTTGGCCAAGCCAAAAATTATCTCGTCAAAGGAGTGATGGCTTTTAGGATCGATAAGATCTTTAAAGATTCTGTGGCTGATGGTTCCTTCGAAGATAATCATGGCAATTCCGGCATAAATGCTGGAGACAAAAAACAGGATCGGTATAAACTCCGACCACCACAGCGGATGAATTTTGGGCTTGGCCATGAGAAACAGTGCCCCGAGGCCTGATTGGTGCAGTATCGAAAGTGTTATCCCTAAAATAACCGTGCCGACGGTAAGGCTCTTGAGAATTTTGCGTGCCTTTTCCCAATGCGCCCATTCCGCGATGACGGGAGAGAACTCGATGAACGCCGCGAGCATATAGAGCAAAAAATGCCAGCAAATCAGAAACATGACGGAACTGAATCCGAAATTATTACCAATGTAGGGATTGTAGGCCTGCCATGGCCGCCCGATATCAAACACCAGGGCGCCGGCATAAAATATGTACGCCAGCAGTGCGTTCAAAACAGTGACACGAACAATGGAGTGATACTTCTCCACCTTCATGACGATAACCACAAAGGTAATGACGTAGGCCCCACCTGCAAGAGCAATACCGGTTACCACGTCGAAACCAAGCCAGAAGCCCCACGGGAATTCCTGCGAGAGATTGGTCACAGAGCCGAGACCGTAAATGAAGCGGTAAACCACGATGCCCAACCCAAGTAGAATGACCGGGATTGAGATAACGTTAAATTTGGTTAGCCAGGGGCCGCGAGGTTTCATCTCCTGGAGCAGAAAATGCATGAACTGACTCAATTCCCCGCGCACGGCGGTGGTGCTATTCATCACTCACCTCCCGGCTATCAGGATTGAACTCGAGCGCGTCCTTTGTTCCCTGCCTGTTGTCGCCTACCAGTGCATTGAGCCCCAACAAAAAGGCGGGTACGCCGAACAGAACCATCGGAACCGCATAGAGAAATTCTTTCGTATACTCCGGATAGGGTCTGTTACCCAGATCCGTTCTGAACCCAATCTGGTCAAACGGCACGGCCGATAAATAGATATACCCGGTTCCGCCTACCTCATGCTCGCCATAAATATGGTGTACATACTCATCCGGGTGGCTGTAGATACGATGCCTGGCAATTTCCAGGTTCTTTGCCCGCGTGCCGAACATGAGCGTATCTGTAGGGCACGCCTTGACGCAGGCCGGTTTCTGCCCGGCTTCGAGTCGTTCGAAGCACATGGTGCATTTCTGGATTTTCGGATTCCATTCGCCATACTCAAATTTCGGGATATCAAATGGACAGGAAGTCATACAGTAGCGGCAACCGATACATTTATTTCCGTCCCAAATGACCGGCCCATTCATCGTTTGATTCATCGCTTCGGTGGGGCAGGCGGTGACACAGGCAGCCTGGTAGCAGTGCATACATTGTTTCTTGACAAATACGTCGCCTTTTTCGGTCTCGTAGCTGTTAACGACCATCCACTGCTTATCCGACGTATTTCGATGCTTTTCCAGCGCCCCATCGTTGAGTACATCCGGGACCAACAGGTCATGCTCTTCACCACATGCCACTTCGCATGCCCTGCAGCCAATACAGCGGGTTGTGTCCACTAAAATTCCCACAAATTCTTCTGGATTGCCTGTCTCCCGGGCACATAGATTACCGCCCGCTAAAGCGGTAGTACCGGCGACAAGCGTAGTTTTTAGAAAACCTCGTCTGTCCATTTCGGCTCCGTAATTTCAGTACAACAGCAGCAATTACTCTTCTTTCTCATGACAGTCACTGCATCCCTTACTTGCCTCCACACCTGTACCTGTCTCATGGCATTTCCAACAACTTTTATGGATGACAACCTTGGAACTGAGCGTCTCATCTGCAATATTCTCCGGCTCTGAGTGATGACAGTCGGAGCACTTGTAGTATTTTTTTCTCTTCTCTGTTTGTGTAGCGTGGCAGGTTTGGCAATTGACCTGGGAAGAGGTGAGATAGCCGGGATGCGGGGTGTCCAGCTCCGCGGCATGGATTTGGTGGTGGCATACAGGGCATTTCAATTTCACGTCTTTCACGTGAACTTTGTGCGGTAAAACCACGTTCCCAATTGAGGATTTGAGGGTGATTTCATCCGGACCCTCTCCGGCCTGTTTTACATCCTGCGAATAAGCCAGGAATGAAAAGGTGAGAAAAAACAGCGCCGCCAAAGAAACATGAAATTTAAGCATAAATGCCTCACTAAACTTTCAATATGGATAGAGCCAGCAGTCGACCAGAGTCCTCAACTTTGCAGAAATGGTGTGGAAAATCCGATCAGGCGTTTTAAATATTCAGCATTTTCTTCTTGCTCGCTCTCTCCTGTTCCATTCGATTCACTAAGCTCTCGATATCTGTCTATTTCCTTTTGGTACCAGTCGACTGAGTCAATCCCGATTCTCAGGCCCGGCAACTCGTCTGCCAGGTTTGAGGGCTCAATTCCGCACATCCAGCTCAACTCAAAGGGTTTGATCGCCAACCACTCGGGATGCTCTGCATGTTCTGAATTGACAGAAGTGATTATTCCGCTGATCGGAGCGGGTATTCCTAAACTGTAGTCGCCGTATTTCAGCGAGAACAGCGTTTCCCCCTTATCGATTTTTTGCCCTGTCTCCGGCAGCTCAACCTGATCAATTTTTTCAAAGATTTTTCTGATGAGGTCATCCAGCCCAACCCGGACAGTACCGTTCAATTCGATCTTTGCCCATGCATGTTGTGGTGAAATGAAAACCCCAGCCGGAACATTCAAATCAAATCTGGATTTTGATTCGCTGGTACCTGGCCTTAACAGGCGAATCCTGTGGGACATTTGTTTCTCTAATCTGTCTTGCCGCTTTATCAGTGCCGTATTGACAAATTCAAGCAATTCATCCTCGGTAAAAGGTTTTTGAACGTAATCCATCGCTCCGAAACTCACGGTTTCAACAGCGGTTTCTATCGATGCGTATCCGGTGACGACAATGACATCGATGTCGGGGCGCAGGTGTTTAACAGCCTTCGTTACCTCAACGCCGTCCATCTCAGGCATTTTCAAATCGGTGAAAACAAAGTCATAGTCATTCATTCGAATCAGCCCCAAAACTTCGGAGCCTTTTTCTACTGTATCGATGCTATAACCCGCGAAAACGAGTGTTTTTCGAAAACTGTCCAGGACAATTTTTTCGTCATCAACGGCCAGTATTCGAGCTTTTGGATGGTCCAGCTCCACCCGTTTCAATGTTCGTGCCTCTTCGCTGACATCAAGCTTCAGCCCGATATCCAAAGCGTGTTCTCTTTCTTTTTGTATTCGTGCTTCGCGCACCCTTTTAAGGAATACGCGGAGCACAATATCGACCAAAACAAACACGATGATTGTGGTAACTACAATTAGAGCTACAACCATTTTGCAGATCCTCCGAGTTCACAAAAGCCGCCAAAAGGCTTGCGTGCCGTGAAGAGCAGTGCTTTCAGAGATTCAAGCCGGCGAGAGATGCCGGGCGTGTGGAAACCAGATGACAGGATCGAAGATTGTGCTAATCCCAAGCTACCGTCTTGCAGCTTTTTGAGAGCATGGAAAACTCGCCTGTTGGCCAGAGGTTTGAGAACAACATCCAGACCATGCGAGTCGACAGAAGTCCACTTCATGGGCAGCGAATTCGTTCTAGTAAGTGATGATTGGATTATCTCTTTTCGAGATATGAATCCAACTGATTAGGGTCAACAGACCCATTGATTTTAAACAAAATATTGAAGCATTTCCGATGCATGAAATACGCATAAAAAAACGTTTAAATTCAGCATGCTATCGTTTTCCGGAAAGGCAGTAGCAATCCACATGTTGTGAGAGCTTCCGGACCTGGCCCTGCAGCCTTTCCGGTACTTTTTTGCTTCCCCAGATCACTCGTCATTGGATACACTGGTCAGCCATGAATGTCGAAAAACATTTTTTACCCCGCAGCAAATCTGGCTATATTTATTTGCTAATCATACTGGCCATGGTGACCACAATGCCCAGAGTGGCTGGTTGGAATGACGCCAGCCGAATGGCGACGGTGCAGTCATTGGTTGAGCACCATACTTTTATCATTGACCGCTCTGTTTTTATTGACACTCACGACAAAGTCTTCATTAACGATCATTATTATTCGGATAAACCGGCTGGACCTTCAGTGATGGGGGCGCTGGTCTATTGGCCGCTATACCAACTCGGTATCACCTTGGATTACGATTGGAATGTCGCATATTACGTAATAACCCTGGTCATTGTTAAAGGATTTTGGCTATTGGGGCTGCTGGCCTTTGCCAGCGCACTCACCATGACATCGATTGATGAAAATAAACGCCTCTGGTTGACAGCCGCATTAGCTGTTGCCTCTGTATATTTCACCTGGGCGTCCACGTTTAATAACCATATTATGGCCGCATCACAACTGATGATCGGGTTCTGGTTTTTGCTAAAGCAAAACGGTCCTGCTCCATCAGGAAAAACCTGTTTTTTGCCGGGTTTTTCCTGTCACTTGCGGGCGCGATGGATGCACCTACCGGCGCATTTTACGTAGGATTTTTCGGATATGTTTTGCTGCAGGGAAATTTACGCAGGAACGTTTTTTTCTACATGATCCCTATCACAATGACGGTGGTTCCAACGCTTTTGCATACGTATCAAATTTCAGGGAGCATCATGCCAGTGCAGACTAATGAAGCCTTCTTTGACTACCCGGGTTCGCCCTGGATTGAGGCGCAGGAACTGTCTGGCATGAGCATTAATGAAGGCGTGTTCTTCCTGAAATATGGTTTTTCAGCTTTATTGGGGACCAAGGGGTTTCTGTTGTACAACCCGTTTCTATTTATTGCGTTGCCCTACCTGTTTCTGGAGATCAAAAAAAAGCGCGCTTTCAAACATGAAGCAACAGTGATCGGCGGGGCTTCAATAATCATTGTTTTATATTACCTGCTGTTCACCAATAACTATGGAGGCTCGAGTTATAGCATTCGCTGGTTTGTTCCTCTGTTGCCTGTTTTATTTTTCTTTATCTACCCTTTTTTTGAGGAGTTCACCAAAAAGCGATACCGAATTTTTATCACCTTATTTATTTTCTCAACCCTGATCGCCGGTATCGGACTGATTAATCCATGGTCAGTCGCCCAACTGAGTGATACGCCTGTTATTAGTAATTTAATAGAATTGCATAATTATCTGAACAGGTGAGAGTTCAGAAATAGATTTGGCGCACTCCGCACGATCAGCACCTAAAAACGGTTGTGCTATATTTGCCCGTCTCTGACAAACATCACATCGGCGTAGTGACCAATCCATGATGTGGGTCCCTGACTTCACTTTGAGCTACTGGCTATACTCATTCAACCAGATTCCGGAGAACAATCTGCGATGACTCGCGATCCACGTTATGACATCTTGTTTGAACCTGTTCGCATCGGTCCGGTGCAGGCGCCGAATCGTTTCTACCAGGTACCCCATTGCAACGGAATGGGATTTCTCCGGCCCCGCATGCTTGCAGAAATGCGCGGCATCAAGGCTGAAGGTGGATGGGGAGTGGTGTGTACAGAGTACTGTTCCATTCACCCCAGTTCAGACGACCTGCCCCAACCCTACGCTACTTTATGGAACCAGGCAGACATCAAGACTCATGCACTGATGACCGAGAAGGTGCATGAATTCGGCGCCCTGGCGGGGGTGGAATTATGGGCCGGTGGCGCTGGCGCGGCAAACCTGCTGACCCGGGAAGTGGCGCTTGGCGTCGCTAGCAAGCCGAATTTGGGAGGTGATCCATTTCAAACCCGGGCGATGGATTTGAAGGACATCCGCAACCTCCGCCGCTGGCATCGGGCGGCGGCATTGCGGGCCCGGGAAGCGGGGTTTGACATTGTCTACGTCTACGCCACGCATAAGTATCTCCTGTCGCAGTTTCTTTCCCCTTTGCACAATCACCGAACCGATGAATACGGTGGTTCACTGGAAAATCGCGTTCGATTGGTACGCGAACTGATCGAAGAAACCAAAGATGCAGTCGGTGACAGCTGTGCGGTTGCGGTGCGCATGGCAGCTGATGATGGCACCGGCACGCCCGAGCAACCGGTTTCTGACGAACGCCGGGAAATGTTTGAAATGCTGGCCGAATTACCCGATCTCTGGGATGTCAACATTGACGACTACGAACATGAAATGGGCGTGTCACGATTCATCCGCGAAGGCTCGCTGGAAAAAACCATGCACTACGTCAAATCCATCACCAGTAAACCCGTTGTGACCGTGGGGCGTTTTACCTCTCCGGATACCATGGTCTCCCAGGTACGGCGGGGCATCGTTGATTTTATCGGCGCAGCCCGCCCTTCCATTGCCGACCCGTTCCTGCCTCGCAAGATCGAACAGGGGCGTGTGGAGGAGATACGGGAGTGCATCGGATGCAATATTTGCTACACAGGCGATAGCATGGGTGTACCGATTCGTTGTACTCAGAACCCGACCATGGGTGAGGAATGGCGCCGGGGATGGCATCCGGAACGCATCCAGCCAAAAAACAGCGATGCCACCGTCCTGGTAATCGGGGCAGGCCCGGCGGGGCTTGAAGCAACCCGGGCGCTCGGTCAGCGTGGCTACAACGTGATGCTGGCCGAAGCTTCAACGGAGCTTGGGGGGCGTGTCGCCCGGGAGTGCCGATTGCCCGGCCTGGCTGAATGGGGGCGCGTACGTGATTACCGGGTGAACCAGATCCAGACCATGCCGAACGTTGATGTCTATCTGGATAATAATTTGAGTGCAGAAGATGCGCTGAGTATCGGTGCGGAACACATCGTCGTCGCAACCGGATCCAAATGGCGTGCCGATGGCTTTGGCCGTTATCATGATAAGCCGTGTCCGGATCTGGGCCCGGCGGCACAGGTTTTCACACCCGACGACATTATTGAAGGACGTTTTCCGCAAGGCAGAGCCCTGGTGTTTGACGATGATCACTACTACATGGGGAGCGTCCTGGCAGAGGCGCTGGTGGCACAGGGCGTTGAAGTGTGTTTCGTCACGCCTGAAAACATGGTATCTGCGTGGGGAGTGATGACTGATGAGCAATATCAAACCCAACAGCGTCTTGTGCAATTGGGTATACAGATAATCACTGCCCATGGCCTGGATGAATTCGATGGTTCCAGCGCCCGTTTGAGTTGTGTGTATTCCGGGCAAACCCGAGTCATTGAAGCGGATGCGGTCGTTTTGGTCACTGCCAGAACCCCCGCAGACGAACTCTACAAGGAGATTGCCCTCAAGTTGGAATCAGATGCCTCAGAATCTGACCCTGCCCCGACGCTGAGCAAAATTGGTGATTGCGACGCACCTGCCATTATCGCCGCCGCCGTCTACGCGGGGCATCGTTACGCCCGTGAATTGGAAACCGATGTGGAGCAAAGTGAAGACATCCGCCAGGACAAACTATTTGACCCTGATTAGGATTCCAGATCGACTTGAAAGAATTAAATAAGCACCAGGAACCAAGGGACGCATGAGCATGCCGGCCAAAAAAGAAATTATCCGTCTGAGTGCTTCTCCTGAAGGTTTCGGGCGAACAGCAGACGAATTGACAGCGGATATGTTCGCCTCAGAGCCGCCTGTCCAGCATAGCCATGAGTATTATGTGGATGAAGATCTGGGGCTGTATATTGGCGTCTGGGATACCACCGGCATGATTGAGACCGCGGGTTCCTACCCTTGTGATGAATTCATGTACTTGCTTGAAGGTGAAGCTGGCATTAAAAATATCAAAACCGGGGAGATGGAAAAAGCCAAAGCCGGCGAATCCTTTTTGATCCCCAAAGGCTATGATTGCCAGTGGCATCAGACCGGCTATTTACGAAAGTTTTTCCTGATTTCCGAAAATCCCAACGAGCCAGTTCCGGAGAAACCCGCATCCGAAGGGATCATCATTCCCCGGGCTGACACGCCGATGGAACCACTGCTTAGCGCAGAACCATTTTTATTGAGGGGCAGTTTTCCTGTCCAACAACAGCATATTTGCTATAAAGATTGTACCGGTAAGTTCCTGGCAGGTACCTGGAAAAGCGAACCTTTTGAATCAGAAGAAAGGCCTTTCCCTTACAATGAATTTGCCTATGTAGAAACAGGTTCTCTGACACTGCTTGATGAGGAGGGAGAGGAGCATTTCTTTAATTCGGGCGATGCTTTTTTTATACCCGAAGGGGTGGTTTGCAGCGCCAGAGCAACAGAAACAGTGACACTTTTTTTTGCAGTTTTAAGATCTGAATTACAAATTTTGCATTAAATAAGACATCAGACCTGAAATTGGTTTTATCATGAGGCTAATTGCCACTCAATAATTGAAATATTAAAAAGGAAAGATTATGAGAACGTACGACAAATTCTACATCAACGGCCAGTGGGTAGAACCGATCGGAAAGGGGACGAGCGAGGTTTTCAATCCTGCGACCGGCGAAGTATCAGCAACCGTTCCCTATGGAAATGCTGAAGATGTTGACGCCGCGGTAAGTGCGGCCAGAAAAGCGTTCGATTCCTGGTCCCGGACGTCTGCCGCTGAAAGAGCAGATTTTTTGAGGAAACTTGCGGCGGAAGGTGAAAAAAGAAATGCAGACTTAACCCAGACGATTATTGATGAGCTGGGAATGCCGATTCAAAATGCAGCGGGTTTCCAGGTAGACCCGCTGGCTATCATTTGCGAGTCATTCGCCGAGAAGGCCCGGCAGATGGAAGAGCACAAAGAAGTTGGCAACTCAATTATCGTCAAAGAGCCGATCGGGGTTTGTGCAATGATCAACCCTTGGAATTATCCCATATGGCAGATGATTGGAAAGGTCGCTCCGGCGATAGCAGCAGGCTGCACCATGGTGGTAAAAGCCGCAAGCCAGACTCCGAGCCACTTATTCATATTTGCAGAAATGTGTGACGCGGTCGGACTGCCGCCTGGTGTGTTCAACATGATTCATGGCAGTGGCAGGGAAATTGGCGGGGCTCTGAGTTCTCACCCCGAAGTTGATTTGGTGACATTTACCGGATCAACATCAGCCGGAATACAAGTATCCAATAAGGCTGCACCTGATGTAAAAAGGGTTTGTCTTGAATTGGGTGGTAAATCGCCATTCATCATCACAGAAGAGGCTGATTTGGATGCTGCAATAGATTTTGGAGTCAATGATGTGATGGTAAATACGGGTCAGACGTGTAATGCGCTGACCCGAATGATTGTCCACGAATCGCGGTACGAAGAAGCAGTTGAACTCGCCAAATCCAAAGCAGAAAACCTGGTTGTTGGTGATCCAACCGATCCCGAAGTCTTTGTAGGGCCCATGTCATCTGCCAGTCAAAAACAATCGGTACTTGATTATATTGATCAAGCCGTTACCGACGGGGCGCGATTGGTTACCGGTGGTACTGATATGCCGGCAGGATTAACCACTGGAAATTATGTTTCACCGACAATTTTTGCCGATGTCACGAACGACATGAACATTGCGCAGGAAGAGGTTTTCGGGCCTGTCTTAGTGATGATCAAGTATTCCACAATTGACCAGGCGATCGATATTGCAAATGACACGCCTTATGGATTGGCCTCAGCAGTATGGGCAGGAGACAAGGACAAAGCGACCACCATAGCCAGAAGAATTCGAGCAGGGCAATGCGCCATCAATGGTGGTGATGCGAATCACGAGGCACCCTTTGGCGGTTACAAGGAATCCGGCAACGGCCGGGAATTTGGAGTAGAAGGACTACACGAGTATTGCGAACTCAAAGCGATGCAGTATTGATCCTGGCATGAATTATTAAATCTTATGCAACAGCATATTGAAGCGCTGAAAGACGCCAGGGCCAGCCCGCTTTGGCATGATCCGGAGATCATGCCCGAAGTGATGCCGCCATTGGCGTCTGATGAAAATTGTGAGTTGCTAATTGTTGGTGGTGGCTTTACCGGCCTGTGGGCGGCCATGCAGGCAAAAGAACGCAAGCCGGACGTTGATATTATTATTGTTGAACAAACGTTCGTCGGTGATGGGGCTTCAGGACGTTGTGGTGGCTTTTTGTCTTCGACTTTGGCCCATGGCGAAACCAATACCGAGCACCGGTTCCCCGATGAGGCTGAGCGCCTGCAGGAGCTCGGCGTCCAAAATATGCGGGAATTGCTCGATACTCTCGAACGCTACGATATCGATGCCCGCTATGAGAAAACGGGTGAGATGTTTGTAGCTCTGGACCCTGAATCAGCACAGAGGCTGCACGTGGAGTACCAGGAAGCAAAAGCCGAAGGCGAAGATGTCGTTTGGTTTGATCAGGATGCCGTGCGTGAACAGGTGAATTCGCCCATATTCTTTGGCGGCCTGTTTGAGCGTGGAGGTGAGGACGGCGTCATTGACCCTGCCCGTCTTTGTTGGGGTTTAAAGCAAGTGCTTATCGATCAACTTGGTGTTCGTGTTTTTGAAGGTACCAGGCTACTCGGTGTTGAACCCGTTGCTGCCGAGGGTATGAAAGGCAACTGTGAAGGCGGGGTCATCCGTTGCGATAAGATCCTGTTGGCCACCAATGCCTTTACAAGTTCAATCGGCAAAATTCGCCGTTCAGTCATTCCAGTCTGGGATTACCAGATTGCAACAGAACCGTTGACCGAGGAACAACTCGAGCGCATTGGCTGGGGTAAGTCACGCCATGCCCTGGCTGATTTCAGAAATATGTTCCACTACTTCCGCATGACCAAAGATAACCGGATAACTTATGGGGGCGGCGCTGCCGTGCGCTACTACTTTAATCGCGGCATCGATGTGAAGTATGCGGATGCAACTGCACTCTATGAGCAATTGGCAAAGGAATTTTTTGAAGTTTTTCCGCAATTGGCTGACGTAAAGTTTTCAAACAAGTGGGGGGGGATTATTGCGACCTCGACGCGATTCTGCATGGTGCCTGGTGTTGCTTACGATGGGCGCCTGGCGTGGTCGGTGGGATATACCGGTCATGGCGTTGGCGCCTCCCGTTTTGGGGCTCGAATCGGGATCGAGCTGCTGGGTTATCAGCCATCAGATATTCTGGACATGCAGTTTGTCACTAAAAAAGCGCTGTCGTGGGCGCCGGAGCCTTTCCGATGGCTTGGAGTGAAATTTACTCAGAATGCGCTTGTGAACGCCGACGAAAACGGTGGCAAGCGGGGTCTGTGGCTCAGGTTTCTGGATAAGCTGGGCCTGGGCTTTACCTGTTAATCGTACAAAAAAGACCTTCCGAATTAAGGAGTCTCGCTTCCCTCGGCAATTGCTCCTGCATTGCCCTACTACCGTCCATCCCTGGACATATGCTCCCACGCGCCACGGCATTCCGTGAGGGCTTCTTCGCCTGCGGCGAAACCGCCCTCACTGCATTGCCTGCGCTTGCGGCGGAAGGCGGATGCGCTCGATTTTACTCAGCAGGTGGTGTCCCCAACGCTATGCACAAGGCTATATTGTCGGCGACAATCCGCTCAATGGGCACGACGCCCTGCTGGTCGATTGAGTTGATATCGTAGCTGACGGTTCCCGCTTCACAGCCGCTGAATTCGACGATTATCGTGCCGTCTTTTGTCGTGCCTGGCACCGGCGTGCCCTCATCGAAAACACCGCCCTTGGTTGCATAAACATCAAGAACAGCCTTGTTTCCGGCGTAACTTCCCTGGGCAGTGAGCCAGCGGTGGCCCGGGTCACCCATCATTGCAGGAACGGATTCGTCCGGGCGCTGCGTGTCGTAGGTGAACCAGGATAGGAATATCTGTTCAATTTGCGGGTACACAACAATAAAAAATCCCTGGCCGTTAGTCAGCGGGCTGTACCAGGCATCGTTCAGCCCTGGGTTGATAAGGAAGCTGCTGTTTTCCTCTATCTCAATCATTACCAGGTTTTCCTTGCTAATGATCTCTTCAGCGGAGAAATCGATCAAGGGCAGCTCAGTGAAGGGGCTACCGAAATTATAAATCGGCAGAGCTGCAATTTGATCGATAACCTCCATGCCATTGCCGGTAACCTGGCCGAAAACGGTAAACCCGCCGTTCACACTGTCAAGACCTGAATTATCACCAAGGTTGAAGAACCACTGGCTGTCAGCGCTATTGGGATCACCCCCGAGCTTGGCCATGGCGATCGTACCCCGCAGATTGGATATTCCGGGCTCATTGATCACCGGGGGATCCGCAGGGACAGGGACAACGGTTTCCTCAATGTAGGCAAATCCACCACCCTGAACCACGAATCCGGGTGAAACCCGGTGGATGAATGAATTGGCATAGTCCCCGTCATTAACATAATTCAGGAAATTGGCGACTGTCTCCGGCGCATCTTCATCGAACAACTCGATTTCAACCTCACCGAAAGGTGTCTGCATGGTGACATGCGTCGCGAACAGGGGTCCGGAAAAAACCAGCGTAAGAAAAAGAAGGGTCGAGCGGCTAAATGACATTGAAGGTACTCCGTCGTGAAACTTCGGTAATCGGGTATGGTGATTCGGAAAAACGCGGAGATTAAAAACGTAATTTCATCAATACACTATCAGCTGGCTTTTCCCCGCAGGAGCGACACTGCGCGCTAGCTGCATTCGCCCTGCAAACAGGCGGGTTCACAAGTAACAAAAGGAATTTTGATAATGAATATGTACTCTATTTTTCCTGCACCGACCTGCGTCTGTGCATGTAGGTATAAACGCCAACGTACAGGAGCATGGCGACAAGGGCCATGCTGCCGCTGACAATAAACATGGTGCTGTATCCCAGGCCCAGCCCCAGTACCGAAGCTGAAACATTGGGGCCAATGAATTGCCCAAATCCCTGAACACTGGGTAGCAGCGCAACCAAAGAGCCTTTTCGATCCATGTGCGCCAGCATCGCCGATTGGTAAACATCGACAAATGTCCACAAGGTCATGAAGGAAAACAGGCTAATCATGAAGGTCCAGTTGGTAATCCCGGCACTGAGCATGATGACAATAGCCGCCATGGCTAACAGGGAAACAAACAGAGGCTTGAACAGACCAAAGCGGGTACAGAGCAGCGCAATCACACAGCCGACAACCGCAAATATCGACGACCATGTCAGTACCGGACCCGTCCAGTCCTGGGCGACACCATCTGCGAATGCAGCCAGCTCAATATAGGTGTAATAACCACCGATATTGATATAGGTAAAGCCCACAGCGACGAGGCAAATCAAGGGCAGAATCCGCGGCACGTGCCAATTCTCCACATGATCTTCGGCCTCTTCCTGTAGTGCCAGTTCTTCAGCGTTGAGGGGCCTGGCCGGTACCCAGTGCAGAAACAATATACACATGACATTCAGGCCAATAAAAAACAGGTAAATACCGCTCATTGATAATTTGGGCAACGTATGCAGTTCCAGGGCTGTCGAAAAGGCAAAAGCGAATAGCAGCATGTTGAATGCACGCACAGGTTTTGTAGTACCACCCAGTGATACCACCGCTACCGCGGTGAAAACACCACTGCCAAATCCAGCCGCGAGACGAAGCCACAGCACTTGCTCGTATTCGACAAACACGATGCACATGGCGTTGGCAACGATGGACAAAATCAATCCGGCCAAAACCAGGATCCGCCGGTTTACCCGTGCGACCAACACCGAAGCCAGGATAGCGCCAAACGACAAACCACCCAGATCGGCCCCGGCAACTCTACCCACCTGCTCCTCGGTGAAACCCAGCAGCCCCACCCAGGCAGTACTGAGTACAGGAACACTAACCATCACGGAGTAACCCACCAATGCCATGAACAGGGCGATCGAAATCGAACGCCAACCATCGAATATATTAGAAGTGCGACCAGTACCAGCAGCGTTGTTATTGATAGATCACCTTTTATATGTGTTCCGGGCAGCCCCGGTGTTTGTTGTTGATATTTATTATAACTACTACGACGGACAGGAACCGAGCCGTACGACGTCTGTAGTCCGGTTAATCGGATTTATTCAATAGCCATACCAACCCGTTGCAATCAGCTTTTTATGTTTTTTACTTATCTGGCCTCTGTGTACGTGAGTAAAATCCGGTGGCCAGAGTAAGGTCAGGCCTTTTTCACAAGGGGTGATTATTTTCTGATGCTTGAATTCAGTACCGCCCCCACTTTTTACCGTATTCAGATAAGTCATAAACACCAAAACCCTGTTTGAATTTGATGGAGATGTTCTTTCAAAGTGCCATTTCCTGAACCCCCCGCCAGGTGGATAATATTGCAGGTTGTAATTCTCTCTTAATCCAAAATAATAATTATCATTAATGTCCGGGTACTTTTTAATATAATTGGCCAAACATTTAGATAACTCTTTTTTGTAATCTTCAAATGGTCTTTGATTATTTTCAGGCTTAATGGACAAATCCAGGGAATCTTTACGTTCTTTATCTACTTTGGATTCCGTTCCGACATAACTCCTGCCAGCGAGAGCCAAGCTCTTATTCTTATAAAATACCTTCACCATATCGTCGCAGACCAGGCGGTCGATATACCAGCCACCCATAAAGGTGCTTTCATTCAGTTTGAATTCTTTCATGCAATAGAATGTAAGGAAATTAATTAAAATGTCAATACTGCCAGCGCCGGGCTCCTTTTCTGGCCATGATTTTTCAGTGATACTAGTGTGGTGTAACGTATAAATGGTACATCACACTAGCGGCTACTCCGTAGAAAAATGGTTTTATGGGATTTCCAATGGACACAGATACGACAACCCGCCGCCGATTCCTCATCGCCGCGATAGCGGGTACAGGCGCCATGGCCTGCGGTTTGAATTCAACACTGATTCGCAACGCTGCAGCCTGGGCGCAGGCGCCTGCAAATGGTTCTCCGGAAACTGCAAAGATATTGGCGCACATGGTGCGCTTGTACTACCCGCACGACAACGTTGCCGACGAGGTCTACGCGCAAACAGTGGATAGCATTCTTTCTGCCGCAGCGGCAGACACCCAATTACAGGAACTGCTCGATGCGGCGTCCGCCGCGCTGGATGGTGCCGGCAATCATCGATTTGAGGAACTGGACGCAAAAGCGCAGCTCGCAGCAATGACAAGCGTGCAGGACGAGGCCTTTTTTACGGCGATCAAGTTCCAGGTGCTCGGAAGATTCTACGCCAGCCCCGAAGTGTGGAAGGCCATCAACTATCCAGGCTCATCTGTTGAGTACGGCGGGTACGTGGATCGAGGTTTCAACGATATCGACTGGCTTCCGGAGGGGGGCCATGAGTAAAACATTCGAACTGAACGATGCATCCGTGGTTGTGGTGATCGGCTCCGGAGCAGGTGGTGGCACGGTCGCGAACGAACTCGCTCAGAAAGGCATTGACGTGGTCTGTCTCGAGGCGGGGAAACGGCTGACGCTGGCCGATGTTGTCAACGACCCCGCCGTAATGATGCAGAAACTGGGGTGGAACGATCCGCGCAAAGGCACACCTGTTTACACCTGCAAAACGGTGGGCGGAACCACCATGCGCTGGTCCGGCATAACACCCCGCTTTCAGGCACATGAGTTCAAAGCATTGAGTACTTACGGTGAAATGGAGGACACGACCCTGATTGACTGGCCGCTAACGCTCGAAGAACTCGAGCCTTATTACGACAGGGCCGAGGACAAAATGGGCGTGACTGGCACTCATGGAATTCCACCGTCGGCCGAGACCAACAACTACAAGCTGCTCAAAGCCGGCGCCCGGAAACTTGGTTACAAGGAATACACCACAAGCAGAACAGCGATCAATCCGGTCGCTCGCGATGGACGGGCAGCATGCCGCCAGATCGGGTTCTGCCACTCGGGCTGCGCCATCGGCGCCAAGTGGTCGACGCTGTATACGGAGGTACCCAAGGCGGAAAGTACGGGCCATTTCGAACTGCGAACTGAAGCCATGGCCGTAAAGATCAACCATGATGGGAGCGGCAAAATTACCGGCGTGGTTTATGCAGACAGCAATGGGCGCCTGCACGAACAGATGGCGCGAGCAGTGTGTGTTGCCGGAAACGTAGTGGAAACCACGCGACTGCTGCACAACTCAAGGTCGGCTGTGTTCCCCGATGGCCTGGCAAACTCGTCCGGGCACCTGGGGCGAAATTACACGCGTCACGTGATGTTCTCGACACTCGCGATCATGCCGGGTGAAGTTAATTTTCACCGCGGGACGCGCCAGTCCGGCCTGCTGTTTGATGAGCAATACCACCAGCCAGATCGCGGATTCAACGGCGGTTATTTAATTGAAACAGTCGCCACTGACCCAGTGACAGTTGCCGCCGCTGTCGGCGGGTGGGGCGAATCGGCTGCTGAATATCTTGATAACTATACGAAGCTTGGCGGCCTTTGGGTTACGGGTGAGGATCCGCCACAAGCTGCAAATCAAATTACTTTTGATGGTACCGAACGCGATCAATACGGACTTCCCGTGCCGACGCTTCACTACTCCCATCACTCAAATTCACTGGCCATGTTCGAGCACGGCAAAAAGCAATGCGAAGCGCTGCTGAGTTCAATGGGTGGCCGGAAACCGGCAACGACTCTCGACGTTGGCGGAGGATGCCATAATATGGGCGTAGCCCGGATGAGTGCCAGCAAAAATGATGGAGTGACCAACAAGTGGGGGCAGACACACGATATACCGAATCTCTTCGTGACAGATGGCAGCCTTTTCAGCACGAGCGCAGCCGGAAATCCCACATTGACTATCGTGGCGTTGGCTATCCGCCAGGCTGATTACATCGCGGACCAGATGCAGCGCCGGGAACTGTAGCCGAAGATACTGGCTCCGCCATTGACTCGGGACAATCCTCAATGTCCGTTGGATTAGCCCGGGAGATAAGATGAACAGAAAGATAAAAGAAATTCATCATGATT
>PVMK01158154.1_pt1 | contig 116844 bp, 124 predicted proteins | sample 1853481 | NCBI WGS metagenome assembly PVMK01 (sample SAMN08533507, study PRJNA380276) | Marine sediment metagenome, whole genome shotgun sequencing project.
CGGGCGATGTCCTGGCGCGAACAGTCGGATACGGTAACGATATTATGTAACTGCACAACCACTTTCTTTTGCATATTCAGGAAGGCGTGCCAACGCCGGATAAGTAAGCGCTCCCAGGCATTGCGAGCCGCATTCAGGGCTATACGCAAATCACTGGTAATCGGGTGGTGCAAGGTGGTTACCAGCGGCAGGCCCATTTCCTGGATTTCCAGCATGCCGTAACTGAGGCTCTGGTTGTCGTGTATCAGGTCGTAGTTGTGGCCGTGCTGACGCAGGTATTTCACCGCCCGGCGCCCAAAGGTGTAGGGTTCGGCAAAGCCCCCGGTCAGCTTGCTCAGCCACTCAATAATGTTGGTCAGGGACTTGAGATGCCGCGGCCGCAGGGACAACAGGCCATTCTCGAACAGATCCAGGCTGGGCAGCTCAATCAGGCGTACCCTGGCGTCCAGGTGGGGATAGGGCGGACCGGAAATCACATCTACCGTGTGCCCCGCGTCCACCAGGGCTTTGCTCAAATACCTGAGGTAGACCCCCTGGCCGCCGCCATATGGCTGGCTGCGGTAGCCCAGCAGGGCAATGCGCAGGGGCTTTCCCGGTGCGACAGTCTGGATGGGGCCGCGTGTTGGGCTGGCCAATGGCGGTGAATCGGCCTGTAGTGTGTCAAGGTGCCTGATAGTGGCTTCCTCTCAATAGGTTCAAAGGATGTTAGGGGTCAGGTCTGAATAGTGTTTAAACCGCTACAGTGGTTACGTTCCGCTGGGTATGGCATTACGTAGCTGCGCGGTGCGGGTGGAGCCACTTGAGGGCATGGGGTTCTAACCGAGAGTGGCTCCACCCACGCCGTGCAGCGAGACTCACGCTACAAGCCCATATTGCTCAAGTGAATGCCATTCATATGAAGCTCTGTACAGATGACCGACCGCGCTTCCCCAGCAAAACGGGCTAGATTTTAATCAGCTGTTGGTCAAAAATCCACCCCCTTGTCGACCGTACCGTGCATTTGAGTATCGGTATCCGGTCGTCACCGCTACGGTTTTGCCGGTATACTCACGCAGTTTACTTATCTGGACTACACAGCATGGCGGCCAAACCCTATAAGGGCATTATTCTGGCGGGCGGTTCCGGCACCCGCCTGCACCCCCTGACCAGCACTGTCAGCAAGCAGCTGATGCCAATCTATGACAAGCCAATGATCTATTATCCCCTGGCGACCCTGATGCTGGCCGGCATCCGGGATATCCTGATCATCACCACACCCCGGGACCAGGTCGCCTTCAGCGACTTGTTGGGAGACGGTTCCAGTTGGGGCATCAATATCAGCTACACAGTACAGCCCAGCCCGGATGGGCTGGCCCAGGCTTTTATTCTGGGCGAGGACTTCATCGGGAACTCTCCGGCCTGCCTGGTGCTGGGGAGACAATATCTTCTATGGCGGCGGCTTCACCAGCAAACTGACCAGCGCGGCCAGCCGGGACACAGGTGCCTCGGTCTTCGCCTATTACGTGCAGGATCCCGAGCGCTACGGGGTAGTCAGCTTTGACGAGAATGGCGTGGCCCGGGATATTGAGGAAAAGCCAGCCAATCCGCGCTCACACTACGCGGTCACCGGTCTGTATTTCTACGATAACGATGTGGTGGATATCGCCAAAAACATCAAGCCCTCCGTGCGGGGCGAACTGGAAATCACCGACGTCAACAAAGTCTATCTGGAGCGGGGCGACCTGCGCGTTGAGGTAATGAGTCGCGGTACCGCCTGGCTGGATACAGGGACCCATAACTCTCTATTGGATGCGGCCAATTTCATCCGGGTAATAGAGGAACGCCAGGGGCTGAAAATAGCCTGCCCCGAAGAGGTCGCCTTCCGTATGGGCTACATCAGCGGTGATGATTTGCTGGCCCTGGCTGCGCCGCTGGAAAAAAGTGGCTATGGCCGCTACCTGAAACGATTACTCAATGACGACGGGGTAGTCTTCCATGAGGTTTGAAGAAACCCCCCTGCAGGGCGTCTTGCTGCTGCACCCAAAAGTCTTCGGGGACCAGCGCGGTTTTTTCCTGGAGAGCTGGAGCGACGAGGCATTCCGCACGGCCGGGCCTGGATCTCAACTTCGTACAGGACAACCACAGCCGCTCCACCGGGGGCATACTGCGCGGCATGCACTACCAGACCGAGCACACCCAGGGCAAACTGGTGCGGGTCACATCCGGCGAGGTATTCGATGTCGTGGTGGACCTGCGGCGCGAGTCAGAAACCCTGGGGCAGTGGTACGGTGAAATACTCAGTGCCGACAACCATCTCATGCTGTGGATACCACCCGGCTTTGCACACGGTTTTTATGTCACATCCGAATACGCGGATTTCCAGTACAAGTGCACGGACATCTACCATCCCGACAGCGAGATATCCCTGGCCTGGGATGACCCGACCGTGGGTATTGAGTGGCCCGTACCGCAGGGAGAACAACCCCAACTCTCCGGTAAGGACGCCGAGGGCCTGGGCTGGGCTGAAATACCCCTGTTTTAGCTCTCAGGGGTCAGGTCCTGGCCCTTACTAACAGAGGTTCCCACCACTGTTCGTGGGACAGAAACCAATCCAGGGTGCGCTGCAATCCGGTCTCGAAGCTCTCGCGGGGGGCGTAGCCCAGTTCGCTCATGATCTTGCCGGCATCGATGGCGTAGCGCCAATCGTGCCCCGCCCGATCCTCGACAAACTCGATAAGGTCGCGGGCACTGCCACCATTGGGGCCCCGGCGCGGCTGGGAAATCGCTCAGCCAGCGACGGATCCGCAGTGAAACGGGCATCCATCTGGTCACACAGCAAATGTACGATATCCAGGTTGTTCCACTCGTTGTTGCCACCAATATTGTAGGTCTCACCCACCTCTCCACGCTGCAGCACCAGATCGATACCCCGGCAGTGATCCTCAACATATAACCAGTCCCGTATATTGCTGCCATCTCCGTAAACGGGCAGGGGCAAGCCGCGCAGGATATTGGTAATGCACAGGGGAATCAGTTTTTCCGGAAAATGGTAGGGCCCGTAGTTATTGGAGCAATTACTGGTGCTCACCTGCAGACCATAGGTGTGCAGGTACGCCCGCACCAGGTGGTCGGAGGCTGCTTTGCTGGCGGAATAAGGCGAATTTGGCTCGTATTTCTGTTCCTCGTGAAAGCCCGGGGGCATCGGCGCTGAGCGAACCGTATACCTCATCGGTTGATACATGGTGAAAGCGGTGCGGTTTGACCGCACCTCCCCCCTAGCCAGACTTCCCGCGCAGCCTTCAATAAACTGTGCGTACCGACAACATTGGTCTCGATAAAGGCATCCGGGCCGGTGATCGAGCGGTCCACATGGCTCTCTGCTGCAAAGTGCACCACCGTATCAACGCCGTGTTCGCGCAGGGTGTGCAGAACCCGGTCGTGGTCGCAAATATCCGCGTGGACAAAACTGAAGTTCGGGTTACTCTGCAGGGCATCCAGGCTGGCCAGGTTGCCTGCATAGGTGAGCGCATCGTAAGCCACTACCTTATCCTCGGGATAAGCCCTGGCCCAGTAGTGGACAAAATTGGCGCCGATAAAACCGGCGGCGCCTGTCACCAAAAGAGACTTAGCCATTTTCCATTTCCTTGAAATCTTTAAGCATGGCGCGCAGCTGCTGGCGCCAGTGAACGCCCTCCAGCTCCAGGTCCCGCCAACTGCTTGTCTTATCCAGCACGCTATATGCCGGACGGCGCGCCGGCGTTGGGTACTCACTCGCGGGAATGGGGAGGATCTTCACCGGCCTGGCCAATAGGCCCAGATCACAAGACTCTTCACAAATCGCCACCGCAAAGTCATACCAGCTACATACGCCCGCATCGCTCCAGTGATAAATGCCGCTCAATTGCGGCCGCGCAACCGCCGCCCACAAGGCTAGCGCCATGCCCCTGGCCCAGGTGGGCGTTCCCACCTGGTCGACCACCACCGCCAATTCATCCCGCCGGGTCATCAGGCGCAACATGGTCTTTACAAAATTATTGCCATAACTGGAATACACCCAGCCAGCGCGCAGTATCAGCGCCTGCGGTTGTGCGGCGCACACCGCCAACTCCCCTGCCAGCTTACTGCGCCCATATTCTCCCAGGGGCGCGGTAGGTGCATTCGGGGCATAGGGGTGAGCGGACTCCCCATCAAACACGAAATCGGTGGAGACGTGAAGCAAGCGGATATCCTGCTCCCCACAGACCTGGGCAAGATGTTCGGGCCCCAGGGCGTTGGCGAGTTGGGCGGCTTCGCGCTCAGACTCTGCATTATCCACCGCCGTATAAGCGGCGGCATTGATCACCGTTTGTGGAGTCAATTCAGCCAGGCTTTCAGCTATAGCTGCCGGATTGGCGATATCCAGTTGCGAGCGAGCCAGCGGGAGACACTCCACCCCTGGCCCGGCCGTACGCACCAGTTCCTGCCCCAACTGCCCACCGGCACCGACAATAACAACTTTTTCCTTCAAATCCCCTCCTTCGGCGCAGCTGCAAGAGCATTATTCACACTGGTTTACCCAAATGGCTGACGCTAAACTGCAGCAGTGCATCCAAAGCCTGCCATCACACCCCTGGCACCCCTAGATTATCGAGTGATCGTAGCAGCCAGTTTGCTGCTGTCCGCGTACCTCATCGCCATTGACCCGCTGATCAATCGGGACGCTATCATATACTTACGCAGTGCCGATGCCTACTTGCACGGTGGCTTTCTCGCCAGTCAGCAATTGTTCGCGCGCCCCCTGATTTCCATCTGCTTTGCACTAATCCACCAGCTTACCGGGATTCCCCTGGTTTACGCCGGTCAGTTGTTAATTTCACTTTTTTACGCGCTTTTTTGCGCGGGTTTTGTCGCCACCGTCCGGACTCTGGGAGGCGATCGCCGGGTACAATTGATCGCCGCTATCGTTGTCCTTTCACAGCCCATACTGAACGACCATCGCGCATCGATCGTGCGCGACCCGGCCTATTGGGCGTTCATCATCCTGGCATTTCGGGAACTTCTGCTCTATCTACGAAACCCCACATGGAAATACCAACTGCGCTGGTTCGTCTATATACTGCTCGCGTCGCTATTTCGCTTCGAGGGGCTGTTTTTTGCAATCCTGGCGCCCCTGTCCCTGCTGGCTATCAAGGGGCTGGAGCATAGGGGCCGACTGTGCCTGCGCTTGCTGGCACCAGCACTGAGCGGAGCCGGCACATACCTGCTGACGGTCCTGGTGTTGCACCCCGGCGCCCTGCCCTTGCCCGCTATTGAAGGTTATATCTCTGACCTGCTTTCATTCCCGGAACAGTTTGCCAGGGTTGTGCTGGCCTCCGGGGAGACCATGCTCAGAAGTTCAGCCAAAGAAGACGCCACAGTGGCGGTTCTGGCCGGTCTCATTGCGATTCTTTTATTGAATATATGCCGGGCAATTACCTGGCCCTATCTTATTGCCTTGCTGTGGGGGTGGAAGAAAAAGCTGCTGGGGCGCTTCCGGCCGAATGACTCCGCATTACTGCAGGCTCATCTGCTGATCAGCCTGGCCTACCTCGCCCTCTTCACCCTGATCAACCGCTTTATGCTGGAACGCTACAGCAACCAGTTCGCCATCTTCGCGCTGTTATATATACCCTTTATTCTGAGCACCCTGTGGCAGGCAGGCCTGGGACACTGGAAAAAAATTGTGGTGGCAGGGCTGCTGCTCGGGATGTCACTGGACACCCTTTTCCACGGCGGCTTGGACAAAGTGTTTATCCGCGATGCCAAAGACTGGTTGCTAACAAACACACCTGCGCAGGCAACACTGGCCTCAAACGACAAGTACATCGCCTACTTTAGCGGCCGCGAATTTGACTGGAGAACGGCCAACAAAAACAAGTCTGATATGAGCGCCTTTTTATCCTCCACCAGCCGGTGGCAGGAGCGGGACTATATGGCGATGCGGGTCAGGCTGCGTGATACGGCGGTATGGGAGGCCTTTCTCGAGAAATACTCACTGCGCGAGGTGGCCGTTTTCGACGGTGGCAGCCATGGCGTGGTCAGTATTGTGAAAATCAATAATGTCGTATTCGAACAACCCGGAATTCCCGACAAGCCGCGTTACTGACGAGAACTATTGGGGGGCGTAGAATAACGCAACTGCTTTCTCCCTGAGGCCAGTCGCCATAGACAAATCAAGTGACATTCGTGACGAGTTGCACCAGTGTGCCGTGCAGCTTGCGGATGACCAGCTACCGACCGGCTGGGAGCTGGTGAACAGCTCCGCTTATGCCCGGGTGGCCTACAGCCCACAGCGGCAACTGTACTACAAGGAATTCCTGCCGCGCAGCCCCGCAGAGTCACTGAAAGCACTGGTAAGAGGCAGTAGGGCGACCCGCGCGCGCAGGAATGGCGAAGCCCTGTTGCTTGCGGGTATAGACGCACCGGCCAATATCGCCTGGGGGAAACTCCCGGGCGGACGGGAATACCTGTTTATGCAGACGGCGCCCGGCCAGGGTATCACCCAGTGGCTGCGAGTGACCCTCCTTGAACGCAGCGCAGAAAAACTACTGCTACGGCGCCAGTTGCTGCGAGCCCTGGGTACCTTTATCGGCCGGATACACGCCACCGGTTTTATCCACGGCGACCTCAGGCCGGGCAACGTGTTGGCCGTTCTGGAGCAGGGGCGCTTCCGGTTTACCCTGATCGACAACGAACGCAATGTGCAGAAAATCCCACCTCCGGGCAAGATGTTGCTGCGCAACCTGATGCAACTTAACATGTTGCTGCCCGCGGATATCAGCCGCAGTGACCGCATGCGTTTTTTTACCGCCTGGCGCCGGCAAATGCGCGAATGGTCTCCTCTTGAAGCGAAGATACTCGGGGCGGAAGCTTATTTATGGGCAATGCGACGACTGCGCGAGAAAGGCCAGTTGTGAAGCGCCTGCACATCGTGGGTTGTCCCCGCAGCGGCACTACCCTGCTGATGGAACTGGTGTCCACCTGTTTCGCCAGTAGTGGCTATTGCTCACACGAAAAGAATATATTCGAGCCACTTGATGTCAACGGCGACATCTACTTCACCAAACAGCCCAACGATATCAAACAACTGCGGCATATTTTTCACCGGGATCCCACAGCTATACGTTATCTATATGAGCCGCGAGCCCGCGGGGCGGGTTATCACCAGTAAACACCGGGAGAGCCCCGGGCAATACTTCTGTAACTATCGGGTGTGGCGCGAATGCGACACCGCCGCCCGCCGCTACATCGGCCACCCCCGCTTCCTGCAACTGCGTTACGAAGACCTGGTAACAGACCCGGATGCCGTACAGGCAGGTATCAGTGCACACTACCCATTCCTGCGACAGCTACATCTGTTTAGCGACTACCACTTGTTCGCCAAACCATCTACAGCCTCGCAACAGGCGATGAACGGTTTGCGCGAAGTCAACAGGGCAAGCCTGAACAAGTGGCGCCAGCACCTGCCGCGGATCGCCGAACAGTACCGGCGTCACCCGTCCCTGGCGGATGATCTGCTGCGTCTGGGCTACGAGCCCGATAAGCGCTGGCTGGATGAACTGCAAGGCATTGAAAGTATTGTCTATCCCTGCCGCTATCCGGAGCGTCGCGCCTATCTGAAGGAGTGGGAAAAGTCACTGCGTATCTACCTTAAGTCGCGGCGCTACCTGAAGCGATTGGCCGTTTGACTGAGCCTTACAACAGGCGCTGCCCGCGCTCGCCATATTTTGCCAAATGCCGGTCGCGCAACATGCGCAGGACTGGCATCATTTGATCAATCACCACGCTGCGGGAAACGCTGACGCCCTGCAGGTAGCTCTCCAGGAAGTGCTCATACAGCTCGGGGCCAATCGCAAGCTCCTCCGCGTTAAGTGTAAACCGCGCCAGGTCCCGTGCCTGCTTCGCGCTACCGATCGAGGCTTTACCCGCCCCGTCGAGGTCCACCAGATAGCATTGCTGTCCCGTCCAAAGCAGGTTGTTCCACTTGCAATCGCCGTGAGCGTATCCGGCCCGATGCAGGCGTGCGACGGACTCGCCGGCACCCAGCAACACTTGTCGAAACTTATCGTGAGCGGGATTGTTCTCCGCCACAGGTCAGTGAGATTCCCGCCACCGGCTATCCCCTCGGTGAGTAACAACATCCCCTCGTGAACCAGCAGGCAGGCCCGGGGCCGTGGCACTGGCACCTCCTTTTTCGCCAGTTTGCAGGCCACATCGAAGCTGCGCACGGGGCGCCCGCGGCCCAGCCGGAACATCAGTTTTTGCCCGGTGGACTTATAGTGGTACAGCTTGAGATAACACGCCTCGTGCCGCAGCTGCAGCAAACCAACCCGGCTATTGGTATCGCTTTTCAGCAGACGCGTATGCTGCTGCATCCAGGCCGCGGTATCGTTTGACGATGTCGCCAGCATGTCCAGCAGGGCTGCCCCCCAGCCATCGTCGGAGCTAGCACCAGAACTACCGCCGCGGATAATCCGCGTATTGTCAGGCATCTGCCTGCGCCCCGACAGCACCAATTACCGGCGGCTCAGTGCCGTGTCCCTTGCGGTACAGTTGCCGTGCCCGCCGCTCTACCTGCCGCCATAGCCGGGCGTTCTCACCCAGAGCCCGGCGCAAGCCACCCTCGGTGTAATGATGCATAAAACGCAACAGGTCACGGCGCTGCAAACCGCAATCCATAGCGGAAAAATACAGCCCCGCCAGATCCTTGACTCGCCAGCGCCGCGGTGTGCGCCCCCGTATCTGGGCGCGGTGCAAATCTATCAGGTAACAGCGCGGGAATTGCTCCTCCAGGCTGCTCTCATCCAGATGAAAATGGCAAATATAGAAATCCCTGTGGTTGATGCCCGCACCGTGCATGCGCCGTGCGCTGTCCGCCAGTTTCAGGATAAGAGCACTGTCGGACACGGGGCTCCGGGGGCGTGTCAGCCCAGTTTGCGCAGTAATCCTCCAGACTGACCGTACCCACCAGGTCATCGGTGACAAGCAGCGACTGTTTGGCGGCCGGGTTGCGCCCTGTGCTGGTATAGGCCGCCACCGACATTGTATCCACCCCGATACGCTCAAGTGCCCGCACCGCATGGTATTCGTTAGCGGCCCCCACTACAGGCAGGCGGCCCTGCAACAGGTTTTTGATGATCTCCGCCCAGCCAACTCCCGAGTGCAGCTTCAGAAAAAAACTGTGCCCCCCCTGCTCGAACCGCAATGTCTTGCGGCCCTCCTTGTTACGGTAGACATCCTGCGGCAAAGCTCGGTCGGCAACGGTGCGGGCCCAGCCCAGCAGTTTATCCGCACCCTGCGCCGCAGCCAGTTCACCGGCGGCGAAATCCTTGCGCAGGTAATATTCAGTCATCGGCTCGTTCCAGCTTTTGCCGGATAAAATCCACCATCAGGTCCGCGCCGGTACTGTGCATGGAATAAAGGTCGGTCATCTCTGCATACAGCAGGGCACTGCGGCGACATTCCGCGCGAAACACTCCATCGATGTTGCGCATCACCGCCCGGTCCAGTTGTTCCTGGGAGAACGGGGCCGGCAGCACAATGCCTGCCCGGGCCGCCACGACGTGATGCGCATAGCCACACACATCGGTAACCACGATTGGCAGGCCTGCGACAACGGCCTCCAGTAACACGACGCCCGCCGCTTCGGCCCGCGCCGGATGAACCAGCAGATCGGCGCCCAGCATCAGGTCGGCCACATCATCCCTGCCACCCAGGAAAGTGACGCGGTCAGCGACACCCAGGCGCTTACTGAGACGCTTGAATTTCCGCTCATTGTCCTGACCGACCACCAACAATCGCGCCTTTACACTGGGCTGGGCCTCGCGCACATTGGCGAGGGTGTGGATGGCCCGATCCAGGCCCTTGGTGATAAACCCCGATCCCACCAGTAACAGCGCTAACTCCTGTGCTTCAAGGCCCAGGCTTTGCCGCATGGCTCTGCGTCGTTCGGGTGCATCTGGCGGCGCACGGCGGTCCGGTGATACACCTGGCGGCAACAGGTGCATGCGCTCTGGCTGCGTGTGGTAATGCTGTTCAAATTTAGTTTGTTCGGTTTCTGATATCAGCAGAATGTGGGTGTCACTGCCCGGTTCAAAAACAGCTCGCTCCCAGGCGGCAAAGTGACGATAACGCGCCCCCCGTCGATAAAACCAGCCCCGCTCGGAGAGAGCTTTGTCCAGGTAACAGGGATCCGCGGCGTAGTACACATCCAGTCCCGGCATTTTGTTAAACCCGATGACGCCGTCCACCGGGTCTTGCGCCAGGTCTGACTGTACCCAGCGCAGAAAACGTTCATCGCGGCGGTGGTTGCTGGTGGCGAAGGCGGGCACCCGGCGCAAATCCGCGTCCGCCAGAGGCTCACCCTGCCAGGAGATGTAATACACACGGCACTGGTGACCACGCTTCTGGAGTTCCTGGGCAAAGCGATGAAAATCCCGCTGCAAACCCCCGTAGGGGAAATACTTGTACAGTACAAGGGCGAGACGCATGATCAATCGCCCCCGGGCTGAATCGAAGCGGGCTGCCGGGCCCCGGGAAAGGTAGCCTCGGGCAGGACAGGCTGCAGTTCCCCCCATACCGCGGTTGCCGTGATGGATCGCATCATGGCCAGCGGATCACTGGTATTTTGCGCACCCACGGGGGACTGAAGGTGAATCTGGTTGCGACCGTAGGCGCCTACCAGCTCGACGCGGGTCGGCCCGTACAGGGACACCGTGGGGACATCCAGCGCCGCACTGAGATGTCCCAGCCCGGTATCCACGGCCACCGCGCCACTGGCCTGCAACAACATGCCGGCCAGCCCCAGTAAATCCAGCCGGGGTAATACCTGCGCCTGCCCATTTTTTCCTGCATTAGAGTGGCTGGTATTGTGGTGCCCGGCGATTCGCTCCGCGCGCGCGTGCTCCTCGTCACTGCCCCAGGGCAACCATACCGTGTACCCCTGCTGCGCCGCCATCGCCGCCAGCTCTATCCAGTGATCTTCGGGCCACAGTTTTTCCGCCCTGGCCGTGCCGTGGAAAAACAACAGGCCCGGCGGTAACTCTTGCCCGGCCGGGGCCAGCTTGTCCGGCAAACCGCCCCGTAAACTGTCCCGTAAACAATAATCGCCGGGGCCAGTGGGAAGCGGGTAATTCAGCGCCCGCGCGAATAGCACGCGGATACGCTCCACCGCATGCATCTCCCGCGGCACAGGGATTTTGTGATGATAGGCCAGTGTCGCCAGGCGCTCACGCACCGAATGTTTGTCCATACCCCAGCGGGTCGCTTTTACCAGGCGCGCGACAAAAGCGCTCTTCAGCAGACCCTGGGCATCAATCACCGCATCGTAGTGTTGCCTGCGCAGGGCATTGCGCGCCCGGCGCCACTCGGGTCCCGTGAAATTTTTCAGGGGCCGCTTGCGCCAGCGGCGAATCGCCACCGGGATGACCCGGTCTACCGCCGGATGCCAGGCGGGGATTTCAGCAAACGCTTCCTCCACCACCCAGTCAAAGCGGATGCCCGGCAGGGCGCGCGCAGCATCGGTGAGGGCAGGCAGTGTATGAATCACGTCGCCCAGGGATGACATCTTTACCACCAGCACCCTCAAGGTCTGCCCTCACTATCGGCTAACAGGGCTTCCAGTTTAGCAGCTGCCAGCTGTGGTGTTATCTCTTGCATGCAGCGATGATGACCCAGTGGACACTCCCGCTGGAAACAGGGGGCGCAGTCTATATCACTGACCAACAGGGCGGATGCCGCACTCAAAGGCGGCGTGAAATCCGGTGAGGTGGCGCCGTAAATAGCCAGTAGAGGGCGTTGTAATGCGGCGGCGATATGCATAAGTCCGGAATCATTACTGATCACCGCTGCTGACAGGGACAGCAAATCCACCACCTCCGCCAGTGAGGTACCCCCGGCCAGGTTGTGGCAGTGCGGGTGATCGCCGCTGGCCCCCCTGATCTGCGCGCAGACCTCCCGGTCATTCGCGGAGCCATACAGGGCTACCTGCCAGTCCCGCGCCAGGTAATCCCGGGCCAGCTCAGCGTAATACTGTGCAGGCCAGCGCTTGGCGGCGCCAAACTCGGCACCGGGGCACAGTGCGAGAATCGGCTGGTCGGCACTGAGACCGACCACATCGCGACAGCGCTGCGCCTCCTGTGAATCCACCACCAGGTGAGGCTCGGGCAATTGCCCGGGCAGAGCCGCACCCCGCGCCATACCCAGGGCCACAAAGCGCTGCACCATTAGCGGCAAAGCCTCTTCATCGAGAATGCGCAAATCGTTTAACAGGCCGTAACGCATCTCCCCGCGCCAGCCGGTGCGCCTGGGAATGCGGGCAAAATAGGGTATCAGGGCCGATTTGAGGGAGTTGGGCAGGAGTATGGCCTGGTCGTAATGCTCTGCACGCAGCTCGCGCCCCAGCCGCCTGCGTCGGGCCAACCGCAGCTCCCCGTGTCCCAGCGGCATGGCGATGGCGCGGTTCACCTGGGGCATACGTTGCAGGATGGCACTGCTCCAGGCGGGAGCCAGCACATCAATAAGCAGCCCTGGGCGAGTTTGCTGCAGGTAGATATACAAAACCTGGGACATGACCATATCACCGACCCAGGAAGGGCCGACGATCAGGACTTTTTCACCAGCTTCATGCATAGGGACAGAACGGGGAGCCAGCCAGAGTCATCCCTCTACTCCGCTATTTACTCCGCTATCGACTCCGGTATCTTCGTCACTTGTTGTCATATAGGGCGCAAACAATTGTTGCCACTTGGCGCAAACCGCGGCCCGGGAATCGCCGAAGCGGTCGCCTGGTACAACGCTCGGCTGTTGCTGTAGAGAAAGCTGGTGCACTGCGGAGCGATAAGCGAGGTAGGCCCCGGTGAGGGCATCACACTCCGATTGTTTGAATAAACCCTCCCGGCCCAGGGTTTCGAGAATTCGAACATTGTCGGACCAGCGCACCAAATCGGGTACGCGATGGGACCATGCCAGCACCGCATACTGCACCATGAATTCGATATCTACGATACCGCCACTCCCCTGCTTTAGATGAAATCCACCGCTGTCACCCGCCTCCTGTGATAGTAAGTGCTTACGCATCCTGTCACGCATATTCTGCACCTCCCGCGCCAGGGCCGCCTCATCCCGCGACTGACACAGGATATCCTCACGCACGCTTTCCACCTGGGCTGCCACCGTCAGATCACCGGCCACAAACCGCGCCCGCACCAGGGCCTGGTGCTCCCAGGTCCAGGCCGACTCCTGCTGATAACTGCGAAAGCCCTGGGCGGTACTGACCAGCATACCCGACTCTCCGGAGGGGCGCAGGCGCATGTCCACTTCATACAATTGACCCATGGCCATGCGGGTCTCCATTATATGAATCATGCGCTGGCCGAGGCGGGTGTAGAACACCGCGTTATCTATACTGCGTTCGCCATTGGTCACACCCTGCCTGGCGGCGTCGTAAACGAACACCAGGTCCAGATCCGAGCCATAACCCAGCTCTATACCGCCCAGCTTACCGTAGGCAAAAACAGCAAAACCGTAACCACTGCTCTCCCTTTCGGGCTCCCCGTACTTCTTGCTCAGGTCGGCCCAGGCCACGGCTAAAACCTGCTCCAGTATTACCTCGGCAATCCAGGTCAGTTTGTCGCTGACCTGCATCAGGGGCAGGCGCCCGGCGAGCTCACTGGCGGCCACGCGCAGCACATGGGAGGCCTTGAAATAACGCAATGCGTCCATTTGGGCTTCCAGGTCATCCGGCGCCAGGCGGGCCACCTGCTGGCGCAATTCATCCTGTAACAGCGCCTTGTCCGGAGCCGTATAGAGACTGACCCTGTCCAGCAGCTCATCCAGCAATACCGGGTGCCTGGCCAGTTGCTCGGATATCCAGGGGCTGGCGCCGCACAACACCACCAGCTCACGCAGGGCCGGGGCATTTTCCAGCAGCAGGGCGAGATAAGCGCTGCGGCGCACCACCGCCACGACCAGTGGCAGAATGCGCTGCAGGGTCAAGTCCGGGTCATCCACCTCACCACAGCGGCGCAGCAGCTGGGGCATAAATTGTTGCAAGCGCTCCCGGCCCTCCACTTGCAGGGTCATCACCCGGGGGCTACTCTGCAGGTCCGCCAAGCGCTGCAGGGTTTCTTCTGCCGAGTGATAACCCAGGCTGGACAGTGCGTCGGCGCACAGGTCCTCCCCCCACAGGGGCAGTTCTTCCTCATCGGCGTCGCCGCCACCTTCTTCGGGCGCCGCGATCAGTTCACCGAAGTGTCCGGCTACCCGGCCGCGGTGCTCGTCCAGCACCAGCAAATAGTCCTCCCAACAGGCAAAGCCCATAACGGTCGCCATCGCCAGGCGTTGTAACTCATCCTGCGGCAGGGCCTGGGTCTGCTTGTCCCGATAGCCCTGGATGGCATGCTCGCTGTCGCGCAGGAACAGATACGCCGCACGCAGCTCGGCCCCCGCCTCTGACGGCAGGCAACCCAGTACAACGCATTCAGCCAGCACCGGTAACAGCTCGCGCTGCTGCAGACCCAGGTCGCGCCCACCGCGAATCAGCTGGAAGCACTGGGCGATGAACTCCACCTCACGAATACCACCATGTCCCAACTTCACATTATCCTGTAAACCCCTGCGCCTGACCTCGCTGATGATCATCTTCTTCATACCGCGCAGGCTTTCAATTACCCCGAAATCCACATAACGGCGGAACACGAAGGGCCGCAGGGTCGCCATCAGCTCAGCTCCCCGCTCCGGGTCGCCTGTAACGGGGCGGGCCTTGATCAGGGCATAGCGCTCCCAGTCGCGCCCCTGATCCTGGTAATACTCTTCCAGAGCGGCGAAATTATGCACCAGGGCGCCACTCTCACCGTAGGGGCGCAGGCGCATGTCCACCCTGAATACAAAGCCCTCTGCTGTCACCTGATCCAGGGCATTAATCACGCCCTGGCCCACTTTGGTGAAAAACTCCTCATTGCTGATTGGCCTGGATTCACTGTCGGTCTGGCCGGATTCCGGGTAGGCGAATATGAGGTCTATATCGGAAGAAACATTGAGTTCCCCCGCGCCCAGTTTGCCCATGGCCAGCACGATCAATTGTTGCGGCTCACCGCTGTCCCCTCCCCGCGGCACACCAAAGCGCTGCTCCAGGGCAGCCTGTGAACAGGCCAGGGCTTCAGCGATACATGCCTCTGCCAGCAAAGAGGTGTCACGCACGGTTTCCAGGGTATCCGCCAGGCGGCAAAAGTCGCGCCACACGATACGCAGCATCTGCCGCTGGCGGTAACGACGCAGAACAGGTGAAAGTTCGGCGCCCTCTTCACCCAACAGGCGCTGCAGTTCACGGCGAAACTCAGGCTCTGCCATGGATTCCTGCAACTGCCCGCTGCGCACCAGGTCCAGCAACAGCTCGGGTTGGCGCCTGGTCAGGTCAGCGATAAAGGGACTACAGGCCAGTACTCGCGGCAATTGGGCCGCCTCAGGCCCGCTGGACAATGCGGCGGTCAGTTCCCCGACAAGCGGCTCGCCGGCTCGCTCCAGGATATGTTGCCAGGCGTTTTGGGCCTCACTGACCAATAGTTCCGGCAGGCCCGTAATATGCAGATTCATAACGATGTACCAACAGTTGCGGGCTCAGGCATCCAGCAGAGGTGCAACCCGCATGACTTCCTCGATGGTGGTCTGGCCCTCTGGCCACCCGGGTGGCACCACTGAGCCGCAGGGTGTGCATACCCTCGCCCATGGCTGTATCGCGAATTTTTGCGGCGTCCAGTTGCGGCTTGATCTGCGCCTGTACGGCCGGACTATTCACCAGCACCTCATAAATGCCCTGACGCCCCACATAACCGGTGTCGCGACACGCTTTACAACCCACCGGGTGTGCTACCTGTTGTGGTGGTTCCAGCTCCCAGGGCTGGGTCAACTGTTGCCAGGCATCGAGGTCCACATCACTGAACGCCTTGCACTGGGGGCACAGGATGCGCACCAGGCGCTGGGACATAATGCCCCGCACCGTGGCCTTGATCAGGTAGGCCGGCACGCCGAGTTCCAACAGGCGCGATATTGAGCCCGGTGAATCATTGGTGTGCAGCGTGGACAGCACCAGATGCCCGGTAAGTGCCGCCTGTACCGCCATATTGGCGGTCTCCAGATCGCGAATCTCTCCCACCATGATGATATCCGGGTCCTGCCGCATCAATGCACGCACACCGGAGGAGAAATCCAGGCCGATGCTGTGGTTTACCTGCATCTGGTTGAAGGCTCCCTCTATCATCTCTATCGGGTCCTCAATAGTGCAGACATTCACTTCAGGTGTCGCCAGTTGGCGCAGGGTGGAATACAGGGTGGTGGTCTTACCCGAGCCAGTGGGACCAGTGACCAGGACAATGCCATTGCCGGTGCCGGTCATGTCGTGCCAGCGCTGCAGGTCGTCCTCGGCCAGACCCAGCTCCTCGAAGCTTCGCTGCAGCACATCCGGGTCGAAAATGCGCATCACCAGCTTTTCGCCAAAGGCAGTGGGTAGTGTGGCGAGACGCAGTTCTACCTCATTGCCCTGGGGCGTACGTGTTTTTAGCCGGCCGTCCTGGGGCCGGCGTTTCTCCGCCACATCCATACGACCGAGAATCTTGACGCGACTGGTGACAGCGGCGCAAACCTGCTGAGGCAGCTCATAAACACTGTGCAACACACCATCGATACGAAAACGGACATTGCCCACATCCCGTCGCGGCTCGATATGGATATCGCTGGCGCGCTGCTCGAAGGCGTACTGCAACAGCCAGTCGACTATATTTACGATGTGCTGGTCGTTGGCATCGGGGTCCTTCATGGAGCCCAGGTCCAGCATTTGTTCCAGGTTGCCAACCCCCGCGCTGCTTTCGGTGCGCTCCACTCCGCGAGCGCCGCGCACGGAGCCGGCCATGGTGTAGAACTCGCCGGTGTGCCGCGCTATAACCCGCGGGTCCGCCAGCACCCGCCTGATGGGCTTGCGCAATACATGCTCCAGATTGCTCTCCCAGGCGCGGATAAAGGGTTCACCACTGACGATCACCACCTCGTCCTCATTCACTTCCACCGCGAGTATGCGATGGCGCTCCGCAAATGCCTGGGACATCACCTCGGCAACCGCTGAGACATTTATCTTCAGCGGATCAATCTCGTAAACCTCCTGACCGGCCCTGGTTCCCAGCCAGAGCAACAGAGTGTCCATGTCCAGCGTATTGCCCGGAATCGCCACGTCAGCTAAATTTTGCTCAGCCAGGAACACCAGGGGGTGCACCTTTACAATGGGCGATTTGCCAATACGGGCCAAATCCGCGTCGGACAGCCGGCCATCTGCATTCAGGTCCTGAGCCAGAGTAGTGAGGTTCAGGCGGTGCTCCATCAGCTGCTCGGTGAAATTGGTCCCCATGATTCAGTCCAGATCGTATTCAGGTAACAGTATTTGTAGCGAATTATCCTGGAAACCGCAGTTGGGCGCGAAAAAGATGTGCAAGCTCTTGATGCACCAGCGGTTTCCAGGATTATGCTAACACAGTGCTACACAGACAAAGCTGTTTATCCATTGAAATCGTTTCCCTGCTAACATAAATCGCTTCGCCGCTTGGCGCAGGGACAAGCCTTGTCTAGACTGAGCTTATTGACCGACCTCCCGCCCACACTGGCCTGACCCCGCGGAGCCTTAATGCCTCATTCCGATAGACTTGTCCTGGCCCAACTCCGGCAGCTTGTTGGCACACCCTCTGTCAGTTCCACTGACCCGAACTGGGACCAGGGTAACCGGGTGGTCATAGACCTGCTGGCCACCTGGCTGACGGATATGGGTTTTCGTACTGAAATACAGGAAGTGACGCCCGGCGGTGACAAGGCGAACCTGATTGCCACTCTGGGCAGCGGTCCCGGCGGCCTGGTATTGGCCGGACACACCGATACCGTGCCCTTTGACGAGGGCCGCTGGCAGAGTGACCCACTGCAATTGACCGAGCGCGATAATCGACTGTACGGGCTGGGCAGCACCGATATGAAGGGCTTCTTTCCGCTGGCTATCGCCGCCGCGAGCGGCTTTGTAGACACGCCACTCAAACAACCGCTGATCCTGCTGGCCACCGCCGACGAGGAGAGCTCCATGAACGGCGCCCGTAAACTGGCCGCGGCTGGACATCCTAAAGCCCGGGCCGCCATTATCGGCGAGCCTACCTCGCTGCGGCCGGTGCGTATGCACAAGGGCATTATGATGGAGTCGGTACGAGTGACGGGTCGAGCTGGGCACTCCTCCAACCCGGATCTCGGCAACAGCGCGCTGGAAGGTATTCATGCGGTGATGGGTGACCTGATCGGCTATCGCCAACAATTGCTCGAGCGCTACAGTAATGACTTCTTCACCGTGGCTTTTCCCACACTCAACCTGGGTTGTGTGCATGGCGGTGACAGCCCCAACCGAATTTGCGGGCAGGCCGAACTGCACTTCGACCTGCGCATAACGCCCGACGGCGACAACGCCACGGTGCGCGGTGAAATCGAACAGCGCATTGCACAGATCGCCAGACAACGCTCCCTGGATATTGAACTGCGCTCGCTGATTACCGAAGTGCCCCCTTTCGAACAAGCCCCGGACAGCGAGTTGGTGCAAATGGCGGAGCGTCTGACCGGCCACAGCGCCCAGGCTGTCGCCTTCGCCACCGAGGCGCCTTTCCTGCAACAGCTGGGCATGGAAACCATTGTCATGGGGCCGGGCTCCATAGACCGCGCTCACCAGCCGGACGAATACCTGGAACTGGACCAGATCCAGCCCTGTATCGCCCTGTTACAACAGTGCATCCGCCACTACTGTTTGTGATGATGTGTAATATTGCCCTAGGTAATCTGCACAGGCTTCGGTACTCTTAGGATCTGGTAACTTTCTATTTATCAATAGCTTGGATGATATCGTGACAACGCCGAGCCGGGCACACATACGCTGGTTTAGAAATACGGCACCCTACATCAACGCACACCGGGGTAAGACCTTTGTGCTGATGCTGGGGGGCGAGGTCGCGCAGCACGAAAACTTCCCCAACTTCATCCACGATATCGCCCTGCTCAACAGCCTGGGTGTGCGCCTGGTGTTGATTCACGGCTCCCGCTCGCAGATCGACCAGCGCCTGCAACGGGCCGGACTGCAAAGCGCATTCCACGACGACATGCGTATTACCGACAGCGCCGCCCTGGAGCACGTCAAGGACGCCGCCGGCTCCCTGCGTGCCCAGATAGAGGCGCTGCTGTCCATGGGGCTGCCCAACTCGCCCATGCAGGGCTCACGTATGCGGGTGTGCTCGGGAAACTTCGTGACTGCCAAACCCATCGGCATTGTAGGCGGGGTCGACTTCCAGCATACCGGCAAAGTGCGCCGCATCGATATCGACGGCATCCGGGCGCAGTTGGAGGACGGGTCCATTGTTCTGCTGTCCCCGCTGGGCTACTCACCCACAGGCGAGATATTCAACCTGGCCCTGGAAGATATAGCGGTGCATTGCGCCGCTGCCATTGGCGCCGACAAGCTGATACTACTGGGCACGGCCGCGGGCATCAGCGATGCGGATGGCGAGTTAATCCGGCAGTGCGCGGTGGGCGCTATCAGCAAACTGAGCATTACCGACCCGCAGCAAACTTCCCTGTTGCACACCGCCAGGCGCGCCTGCCTGGCAGGCGTACCGCGCTGCCAGATCATCAGCTATGAGGATGACTGCGCCCTGCTGCAGGAATTATTCACACACGATGGCAGCGGCACGCTGGTGGCCAACGACGACTACGAACAAGCGCGACAGGCCAACATCGACGACGTGGGCGGTATTCTCGAATTGATAGCGCCGCTGGAGCACGAGGGCATACTGCTGAAAAGGTCGCGGGAGTTGCTGGAGACTGAGATCAGTCAATTCCGCCTGCTGGAGCGGGACGGCCGCATCATAGCCTGTGCCGCCCTCTACCCGTTCCCCGATGACGGCTGTGGGGAAGTGGCCTGTATTGTCTCTCATCCGGACTATCGCGGTGGCAAGCGCGGGCAGCGATTACTGCAGGCACTGGAGCAGGAAGCCCGCAGGCAGGGTCTGGACCGGGTATTTGTGCTGACCACCCAGACGGCCCACTGGTTTATCGAGCAGGGTTTCGTGGAGGGCTCCCGCGATGCGCTGCCAGGCCAGAAACAATCCCTGTACAATTTACAGCGCAATTCCAAGGTGTTTTTCAAGGCTTTGTAGGCGGTTCGTCAGACCGCCCCCGGAAGCAGCTACCTGCGGCAACCTTCAATAGGCTGGGCGAAGCTCTGGATAACTGGGATATCGTGCGCACCCAGGGCCCGGCATGCAGGAGATGCTGTATCCCACCAGCTATCTTAAATCCCGAGGCCTGGGCAAAGCCTGCGCCCTGCTGACCGACGGTCGCTTCTCCGGCGGAACCTCCGGCCTGTCTATAGGCCACGCCTCGCCGGAAGCGGCGGCAGGGGGCGCTATCGGACTGTTGCAGAGCGGAGATATTATCGAAATCAATATTCCCAACCGGACCATCAACGTTGCACTGAGTAACGATGAACTGGCCCAGCGCCGGCAGGCCATGGAGGCACTCGGGGACAAGGCCTGGCAACCTCAGGCGGCGCGCCCACGCAAAATCAGCACGGCCCTGAAGGTCTATGCCAAAATGGTGACCAGCGCCGACAAGGGTGCGGTGCGGGATCTTTCGCTGCTGGATTAATCTTCGTGGTGGCTGCGGGTCAGGGTGCCGCTGGTGCGCGTTGCGCACCCTACTGATCCTGCCTTATCAAGTGGTTGAAGCACTAGGCACCCTGGTCGATCAGGGTTTGTAAATCCTCCCGCAGATCATCCAATTTCCCGCGCAAACGCCGGTCCTGCTTGTTCGAGCGGCTGTTGAGCGTGTCTGCGACGGCGCGGTAAATCACACGGGTGTTGTGTTCGTAGATACGCCGGTACTCCGCGGCGACGGTTTCATCTTTAGCGGCGCTGGCATCCCTGATGCGCTGCTGCCAGCCAGGCTCCCGCTGCATCATGACGCCAAGCCTTTCCAGCCACGCGGCCCGCTCCGTAAGCCAGGTGCGATCCGAGCGCATGAGACCCTCGCTCGCTTCGCGCAGAACGGCGCGTTGTTTACTGTCCAACCGACCCAGGTAATCCTGCATGTTGTCCAGCAGGCTATCGTAGCTGTCCTCACGAAAATCCTCATCAGAGCGCTTCAGGTATTTCTTTTCATAATCGCTCTGCTGCTCCTGCAACTCCGCCAGGAAATCCTGCACCTGCTCATCCGATAATTCGGCGCCAAGATCCAGCAACCAGTCCAGGGCCTCGCCCTCAAGCCGATACCAGGCTGCCTCCAGTTCCGCTGCAATATCGGCGACATCGTCCGGCTCCAACTGTCGGTCCAGGCTGGAATCGATTTGCTCCAGTATCAGCAGGTAACGGGGAAGTTCCTCTGAGCGATGCCAGGCGAGAAAGGGGGAAAGTAATTCGTCCAGGTATTTGTCCTGCTCACGATTGAGCTCCGCGTAGTCATCCAGATACCAGGGCAGTATGAAGTCCAGTCGGTTGTAGATAAAGGTTGTGCTGCTACAGGCACTCAATAGCAACAGGCTGCACACCAGCAAGACCCTGCAGAATCTATACACTGCCTTTCTCCCTGTCATCAGCGCCAATCGGGTACCGTCTTCGCCAGAGGCTCCAGCGGCAACTGTACCGGCTCGGCCACCTCGACGCGATTACGACCGTTCTTCTTGGCAAGATACATCGCAGTATCGGCCAGGTTGAGCCAGTGGTCCAGATCGTCCACCCCGGTCAGGCCAGCGACACCCACGCTAATAGTCATGCTGCCCTCGGGTAAAATTCTCTCGCCTTCCACCGCCGCGCGCAGCTTATTGGCAACTTTCTCAGCGTCCTCGAGACCCGTTTCACTCAGTAGCAGCACAAACTCCTCTCCTCCAAATCGGCACAGGGTATCTACTCTGCGTATTCGTTGTGAGATCAAATCGACCAGGCCCTTGATTGCCGTATCGCCAACAGCGTGGCCGTATTTGTCATTGACCCGCTTGAAGTAATCGATGTCCACCAGCAACAGGGAGGCCGGCCGCTCATAGCGACGCCAGAGCTCCAGGGCGTTTTCTGCCTGCAATTCCAGATAACGGCGATTATACGCCCCGGTCAATGGGTCGGTGATGGCCATATCCTTGAGGCGGCGGGACTGTTCTGTCACCGCAAACACCAGCCAGGCACTGACCATCCATGTGAGCCCCATGCTCAGGCCGATCACGATGGCCGTGGTGGTATCGTACTGGGTGAACACCAACGGTGCCACCAACAGGACACTCAGTACACCCAGCAATACTGCCCAGCGGGTTTTCAACAATACGGGAAGCGCAACCAGCATCGGGTAAAGCAAATACAGGCTGTAGCTCTGGCCATAGTAAATCGACAGCAAAAGCAGCGAGATGCTCAGCACCAGCACCAGCGGCGGCGACAGGAAGGCCTCCCGGTTCATGCTCAACAACAGGATATTCGCCATCAGAATACCCAGTAACAGCATTCCCCCGGCGGCGGGCACTAGCTCGCCAACATACAGGTTTTGTGCCTCGATGGGCAGGAGGATTACCGCCAGCAACAACAGTATGTAGCGGTAGGCAATGCGTCGTCGCTTATCGAGCAGTTCGTCCACCCGCGCCACGTCATAGGCGCGTCGCCGGTATATCAACTCCCCCGAAAAGGATTCGCTGAAATGCTGCTTCAGCCGCAGCCAGCTCGATTCATTTGCTATTGTCAGGTGACTATCCATTACCCACGGCCATCGTGGTGCGGCGGTTTGCGGGTCCGCCCTGCATGGACACAGGTTGTACCACAATAGCTCCTTAATTACATGTGGCTATTGCCGTATCGCTTGGCAGGCGTCAGGCCGCGGCGCTCTGGTCGCTCCGGGCCGCCTTGTTGATAGCACCGAGAATCCCGTTCAGTGAGGCCTGGATGATGTCATGGCTGCGGCCAACACCACAGAAACGACCGCCATCAATATTCAGCTGTATGTAGCAAATCGCCTCGGCGTCTGCACTTTGGCTCAGGGCATGTTCGTTGTATTCCACCAAAACTATCTGTTTACCGGTAAAGCGTTGCATGGCATCGACAAATGACGCGACGACGCCACTGCCAGTACCGGACAAGCTGTGACGGGTAGAACCCTGCAACAGTTCCGCCTGCAGCTTGTCCACTTTATCTTCGCGGTTCACCTGATAATTGCCCAGGCTCCAGTGCCCGTCAGCCGTGAGATAGGTCTGCTGGAACAACTGGTAAATTTCCTGGGCACCCACTTCGGATTCACGCTCTTCAGCATAAGCCTGCACCTTTGAGCTGAAATCGATCTGCAACCAGCGGGGCAAGTCCAGTCCGAAATTCCGCTCCAGCACATAGGCTATGCCACCCTTGCCGGACTGGCTGTTGATGCGAATGACCTCCTGGTAGGAGCGACCGATATCTTCCGGGTCTATGGGCAGATAGGCTACCGCCCAGGGATCCTGATCATCGCGTTTGGCCAGGCATTTTTTGATGGCGTCCTGGTGGCTGCCGGAAAACGCCGTGAATACCAGCTCACCGGCATAGGGGTGACGCGGGTGTACCGGCAGTTGAGTGCATTCCCTGGCAGTCTGGATGATCTCATCCATCTGGCCCAGTTGCAGTTTTGGATCCACGCCCTGGCTGTAGAGATTCATGGCCATGGTAATAATGTCCATATTGCCGGTGCGCTCACCATTCCCCAGGAGAGTGCCCTCTACCCGGTCCGCGCCAGCCAGTACGCCCAGCTCAGCGGCGGCTATTGCGCAACCCCGATCATTATGGGTGTGCAGGGAAATAAGCAGGCTCTCCCGATTATGCACATGGTCACAGAACCACTCGATCTGGTCCGCATAGACATTGGGGGTGCTCATTTCAACGGTGGCGGGAAGGTTGATGATTACCGGGTGCTCGGGTGTAGGCTGCCACACCGCGGTCACGGCGTCGCAAACCTCCACAGCGAAATCCCGTTCAGTACCGGTAAAGCTCTCCGGCGAATACTCAAACACCCACTCGGTTTCCGGATATTTGGCGGCGCAGGCTTTTACCAGTTCAGCGCCCCTGGTTGCGATATCAACGATACCCTGGCGGTCCAGACCGAACACCTGCTCCCGCTGCACCGTGGAGGTCGAGTTATAAACGTGCACAATCGCGCGACGCGCTCCGCGCAGGGACTCAAAGGTCTTCTCGATCAACTCCGGCCGGGCCTGGGTGAGCACCTGGATGGTTACATCCGCGGGAATCCGCTTATTTTCGATCAATTCACGTACAAAATCATAGTCGTGACTCGATGCAGAGGGAAAACCGACCTCTATCTCCTTGAAGCCGATCTTGACCAATTGATCCCAGAGGCGCAATTTCTGCCTGGCGGTCATCGGTTCGATCAGGGCCTGATTGCCGTCTCGCAAGTCCACACTGCACCACATGGGCGCCGAGTCTATGACCTGGTCGGGCCAGCGCCTGGCCGCCATCTCAATAGGCGTAAAGGGCTTATATTTACGGTGATCGAAACTGCTCATGGCGAATTCCCCGGAGTCTGCGTAGGTTTTAGAGGCTGCTCACCTGTCCGGTTTCCCGGGGTACTCGCCCTTGTGGGGCAGTGTACGGAGCACTGGCCGGAAGGGTAATCCCGCCAGCGCCCACCACGACAGATGATTTCTCAGCCAGACGCACAGTATAGGGGGTGAGCAGGAGAGAGTGATTGCAAATAATCGGGGCTTTCTCCTAGTATGTGCAATTTATCTCTATTAAATTAATTATATTTAGTGATATTCTCTATTTTTGTGTGTAACAATGTCAGGGAAACTCTGATTAATCAAGGCACATGCTCAGGGGGACCCCGTTGTGAAGCTCGATCGCACCGACCGACGAATTTTACAGGCCATGCAGGCCAATGCCCGTATCAGCAACCTGGAACTGGCCGACACCGTGGGCCTTTCACCCACCCCCTGCTCCCGCCGGGTAAAACGGCTGGAGCAGTCAGGTATCATCCGCGCCCATGTCACACTGCTCAACCAGGCAATGCTGGGGCTCAAACTCACTGCCTATATAGGCATCAGCATGGACCGCCACACGCCCGACCGCTTCGAGGCTTTCGAGGCGGAGGTGGCGGGCTACGCCGAAGTGATGGAGTGTTCCGTAGTTACCGGCCAATCCTCGGATTACCTGCTCAGGGCCGTGGTGCCGGACATGGAGTACTACGAGAAGTTCCTGCTGGGCAAACTCACCCGTATTCCGGGGGTCACTGGCGTGCACTCAAGCTTCGAGTTGCGCCGGGTCGTGCAGCGCACCGAGCTGCCCCTGGACCATATCTCCGACAAGACGGACTTATAGATTGTGCTATCCGTTGGGCTCGCCGCTACCGCCATCCGTGGCTCCCGCGGCAGAGCCTGCCCCGCCTTATCGGGTATACCGTACATCCTGTACATCGCCGCTACCGCCATCCGTGGCTCCCGCGGCATACCGTACATCCTGTACATAAAACTGTCACTTTTAGTGGCCGATTCGGGGCTTGTCGGTACCAGCGCCTGAACGCAGTATAGTCATCCTTGAAAAACCAGCAGACAATGGAGTAGCAATGATCGATATGATGGGCAAAGTCGCCCTGGTAACGGGTGGCGCCAGCGGCATGGGCCAGATCATCGCCCGGCGCCTGGCCAAACAGGGCGCCAGGGTGGCGATTTTCGACGTCAATGAACAGGGCCTGCGGGACACTGCGGCGCAGCAGGACAATATCACCGGTTTCCACTGTGATATTTCCAGCCTGGAGGATGTGGAGTCCAGGGTGGCTGAAGTGGCGGCAACTGTCGGCCCCATTGACCTGTTGGTACATGCGGCGGCCCTGATGCCCAGCCACAAACTCATAGATCACACCCATGAGGGTATGGAGAAACTGTTTCGCGTCAACTACTTTGGCACGACCTACATAGTGAGAGCGGTTCTACCCGCAATGCTGGAACGCGGCAACGGCCGCATCATCGCTTTCGGATCTATCGCAGGCACAGCACTGGTGCCAAAAATGGGGGGCTATTGCGCCACCAAAGCGGCGGTCAACGCCTACATGGAAGTGCTGCAAAACGAGATTCGCGAGTCGGGCGTGCGCGCTCACCTGGTCTGCCCCCCGGCAGTGAACACCCCCTTGATGGAACAGACCCTGGCGACCGACAGTCCCGGCAGTATCATAAAGGCCAAGGAGAGTGGTCGCCTGGCGAACCCCGAGAAAATCGTCGATGCCATCGAAAAAGGCGTGAGAAAGGACCGGGACATCATCTACCCCGGGGAGGCAAAGCTACTTTACCTGTGGCGTGCCCTGTTGCCCAAGCTGTGGTGGAAAGTGGTGATGAACTTCGAAAAATAGCCGCCGCAAGGGCGCGCAACTGACCGGCGCGGTAATCGCCATACTCGGCGCCATTGTTGCGGCGAACCTCGGCATCATCCCCCACCAGGCTCCCGCCTACGATTTCGTATTCAGCTACATCGTACCGGCGCTGATCCCCCTGTTCCTGTTCAAGGCGGACCTGCGACGTATATTTTTTGAAGCAACCCGCACGACCATGGCTTTCCTCCTGGCGAGTGTGGGTACCATTGCCGGTGGCACCGCTGCTGATAGCGCTGGTGCTTATCCTGCTGACATTTCATGCGCTGGTGACCTTTGGCCTGGGCGCGCTACTGGGTCTCAGCCTGCCTGAGCTGATTATCGCCTCCAACGCGGCGGTACTGGGAGCCACTACCGCGCCGGCGTTGGCGGCCACCAAAGGCTGGCGCAACCTGGTAACTCCGGGGGTGCTGGTGGGCGTCCTGGGTTACGCCCTGGGCACCTTCCTTGGTACAGTGGTGTACAAGTTCTGGGGTGGCATACTGTCGTAAACCATGCCATTACACCCCTTTAAACACAGGTTAGCATCGCCGCCCATGGCCCACCGATACCTGCATCACGACTCCCCCTGGTTGCTGGCCCTGCTGGCAGCCCTGGTCGCACTGGGCCCGCTAAGTGTCGATATGTATCTGCCGGCCATGCCGGCCATGATGCTCGCCCTGGACACCGACATTGTGCACATGCACCTGACACTGAGCGCCTATCTCACCGGCTTTGCCCTGTTCCACCTGGCCTGCGGCCCTCTGGCGGATCGCTTCGGTCGCAAGCCTGTCCTGACCGGCGGTACCGTATTGTTTGTTGCCGCCTGTATCGGTTGCAGCCAGTCTTCCAGTGTTGAGGAGTTACTGCTGTTTCGCTTTCGTCCAGGGAATCGGCGCCTGTGTCGGACCAACCCTGGCCAGAACTATCACCAGGGATGTATTCGGACCCAATCGCGCCGCGAGAGCACTGTCATTAATCGCCATGCTGATGGCACTGGCCCCGGCGGTCGCCCCCAGCATCGGTGGCGTCATGCTGCTGGTGCTGCCCTGGACCAGCATTTTCGTATTCCTGGGAGTGTACGGCGCGATAATGATCGCACTCATCCATATCTACCTGGCCGAGTCCCTGCCCCGACCACAGAGCCTGCATCCGCTGGTTATTGCCCGCAACTTTGGTCAGTTGTTTCGCGATCCACTTTTCCTCTCAGCGACTTTTGCCAGCGGCCTGGTATACGCGGGCCTGATGGCCTACCTGTCATCTTCCAGCTTCATATACATCGAAATGCTGGGCGTGCCGGTGGAGTATTTCGGTTTCATCTTTCTGTCCTCGGTGGTGGGATACATGCTGGGCAGCGCTGTCAGCGCGCGGTCGACCAGATACTACGCCCCGGAGCAGACGATATTGCTTGGTGCCACCCTTGTAGCAATCGCCACCGGGGCCATGTGGCTCGGGGCGCAGCAGTTTCCTGACAGCATCAGCGCACTGGTTCTGCCCATGGTGTTCTACGCCACCGGGATGGGCCTGGTATTGCCTAATGCCATGGCCGTCGCCCTGCGACCGTTCCCGCATATCGCCGGTACCGCATCGGCACTCATGGGTTTTATCCAGATGTCCATGTCCGCCGCCGCCACCGCGCTGGTTGGCGCTCTCCTGAAGGACACCCCCGCACCCATGCTGGCGTTCATGTTCCTGGCCACCCTGCTGGCGTTGGGGCTGAGCGTCCGGGTATATCAACACCATGCGCTGACAAAGCCCTGACCCCCGGGCGGCGCTGTGGCATACTCAGCGTGGATTTTTTGCGGAGAATACTGCGTGCATACCGCCACTGATGTGACCCAACTAATTGGCAATACCCCCCTGCTACACCTCAAGCAGGTGTCGGAGCAGACCGGCTGTACCATCCTGGGCAAAGCGGAATTCCTCAACCCCGGGGGATCGGTAAAGGACCGCACGGCCCTGGGCATCATTCGCGCCGCGGAGAAATCCGGCGAGTTGCAGCCCGGCGGTCGCATCGTTGAAGGCACTGCGGGAAATACCGGCATTGGGCTAACCCTGCTGGCCAACGCGCTGGGTTACAAAAGTACCGTGGTAATGCCCATCACCCAGAGCAAGGAAAAAATCGACTCCCTGGAACTACTGGGGGCAGACTTGCATCTTGTCGCCGCCACCTCCTACAGCGATCCCGGGCACTACATCCACACGGCTCAGCGCCTGGCCGAAAAACTCAACTTGAAAGAAGAAAACGGCGCTATCTGGGCACGGCAGTTCGATAACCTGGCCAATATGGACATCCATAGCCGGACTACCGGGACCGAGATCTGGGAACAGACCGACGGTGTGGTAGACGGCTTTATCTGCTCCGTGGGTACCGGCGGAACATTGGCTGGAGTATCCACAGCCCTGAAAGAGCGCAATCCGGAGGTTGTGGTGGGCATAGCAGACCCGGCCGGCGCCTCTCTTTACGAGTATTTTCAGAGCGGCGAATTACAGCCCAGCGCAGGGAGCTCCATTATTGAGGGCATTGGTATCAACCACGTCACCGACAATGTGGCCCAGGCCAGGGTCGATGCCTCATTCAATATCAGCGACCAGGAAGCCCTGCCCTATATATTTGACCTGTTGCAGAACGAGGGTCTGTGCCTGGGCGGCTCTTCCGGTATTAATATCGCCGGTGCCGTGCGCCTGGCGGAGCACCTGGGTCCAGGCCACACTATCGTCACCGTCCTGTGTGATTACGGTAACCGCTATCAGAGCAAGCTATTCAACCCTGTTTTTCTGGAAAACAAGGGCCTGCCTGTTCCCGAGTGGCTGGTCATATAAGCAGAAAATCGCTGCCTGACAAAAAGGACCAGCAATGAAGATAGGCATCATCTGCGGCAGCCATCGCCCGGACTCCCAGAGCGGCAAGGTGGCCCGCTATATAGAAAGGGCGTTATTAACACGGGGCCTGTGTGATGCCACCTGGCTCTACGACCTGGGCGGCAATCCGTTACCCCTGTGGGACGAAGGCATCTGGTCTGGCGACGAACGGTGGCAGCAAACGCTGGCGCCATTGAGCAAAGAGCTCAAATCCTGCGATGGTTTTGTGGTGATAGCCCCCGAGTGGCACGGCATGGCGCCGGCAGGGCTGAAGAATTTTTTCCTGATGTGGACCGCAGGGGGCGAGCTGGCCCACAAACCCGCGTTGATCGTCACCGTTTCCATCTCAGACGGCGGCTCCTTCCCCATCGCCGAGTTGCGCATGAGCAGCTACAAGAACAGCCGCATCTGCTACCTGCCTGAACATTTAATCATCCGCAACGTGGGCACAGTGTTCAATGACGATCCGGAGCAGGATAACCCGAGTGCCCAGGAGTACTTTGAGGATCGGCTGACATATTGCCTGGAGATGTTACGGGAGTATTCCCTTGCCTTCAGGCAAATTCGGGCCAGCGGGAAAACATCTTTGGAGACTTATACCAGCGGGATGTAAGTTGTCAGATGATTGGCGTGAGTCCCGCTGCACGGTGCCATATTCAAGGTAGGGTATCTGAACTTTTGTAGGTAGCTGCTCGCGGGAGTTTTTTGCCTTGCAAAGGCATGGGGTTTTAACTGAGCAAGGCAAAAAACTCCCGTAAGCAGCGGGACGTATCCACCGTCGCCTTAGGTGAATACGATAGAATCGGATGAATAACCGGGACAAAAACCCCCTAAACAATACGGTCAGCTGCCCTTGGCAGCCCGCTCTTTCTCAATCAGGAACTCGGCGACCTTCAACATGTTGGCCTGGCTACCCGCCTTACGCGTGCTGATATGGTATTTGCCGTTGACCATCAGTGCCGGTGTTCCGGTGATTTTGGCGGCGCGGGCACGGGCATTGGCCTGGCGCACCTGGCTGCTTACACCAAAGGAAGAGAACGCCTTGGCGAAATCCTCCGCGGAGACTCCGTTGGCAGTAAACAGCGCTGCAATTTCCGCTTCCGAAGAGAGGCGCTTGCGATCCACGTTCATGGCCTGGAATATCACCGGGTGCATGGTATCCAAAACGCCCAGCACTTCTGCCGCGTAAAACGCCCTGGCATGCAATTCCATCTGCGCGTTCCATATTGCCGGAGAGCCGTGAAAAGCCACGTCGTCGGGCAATGACTTCTTCCACTGCTCGATCATGGGCTCAAAAGTGTAGCAATGGCCACAGCCGTACCAGAAGAACTCGGCCACCTCGATCTTATCGGGGTCGGCAGTTCTAACCGCCGGTGTAATCAGGTCGTAGTTAGTGCCTTCTACGTAGTTTTGTGCGGCCTCTTCCGCCACCGCAATGAGGGGTGTGACTACCAGCAAAGACAGGGATAACAGCAGGCGTTTGATCATGATTCTCTCCATAAAAGTGCGGTGCATATTCCAGGAAACCGCTGTTGGATCAATATCTTACACATCTTTTTCGCGCCCGACTGGCGTTTCCAGGGTAATGAGACAACAGATTGGGCACGATGTTCTTTCGCTGAAAAAAAAGGTGGCATAAATGCCACCTTTTTTACTGCGACCGGGTTACTTCAGACCGGCTATGTAGCTCGAAACTGCATCTATTTCACCGTCGCTCAGGCCAAAGGCCGTGGTGCGCATGATTTTCGCGTCGCCATCATTGGTGCGACCGGACGCGTCCTCATAACCCTTGCGGTAGGCGCGCAACTGTAAAGCTGTGTATGCGGCGTGCTGGCCACCCAGGGCCGGGAAGCCGGCGGGGGCATTACCACTGCCAGTGGGCGAATGGCAGGCGGTACATGCGGCGACGTTGCGCTCGGCCACGCCACTGCGGTAGACCTTTTCACCCAGAGCCAGAAGCTCCGGATCAGTCTGGCCGCCAGATCGGGCCTGGGCGGCATAATAAGCGGCGATATCAGCCAGATCCTGGTCGGATTTGCCATCCAGTTGCCCGGCCATGGTGGGCACCGATCGCGCACCATCACGGATATCCATCATTTGCTTGACCAGGTACCTCTCGCCCTGGCCCGCCAGCTTGGGAAAGGTCGGAACAGCGCTATTGCCGTCAGCCCCATGGCACGCCCCACAGGCAACACTATTGCTCTTCCCTGCGGCGACATCTCCAGTCAGGTTGGCAGCGGCAAAACCGGTTGGCGCCCAGCTTATGGCCAGGCCGAGCAGGATTGCGACTTTCTTCATGTTAATTCCAGATAAAACGTTGGTGAAGGCGCGCTTATTCAGCGGGCGTGGCCATGTATTCAATCAGGGCCTTGTAGTCATCGTCAGTACAGTCGAAACACATACCCTTGGGAGGCATGGCATTGAGGCCGGTATTCACAGATTGCACCAATGCATCCATACCCTTGGCCATACGCGGTTCCCAGGCAGCAGCGTCACCGGTCTTGGGAGCGTTGGCCACGCCATTAGCATGGCATACGGAACAACTTTGGTTGTACTTATCCATATCGGGGCCGGCCAGAGCGCCAGCGGCGGAAACCATCAGAACAGCAGCAAAAAGTTTTTTCATATCAAACCTCTAATTCACTATGGATAAACACATCACGCAAGCATTTGGTAACAAGCGAAAAAAGCTGTGGCATTATATACGAGATGCCCCCACCAAAAAAGGCAATACCGCGCAATGTCCGATCCCGAGGAAATAAGCCAGCCATCCGCCCCCAGCTATCGCAGGGCGGAATTTCTGACCAGTGCCAGCAAACTGTCCCAGTGCCCCCCGGACGACGGCTGGGAGGTGGCCTTCGCCGGCCGCTCAAATGCCGGAAAATCCAGCGCAATCAATAGCTTAACAGGCAACAAAAAGATGGCCAGGACATCCAAGACCCCGGGGCGGACGCAACTTATCAATTTTTTCCAGCTAACCGAAAGCCAACGCCTGGTCGATCTACCGGGCTACGGTTTCGCCAAGGTGCCCCTGGCGGTCAAGCGCGAGTGGACCAAACAACTGGAAAATTACCTGCAGAAAAGGCAGAGCCTGCGGGGGCTAATCCTCCTGATGGACGTTCGTCGCCCCATGCAGCCTTTCGACCAGCAAATGCTGACCTGGGCGCTGGAGGCCTCCATGCCGGTACACATCCTGCTGACCAAGGCGGATAAATTGAAAAGAGGTCCCGCCAGCAGCGCTCTGCTGAAGGTTCGCACCGAACTGCAGCCGTATCGGAAACTGGCCAGTGTGCAGCTCTTTTCAGCAACGAAACACAGCGGGCACAAGGAACTCATCAAGGTACTGGACGCGTGGCTCACAGGTGCCAGTGTTTATGAAGACGATGAAACAGAAGGTGCATAAAAAAGAGGAATAAAAAAACCCGGTTGCCTCTAGGGGGAAGGCAACCGGGACACCTAGGAGTCTCTGGGGATTAGAGACTTACTCTCAGTGGCCCATGGAGATAAGCCACTTAGGGGTGTAGCTCTCGCTACGTAAATTAAGACCGGGGTGATTGCGAAAAGTTCAATATCGGGAAAAGATTTTCGATAGAGTCCTGTTCTGGTAGGAGGATGGGGCGGTCGCAAAACAACCCTAGTGGGCTTCGTCCCAGTTATTCCCCGCCCCGGCCTCAACCAACAGGGGCACCGACAACTCAGCCGCACCCGACATCAGGCGGCAGATCTCATCACTTACCGGACCCACCTCCCCCGCCGCTACCTCAAACACCAGTTCATCGTGCACCTGCATAATCATACGCGCATCCACCCCGCCGCTCTGCAGCCAGGCATCCACCGCCAGCATCGCCAGCTTGATAATATCTGCCGCTGTGCCCTGCATGGGCGCATTGATAGCCGTGCGCTCAGCGGCCTGCACCCGCATTTTATTGCGGGCGTTGATTTCCGGCAGGTACAGGCGACGACCGAACAGGGTTTCCACATAACCCTGTTCCTTCGCCAGTGCGCGTGTTTTGTCCATATAGTCCCGGACCCCCGGGTAGCGTTCAAAGTAGCGGTCGATGTACTGCTGCGCCTCCTTGCGACCCAGGTGCAATTGTTTGGCCAGGCCAAACGCCGACATACCGTAGATCAGGCCGAAGTTGATCGCCTTGGCCTTGCGCCGCTGGTCGCCGGAAACCTCCTCCGGATCCACCTCAAACACCTCGGCGGCAGTCGCTTTGTGTACATCGCGCCCCTCTTTGAAAGCCTTCAGCAGGCCCGCATCGCCAGACAGATGCGCCATGATCCGCAACTCGATCTGAGAGTAATCCGCCGCCACTATGCGGTAGCCGTCCGGCGCGATAAAGGCCTGGCGGATACGCCTGCCCTCCTCTGTGCGAATTGGGATATTCTGCAGGTTGGGGTCCGAAGACGAGAGCCTTCCGGTGGCTGTCACCGCCTGGTGGTAAGACGTGTGCACCCTGCCCGTGGAAGGTTTGATCATCTCCGGCAACTTGTCCGTGTATGTTGACTTCAATTTGCTAAGGCTGCGATATTCAAGCAGCAATTTCGGCAGTGGATAGTCCAGAGCCAGTTCTGCCAGTACCTCTTCGGCGGTAGATGGCGCCCCTTTTGGGGTTTTTTTGATTATCGGAAGCTCTAGTTTTTCAAACAGGATCTGACCCAGCTGCTTGGGCGATCCCAGGTTGAATTCCTGACCTGCCAACTCATGTACCATGCCCTGCAGCTCCAGTAACCGGGTCCCCCAGTTCAGCGCTTTGCTGCTGCAGCAATTCCCTGGGATATCAGGGCTCCCTGGCGCTCGATACGCGACAGCACGGGAACCAGCGGCATCTCCATATCACTGAACACCGAGCACAGTGCACTCTCCTGCTCCAGCCTGGGCCACAGGGTTTGATGCAGGCGCAGGGTGATATCCGCATCCTCCGCCGCGTACGGCCCCGCCTCTTCCACGTTTGATCTGGTTGAAGGTCAGCTGTTTGGCGCCCTTGCCGGCCACGTCTTCAAATTTAATGGTTTTCTGGCCCAGGTATTTAAGCGCCAGGCTGTCCATATCGTGGCGGGTAGCCGTGGAGTCCAACACATAAGACTCCAGCATGGTGTCGAAGCGGATACCGCGCAGGCGTTATGCCGTGATTGGCCAGCACACTGGCATCGTATTTCAGGTTTTGCCCTACCTTGGCCTGCTGTTCATCTTCCAACAGGGGTCGCAACTGCTCCAGCACCGCCTCCCTGTCCAGTTGCTCCGGCGCCCCGAGGTAGTCATGCGCCAGCGGCACATAAGCGGCCTCCCCCGGCTCCACGGCAAAAGACACACCGACCACCTGTGCCTCCATATAGTCCAGGCTGGTGGTTTCCGTATCGAAAGCGAAAAGATCCGCCGCCCGGAGCTTTGCCAGCCAGGCATCCAGCACCTCCTGATCGGTGACTATGTCATAGGAAACCTCAACAGCCTCCACTGGCGACACTGCAGTCGCAGCCCCCTCCTCCAACAACTCTTCCAGCCACGACCGGAACTCCATCCGCGTGTACCAGTCGACCAGCGCGTCCCGGTCGGGTTCGCCGTTGTGGAGCTGCCCGGGTGCCCGATCCAGCGCCACATCGGTTTTGATGGTCGCCAGCGCGTAGGACATATAAGCGTTGTCCTTTTCCGCCGCCAGCTTGGCCCCCATCGTTTTTGCGCCACGAAATTCGAGCCCGGCCACCTTATCCAGGTCGGCATAGATCTGATCGACACTACCCAGCCCCTGCAACAGGCCCAGGGCTGTCTTCTCCCCTACCCCGGCAACACCGGGAATGTTGTCCACCTTGTCCCCCATCAGGGCCAGGAAATCGATGATCAACTCCGGGCCCTACGCCGAATTTGTCTTTTCACCCCCGCCTCATCCCATTACCGTATCGGTCATGGTGTTCACCAGGGTGGTATGGCGGTCAACCAGCTGCGCCATATCCTTGTCACCGGTAGAAATAATAACGTCCCTGCCCCGCTCGCTGGCTTGTCGCGCCAGCGTACCGATCACATCGTCCGCCTCCACGCCCGGCTCGCAAATAAATGGCAGGCCCATCGCCTTGACGATCTCATGGATGGGCTCGATCTGTTCGCGCAGTTCATCCGGCATGGGTGGCCGGTTTGCCTTGTACAACGGGATACATGTCATCCCTGAAAGTCTTGCCCTTGGCGTCGAACACCACGGTAATCGGGCTCTGCGGGTAATCCTTGCACAAGCGCCGCAACATACTGATAACGCCTTTGACCGCCCCGGTAGCCTGCCCCCGGGAATTAGTCAGTGGCGGTAGCGCGTGAAAGGCCCGGTAGACATAAGAGGAGCCATCTACCAGTACAATCGGAGGGGTTGAATCCATAATAGAACTCTCTATGTAATCCGACCGGAGCCGGGCAGACAAGTCTAATAGTAAGCGCTTACACTCATGTTATCCAGTGTGGCTGCTACCTATCCCATAACGCCCGCGCCGAGCGATAGGTAACTTTCATCTTGGCTAAATCCAGGGGTGCTTTGAAGAAGCCGTGGTAATCACCACGCGGATTAATGAGTACTACATTGGCACTATGATCTACCTGGTAGTTCTCGCCCTGTCCCGGCACCTTGCGAAAGGGCGTATTCAGGCCGGTGGCAAAACGGTGAATATCCAGAAATTCACCGGTAACGCCAGTAAATTCACTGTTGAAGTAGGGCACATAGCTGGCCAGTTGCTCCACTGCGTCACGGGCCGGGTCTACAGTGACCATCACAACCCTGGTATCTTCGGCCGCGGTGCCCTCCAGTTGCCCCATAAACTCGTTGAGGAACGTCATGGTAGTGGGACAGACGTCCGGGCAGAAGGTAAAACCGAAAAACACCAGCGACCACACACCCTGCAACCGCTCTTTGGTAAAAGCTTCGCCATGATGATCTATAAGGTTAAGTTCGTCGATTTTACGCGGAGTATCCAGAAGATAGAGGCCATTAATCTTCATTTCGGTGGGCGTCATTACTCGCGGTTGCTGTATCCGATAGACAAATCCAGCCACCGCCACGGCCATAAAGAGGGCTATCGCAATAACCGTAAGCTTGATGCCGCGGGACTGCCGGGCGGCGGCCTGGTCATTCAGGCTGGTCATAATGTACTCACCGGAAACAGGTAGTGATCCACCAGCATAACAACGAAAAGCGCCATCAGATAGAAAATGGAATATCTGAAGGTTTGCATCGGCGCATTAGGATTTTTGCCGCGCATCAGCACGATCGCCCAATACAGGAAGCCAACCCCCAGGACCACAGCACCCAGCAGGTAAAGAGGCCCGCTCATGCGAGTGGCGTAAGGCAGCAGGGTGATCAGGAACATGATCACCGTATAGAGCAGTATGTGTAGCTTGGTAAATGCCACACCGTGTGTCACCGGCAGCATGGGAATATCCACGGCCGCATATTCCGCCCTGCGATGAATGGCCAGCGCCCAGAAATGAGGGCGGTGTCCAGGCAAAAATAATCAATACCAGCAGCAGGGCGTGACCATGAATTTCCCCCGTCACGGCGGTCCAGCCGAGCAGGGGAGGGGCGGCTCCGGCCAGGCCGCCGATTACGATGTTCTGCGGTGTAGCGCGCTTCAGGAACAGGGTGTAGACAACCGCGTAGCCAAGCAGTGCAGCCAGGGTTAACCATGCGGTAAGCGCGTTCACCCAGATCAGCAAAATAGCCATGCCCAGGCCACCGGTAACGGCCGCGAATATTGCCGCCTGCCGCGTGCTGAGCCGGCCCTGCGCAATCGGGCGCTTGTGAGTCCTCGCCATACGCTGGTCTACACCCTGATCGACCAGGTGATTGACCGCGGCGGCGGCGCCCGCGCACATGGCTATGCCCAGATTGCCCAGGATAAGGGCATTAAGCGGCACCATACCCGGCACCGCCATGAACATGCCGATGGCGGAAGTAAGAATCATCAGGAGGACGACATTGGGCTTGGTCAGCTCCTTGTAGTCGCGCCAGGTTACTCGTTCGGTCATTTTTTCATCGGTCATGGCCGGCTTACTCACTGGAGTTCTTCAGCAGAAACTTTAAATCGGCGATCACGTCCTTGTAGGGAATCCTGGCATTGTAGGACATCATAATCCAGCCCTGCGGGTCTACCAGGTACCATGTACTCGGGTCCGCGCTATGCTCAGCAAAAAGTAGCTCATAATCCCCTGCCTCCAGTGTCAGTGTTTTAAGGCCTCGATGCTCGTTGGCCAGGTATTGAGCAAACTCCGGCGGGGCAGGGCGGTGGTCACTGAGCTCCTGGACCAGCAACTCGGTATCTTCCACGCTGCTTTCGCTGATATACATTCGCTGCAACCGATTGAAGCCCTCGCCCATGGCCACGTGAACCTGCCGCGTCACGTAAAGGCTATGCTCACACGCTTCATCGCAGCGTGCACCCACGCCCGGCACCAGCATAGTCCACCTTGGATCCATATCCGCATACTTGAAGCGCAGGCCGTTCGCATCCTTGAGTTCGCGCTCATCCAACTGCCTTGGGGGCTGAACCAGGGTGCCTCTGTTGGCCGTACCCAACACCCCCACCAGATCCAGGTCACCATTGACCACAAAGTACCACAGCCATGAGGCCACCAGGATCACGGTCACCGGGATGCCGGCTATCAACAATAAGACCATGCGGTTCTTATTGATCTGGTTCATTTTTTCCATCTAGTCGCTAGTCCTTCTGGATGCGCTCAACATTTGCCACAGATTGCTGCAGCGCAGCACATAAAAAATAAACAGTACCGCGGCCATGGTGAACCACTGCAGCGCGTAGCCCTGGTGCTTCTGCGGGCTCACATTCACCACTTTCCAGTCCACCCGCAAGGCGCCCGTGCCGTCGGCATCGATACGGACGGGGTAGGGAAATACAGTGCCCGGAGTCACTGCCATTATCGGCGGCTGTAGCTTATCCATCTCCACCGCCTGTATCCGCTTTGGCCAGCCCGCCTGCAACTGCTGTTCCGCCAGCAGATAAGGCGCACCCGGCGCCACATACACATGGCCGGTCAAATTGACCTGGCCAGCTACTCGCGGCACATCTGGTAGCTCCCGCCTGGATGGATCACCGGCTATCCACCCACGGTTCACCAGCACGGTTCCACTGTCATCGTCCAGTTGCAGGATGCCGAGCACCTCGTAGCCGAAGCGGCCGCCGCTTATACGGTTATCCAGTAAAAAGTACTCGTCATGCAAAAAAGTGCCTGTTAGCCGCACTGGCACATAGGCCAGCGCAGCGGGTGGTTCGTCCCACAGTGCAGACAGCGGGGCAGGGCGCTGCGCCTGCCGTTGTGTAAAGGTCGTCGCCAGCGCCGCCTTTTCCTCAGCCCGTTGTAACTGCCAGAGTCCCAGCCAAACCATCAGCGCGACCATCACCGCTGTAAACAGGGTGATACGCCACTCGGGGTTAAACTGAAAGCCCACATCATGCGACATGCTATGTTCCAACCCAAAGCATCAGTGCTGGTTTATACTGCCCTGATATGCTGAAGGAGATATCCATTGATAAAAACTGTGATTGTACTTTTGGTGCTGGCGCTGGTCGCCAGCCTGGGAAGCGGATTCTACTTTCTGATGACCGACCAGGGGGACAAGGACAAACGACGTACCTTGCACTCCCTGGGCGTCCGGCTGGCCCTGGCCGCCAGCCTGATGGCGGTTATCATCTATGGCGTAGCCACCGGCCAACTAGGTCACCGCAACCCCTGGGACACCGGACCGCAGCCTCAGGCAATTCAGGAGTAGTGCTTACAACTTCCAGAAAAATCCCAGGCGAATGCCCGCTGAGGTTTTTCCCCTGCGTCAAAGAATATATACGAACAGGAACAGGCAGACCCACACCACGTCCACAAAGTGCCAGTACCAGCTGGACGCCTCGAAGCCGAAGTGATCATCGGCGGTAAATTGCCCGCCCACCACCGAGCGCAATAGCTGGATCAGCAACATAATCATGCCCAGGAAAACGTGGAAGCCATGAAAGCCGGTCAACATGAAGAAGGTCGAGCCATAAATCCCGGAATTCAGGGTCAGGCCGAACAGTTCATAGGCCTCGTGATATTCCGCGGCCTGCAGAACCAGGAAGATCATGCCCAGGGCGACAGTAATGCCCAGCCACAGGTTAAACTTCTTCTTGTTGCCGTCCAGTATGCCCATATGTGCGATATGGCAAGTGAAGCTGGAAGTCAACAGGACAAGCGTGTTCCACATAGGCAGCCACTGCCACCAGTGGTGCGCGTCGGCAAACGACATGCTGGTTTCGGCGCTGGTGAACGAGCCGTTATTGGCGATTAGCTGGGTTGCCGCCCCACCGACCGCTTCCTGGGGTGTTTGCATCATGGGCCAGGCGAATTCAAAGCCCTCCCACAGTAAATCGCTCATGCGCCCGCGCTCGCCCTCACCCCCCAGCCAGGGACCCGCCAGGTTGCGCACATAAAACAGGACACCGAAGAAGCAGAAGAAAAACATCACTTCCGAAAAGATGAACCAGAACATGCCCAGCACGTAGGACCTCTTCAGCTGGGCGCTGTTCATGCCCGCAATGTTTTCCTTGATCGTGGTACGGAACCAGCCGAACAGCGTGGCCACGAAGAAAAACAGGCCGAACAGGAAAATAGACCAGGAACTGGTGGCCTCATCCGGGTCGCCAAAGGTCATGTCATTCATGATGCTGGCAGCGCCATAAATACTCAGGATCAGGCCGATGGTGGCGCATACGGCCAGCTTGCTCTTCGCCGGCACGTGATACGGTTCGTACTCTGTGGAAGTCTGACTTGTCATTTTACTTCTCCGTTTATATAACGCAGGGTCCCCCGACCCTGCGCTTCAGCGAACGGCTACCGCGCCGCGCGCCAACTCTGTTACATCAAAAATCGTGTAGGACAGGGTGATGGTCCTGATGTCCCGGGGCAGATCCTGGTCAACGATGAACTGCAGGGGCATTTCCGCCGCGGTTTCACCATCCAGGGGTTGCTGGTTGAAACAGAAGCACTCTGTTTTGTGAAAGTACTGTGCGGCCCGGGACGGTGATATGCTGGGAATCGCCTGAGCCACCATCGCCCTGAGGGCATGGGGTTCCTAGCGAAAAACACCGTGTCATTTACCGCGCCGGGGTGCACTTTCATGGCCGTGGTGCTGGGACTGAACTCCCAGGGCATGCCCTCGTTGTTGGTGGTCAAAAATTGTATTGTCACCGTGCGACTCTCGTCGACAGCCGACTGCACCGCGGTATAGGCCTGGCCACTGGTCTTGCCGTTGATACCCAGGACGTCACACAACACATTGTATAAGGGCACCATCACCACAAAAACAAAAGCAAACATCGCCACCGCTACCACAACCAATTTGGTTGCAGTATCGACGGCGGGGTTATTGCTCAATTTCAGCACGGTCCGTCCTTTATTTCACCGCGGGCGGTGTTGTGAAGGTGTGGTAGGGCGCCGGTGTCGGTATCGTCCATTCCAGCCCCTCCGCCCCTTCCCATATTTTCTCATCGCTGACCGGTGTACCGGACACGATAGTCGCAATCACGTTGTACAGGAACAGGATCTGTGACGCGCCGTAGATGAAAGCGCCGATGCTGGACATCATGTTGAAGTCGGCAAACTGCAGCGCATAGTCCGGAATACGACGGGGCATGCCCGCCAGACCCACAAAGTGCTGCGGGAAGAAGGCCAGGTTGAAGCCGACAAACGAAATCCAGAAATGCGCCTTGCCCATGCTCTCGTTGTACATGCGACCACACCACTTGGGCAACCAGTAATAAATTGCCGCCGACATGCTGAAGATCGCACCTGCCACCATCACATAATGGAAGTGGGCAACCACAAAGTAGCTGTCGTGGTACTGGAAGTCAGCCGGGGCGATAGCCAGCATCAAACCGGTGAAGCCGCCAATGGTGAACAGTATCAGGAAGCCGATGCAGAACAACATGGGTGTCTCGAAAGTGAGAGCGCCGCGCCACATGGTGGTAACCCAGTTGAACACCTTCACGCCAGTGGGCACCGCAATCAGCATCGTGGCGTACATAAAGAACAGCTCACCGGCGACAGGGATGCCCACGGTATACATGTGGTGGGCCCACACGATAAACGACAGGAAAGCGATGGACGCCGTGGCGTACACCATGGAGTCGTAGCCAAACAGGGTCTTGCGGGAGAATGTGGGAATAATCTGCGATACCACCCCAAAAGCCGGCAGGATGATGATGTACACCTCCGGGTGACCGAAGAACCAGAACACGTGCTGGAACAGTACCGGGTCCCCACCGCCGGCAGCGGAGAAGAAACTGGTACCAAAGTGGACGTCCATGAGCATCATGGTCACCGCTCCCGCCAGTACAGGCATCACCGCTACCAACAGGAACGCGGTGATCAACCATGTCCACACGAACAGCGGCATCTTCATGTAAGTCATACCGGGAGCGCGCATATTCATCACCGTGGCGATGATATTGATGGACCCCATAATGGATGACAGTCCCAGTATGTGTACCGAGAAGATAAAGTAGGTCACCGACGGGGCCGCATAGGTGGTGGACAGGGGCGCGTAAAATGTCCAGCCAGCGGCCGGGGCGCCTCCCTCCATGAACAGGGTAGATGCCAGCAACAGAAAGGTCGGCGGCAACAGCCAGAAGCTCAGGTTGTTCATCCGCGGCAGGGCCATATCCGGCGCCCCGATCATCATCGGGATCAGCCAGTTGGCCAGGCCAACGAAAGAGGGCATGATCGCCCCGAACACCATAACCAGCCCGTGCATGGTGGTCATCTGGTTGAAAAAAGCGGGTTCTACCAGCTGCAGACCGGGCTGGAACAACTCGGCGCGGATAACCATGGCAAAGAAGCCGCCCAGGATAAACATGGCAAAAGAGAACCACAGGTACATGGTTCCAATGTCTTTATGGTTGGTGGTAAACAGCCACCGACTGAGGCCCTTGGCAGGACCGTGATGATGATCGCCCATCGTTAACTCCTCCAATTAGCCTTTTTTGTGGTTGTAGACATCAATGGGCTGAACCATGTCGCCCATATTGTTGCCGAATGCATTGCGCTGGTAGGTGATGACGGCCGCCATATCGACGTCGTTTATCTGCCCGCCAAAGGCCTGCATGGCCGTTCCCGGAACACCGTTGATACCCACATCGAGGTGCCTTCCAAGCTCGCCAGTAGCAATCGGGCTCTTGGCAATCGCTTTACCGACACCGCCCTCACCCTTGGCACCGTGACAGGCCAGGCATGAGCGGTCATAGACTGCCTTGCCGCGCTCCATCAGCTCGTCCAGAGTGAAAGTCTGGGCCATCAGCTCCTTGATTTGCTCAGCTTCCTGCTGCTTGGCGCCGAACCACAGGTCATATTCTTCCCTGCTCACCACATTGACCACAATGGGCATAAAGCCATGATCCTTGCCGCACAACTCAGCGCACTGACCGCGATAAACGCCCTCTTCAGTGACCTTGGTCCAGGTCTCATTGATAAAGCCGGGGATAGCGTCCCTCTTCACCGCCAGATCGGGTACCCACCAGGAGTGAATGACATCATGGCCGGTAATCAGGAAACGAATCTTGGCATTCACCGGGATGACCATCGGCTCATCCACTTCCAGCAGGTAGTGTTCGCCCTTGGCCTCGGTGTTGTTGATTTCGCTCTGCGGTGTGCGCAAGTTACTGAAAAAACTGACATTATCGCCATTATCATTCAGGTATTCGTACTTCCACTTCCACTGGTAACCGGTGACCAGAATATCCACCTCAGCATCGTCGGTGTTGTAGATGGCGAGCAGGGTCGACGTGGCGGGAAACGCCATAGCGATCAAGATAAAGAAAGGCACCACCGTCCAGGCGATTTCCACCCTGGTGCTCTCGTGGAACGTGGCAGGCGTGACACCCCTTGATTTGCGATGGTAAATAATGGAGTAGAACATCACTCCGAATACACCGGCACCGATGATGGTACAAATCCAGAGGATGAGCATGTGCAAGTCATAGATATCCTTGCCCACGTCGGTAACGCCAGGTCTCATATTAACCTGGCTCACCTCACCACCCGCCGCCATTGCCATGGCAGTCATCAGCATCAGCACAGGACCAAGCGCGAGCCTACACAGCCGCTTCGCTTCAAAACACATTTCCCGTGTCTCCATGTAGTAAATTGTTATCCCCAGACTGGCTTTCACTTGTTATTGCAGACCCTCAAACGGAGTCCCGGGCAGTGCTAAACACCCTTTAACCACACCACAAATGGGCAGGAACAGGGCGCACGCTCTGCTCGTGCTTGCCAGCTGACTTCAATTTGTCGATAGTGCGACAATTGCTCGCACCGACAAAACGCGCAAATTATAGCGAAACTATTGCTCAAAGCCTACAAAGTTACAGCTTTTGTAGGGTGTTATGCCCCGTCACCTGGCAGCTGCAGCGCTGTACAGCAAGGTATGGGCCCAATATATGGAAGATAAAAAGCACCTGGACCACAAAATCTGGGGTATCGCCTAGTCGGCAATCCTGTCCAATATTTCCATTGTGGTGCCGGGATTGGTGGACGCCAGTGGCTAAATGGCGGGAATGTACTAGCCTGTATAAACCCCTTAACTGGATCTGGGCAGCATTGGGTGGACCATGGTCTCACCGGGTATCAGGGAAACAATCCACGCCGCCCTCCGCAGGGAGCGCGAAACCAACCAGCTGAGCCTGCGCCTGGAGCGGCAGCTTCCCCAGTTGCGTAGCAGACTGGTGCTACCCGACGAGCAACCTGTGGCTGCCCTGATGGCGTTCATTACCGACTACGTGGAAAGTGTGCCCGGTTGCCTGCGGCTGGTAACGGCGGTGAGCAAACACCTGGGCTTTTACGATTACGCGGCGCCATTCCTGCACCTGGCCGAGGATTACTTCCTGCAACCCCCGGATGAGCTGCCCGCCGATGGCGGATTGGAAGCCTTGCTGGACGAGGCATTTCTGGCCCACCGCCTGCTGGAAGAAGTGAACGATCACCATATAAGACACCTGCAACGACCCCTGCTACCGCTAGATATGACAGAAGCCAATATTATCGTCCATCACCTGTTGGGTGACGAATTTGCCTCTCGGCTGGAGCGATTAGTGCAGTTCACAGCTACGCAACTGCTGCGCAGGGAATACGTATGGGATGAGGTGCACCTTGGGCCAGGTGGGGCGGAAACTGCTCCCCTGGTCTCAACCAGTAGTCTGCTGGGCTCGCCGCGGCAAATCAAGCTGCGTCTGGCTTCATAGGCGACAAGCTATTTTCCGTCCGCGGTCGGATCGATAAGAGTAATCGCCTGGGCCGGTGTCTCCACTCGCCTGGCCGCCGCGCGACTCACCCGGGTTGGCACTTCGCGTATCGGGCCAGTGTCCATCGTCGTTGCAAACTGAGTAGCCGCCTGATACGAATCGGGCCGATCGCGGCCCGGACGTTCCTCACTAAAGCCGCAGGCTACACACTCTCGTTGGTCCGTATCCAGGTTCACCACGATTTTGTCCATTCGGGCGCAGCGAGGACACACGGCGCCCGCAATAAAACGCCGTCGATTGGCCTTGTCTTGCATTGGTCGCTCTCCTATTCTCAGACAGGCTCCTAACTATTGTAGCAGCCTATCACTTTCAGGGGATTCACCGCCAATGCGACACTACAGCCCAATCAACCTGCGCAGCTTTCAGAACAAGGCACCCGCAACCGGCCAGCGGGTGCTCATTGACCCCAGCGCCGTGGTATTGGGTGACGTAGCCCTGGGGGATGATGTCTCTGTCTGGCCCCAGGTCGCCATCCGCGGCGATGTGCACCACATTACCGTCGGTGCCAGAACCAGCGTGCAGGACGGCTGCGTATTGCACGTCACCCACGCGGGCCCCTACAACACCGATGGCTGGCCACTGCAGATTGGCTCAGATGTCACTATTGGCCACAACGCCACCCTCCACGGGTGTACTGTCGGAGACCGCGTATTGGTAGGCATGGGCGCAATAGTAATGGACGGTGCTGTGGTGGAGGACGATGTGATTATAGCCGCCGGTGCCCTGGTCACTCCCGGCAAGCGTTTACGCAGTGGCTATCTCTACGCCGGCAGCCCCGCCAGGGAGATGCGTGTGTTGAGTGAGCAAGAGATGGCGTACTTTACCTACACCGCAAACAACTACGTGAAGCTGAAGGATCAGCATATTGCTGAGTTGGAGGCGAGAGGGTCAGGTTCATAGCTGAAAACCCGCTCCGCGCAGCTCCATCGTGCCGTATCCAACCAATTTGTATGCTGTCACTGGTAGCTGTTTTCGGGAGGTTTTTGCCTTGCAAAGGCATGCTCTTCCTAACTGAGCAAGGCAAAAAACTCCCGGAAGCAGCGGGACGCACCCACAGCCACCTGAATCAGACCTACCCCCCGGCAACCTCCATAGCCTCTCTTAATTGATTAATCACCGGGCGGGTTTCGGGGCGAACTTTGCGCCAGATATAAAAGGACTGGGCAGCCTGTTCCACCAACATACCCAGACCATCGGCCACCGCCCAGGCGGCGTGGTGGGCGGCCCAGCGCATAAACGGCGTGGGCTGGGCGCCGTAGACCATGTCGTAACAACAGCTGCGCTCGGTTAGCAGTGAACTGGGCAGCTCGGGCATTTCCCCTGACAATCCGGCGCTCGTGGCATTGATAACAAGGTCGAACTGGCGCTGGCCGATCAGGTCGTAAGCTCCGCCATCCAGCGCGGCAATATCCGCAAACTCGGCCGCCAGCTGCGTTGCCCGCTGCGGGGTTCGATTGACTACCAACAACTCCCGGGGCCGCTCCCGCAGCAGGGGTTCCAACACACCGCGCGCCGCGCCACCGGCACCCAGCAGCAAAACCCGCAGGCCCTGCACAGCCCAGCCCAGATTGGCGATCATGTCCCGGATCAGGCCAATGCCGTCGGTATTGTCCCCCTCGATAGTACCGTCCTCGACCCGGGTGAGGGTGTTCACCGCACCGGCCCGCATGGCCCCGTCACTGAGCCGTTGGGCGAACTCGAAAGCGTCGCCCTTGAACGGTACGGTGATGTTCAAACCCGCACCGCCGGCATCAAAAAAACTGCCTGCGGCCCGGGCAAAGCCGTCCAACTCTACCCGTACTGCCCGGTATTGCAGGTGCTGAGAGCACTGCTGGGCAAAAATCCCGTGGATCATAGGGGATTTGCTGTGCTTGATGGGATTGCCGAATACGGCGTATCTGTCTTTCTCGGTCATGAACTACTATTCCGCTTGTACATATTCTTATGGTTATGCTTCGGTCAACCAGTCACGGTCCTGCAGGTAATACTCCGTCAAATCAGCCTCGGGCGTCCCGGGCTGCGGGCGGTAATCGTATTCCCAGCGCACCAGCGGCGGCAGGGACATCAGTATGGCCTCGGTACGACCGTCAGATTGCAGGCCGAACAGGGTGCCCCGGTCAAACACCAGATTGAACTCCACGTAGCGGCCACGCCGATACAGCTGGAACTGCCGCTCGCGCTCACCGTAGGGCAACTCCTTGCGACGCTGCACAATGGGGAGGTAGGCCGGGATATAGGAATCGCCCACCGCGCGTATAAAGGAAAAACAGGTCTCGAAATCCCATTCATTGAGATCATCGAAAAACAAACCGCCGATTCCGCGAGGCTCCTTGCGATGCTTGAGATAGAAGTATTCGTCACACCAGGCCTTGAAGCGGGGATGGACGTCCTCCCCAAACGGCTCGCAGGCCTGGGCGGCAGTCCGATGCCAGCTGATGCAGTCCTCGGCGTTGCCGTAGTAAGGGGTGAGGTCATAGCCGCCGCCAAACCACCAAATGGGCTCCTCTCCCTCTTTTTCTGCGACAAACAGTCGAACATTGGCATGCGAAGTGGGCACGTAGGGGTTGAGCGGGTGGATAACCAGCGACACTCCCAGCGCCTGATAGCTGCGCCCGGCCAGCTCCGGCCTGGACGCACTGGCGGAGGGGGGCAGGTTGACGCCGTGCACGTGAGAGAAGTTGACGCCGGCTTTTTCAAACACCGCTCCATCCGCCAGGACACGGCTGCGACCACCGCCGCCCGCGGGGCGCTGCCATTCATCGGTGATAAACGTGGCTGCTCCATCCTCTGCCGCCAGCGCGTCGCAAATGTTGTCCTGTAACTGGAGAAAGTAGGATTTAACCTGGTCAATCTGCATGTTGAGCTTTCCTGCTGCGCTTATCGCCGCCGCATTATACGCACCCTTTTGCCTAGGCGCGGATAATTCGTCCGCTAGACAGGTCTTTTATGACTGTCGGCCGCCCGGCCCCCCCGACTGTCCCGGGCAGCAGATAATCCAGCTTGTCACCGAAATAGCGCCTCACCTGAAATAACTCCTGCGCCGCCCGCCGGCCCGCCGGGTTGGCAGAGGTTGATACCAGCGGGCCACCCCAGGCCTGGCAAAGGGCACGAACCACTGGGTGGTCACTCACCCGAACCGCAACGGTATCGTGTTCCCCGTGTATCCAGCTTGGCAGCAGATTCCGGTGCGGCAACACCCAGGTCGCGGGACCCGGCCAACTGGCGGACAGCCTGTCGCTTTGCTCATTGGGCAGGCCCGCTAACAGCGGGCCGAACTGGCTCTGGCTGGCGGCCACCAGAATCAGACCCTTGGCAAGCGGCCTGCCCTTTAGCTTGAGCAAGCGTGTTACCGCAGATTCATTGCCGGGATCACAACTGAGTCCCCACACGGCCTCGGTGGGGCAGGCGATGACACCTCCGCCATGCAGGGCGTGAACCGCCGCCTGGAGGCGCAATGGGCCGGGAGAGAATGGCAAAATCAGCCTTTCAGGGATTCCTGCAGGGCGGCGTCTTTGGCATAAATAGCCTCGGCGTTGACCGCACGCTCGTCGTGCAGTCGCTGTGCCAGGTCCGGGTCGGACACCGACAGGATTTGCGCGGCCAGGTAGGCGGCGTTTTTAGCGCCGGCCTTGCCTATTGCTACCGTTGCTACAGGAATGCCCGCTGGCATTTGTACCGTGGCCAGCAGCGCGTCGAGCCCCTCCAGAGAGGCATTTATCGGTATGCCGATCACCGGCTTGACCGTGGCGGCCGCGACCGCGCCGGCCAGATGTGCCGCCATGCCGGCGGCGGCGATAAACACCGCGCAGCCGCGTTGCTCCGCATCCACAACAAAGCGCTTGGTGACTTCCGGGGTGCGGTGGGCCGAGGTGATGCGGGCTTCGAAAGAAATCTCGAAAGAACGCAACACCGCGAAGCAGGCTTCCATAACAGGCAGGTCCGAATCCGAACCCATAACAATTGCCACAAATGGCTTGCTCATTGACTATCTCCGATAAAGCTGGCGGTAAGGTTCCGGTGAAATACAGCGACCTGCCGAAAAAGAGCGCGAAATTTAACCAACTGGCGCCAACTTGGCAAGCAATAGTACTCCTTCCTGAAGATATTGCCGTGAAGAAATACTAGCAACGAATATATCCACCGGCACTGCGCGCTACCAGCCCGGCGAGCTCCAGGGCAGACAGGTCCGACAACACCTGCGCAATGGGCAATCTGCTACACCGCACCAATTCGTCTACCGTGATGAGTTCGAAGCCCACCAGCTCCAGCACCTGCTGCAAGCCCCCCGGGACCTTCTCCGCCGCGTCATCCGCCCCCTGCTCAGGCGTAAACAAATCCTGTTGCAGGGAATAAAGTGGCCCCAGCTCCTCCAGTACATCGTCAATAGTCTGTACCATCTTGGCGCCGTCGCGAATCAGGCGCAGGCAACCCTGGCCGCCTTTATGCAGCATCGACCAGGGCAGGGCGAACACCTCCCGCCCCTGCTCCACCGCGGTACCGGCGGTAATAAGGGAGCCGCTGGGCAGGGCCGCCTCGACCACCAGTACCCCCAGCGACAGGCCGCTGATGATACGATTGCGTCGCGGGAAGTTTTGCCGCAGCGGAGGCGTCCCCGGTGGAAATTCTGTAACCAGGCACCCCACCTGTTCCAGCTCTGCAGCCAGTTGCCGGTGCCGCAGCGGATATATGCGATCTATACCAGTGGCCATGACCGCGATACTTTTGCCACCGCTGCGCAGGGCGCCGCGATGTGCCGCCCCGTCAATACCCAGGGCCAGGCCGGAGCAAATATGCAACCCGGCGTTGGCCAACTGACCACTCAGGGCCTCGGCGACGCGCAGCCCCGCGGGGCTGGCCCGACGACTCCCCACTACCGCCAACTGTGCCTCCTGTAACAAGGACAGGTCACCACGCACATATAAAAGGGGAGGGGGGTCGTGAATCGTACGCAACAGCGGGGGGTATCGCTCATCGGCGAGGGAAAGGGTTTGCGCGCCACAGGCGGCCAGGGCCGCTTCGGGCCGGGTATCTGCAACATTCATACATCATCCTTGACGTCATGTCTGTCGGTGATAGCACGGGGCGATATGCCCCGTGCGATGCCGCATCCTGCGGCAGCTTGCTAAGTCATCAGGGGTTCTTGACCCTGTCCCCCACATTCAGGGGCCGGCCGGACTTGAGTATGATGGCGTAGCTGGCTTTCTCGAATGCCTCGAATACCATAGCCAGGCCCGCTCGAGAATCCGGCAGTTGCACATTGCTCTGTGCCACCGTGTCGAAGACCACCGGCCCAGCCCGGTAGACCGCCAGCACATGGCCGATCTCCAGTCCATCACGCTTGCCCTTATTGATCACCACAATGTCCATAGGACCGATCTGGGTAAGCCCACCGTCCACGGCGATCATAAAACCGTCGTTTATTTCCTTCTCCGGCGCCCGCGGGTGGAACGTCGCGTCCAGAATGCGCTCTTCCATCGGTAGCAGGCGATCGGCGATGCGCACCTCTTCTGTGATCCGGGTGACTTCCAGTTGAGTGATTTCGTCCCTGTTACTACTGAGCAACTTGGCATTGCCGATATCCTGGGCCTGATAGCCCAACAACTCCTGCGTCACCGGATCCACGTAGGTATCACCAACGCGGTAAATCCCGTAAGCCCGCTCATCATCCGGGAATGGCCCCCGCCCGTATACCAGGTCACCGGGGGCACTGAGTAGATTTCGCTTGTCGCCGGCGACGACATAGGCTGAATCGTTAAGCCCGGCAGCGTCCATGACGCGATGGCTCCTTAGCCACGGGCCAATTTCGTCCAGTGGAATAATGGGGATGGCCAGGTCCAGGGGGCTCACCCGCATATTCGGGGTAAGCTTTACATTCCTGCCGCGGCGCATGCGCAGGCGAGGCTGCCCATCTATCCACACCAGGTACAGTTCGTCCCCGGGGAAGATCAGGTGGGGGTTGTCGATCTGGGGATTAACATCCCACAACTCCGGCCAGAGCCAGGGCTGCGTGAGATACATGCCGGATATACCCCAAAGGGTATCGCCCTTTTTGACGATATAGGTTTCCGGTACGTCTTCGTTGAGTTCTACTGCTGCCTGTAACCACCCACTAAACAGTAGTGATAACAGCAGCACGCAAACCGATAGTGACCTTATTTTCATTTTTTCGCCCCTGCGTGGCCTTGTTATTGTCTGCCCGTCGCTATTGATATCTGCCCGTCGCTATTAATAATAGCAGATACATTGCAGCAACCAATTCGCGCCCTGGCTGCTTTCGTTGCGACAGCCCCTGTGGATTTGTGTGTCAATGACTAGTCAATCCGCTTGCAAACTAACCGATCTGCAGCATCCTGACGCCCCTGCACTGACACCTCTTCATCACAGGTAGTATAATAGTACAGTTTGCTGCCACGAATTATCGCTGGCAAGCCCTAATGTTATTAATTCACGCAGCCCATTTCAGCCATCCCTGGCGTTTTACTGAGCAATCCGGACCATGGCAGTACTCGAAATACTAGAATTTCCCGATCCGCGGCTGCGCACTGAGGCCAAGCCGGTAGCACAGGTGACCACCGCCACACGCACTCTGATAGACAACATGCTCGAGACCATGTACGAAGCCCCCGGCATCGGCCTGGCAGCGACCCAGGTCAACATCCACCAGCGCATACTGGTCATCGATATATCGGATGACCATGACGAACCACAGGTATTTATCAATCCCAGGCTAACCGTATTGGATCCCGATCTGGGAGAATATGATGAGGGCTGCCTCTCTGTTCCGGGCTTCTACGAGACGATCAGGCGGCCGCAAAAGGTAGAAGTCACTGCCCTGGATCGCAACGGCGAGCCCTTTACCCGGGAGTTGAACGGGCTGTTGGCCATCTGCCTGCAACACGAAGTAGATCACCTCAACGGCAAGTTGTTCGTCGACTACCTGTCGTCCCTCAAACGCCAGCGTATTCGTAAGAAGTTGGAAAAAAGCCAGCGACAGCGAGCCTGACCGCCCGTGTCTGAGCCCCCTCTGCGAGTTATTTTCGCCGGCACCCCTGAGTTTGCCGCTGTACATTTAAAGGCCTTGATAGATAGTAAGCACCAACTACTGGCTGTTTATACCCAGCCCGACCGCCCCGCCGGGCGGGGCAAGAAGTTACAGGCAAGCCCGGTCAAACGCCTGGCGGAAGGGGCCGGACTGCCCGTTTATCAGCCCGCTTCCCTGAGAGATATCGCTGCACAACAACGGCTCGCCGAATTGGCCGCAGACGTATTGGTCGTCGTCGCTTACGGCCTGATCCTGCCCCAGGCAGTGCTCGATGTTCCCCGCCTCGGCTGCCTGAATGTACACGCCTCCCTGCTGCCCCGCTGGCGGGGAGCGGCGCCGATACAACGCGCCATCGAAGCGGGGGATGATGAATCGGGCATTACCATCATGCAGATGGACGCCGGCCTGGACACCGGCGGAATGCTGGCCACGGCCAACGTTCCGATAGATGGCAACACCACGGCGGCCAGCCTGCACGACCAGCTCGCGACACTGGGCACTCCCCTGCTGTTGCAGGTACTGGGCGATCTTCCGGCCTACCAGCACAGGGTGTGCATACAGGATGATGATCTGGCCACCTATGCCAGTAAAATTCAAAAATACGAGGCACAAATCGATTGGTGCCAGGATGCGCGGTTACTGGACCGCCATGTCCGTGCATTTAACCCTTTTCCGGTGTGTTTCAGCACACTGGGCAACGACCGGGTAAAGATCTGGCAGGCCAGGGTGGCCAGCTCTGTAGCCTCGAGGGAAGCGCCCGGGACTATTCTGCAAGCCGACCGGGAGGGCATTGTCGTCAACTGTGGCAGCGGGCAGCTCACTATTGCGCGGCTGCAGCTTCCCGGTGGCAAGCCACTATCCGCACAGCAGATGCTCAACGCCCGCGGTGACCTGTTCGCCCCGGGCCAGCAGTTCAGTTCGCCCGCGACGGGCCGGAGCTAATGGCCTTTGATGTCCGGGCCGCTGCGGCCCGCGTTATCGGCGAGGTCCTGGCCGGTAATTCCCTGAACCAGGCACTGCCGCCCATGCTGGGCCGGGTCAGCGAGCGCAACCGGGGGCTGTTACAACAATTGTGTTACGGCACGTTGCGCCAGGGTCCGCGACTGCAAGCCACGCTTAATCAATTGCTGGACAAACCTCTGCGGGACAAAGACCGGGACATACAAGGCCTGTTGCTGTGCGGGCTCTACCAACTGGAGGGCATGCGCACCCCGGATCACGCCGCGGTGGCGGCCACGGTCGGGGCGACCCGGGCCCTTAATAAACAATGGGCCAAAGGCATGACCAATGCCGTGTTGCGGCGCTACCTGCGGGAGCGCGAGCAGCTGAACCGGGCACTGGATGACGCGGCGCGCGCCTGCCACCCCACATGGCTCTATCACAAGCTGCGGCAGCAGTGGCCTCACTTTGCACCCACTATTATAGAAGCCAACAACCAGCAACCGCCCATGACCCTGCGTGTAAACGGTGTACGCCTGTCCCGGGATGACTATCTGCGCACCCTGGCAAAAGAGGGTATCGACGCCCAGGCCGGGGCGGTCAGCCCACAGGCCATCCAGCTGTCTCAGCCCCGGGATGTGCTGGAACTACCCGGCTTCGCCGCGGGAGAGGTCAGCGTACAGGACGAGGCAGCACAGATGGCAGCGCTGCTGCTGCAATGCGCACCCGGGGAGCGAGTGCTGGACGCCTGTGCGGCCCCCGGGGGCAAAGCCTGTCACATACTGGAGTTGCAGCCAGCGCTTGGCGAGCTGGTGGCCATGGATGTAGATGAGCAGCGCCTGCAAAAAGTTGCCGAGAACCTGCAGCGCCTGGGGCTGTCCGCCACACTGCTGACGGGCGATGCGACCGCGCCTCCAGACCAGCTCCAGAGCGGGTCCTTCGACCGAATCCTGGTAGATGCACCCTGCTCCGCCAGCGGCGTGATCCGCCGCCACCCCGATGTGAAATTGCTGCGCCGGGAAAGCGATATCCCCCAATTGGCAAAGCACCAACTGAAAATCCTGCGTGGCTTATGGCCATCGCTGAAAGCTGGCGGCATGCTGCTCTATGCCACCTGCTCAGTACTGGATGAGGAAAACAGCCAGGTCGTCCAACATTTCCTGTCTGACTGCATGGACGCCGAGTTGTGCGCCAATAATGAAGACTGGGGGCAGGCCGTGGCCTGCGGGCGCCAGCTACTGCCGACACCTGCGGGCCACGATGGCCTGTTCTATGCCCTGCTCAGGAAAACCCACTGATACTTGTGCACTATTTCGCCCTGCGGGCACTTACATTCGCTAGGCAATTTCTTTAGGGTACACAAGAACTTAGCGCAATTTGAACTCGACCAGCCATGAAGATAATTATTCTCGGGGCCGGTCAGGTAGGCGGTACACTCGCCGAGCACCTGGCCAACGAACAAAACGATATCACGGTGGTGGACACCGACGCTGAAAAGCTCCGTGCGCTGCAGGACCGGCTGGATATCGGCATTGTTGCCGGTGGCGCGTCACACCCTAATATCCTGCAGAAAGCCGGCGCCGAAGACGCCGACATGCTCATCGCCGTCACCAACAGCGATGAAATCAATATGATGGCCTGCCAGGTCGCCCACACCCTGTTCAACACCCCCACCAAGATCTCTCGTGTGCGCTCGCCCAACTACCTGGCGTACCAGGAACAGTTGTTCAACCGCGACAATATTCCGGTGGATGTCATCATCGGCCCGGAGCAGCTGGTCACCCAGTATATACAGCGCCTGATCGCCAATCCCGGGGCTCTGCAGGTGCTCGATTTCGCCGATGGCCGGGTGCAGCTGGTGGCGGTGAGGGCCTATCACGGGGGCCCTATTGTCGGCCAGGAGTTGCAGGAAATCCGCAAGCACATGCCCAAGGTGGATACCCGGGTTGCCGCCATTTTCAGGCAGGACAGACCCATCACGCCTGAGGGCAGTACTGTCGTTGAGGCGGGTGACGAGGTCTTCTTCATCGCCGCCAGGAAAAACATTCGGGCAGTGATGTCCGAGCTGCGCAAGGTGGACAAGCCCTACAAACGGGTGATGATCGCCGGCGGTGGCAATATTGGTGCGACCCTGGCATTGAATATAGAAAGTAAATACCAGGTTAAAGTAATCGAGAAATCCTATAGCCGCTGTCGAGTGCTGTCCGAGCGCCTGAAGCACAGTATCGTGCTCAACGGCAGCGCCTCCGACCCACAGTTGCTGTCTTCCGAGAATATCGAGGCCACCGATGTCTTTTGCGCCCTGACCAATAACGACGAGTCCAACATCATGATGTCCATGCTGGCCAAACGCCTGGGCGCCAAGAAAGTAATCACCCTGATCGCCAATCCGGCTTACGCGGATCTGGTGGGAGACGAGATCGATATCGCCATCTCCCCGCAGCAAATCACCATCGGCAGTCTGCTGACGCATGTCAGAAAAGGCGACATCAGCAACGTGCACTCCCTGCGCCGCGGTGCAGCCGAGGCGATAGAAGTCACTGCACATGGAGACGCCTATTCCTCCAAGGTGGTTGGCAGGCGCCTGGATGAGATCAGCCTGCCCGACGGAGTCACCATTGGTGCCATTGTACGCGGCGAAGAGGTCATCATCGCCCACAGCCATATTGTAGTGGACCCCGACGATCACGTTATTCTGTTCCTGGTCGATCGCAGTAAAATCCGCGCCGTGGAAAAGCTGTTCGCCGTGGGCATCGGGTTCTTCTGATATGCACATAAGCGTCTCCTTCAGGATTCTGGGTGTGCTACTGATGCTGTTCAGCAGTGCCATGCTACCGCCACTGATAATGGCGCTGGTGGCGGAGGACCACACTGTCACCGGATTTTTATCGGCATGGGTTATCACCTTCCTGTCCGGGCTGGCCATGTGGCTGCCGGTAAAAAATGTCCGGCATGAACTGCGCATCCGCGACGGGTTTCTGATTACCTCACTGTTCTGGACAGTGCTGGGCCTGTTCGGGTCACTGCCCTTCGCCCTCACCGACACCCTGGACCTGACGCCGACTGAAGCCGTGTTCGAGTCTATCTCCGGCCTGACCACGACCGGCGCAACAGTGATTGTGGGCCTCGATGACTTGCCCCGGTCGATTCTTATCTATCGCCAGCTACTGCAGTGGTTGGGGGGTATCGGTATCATCGTTGTGGCCGTGGCTGTGCTGCCCATGCTGGGCATCGGCGGCATGCAATTGTACAAAGCGGAAACCCCGGGCCCGTCCAAAGACAGCAAGCTCACCCCGCGCATTACCGGAACAGCCAAGGCACTGGCATCGGTATATGTGGCCCTGACTCTGGCTTGCGCGGTGGCCTACTATCTGGTGGGTATGTCGGAATTCGACGCGTTGTCCCACGCCTTATCCACCGTCGCTATCGGTGGCTTTTCAACGCACGATGCCAGCATGGGTTATTTCGAAAGCGACGGCGTTCTACTGGTATGCAGTATTTTTATGTGCATCTCCGCCATAAATTTTGGCCTGCACTATATCGCCTGGCGAGGGCGCACGGCGAGTGTTTATCGCAAGGACTCTGAAACGCGATTTTTCCTCAGTGTGCTGGGCGTATGCGTCGCTATCACCTGTGCCTACCTGATGATTACTCACACGATGGAGCCGGGGGAGAGCCTTATCCACGGCATTTTCCAGGCGATATCTATCACCACAACCACCGGGTTCGCCACCCAGAATTTTGCCGCCTGGCCGTCTTTTTTGCCCATTATGCTGTTGATGTTCTCTTTTATGGGGGGCTGTGTCGGCTCCACCGGCGGTGGCATGAAAGCCATGCGCCTGATGCTGATTTACAAACAGGGGATACGGGAGCTGAAACAACTGGTACACCCCAATGCGGTCATCCCGCTCAAAGTGGGTAGCCGCCGGGTCGAAGCCTCCGTGGTCAGTGCAGTGTGGAGCTTCTTCGCGGTTTATACCACATCGTTTATCGTAATCATGCTGCTGCTGATGGCCACCGGCCTGGATTTCACCACGGCCTTTTCCGCCGTGGCCGCGTCCCTGAATAACCTCGGCCCCGGCCTCGGTGAGGTGGCCGCCAACTACAGTTCGATCAACGAGGTGGCCAAGGGCCTGCTGTGCTTCACCATGTTACTGGGTCGTCTGGAGGTGTTTACCCTGCTGGTACTGTTTACACCGATGTTCTGGCGAATCTAGTGCTCTAACCCGCAGAGTTACTTCCTAATGCCGCGGCTGTTGCGAATCATCTCATAGGCGGCCTGGATTTCCTGGGAACGCTCGGTCGCCAGCTTTATCATATCCTCCGGTACGCCCTTGGCAATAAGCTTGTCCGGGTGGTTTCCACTCATGAGTTTGCGGTAGGCCCGCTTCAAATCCTTGTCACTCACACCGCTGCTTATACCAAGAGCGGCATAAGCATCGTCGAGACTGGTACCGGGCTGGGCGGTAAACCCCCCTTTGCCGTGAAAATGTTCCTGCGCCTGGGCCATACGCAGCAATTGTTCCAGCTGCGCAATACCCAGGCCCATTAACGTGGCGATGCGCGCCAGGGCGTCGTGTTCGGCGGGGTCGATTTTGTGGTCCGCCAGCGCCACGGAAATGAGAAACAACATCATGGTTTGTTGCAGCTGGCGCTGGGGGCCGCAGGTCTGTACGAAAGCGGATACCGTCGGTTCGACCTGAAAGTCACTGGCTGACCCCCGCCGGAACAACTCGATGGCGCGCTGGCGCTGCGCTGCGCTCAAGCCCATCTGGGTAAATATTTGTTCGGTGTGCTCTATCTCCTGTTTGGAAACCCGACCGTCGGCTTTCGCCAGATAGCCGGACAGCAAAAACGTTGTTTCAAAAAAACTGGTCTTGATTCGTTCAATATTCTCAGGCGAACCAAACTTCAGGGTTTTGGCCAGGCCCTTGTCGAAGCTGTGACCAATTAAAACGCCAATAACCAGGCCAACAATGCCGCCAATCAACAGGCCAAGCAGGCCTCCTACTATTTTTCCGTAAATCATGTGCTTCCTTTGTGTTTGTTTACACTGCTACTTAAGATCTTCGTACAGCCCAGGGCCCTGCCTGGGCCGCACCCTGAAACGCTTGTACTCCCACTGGTATTGAGCCACACACTGACGCAGGCAGGCCTCGGTACCTCTATTCAACGCCGCCAGTGACACGGCCATATCCGCATCATAAATGGCCTCCTCAGCCGGTTTGTAATGCACCACAAAGCCCCCCGGTACACGCTCGGCAAAGCCGAAAACGGCCAGTGCACCCGTGCGCCTAACCAGCTTACTGGCCAATGTGCCTGTGAAGCAGGGAATGCCCATAAACGGGGCATCTTCCCCTGACTTGATATCCGCCGGCGTCTGGTCCGGTAAAATTCCGGCAATACCACCATTTTTGAGGCTTTTGAACAATTTGGCCAAACCGCTGCTGTTGGTTGGCACCAGGGTCGCGCCACTACTTTGCCGCGCCTGCTCTATAAGCGGTCCCAGCCCTGCGAGTTGGGGTGGCTCATACAGGGACACCGTATTACCCAGCACGGCCAGGTGTAGGCCAATTACCTCCCAATTACCCAGGTGAGGCGCCAGTACAACCACCCCTCGCCCACTGGCCTGGGCTTCAATGATTGAGCTGTCCCCATGCACTGCCGTGACCAGGGTGGAGACATAAGACCAGGGCCGCAGCCAGATATGCCCCATTTCCGCGACCAACTCCCCTGTTGCATACAGGCTGTGCCTGACCAGCTTGCCCTGCTCGCCAGGTGCAAGACCGGGAAAAGCGAGCTCTATGTTCCTTTGGGTGACCTTGCGATTACGCCCGCCAACAAGCCAGTACAGCAGTCCGACTCCCCGGCCAAATGCCCGCACCAACCCCAGCGGAAGCACAGAACTCAGACGCAGTATCGCCTTGACCAGCGGTGCCTTTAGCGCACACCCGATAAAGCGGGGCGGACCCTTCATGGGAGAATTTCACTTTCAGGGAAAGCGCGTATTATGCCGCCAAAAGAGCCTGTATAATAGCCGGCTTTTTGCAGTGACCTCACAGGCATACCGGTGGCACAAACACAAAACAATACTCTCACTTTTCAAGAACTTATATTAAAGCTACAGCAATTCTGGGCAGATCAGGGCTGCGTGGTCTTACAACCCCTCGATATGGAGGTGGGTGCGGGAACTTTCCACCCGGCCACCTTTTTGCGTGCGCTGGGCCCTGAAAGCTGGAACGCCGCCTACGTGCAACCCTGTCGCCGACCCACCGACGGGCGCTACGGGGAGAACCCGAATCGCCTGCAGCATTATTACCAGTTCCAGGTGGCCATGAAGCCGTCGCCAGAGAACTTTCAGGAACTTTACCTGGAGTCGCTGACCGCCCTGGGCATTGATTCCACCATTGCCGACATACGCTTTGTCGAAGACAACTGGGAGTCACCCACCCTGGGCGCATGGGGCCTGGGCTGGGAGGTCTGGCTCAACGGCATGGAGGTCACCCAGTTCACCTATTTCCAGCAGGCCGGCGGGCTTGAGTGCTACCCCGTGACCGGCGAGATTACCTACGGTATCGAACGCATCGCCATGTACCTGCAGAGTGTCGACAGTATCTACGACCTGGTGTGGGCTGACGGCCCTGCGGGCAAAGTGAGCTACGGCGATGTTTTTCACCAGAACGAAGTGGAGATGTCCCGTTACAATTTCGAAGAGGCGGATGTGGAGCATTTGTTCAGCTTCTTCGACCAGTGTGAAAAAGAAGCCCTGCGCCTGGTGGAGAAGAACCTGCCACTGCCCGCCTATGAAATGGTGATGAAAGCTTCTCACACCTTCAACCTGCTGGATGCCCGCCACGCCATTTCAGTCACTGAGCGCCAGCGCTTCATCCTCCGAGTGCGGACCCTGTCCCGGGCGGTGGCCCAGGCTTATTTCAACACCCGCGCAGATCTGGGCTTCCCCCTGGCGACGGATACCTTGCGACAGGAAGTTCTGGACCGAATTCAAGCGGAGGCGAAATAGACCATGAGCACTGAAACTCTTCTAGTGGAGCTGGGGACTGAAGAACTCCCCCCCAAAGCGCTTAAATCACTGGGACTGGCCTTTCGCGACGGCATTACCGCTGGTCTGCAACAACGGGAATTGGGGTTTGGCGAGGCACAGTGGTTCGCCTCGCCGCGTCGCCTGGCTGTGCTGATTTGCGAGGTACAACTGCAGGCGCCGGACAAGGACATCGAAGTGCTGGGCCCGCCGCTGGATCGCGCCCGGGACACATCCGGCAACTGGACGCCCGCCGCCAGCGGCTTCGCCAAAAAGCAGGGGGTGGAACCGGATCAGCTACAGGCCATTGACACACCCAAGGGTCCAAGACTGGGGCTGCGCAGCACGGTTCGCGGCGTTACCGCCAAAAATTGTCTCAATGATATTATCCAGGGCAGCGTGCAGGCTTTACCCATCCCCAAGCGCATGCGCTGGGGTGACAGCCGGATAGAATTCGTTCGGCCCGTGCACTGGGTGGTGGCAATGCTGGGGCAGGACTGCGACCACGGCGAAATACTGGGCCTCACTACCGGCAATACTACCCGGGGACATCGTTTCCACAGCAGTGGCACCATCTCGCTCAATCGGCCCGAAGATTACGTCCGTGCACTGGCGGATGCGCGGGTGGTAGTCAGCTTCGAGCAGCGTCAGCAGATGATTCGCGAACAGATTGAAACCGAAGCCAGCGCCCTTAAGGCGACGGCTGTGATCGACCAGGATCTGCTGGATGAAGTGACCGGCCTGGTGGAGTGGCCAGTGGCCCTCACCGGTTCTTTTGAAGAACGTTTTTTGGAGGTGCCGGCGGAAGCCCTGGTGTCATCCATGAAGGAACACCAGAAGTACTTTCACCTGGTAGACGGGGAGGGCAAGCTCATACCCAACTTCATCACCATCTCCAACATCGAAAGCAAGGATCCGGTTCAGGTTATCGCCGGCAATGAACGGGTAATCCGACCGCGCCTCTCGGACGCGGCCTTTTTCTTCGAAACCGATAAGAAGATCCCCTTGGCTGACCGTGTAGCACAGCTGGACAGCATCGTGTTTCAGCAAAAGCTGGGTACTTTAAACGACAAAACCCAGCGTGTGGTGAAACTGGCCGGCGCACTGGCCGCCCGTATCGGCGCTTCTGTGGAACTTGCCGAGCGCGCCGCCCTGTTGAGCAAAACTGACCTGATGACCGACATGGTGCTGGAGTTTTCGGACATGCAGGGTATCGCCGGCTCCTACTATGCGCTGCACGATGGTGAGGAGGCGGATGTGGCCTCGGCCCTGGCCCAGCAGTACTGGCCGAAATTCGCCGGCGACCGGCTGCCGGATACAGCAACCGGCTGTGCACTGGGATTAGCCGACAGGCTGGACACCCTGGTGGGAATATTCGGTATTGGCCAACCTCCCACCGGCTCCAAAGATCCCTTCGCCCTGCGCCGGGCCTCGTTGGCGGTATTGCGCATACTGGTCGAAAAGAATCTGGACCTGGACTTGCGCGAGTGCCTGGAACTGGCAGCGGCCCAATACCCGGAAAATGTGATCGGAGACGGTACCCCCGGGCAGGTGTTCGACTACATGATCGAACGCTTCCGCGCGTGGTACGAAGAAGAGAAAATTCCGCCGGAGGTATTCAAGGCGGTCAGCGCCAGGAACCTCAGCCGGCCTCTGGATATCCAGCGCCGGGTGCACGCGGTACACGCCTTTACCCAACTGCCACAAGCGGCAGCCCTGGCCGCAGCCAATAAGCGTGTTTCCAACATCCTGGGTAAGCTGGATGGCGATCATCAGTTTGGCGATGTAAGTACTGACTTACTGGTAGAGCCCGAGGAAAAGGCGCTTTCAGTGCAACTCAAGACATTAGCGCAAACCTGCCAGGGCCATCTGGACAGGGATGAATACACCGAAGCGCTGGCCTGCCTGGCCGGCTTGAGACCATCAATAGACGCCTTTTTCGACGGTGTTATGGTGAATGCGGAAGACCGGGCGCTGCGCAACAATCGACTCAACCTGTTGAAAGATTTACGCGACATATTCTTGCAAGTTGCCGACATATCCCAGCTGGTTGTCAGCAAATAGCCTATGCCCCTGCTAATCCTGGATCGCGACGGCGTTATCAACCAGGATTCGGATGATTACATCCGTTGCGTAGACGACTGGGTGCCGATTCCAGGCAGTATCAAAGCCATTGCCGAGCTGTCACGGGCCGGGTATCACATCGCTGTGGCCACCAATCAATCCGGGCTCAGTCGGGGCTATTTCACTCTGGATGACCTGGAAGAAATTCACGCCCTGCTATGTCGCCAGGTAGAAGAGTGCGGCGGCACTATCGCGGGCATCTTCTATTGCCCGCACCTGCCAATCGAGGGCTGTAGCTGCCGTAAACCCGAAACAGGCTTGTTGCGGGCCATAGAACAAGAGCTACAACAGTCGGCTGGGGGAGCGTTTTTTGTCGGCGACAGTATGAAGGACCTGCAGGCGGCAAGTGCTTACGGCTGCAAACCGCTGCTGGTGAAAACAGGCAAGGGTGCCGACACTCTGGCCAGCCTGCAGTCCGGTGAAACAACGCTCGACTACCCGCACGAGGTTCCCGTGTACCGGGACCTGGCGGAGGCCACTAAAGCGATCCTGGGCACCTGATTCCACAACCGCTCTAACCACCAGTTAAGTCAGGGTATGTCCGATTACGCGACATACCTCGATCAAGACAGCCGATAATTCCCCGCCCACACCACATATTGATTTAAACTATCAGGCATCCACAGGGGAGGGGCGATGGAGCTCACGGCGGACACACTGATAATTGCGGGCATGGCGCTGAGTGTCGTCGTGTTGATCGGGTTCATTGTGAGTGTCTGGCGAGGTATCGCGGCCAGGCGGGCTCTGGGGAAAATTCAGAAAAGCCTGGAAGATCGGGAAAAGGAGTTGCATACCCTGGTGGCGACCAACCAGCAACTGGTGCAGGAGTCACACCAGCGCGACCTGAAAATGGGCGCCCTTGATTCGGAAATTTCCAACCTGAGACACCGTTTGCAGGACAGGGACGGCCACATCGCACAACTGTCCGGCGAGCAACAAAACCTCAGTACCAGCCTGGATGAGCTGCGGGATAACCTGGCTCGCTCCAGCGCCGACAATCGCGGCCAATCCGTCGAATTGGAACAGGCTCGACTTCACGTGCGGGAAAAACTGGACGAACTTAAATCGGCTAAATCCGAGCTGGCACAGTTGAGCGCCCGGCACAGCACCGTACTTAACGAGCATACGGAATTGCAAACACAGCTGCGCGAGCGGGAAGACCGTCACGCCGAGCAAATTGAGCTGTTGAACGAAACCAGGGAGAACCTGAAAAAGGAATTCGAAAACCTCGCCAACAAGATTTTTGAGGACAAAGGCAAAAGCTTCACCACCACCAGCAAGGAATCGCTGGAAGCCATGCTAAAGCCCTTCCGTGAGCAAATCACCGGGTTCCAGAACAGAATTAACGAGGTTCACTCAGAGTCGGTCAGGGGCAACACCGCGCTGGAAAAGGAAATACAAAAAGTACTGGATGTAGGCCTGGAAATGAACAGCCAGGCCAGCAACCTGGCCGTGGCTTTAAAAGGCGATAAAAAGACCGCCGGTAATTGGGGTGAGGCCCAACTGGAACGCACGCTGGAGTTGGCGGGCTTACAGGCGGGGGACCACTATGAATCGCAGGCGGCCTTCAGGGACGAGGACGGCAAACGGAAACTACCCGATTTTGTCATCAGGCTGCCCGACAACAAGAATCTGGTTATTGACAGCAAGGTGTCCCTGGTGGACTACGACCGGGCCATCGCCGCCGAAACCGACGAAGAGCGCACCACAGCTCTCAATGCCCACGCCCAGGCAGTGCGGAATCACATCGACGATTTGTCTTCCAAGGATTACGCCAATCTGCCAGGTATTGGCAGCCCGGATTTTGTATTGATGTTTATGCCTATAGAGCCCGCCTATATAGAGGCGATGAAACACAACAAGGACTTATTCAACTACGGCTACAAAAAGGGGGTGATCATGGTGTCGCACACTACCCTGATGCCCATTTTACGCACGGTAGCCAACCTGTGGATGATCGAGCAGAGCAGCAAGGAAGCCAAGGAGATCAGCAGCAGGGCAGGGGATATCTACAACCAGGTTTGCCTGGTGGCCGAGCGTTTGCACAAATTGGGCAATACCCTGAAAGCAGCGAACAACCACTACAACGACACGGTAAAAGGGCTGGTGGGCAAACAGGGCCTGCACGGCAAGGTCGAACGCTTTCAGCAACTGTCCACCCGGGCGAACAAAGAGATGGCCGCCCTGGAATCCATTCACGATGATATAGAAAATGACAGGCTTGAACCCGTAGCCAATATTAGTGAGGGTGAGCTGGCCCCTGCACTGCTCGACAGCGGCGGCTCCCGGAAAACCAAAATCAAGTCAATAAAAGCTGAGACCTAGCGCCGCCCGTTCGGCGCTTATTGGTGGCAATAAGAACTGGCGGCTACTCTGTCAGACATCCAGGTTCGCCACCGACAGGGCGTTTTCCTCGATAAACGCACGACGCGGCTCCACCTGGTCACCCATCAGGGTGGTAAATATCTGGTCAGCGGCTATCGCATCCTCGATGGTAACCTTGAGCATGCGGCGCACCTCCGGGTCCATCGTGGTTTCCCACAGCTGCTCCGGGTTCATTTCGCCCAGGCCTTTGTAGCGCTGGATGGAATAACCGCGGCGCGCCTCCGTCATCAGCCAGTCCAGACCCTCGGCGAAACTACGTGTTTGCAAAACTTTTTCTCCTCGCTGAAAATAGCCATCTTCTTCGATCAGGGCATTGATCGTTTCACCGAGAGCGATCAGGCTGCGATACTCACCCGAGGAGAAAAACTCGTGATGATACTCGGTCTCTGACTCCACGCCATGGGCCAGCAGTTTGACCACCGGAAAGAAGAGCTGCCGCTCGTTATCCTTGCGCACAACGACAGAGTACTCGCTGCCTTTGGATGTCACTGATAGTAAGCGCTCACTTAGTTTTTCAGTAAAGGCCGTGACAGCCTGCTCGTCCTGCATTTGATCCAGTGCGAGAGAGTCTCCGTATACCATTTCCCACAGTACGTCCGATGCGTACAAACGACTCAGTCGATCGATGGTCGCAGCTACTCCACGGTACTGTTTCACCAACTCCTCCAAGCTACTGCCGGAAATAGGCGGTGCCTCGGGGTTGACGAAAATCGACGCGTTGTCCAGGGCAGCTTGTGTCAAATACTGGTTCAGCGCTTCATCGTCTTTTAGATACTGGTGCTGCTTGCCCTTGGCTATTTTATATAGCGGCGGCTGGGCAATAAAAATATGCCCGCGCTCCACCAGCTCGCGCATCTGCCGAAAGAAGAAGGTCAGTAACAGGGTGCGAATATGGGAGCCATCAACATCCGCATCAGTCATGATAATGATGCTGTGATAGCGCAGCTTGTCTGCGTTGAATTCTTCTTTACCGATACCACAGCCCAGAGCCGTCACAATAGTGCCAACTTCCGCTGAGCCCAGCATTTTGTCAAAGCGCGCTTTCTCTACATTGAGAATTTTTCCTTTGAGGGGCAGGATGGCCTGGTACTTACGGTTGCGGCCCTGCTTGGCCGAGCCTCCCGCTGAGTCGCCCTCCACCAGGTAAATCTCCGACAGGGCCGGGTCTTTCTCCTGACAGTCCGCCAGCTTTCCTGGCAGGCCGGCAATATCCAGAGCACCCTTGCGACGGGTCATTTCCCGGGCTTTGCGCGCAGCTTCACGTGCTCTGGCTGCATCGAGCATCTTACCTACAATAGATCGAGCTTCCGCGGGGTTTTCCATCAAATAGTCGTTGAATTGGGCATTCATGACCTGCTCGACCGCAGTTTTCACCTCAGAGGAGACCAGTTTGTCCTTCGTCTGGGAGGAAAACTTGGGATCGGGCACTTTTACGGAGACAATTGCCGTTAATCCTTCTCGAGCATCATCCCCGGTAGTGTTCACTTTAGCCTTCTTGGCCATCCCTTCCTTTTCTATGTAGGAGTTGAGACTGCGAGTCAGGGCGGCTCGAAAGCCAGCCATGTGCGTGCCCCCGTCGCGCTGGGGAATATTGTTGGTATAGCAAAAGATATTTTCCTGAAAGGAATCGTTCCACTGCATAGCAACTTCCACCCCGATACCGTTGTCTGTATCAAACTGGAAGTGGAAAGCCTTGTTAACCGTTGTTTTGTTCTGGTTCAGGTAGGCTACAAACGCTCTCAAGCCGCCATCATACTGATACGTCTCTTCCTTCCCGCTGCGCTCGTCCTTCAGAACAATACACGCCCCGGAATTCAGAAAGGCCAGTTCGCGCAGGCGTTTGGCGAGTTGCTCAAAGTGAAATTCGATATTCGTGAAGGTACCGGAGGAGGGCTTGAAACGGACGGTAGTACCCGTGGTTTCAGTCACCCCGATTTCCGCCAGGGCGGCGTCAGGCACACCATGTCGGTACACCTGCTCATACATTTTCCCTTCCCGACGAATGGTCAGCACCAGCTCTTCCGACAGGGCATTGACTACCGAAACACCCACCCCATGCAGGCCACCCGAGACTTTGTAGGTATTGTCGTCGAATTTGCCACCGGCATGGAGCACCGTCATGATGACTTCTGCAGCGGAAACCCCCTCCTCATGCATTTCAGTGGGTATACCACGGCCATCATCACTCACTGAAACTGACTCATCCGGGTGGATAACAATATTAATCGCGCTACAGTGGCCTGCCAGGGCCTCATCGATCGAGTTATCGACCAGCTCGAATACCATATGGTGCAACCCACTCCCGTCATCAGTATCGCCGATATACATACCTGGCCGCTTACGCACGGCATCCAGCCCTTTCAGCACCTTAATGCTGGACGAATCGTAACTTTGTTCGGTTTCGCTCATGAATTAACTCTCGATACACTGCTTCTATTTATATTCCCCATGTAAATCATAGTGGGGAATAGCGTTGCACTGCGCCATGTTCCACGTGGAACATGGCCAGCTCCTTTGTTTCTGGCCAAACTGACTCTATATCCCTCTGGTGTACACAGGTAATAAACACCTGCGCTTCCATTGATGCCAGTAAGGCACAAACCAGTTGGCTGTGTTGTTGGTCCAGCTCGGAAGGCAAGTCGTCTATTAAGTAAGTACACTTTCCCTTACCCACCTCCGACATCAACTGCCCCTGCGCCAATTTCAGGCCGCATACAACCAGCTTTTGCTGACCCCGGGACAGCGTTTCCGCAGCCAGATGTCCGTCATACATGACTCGTATATCAGCTCGCTGGGGGCCAACATGGGTATATCCCTGCTCCAGGTCCGCTGAAGTGCTATTCCTGAGAGCCTCCTCATAGCTCAGCTGTTTGTCCCAGCCCTGCCGGAAACGCAGCTCCAGTGCCGTTAGCGATGGCGCCAAACGGACCATAATCGCAGAAAATCGCGGTTTTAGAAGCTCAAAATAGCCTTTCCGGTAATCATTTATGGCTTTACCCGAGTCTGTAAGGTCGCGGGTCCAGACCTCCAGTTCCTGGTCGGCTATTTTACCACGGCGGAGTAACTTATTGCGCTGTTTTATACACCTCTGGAAGCGCTGCCACTGACTAAAAAATCGATGTTCCACGTGGAACACGCCCCAATCCAGGTACTGTCTCCTTGCTCCCGGGGAGCCCGTTAACAAGTCGAAGCTGTCTGCGGTAATGACCTGCAGTGGAAAATGCTCTACGAGTTGGGCAACCCTGCGTACAGGCTTCCCGCTAACTTTAATCTGAACCTCTCCCGCCATATTTCTCTGTACGCCCAGGGCCAAACCTGCGTTTGTCGCGCTCGAGGAGGAGGGTAGAGTCACCATTCCGAATACCGTACAGTCGGTTTCCCGGTGGGTAATTACGGACTTGATGCTATTACCACGAAAGGAGCGGGCCATGCCCAGTAAGTGGATAGACTCCAATACACTGGTTTTACCACTGCCATTGCGTCCAAAAAAAACGTTTACCTGCTGCAGGTCTTCCAGGCTAACCTGCTGCAGGTTTCTCACATGGTTTATTTGTAAGCGGGATAGCGCCACGTTGGGCGAGGGCCTCAGGCCAGCCTGGCCTTAGTGAGTACAGAATGTGAGCGTTCGTTCCATGCGCCTCATCAGAGGCGCATGGGCATAACAACGTAAAGGGAATCGCCCTCGCCGGATTCTTCCAGCAGCGCACTGCTGTTAGAGTCTGCTAATGAGAGCTTTATCTGCTCGCCACTAAGCACCCCCAGTACGTCCAGTAAATAGCTGACATTAAACCCGATCTCCAGAGCCTCGCCCTTATAATCCACCGATACGGTTTCTTCTGCCTCTTCTTGCTCAGGGTTATTGGCAACGATATCCAGTGTATTTTCGGTTAACTTTAAGCGCACGCCTCTATATTTTTCATTGGACAGGATGGCTGTGCGGGTAAACGCCTGGCGCAGTTCCAGGCGAGAGCCCTGTAGAATTTTGTCAGCGGAGCGAGGCAAGACTCTTTGGTAGTCCGGGAACTTGCCGTCAACCAACTTGGAGGTAAAGGTAAAGTCGTTGGTTGTCGCCCGTATATGGTTGCTGCCGATAACTATGGCGATGTCAGCGTCCTCTTCCAGTAGTAAGCGGGCCAACTCCAATACACCTTTGCGCGGCAGGATAACCTGGGTATCGCCTTCTACACCCACTTTCTGCGGCAGGGTGCACATGGCCAATCGGTGGCCGTCGGTAGCAACTACCCGTAGCTGCTTGTCGTTCAATTCCCACAACATGCCGTTCAAGTAGTAACGAACATCCTGTTGGGCCATGGCAAAGGCAGTACGATCGATCAAACGCTTCAATTGCCCCTGCTTCAGGACAAATTTGTGCGTTCCCATGCTGTCTTCAACATTAGGAAACTCCCTGGCGGGCAGGGTAGACAGTGTAAAGCGGCTGCGCCCGGACTTTACTGTGACTTTACTATCCTGTGCGCTAATCTGGATATCACTCCCCTCAGGCAGGGACTTGCAGATATCTACCAGTTTGCGGGCTGGAACCGTGACTTCACCCGAGTCACCCGCTGCCGGAAGGTGTACCCGGCCCACCAGCTCTACCTCCAGGTCTGTACCCGTCAGGGATAAGCGATCCCCATCCAGCACCAACAATACGTTAGCCAATATGGGCAAGGTCTGGCGGCGCTCCACAACACCAGCTACAAGATTCAACGGCTTGAGTAACGCCTCCCGCGAAATATTGAACTTCATAGTCGTCTTTTCCCTTCCCCGCTATCGCTGCTCTATAATTGCTTCAGGCAGTTCCAGGCGATTCGCTGGTATAACTGCTAGTAAAACAAAGCTTTTTATTTGCATTATCAGGTTGTCAGTGACCTCAACAAGTTTTTATAATCTTCGCGGATATCCGAGTTAGTTTCACGAAGTTCCTTGATTTTACGGCATGCGTGAAGAACTGTCGTGTGATCTCTGCCTCCAAAACTATCCCCTATCTCTGGCAGGCTGTGATTGGTCAGCTCCTTGGCCAACGCCATTGCTACCTGCCGCGGGCGGGCCACGGAACGACTGCGGCGCCGGGACATCATATCCGCCACCTTGATCTTATAGTACTCAGCTGCCGTGCGCTGAATATTATCCATGCTGACCTGCCTGTCCTGCAATGCCAACAGATCTTTAAGGCTCTCTTTAATCAGGTCTATATCGATTGGTTTTCCGGTGAAGTGAGCACTCGCTATTACCCTCTTCAGCGCCCCCTCCAGCTCTCTGACATTGGAACGAATACGCTGGGCAATAAAGAAAGCCGCATCCGGAGGCAGGTCGATGCGCGCCTGAGTGGCTTTTTTCATCAAAATGGCAACCCGGGTCTCCAGTTCCGGCGGTTCCACGGCCACGGTAAGACCCCACCCAAAGCGTGACTTCAGGCGCTCTTCCAGACCATCGATTTCCTTCGGATAACGATCACAGGTCAGTATCATTTGCTGCCCGCCTTCAAGCAGCGCATTAAATGTATGAAAAAATTCTTCCTGTGAGCGATCTTTTTTGGCAAAGAATTGAATATCGTCAATCAACAATGCATCAACAGACCGATAGTAGCGCTTAAAGTCGGTGATGGCATTGAGTTGTAATGCCTTAACCATATCCGCAACAAAGCGTTCAGAATGCAGGTAAACAACTTTTGCCTGCGGACTGTGCACTTTCAGCGCATTTCCCACCGCGTGCATCAAGTGGGTTTTACCGAGACCGACACCGCCGTAAAGAAACAGGGGGTTATAAGAGTCTCCCGGGTTCTCCGCCACCTGCCGGGCTGCGGCCAGCGCCAATTGATTGGACTTGCCCTCAACGAAATTGTCAAAGGTGTAGTTCTCGACCAGGTGGGACTGGTGCTGCAAGGATCCCTCTACCTCAATACGGCGAGACATTTGTGTCCGTGGGGCCGCAGATTTGACCGGGGTGATCTCGGCGGTGTGGGTAAAATCCAGAAATTGCTGCACCGGACAGACCAGGCTGCATGCCGCTTTGTGCTGGCACGGGCGCCGGACTGCTCGATTCCACGCTCACCGATGTGACAGCAACGTCTCGCCCCGCACCTATTTCCAGAACCACGTCCGTGGCATTATCCGGTTCCAGTTCCCTGACCAGTTCTGAGATGCGTTCGGCGAATTTATCCGAGACAAAATCCTTGATAAACCGGTTGGGAGCAAACAAAGTGAGCAGATGCCCATTCATTCTGGCCTGTAATGGTCTGATCCAGGTATTAAATTGTTGCGAGGGTAGTTCATCCTGCAACCGGTTGACGCACTGTTGCCATACTGCTTCGGGCAAAGAAAACCCCTCAAAGATGGGAGAAATTCCCACCTTTTTAAAAAAGAATGTAATGATGACAAGTTTTTATTTACCGAGCCTTTTTGCCAGGCCAGTCAACGCATAATACTCTTGAACACCTGAGTTATCCACAAATAAATGAAGAAAAAACTATTTATTATAGTTGTTTATAATCAACAGCTTAGCTTATTTTTGCCTATTAATTGTACACCTCCTGAAGAATAAGGATTGAATAACCCCGCCTGTGGATAAGCTGTTAATATCTATTTAGGAAAGTGTGGGAAAATGCCCGAGATGCCTTTAGCTGCTGCCTTTGCGTTTTTTCTTTATCTGTTTTTACCGGCACCCAAAAACTAAATGAAAATATGCACCAACAGGCACAAAATCAGGTGGAAAAATACCCCTCGCCCGATCAAACTCAGCCGCCGCATAACTTGCCAATGATAACAATCCAAACCGCTCTAAATGCAGCGTGATGGGCCGTTCGCTTATGCAATTGCTGGTTAAACCTGAAAACCGCAGCCGGATCACGAAAGTCTGTGCTTACCAGGTTGAATTAAGCGCCGCATTTCAATAGAATAGCCCACCTTTTTTCTGGCCGGGAACCACATTAAAGCCAAATGGCGGTATGTGGTCTCCAGCTTACACATCTGGAACAAGACTATGAAAAGAACATTTCAGCCCAGTGTCCTGAAGCGCAAGCGCACCCACGGTTTCCGCTCTCGTATGGCAACCAAAGGTGGCCGTCACATATTGAACCGCCGTCGCGCGAAAGGTCGCAAGCGCCTGGCAGCCTAAGGCAGCCTGATTGGGTGAGCGAGCAAACAGCTGACGCCAGTTTCGGCAAAGCCAGGCGCTTACTCAATGCCAAAGACTACAGCCGGGTATTCGACGGCTCCGAGGTGCGAGCCTCACACAAGCACTTATTGCTTCTGGCAAAAAAAAATAACGGGCCCTGTCATCGTCTGGGTTTAGTTATAGCCAAAAAAAATGTTCGCTTGGCTGTACAGCGCAATCGAATAAAGCGGGTAGCTCGGGAATTTGTCCGTACCCTGCCGCAGAGTGAGGCGCCCCTGGATGTTGTGCTGCTTGCTCGTCGCGGTATTGGTCATTTGGATAATGCCGAGCTATCCACTATATTGCAGCAGCAGTGGCAGAAACTGGTTCGCCACGCTTCCAAACCAGAATCGAGCACCACCCGGGACTCCTAATGCGTCGCTTGTTTATTTTTCTGATCTCCTGCTACAAAGCCTGCCTGAGCCCATTCCTGGGTAACAACTGCCGGTTTTATCCCAGCTGCTCCACCTACGCCCAGGATGCAATTGCTGCGCACGGAGTAATAAAAGGAAGCTATATGGCACTGCGCCGACTGGCCAAGTGCCACCCCTGGCACGAGGGTGGTATAGACCCCGTCCCCCCCTGCCCGCACTCACACTAAGTAATACATAGACACTATTATGGATTTGCAACGCTCTCTGCTCATCGGCGCTATTGCCGTACTGTCCGTCATGCTGCTCACCGAATGGGTGGCTTTCAAGGAAGCCAAAACGGCAACTGTGGCCCAGGAAACTTCCCGTCTGATAAGCAACGTAGGCGATACGCCATCCGCACTGCCTGAGTTGGAGGTTGAATCACCTGCGGCCATGGAGGAAGACATACCCGTAGAGCCCGGACTCAGTAAGTGAAGCCAGCGAGACGCTGGAAGCCCCGGTAGCAAACAGTGGCCGTATCATTGAGGTCCATACCGATGTGCTGCAGTTGGCCATCGATTTACAAGGGGGCGATATCATCGAGCTGGGCCTACCCAAATACCTGGAGAAGCAGGACAATCCCGATGCACCCTTTATACTGCTGGAGCAAAACCAGCAACTCACCTACATTGCCCAAAGTGGGCTTATCGGTACTAACGGTATCGATAAAGGCGGTCGCGCTAGCTACATTGCAAGTGCGCCACGCTTCGACCTGGGTGATGGTGAGGACTCACTTACGATAGATTTGAACTGGCAGGATGACACCGGTGTAAAAATCACCAAGCGCTTCACCCTGCGCCGCGGCGACTATTTGGTCAATGTTGACTACCTGGTAGAAAACAACAGCAGCGCCCGCTGGCAGGCGAACCTGTTCGGCCAGATAAAACGCGACAGCAACCCTCCACCATCTGCCGAGTCATCCGGCATGGGCATGCAACCCTTCCTGGGCTTCGCTGTGACACAAGCGGACGATCGATTTACCAAATTTACTTTTGATGATCTGGCGGAAGAGTCTTTCAAGATGCAGTTACCCGGTAGCTGGATAGCCATGATCCAACACTATTTCCTCAGCGCCTGGATTCCCAACCCGGAACAAACCCACACCTACAGCGCCAGAGTGACGCGCAGCGGTTTCAACATTGGAGGATTCACCAGCCCGCCACTGGTCCTGGATCCTGGTCAATCGGGAACAGTTGGCGCCGGGTTCTACGCCGGCCCCAAGGATCAGTACCGCCTGGAGGAGATATCTCCCTACCTTGAGTTGAGTGTTGATTACGGTTGGCTGTGGTGGATAGCGCAGCCCCTATTCTGGCTACTGACAAAAATACACTCCCTGGTGGGCAACTGGGGTGTCTCTATTATTTTACTGACTGTCTTGATCAAGGGCGCCTTTTTCCAGCTTTCGGCAAAAAGTTATAAGTCCATGGCTAACATGCGCCGCGTACAACCCAAGATGGCTGACATCCGGGAACAGTTCGCCGACGACAAGCAGAAACAGTCACAGGCCATGATGGAACTCTACCGGAAAGAGAAGATCAACCCCATGGGAGGTTGCCTTCCCATTCTGGTGCAGATGCCGGTGTTTATCGGCTTGTACTGGATGCTGATGGAAAGTGTGGAATTGCGCCACGCTCCATTTATGTTGTGGATTACAGATTTGTCGGTGATGGACCCCTATTTCGTCCTGCCCCTGATGATGGGCGCCAGCATGTTTTTTATGCAAAAGCTCAATCCGCCGCCGCCGGATCCTATGCAGGCCAAGATCATGCAGTGGATGCCGGTGATGTTCACCTTCTTCTTCCTGTGGTTCCCGGCGGGGCTGGTACTGTACTGGGTGGTCAACAACCTGTTATCCATGGCCCAGCAGTTTGTCATTACCAGGCAGATCGAGGCAGCGGCGGCCAAGTCCTGACATCACGGCCCTTATTTGCGTAATATAAGACCACCTTACCTTCTTGGATCTGGTCGGAATTAGCGAGGATTTATTCCTCAGGACCCGCCGTGAACCCATCCATGGGGGCTCGGGCTCGACCTCCATGTCTCGCACGGTCCTGAGGAATAAATCCTCGCCAACTCCTCGTCCGTCTGGATTTCTGTTTGCATTAATGGAGCAAGTTTTCGCACCATGACCCAACTCTCTGCTCTCGACGGCGACACCATTGCCGCTATCGCCACTGCACCGGGGCGCGGCGGCGTTGGCATCATCCGTATTTCCGGTGAGAAAGCCCAGTATATAGGCAGGGCAATCACCAACCGGGGCCTTAAGCCTCGCTACGCCCAATTTTCCTCCTACTATAGCGGTGACGGGAACCTGCTGGATTCCGGTATCACCCTGTTCTTTCCCGGTCCCCATTCCTTTACCGGTGAAGACGTGGTGGAACTACAGGCGCATGGCGGCCCGGTTATCCTGGATCTGTTGTTAAAGGAGGCCTGTAGGCTGGGCTCACGCCAGGCCAGACCCGGTGAGTTTTCAGAACGGGCCTACCTGAATAACAAGATCGACCTGACCCAGGCGGAAGCCATAGCCGACCTGATCAACAGCACCACGGAAAAAGCGGCGCTCAATGCCAGTCGCTCTTTGCAGGGCGAGTTCTCTCGCAAGATCGATGAACTGGTCGCCATGGTGACTCGTCTGAGAGTTTATGTGGAGGCCGCTATTGATTTTCCCGAAGAGGAAATCGACTTCATAGCCGATGGCAAAGTGAAGGAACAACTGCAGGGAATTATCGACCAGTTGCAGGAGGTGTTAAGAGAAGCCAGGCAGGGCAGCCTGATGCAGGAGGGGATGAAGCTGGTGATCGCCGGGAAGCCCAATGCGGGTAAATCCAGCTTGCTCAATGCCTTGTCTGGTCACGACACGGCCATTGTGACCGCCATAGAAGGCACCACCCGGGATGTGCTGCGCGAGCATATCCAGATCGATGGCATGCCGCTGCATATTGTAGACACAGCCGGCCTGCGCGACAGCACAGACGAAGTGGAGCAGGAAGGTATCCGCCGAGCCTGGCGGGAGATGGAATCTGCCGATCGCATCCTGCTGGTAGTGGATGACAGTGCCACAGCAGGCCAGGACATAGACGCCAACACCATTTGGCCAGAGAAGAACCTGCACCTCACCAAAGATATCCCGGTCAGCATTGTTCACAATAAATGTGACCTGTCTGGGCGCGCACCTGCCATCGACAATAGCCATGACTGGGCGATTATTCATCTTTCAGCAAAAACAGGTTCAGGTATGAACCTGCTGACACAACACCTCAAATCCTGCATGGGTTATGAAGAAGGTGGTGAGGGCAGCTTCAGTGCCCGGCGCCGTCACTTGCAATCACTGGAGGACTCCGGAGACTACCTGCAAGCGGGTCAGCGTCAACTTTTACAGGCGGGAGCGAGTGAATTGTTGGCTGAAGACCTGCGTCAATGCCAGAACAGCCTGGGAGAAATTACCGGTGCTGTCAGCAGTGACGATCTACTGGGCGAAATATTTTCCAGCTTCTGTATTGGCAAGTAAGCCTCGCTACACTTCATACCCTCAAGGCATACACGGCCTGTCCACAAGTAATCAATAGCTTTCTCATTCATCAACAGGCAAATCAGAGCTAATCCACAGGACCGGCTATTAGCCTATCTAGGAACACCTGCTAACAGCGGCTCTTGTGGAAAAATCCTGCACGGAGATTGTATGAACAGAGGGTTAAATCAACCTGAAAACGGCTTCTCATCACCGGGGGCAAATCTATCCACAAATCAGGGCTATTAGTCCACGGGTAAGACACGTCTTTTCAACGTCGGTTGCAGGGTTTCTGCGCCTACTTATACTTTCCATAAGCTATTGTTTTAAAAAAGGAAATAGATGATTTACACAGGGAGAGAGGGTACTAATAATAATAACAACAATAATCCTTATATATACATATATATATAAATTTACTTAATAAGTAATAGTTAGAAAGAATGTAGTAAGCAATTCATATACGACAAAACAAACCAACTGCTAGTGTCGAGAGTCTGGGCTCGCTGAAAGTGTGCGAACTTCTGACTCACGGCACTAGACTCAATAAAACAACAGGGCACCATCGTCCCAACCTTCTTTGCTGAACATTTTTTTGTCCCGTTTATAATTCTGGGAGTTGATCCAGGGTACCTTGTCCCCCTGTTTGGGAAACAGGTGCATGGCGCGCTCCATGTAGCCAGAGGAGAAATTATCAACCCAGGGCCTACCCACCATACCCTTATCGGATTCCCTTAGCTCAGGGACCACCTGCAGCGCTCCCTGTTGATCCATGTGATTGACCAGACGACAAAAGTATTCGGCGATGATATCCGCTCGCAGAGTCCAGGAGGCATTGATATAACCAAAGGTATTGACCAGGTTAGGAACCCCCGAATACATTAACCCCTTGTAAGACCATGTATCGGCAAAATCCACTACCCGGCCATCTACGGTAAATTCGATACCGCCGAGTACCACCATGTTCAAACCCGTGGCGGTCACGATAATATCTGCTTCCAGCATTTGACCGGATTTCAAAAGAATCCCGGATTCTGTAAAACGGCTTATGTGATCAGTCACAACAGAGGCCTTTCCTGATTTTATCGCCTCGAACAGGTCATCGTTGGGAATCAGGCACAGCCGCTGGTCCCAGGGGTTATATCGCGGAGTGAAGTGGGTATCCACGTCGTAGTCGGGACCGAGCTCCTTGCGCACCTGATCCAACAGGTATTTTTTTACCTTTTCCGGTTTAGTCCGCGTTTTTTTATATACTCGTTGCTGTAGCCCGACATTCTTCCAGCGCGTGATAGCGTAAGCCCATTTTTCAGGAAGGACTTTGCGCAGGGAATTGGCGATCACATCGGTGTCGGGTCGCGATATGACATAGGTGGGTGAACGCTGCAACATGACGATATGTTCCACATCCTTCGCCATGGCGGGAACCAGCGTCATGGCGGTCGCCCCGGAACCGATGACAACCACGCGTTTTCCTGAGTAATCCAGGTCTTCGGGCCACTGTTGCGGATGGATGATCAGGCCCTGGAAGAGCTCCGCCCCTTCGAACTGTGGTGTGTAGCCTCCCTTGTAGCTGTAATATCCGGAGCACATCAATAGTAAATTACAGCTAATGAGAACTGGTTTATTGTCCCCTTTTTGCCGGGTTTCAACGGTCCACTGTGCCTGATCACTGGACCATGACGCACTTTTTACCTGGTGGTTGTAACGGATATTTATTTCGATGTGATTTTCACTGGCGGTTTCATGAATATATTTCAATATGGAGGGACCATCGGCGATGGCTTTGGCTTCGCGCCAGGGTTTGAAGTTATACCCCAGGGTGTGCATGTCGCTGTCGGAACGTATGCCAGGGTAGCGGAATAAATCCCAGGTGCCTCCCAGGGCTTCCCGCCCCTCTAAAATCAGGTAGCTCTTCTTTGGGCATTGTTTATGAAGGTGATATGCGGCGCCTATTCCGGAAAGGCCTGCGCCAATAATCAAGACGTCTACATGCTCTGTCGCCATACCCGATTCAGTCCAATTTATATTTAACCTGCAAAGAGCATAGGACTTTTTGGTCAGATAACCACAAAAATCGCGGTGGAAAAGTTGGCTGATAGGAGGTTCTACTGTTGCAACTGCCCAATTCACACCATGGATTTTTTTCGTGGTTATAGGAGATTCGAGCGGAGTTCGTTGCGATATGCTATGGGAGAAAGGCCATACCAGCGACGACAGGCGTGACGAAAATTATTCACAGTTTGGGCGCTATGGGCCAGTAGGCCGCATGAGCCTCCGGGAGACCACCCCACCCGGCGGCGGCGAAGGTAAACTTTTCAAAGTCCTTAATATCGTCCACATCGCCGAAGGCACCCAGGCTGTCAGTGTAGGACGCGTCGCGGATGATCTGACGGCGCATTCTGATGACTTCATCCGGATTCCACTTGCTTCGGAATGTGCCCCCGCCATTCGATTTGATCGATGCGGCCTCCATCACTTTGCGCCGACCGTCACCGTCTCGGGGCCGGGGGAAGGGTCAAAGTTGCACCTTTGGATACATCAACGACCGCGTGCGAATAGAACATGTCGATATTCGAACGAATAACCGTCTGCTTATCCAGGGCGACAACCACCTCTTCCTCGTGGACGAATTTGTTGATCGCGCCTTGATCGGTGAACTCCGGTTGAGGTTTGGGGGCTCTCCCTGTGCGAGAGAGTTCGTATTCATCCGCAGGCCCTTTCCATTTTTTTCGCAGCCTTTTCCAATCGCAGGCAGGCTTTCTCCAGGCGCTGCTCCAGGCTTACGGTGATCCTCGCAGGTTCGGCGCCCGTTACCTGCATGCTGTCCCACAGTGGATCGACAATGGCCTGCACATAGGCGGTGATATCATCGGTGTTGTTTTTGCCCAGCAAGGTGCGCATACCGTATTCCAGTCCCCCGAAGAACAGGTCGCGAATAGCGGGAAGTTCGAGATCCGGGTTGAGGTCACCACGCTCGATCCCCTCACGGATTACAGCGTTGAAAATTCTGGTGTACTTGTAGTTCAAATCATGAATATGCGTGTTTTTATAATCGGTGTAGTAGTTAATATCCACCGACAGGTACACCTGGATCAATCGAATCATCAGCGCCTGGTTGTTGAGCAGGACTCGAAGGTGGTTTTTCGCCAGGAACAGGAGGCGCTCCCGGGTATTCATTATCTCCTGCGTGCCCTCCCGGGCGGACTCTGTCAGATCTTCGTAAAATTCGTCCAGGATGGCCAGCAACAGGGCGTTTTTGGTGCTGAAGTAGTGGAATACCGTGCCCTCGGATACACTGGCGGCCGCGGCAATCTTGCGGGTTGAGGTGGCGTGAAAGCCGTCGCTGGCAAACAGCCTGGTCGCCGCTTCGCGGATATCAGATTCCCGCTGTTCCAGTCGCGCCCTCGGTTTGTTTCTGGCTGAATTTTCCATCTGCTTTTTACTACTCTGGCGCCGGACCGGGGAATTGATCGCGCAATACGCGCTTGAGTATTTTGCCGCTGGGGTTGCGTGGGATTTCCTCTACAAAAACTGCACCCTTGGGGAGTTTGAATCGCGCCAGCTTGCCGTTGCAGTGTTCCAGCACCGCGGTCTCGGTCAGGCCGTCTTCTTTATTAACGATGACAGCCAGGGGACTTTCACCCCATTTCTCGCTGTCCTGCCCAATAACCGCGGCGTCTGCGATAGCGGGATGCTGTAGCAATATGTTCTCAATTTCCGCCGGGTAGACGTTCTCACCCCCCGAGATAATCAGGTCCTTAATGCGATCCGCGATGGTGACGAAGCCCTCTTTGTCCATTACCGCAATGTCACCTGTATGCAGCCAGCCGTTCACAACGGCTTCTGCCGTGGCCTCCGGGCGGTTCCAGTACTCCTTCATTATGTGGGGGCCGCGCACCAAAATCTCACCCTCTTCGCCTGCCGGCAGGTCATTGCCGGACGCATCCACTATGCGCACCCGGGTGTGAAAGAAGGATTTACCGGTGGAGCCGATTTTATGTACAGCGTCATCCGGGCCGATCAGGCAGGCGGGGCCACAGGTTTCTGTCAAGCCGTACACCTGGTGTACCTCGATTCCCAGGTCCATGTAGGTGTTGATGGTTGTCACCGGCAGTGGCGCTGCGCCGCTGATGATATAGCGGAGGCTGGACCAGTCAAAACGCTGGAAATCCGGTACTTGCAGCATAATACCCAACATGGCAGGCACCGCCAGGGTGGTATTGATTTGCTCTTCTTCTATCAGCGACCAGACCTTCCCGGGGTCAAAGTTGCGCAGGATCACCAACGAATTCCCCCTGTACACCATGGCGATCATGGGAGTGAGGGCCCCCACGTGAAAGAGCGGTAATAGCAGCAGGTATCTGTCAGAAAAGCGAATATCAGCGGTATTACTCAAGGTCAGTAGCGCCCACATCACCGTGCTGTGGGTGTGCACCACACCCTTGGGGTTGCCTGTAGTGCCAGAGGTATACATGAGGAACAGATTGTCATCATCGCTGGCTTTCTCCGAAGGTTCCTCCGGACTCTGCTCGGTCAGCAGGCTGTCATAACCCAGAGCGAAATCGGGTTTATCGTCGCCGATACAGATCCAGTGCTCGATGTCGCTGCCCTCGGCTCCCATATTGCGAATCTGTTCCACTACCGGTGCGAAATCCGCGTCGAAAACAATAGCCTTGGCGCCACCATCCTTCAGAATGAAAGATAATTCGTTTGCAGTCAGGCGCCAGTTCAGGGGCATGATGACAATGCCGGCCTTGGCCGGGCCAAAAAAACTCTCCACGAATTCGTGGCCGTTGTAAGCCAGCAGGGCTACCCGGTCGCCCTTGTCCAGCCCCAGGGACCGGAGGGCGGTGCAGCTCTGGTTGGCTCTGGCGTTGAGTTCGGTGAAGGTATAACGCTGCCCGGCCGTTACGTCATACAGAGCTTGTTTATTCGGGTTGAGATAAGCGCGGGTGGTGAGCGCGTCACCTATATTGATATTTGTGGACATAGTATTTACTCGTTACTGTTATTTCTCAGGACCGTACGATTCGCTTACGGGTGATTGGTGATATCTACTATATTAGTACATGAGTAATACACTTGATGTTTGTTACCCATGTTGCCCTCAGGGAGGGCCGCATAAAGTGTTTGAGTGATACTTAATAATAATATAGTATCACATTATATTCAATGGACATAATACTCTGATTGAGCATAACCCATCCCCGGCATATCATTTTGGAGCAATAGAAATGAGTAAAACGATTACCATTGGCGGCGCATCCGGTTTCTGGGGCGACGCCGCCCTGGCCACGCCCCAACTACTGGCCACTGAAAAACTGGATTACCTTGTTTACGATTATCTCGCCGAGGTCACCATGTCGATTATGGCCCGGGCCCGGGCAGCTGATGACAGTAAGGGCTATGCCACGGATTTTGTATCGGTAGTGATGGCGCACAATTTGCCGGAGATAGCCCGCCAGGGGGTCAAGGTCATTGCCAATGCCGGAGGTGTGAACCCGCAGGCTTGTGCCAATGCGGTGCGGGAGCTGATCGTGGCGCAGGGGCTGGATTTGAAAGTGGGTATTGTTCTGGGTGATGACCTGATGGGGCGGAGCGGTGAGTTCGCTGCGAGCGGTGTTACCGAGATGTTCTCCGGCGACGCCTTCCCCAATCCCGAAACCATTGCCAGCATCAACGCCTATCTCGGTGCATTTCCTGTGGCGGCGGCCCTGGATCATGGCGCCGATATCGTTATCACCGGTCGCTGTGTAGATAGCGCTGTAACATTGGGTGCTTGCATCCATGCTTTTGGCTGGGACAGGGAGGACTACAACAAACTGGCCCAGGCCAGCCTTGCCGGACATATCCTGGAATGTGGCACCCAGGCCACCGGTGGCAACTACACGGATTGGGAATCGGTGGTGGATACCCTGCCGGAAGCCGGTTACCCCATCGCCGAAATCAATGACAATGGCGATATGGTAATCACCAAGCCGGAGGGCTCTGGTGGTACTGTCACCATAGGCACTGTGGCCGAACAAATGCTGTACGAAATTGGTGATCCCCAGGCCTATTTACTGCCCGACGTGGCCTGTGACTTTTCAGCTGTTAGATTAAAACAAGTAGCTACCGACAGGGTGGAAGTGCGCGGCGCGCACGGTTGCGGTGCGCCTGCGGGTTATAAAACCAGCGCAACCTACGCCGATGGCTTTCGCTCCGGCCAGGTGTGGACCATGTATGGCCGCGATGCGGATATCAAGGCAGAAAAGCTGGCAGAAAGCATCTTCACCCGCTCGCGCATGATGCTGGCAAAACTTGGCCTGCCCGACTTTTCCGAAACCAGTTACGAGGTGATCGGAGCGGAGTCCCATTACGGGCCGGCCAGGCAAGTGGGGCGAGTGCGGGAGGTAGACGTCAAGATTGCCGCCAAACATGCCAGCCCCAAGGGTATCGGGGTTTTGCTCAAGGAAATGATCGGCATGGCGCTGACTGCTCCTCCGGGACTGACCGGTTTTGCCGGCGCCAGACCCAAACCGTCCCCCGTGGTGCGATTATTTTCCATGATTGTGCCGAAGGAGGAGGTAGAAATTCAGGTTGAGGTTGAGGGCGACGTTGTTCCTTGCAGCGATATTGTCGGTCAAATTTTTGACCCCGGTGCCTATGACAGGCCTGAGATACCGCGAGCAAAGCCAGCGGGTAACGAGGTAGAAGTCCCCCTGGAAGCACTCGCCTGGGGACGCAGCGGCGACAAGGGCAACAAGGCCAATATTGGCATTATTGCCCGACAGCCAGAATTTGTGCCCTATATTGCCAGCCAACTGACCGAGGAGCGGATTGTCGACTTGTTTTGTCATTTCCTCGCCGCGGGTCAGGACAAGCCGGTGGAGCGCTTTTATATGCCAGGCCCCCACGCCTTCAATTTCCTGCTGCACGATGTGTTGGGGGGCGGCGGTATCGCCAGTCTGCGCAGTGACCCCCAGGGCAAGGGATACGCGCAAGTGTTACTGGCTGAAACAATACAGGTGCCACGTGAATTGGCCGAGCGTTTCGACCTGGTTGTTTGTAGGACATGATTCTGTGCCGCCTGGCGGTGTATGAGGTTTTTGTATGACGCAATTTCACTCCCATGTGAATACCAGCGCCGAAGGATTTGGCGACAATCACCGGGATATGTCGGCGCTGGTGGACCATTTGCAAGAGATCTGCCAGCGGTCAGCCCGGCTGTCGGATAAAAGTTTGCCCAGGTTCACCAGGCGTGGGCAACTACTGCCAAGGGAACGACTCAGCCGTGTGCTGGACCCCGGTATGCCTTTTCTGGAGCTGCACAATGTGGCGGGCTACCTGACTGACACTGACGACCCGGATGCCTCTATTCCCGGTTGTAATTCCATCAGTGGCATCGGCTTCATCAATGGTGTTCGCACCATGATTTTTGTGGATGATTCCGGCATCAATGCCGGCGCAATGACCATGTTCTCTGCCAAAAAAGCGATCCGCGCCATGGATATCGCCCTGGACAAGAAGCTGCCCTTTGTCCACCTGGTGGAAAGCGCCGGGGCTAACTTGCTGGAATATCAGGTAGAAATGTGGATGGAGGCCGGTGGCGTGTTCGCCCGGTTGGCGCGCTTGAGTGCCGCGGGAATACCCACCTTTGTCGTGCTGCATGGAGCATCTGCTGCCGGCGGCGCTTATATGCCGGGGATGAGTGACTACGTTATCGGAATAAAGGGCAACGGTAAGGCCTATCTTGCGGGGCCCGCGCTGTTGAAGGCGGCGACGGGGGAAGAGGCAGACGATGAAAACCTGGGCGGTGCCCAAATGCACTCAAGAATCTCGGGGTTGGTGGAATACCTGGCTGAAGATGACGCTCACGGTCTTTCTATCTGCCGGGATTTGATTAGTCACCTGGACTGGAACCGGCTCTGCCCGAATATGCCGCCCCGGGACTATGAGGAGCCGCTCTACAGCCCCGGTGAGTTGCTCGGTGTTGTCCCCGTGGATTACCGACAACCCTACGATGTGCGCGAGGTGGTGGCGCGTATAGTGGACGGCTCCGACTTCCTGGATTTCAAGCCCGCCTACGGAGTGGCAACCCTGTGCCTGCAAGCCAGCGTTTACGGTATCCCCGTGGGCATCATTGGCAACAACGGACCCATCGATACGGACGGTGCCACCAAGGCGGCGCAATTCATCCAGCTTTGCGACCAGTCGGATATCCCCCTGGTATTTTTACAAAACATCACGGGTTACATGGTCGGTACCGAGTACGAGCACAAAGGCATGATCAAGCACGGTGCCAAGATGATCCAGGCGGTGACCAACACCCGGGTGCCGCGTATTACCTTTATGATTGGCGCCAGCTTCGGTGCTGGCAATTACGGCATGTGCGGCCAGGGCTATGATCCGGATTTTGTCTTCAGCTGGCCCAACACCACAATCGGCGTCATGGGCGGGGAGCAGGCCGCGAAGACTATGTCGGAAGTCATGCGAGCGGGCGCCAAACGGCGTGGTACCGATGTCGATGAGGCGCAGCTGGCCGAGCAGGAGGCGCGCGTGATTTCACTGTATGACGCCCAGGCCGACGCCTTCTACACCTCCGGCCGTATGTTGGACGATGGGCTTATCGATCCGCGTGACACCCGCAAGGTACTGGGCTTTGTGCTGCAAACCTGCTGGGAAGCGCGCAACCGCAGAGTGAACCCCAATACCTTTGGCGTGGGCCGGATGTAAATCAATTCGAGAATAACCTGGAGAGAATACGATGTTGCCTGAAGTAGAGAATCTATTGGTGGAGCGCGATGGACACACCCTGACTATCTGGTTCAACCGCCCGGAAGTCCGCAATGCCCTGTCGCAAGCTGTGGCCGACGATCTGGCCGCCACGCTGGAAGCGCTGCCAGCGGAGGACTCTATTCGCTTTGTGATTCTGCGCGGTAAAGGCGGTGTGTTCTGTGCCGGCGGCGACCTGAAAATGTTCAAGACGGTCTTCCAGGATGGTACCGATCGCGATGAAATTGTGCGCTTCAATGCGGACTTTGGGCGCCTGATGAAAGCGGTGCAGGCATTGCCTCAGCTGATGATCGTACTTATCGAGGGTGCCGCCATGGCGGGCGGGCTGGGGCTGTCCTGTCTGGCCGACGTGGTCGTGACCACCGCCGATGCCAAATTCGCCCTTACGGAAGTGACTCTGGGCATTCCCCCTGCGCAGATCACCCCGGTGGTTATCAAGCGTATCGGTGCCTCAGAAGCGCGGCGTTTACTTTTGACCGCGTCCCGGTTCGATGGGACCGAGGCGGGTCGCCTTGGCTTCGCCCACTTCGTAGTGGATGACGCGGCAGGGCTGGATACAAAGGCCCGGGAGATCTTGCGGCAGGCGAGCAAAGGTGCGCCGGGCGCTATTGCCAGGACCAAGGAAATTATCAATGCCACCACGCAGCTGGATGGCGACGAGCTGGTGCAGTTTGCGGCGGAGCGTTTTGCCGATTGTATGCTCGGTGAGGAAGCGCGTGAGGGCCTGGCGGCATTTGCTGAGAAGAGACAGCCGAGTTGGGCCGAATAGGTCCCTGCACTTGTTAACCAGCTGATCGATCACACGAGAGCCGTAACATGAAACACTTTGACAGTATTCTGGTAGCAAACCGGGGAGAGATCGCCGTCAGGGTGATCCGCTCCGCCCAGGAGCAGGGTTACCGCGCCATAGCTGTGTACTCTGAAGCCGATGCCGATGCGCTTCACGTAAAGATGGCGGATGAGGCGGTATTGATAGGCGCCGCTCCAGTTAAAGATTCTTACCTGGATGCGAAGAAAATTCTGCACGCGGCCAGGGTGACGGGTGCGCAGGCCATTCACCCCGGTTACGGTTTTCTGTCGGAAAATGCAGAATTTTCCCAAGTCTGCAGTGACGCAGGTCTCGTGTTTATCGGGCCCACGCCGGAAGCCATCGAGGTCATGGGCAACAAGGCGACCTCCAAGCGGCGCATGCTGGAAGCGGGCGTGCCCTGCATCCCCGGGTATCAGGACGAGGACCAGTCCGACGCAGCATTGCTGGCCGCGGCGCGGGAAATCGGTGTGCCCATTATGGTGAAAGCCGCTGCCGGTGGTGGTGGTCGCGGTATGCGCCTGGTAGAGAGTCTGGATGACCTGCCTGTGGCTTTATCCTCCGCCCGCTCGGAGGCCGAGAATGCTTTCGGCAGTGGTGAGCTAATTCTGGAAAAGGCCGTCGTCCAGCCGCGCCACGTGGAGATCCAGGTATTTGGCGACAGCCAGGGTAACGTGATCCACCTGGGCGAGCGTGATTGTTCCGTACAGCGCCGTCACCAGAAGGTGGTGGAGGAGTCGCCCTGCCCGGTGATGACCCCTGATTTGCGCGAGGCCATGGGACAGGCGGCGGTCAATGTCGCCAAAAGCATCAATTACGTGGGTGCCGGTACGGTGGAGTTCCTGTTGGACCCGGCGGGACATTTCTACTTCCTGGAAATGAATACCCGCCTGCAGGTAGAGCACCCGGTCACGGAAATGGTTACCGGGCTGGATCTGGTGGCACTGCAGTTCCAGGTCGCCCAGGGCTATTCACTGCCACTGGCCCAGGACCAGGTGCGGCTGGAGGGCCATGCCATCGAGGTTCGCCTGTATGCGGAGGATACCGCTAACGACTTTTTGCCAGCTACCGGCACCGCCCATATCTGGCAGCCCCCCGGCGGCGAAGGCATCCGGGTGGATCATGGCCTGCTGCAGGGTCAGGAGATATCGCCGTTCTACGACCCGATGATTGCCAAGATTATAGCCTGGGGCGAGGACCGCGATATCGCCCGCCGCCGCCTGGTGCGCGCGTTGCAAACAACCTGCCTGTTTGGTCTGGCCACCAACCGGGAATTCCTGATCGATGTGCTGAACAAACAGGCTTTCGCCGATGGTGAGGCGACCACGGCGTTTATTGAAGAAAATTATACCGCCGACGATTTGCAGCACCCCCCGGCCACCCAGGCCCATGCTCTTGTGGCCGCCTGCCTGCTGTACCGTGATGCACTTCTACACTCACAGCACTCGGCCGTCTGCACATCCCCGGAGCTGGCTGGCTGGGGTGGCACCCGCGACCTGGTCACCCACTTCCGCTTTGGCGAAGAGGAAGAGCAGCGCATGGATGTGTTCGTGCGAGAGACCCAACCCGGAACCTACCTGGTCAACGTGGGAGAGGACGCGCACGAGGTTCGCTGGCTTGGCGATAAAAACAACTGCGTGCGCCTGGCCATAGATAGCGTGCAGCAATCAGTGCAGTATGCCCTGATCGGGCGGGGCGAGGTGGCTGTGCAGATACAGGGTTCTGCCTGTTTGCTGACCAATCAGTTGGCCTTCACCAAAGGCGATGAGGAAGAGGGCGGCAGTGGCACCGTCACCGCGCCCATGCACGGCAATGTGCTGGAGATCATGGTGGCCGTAGGCGACAGGGTCGAGCCGGGCCAGGACCTGGCGGTAATGGAAGCCATGAAAATGGAACATCGACTGTCGGCCCAGGTGGCCGGAGAAGTGGTGGCGGTTCACGCCAGTGTTGGCGAGCAGGTGGCCGCCGGTGCGGTGGTGCTGGAGATTGCCGCGGACGAGGAATGATGGTGCGACCGGTGATGACGGAAGATAACAGGCAATGATATTCAATGAACAGCACAATGAAATTCGCCGTACGGTGCGCAAGTTTGTCGAGGGAAAAATCAACCCGAATGCGGGCTCCGACGAGACCATGCTGGCGGTGCTGAGCAAAATTATGGGCATTCACCCCTAGACAACAGGACACCAACCAATGAAAAACCCATTCGAAACAGAAGAACGACGGGCCTTCCGGGAAACCATCAAGCGCTATGTGGAAGCAGAGCTAAAACCCTATGTCGACGAGTGGGATGAAGCGGGAGATTTCCCCTGGCGTGTGCACGAAGAACTGGGTGCCATGGGCTATTTCGGCTTTGGCGTCAGTGAAGAATTCGGTGGCCTGGGTTTCGACGACGCATTTATGCGCGCCGCTGCGGCAGAGGAATTGGCGCGCTGTGGTGCCACAGGCGTGTGGGCGGGAGTTGGTGGCCGCGGTATTTCCATCGGTCCACTGGAGAACTTCGCCAGCGCAGAAATCCGCGAGCGAGTACTGGAGGATATTGTGCTGGGGCGTAAGGGCTCCTGTCTGGCGATTACTGAACCGGGTGGTGGCTCCGATGTGGCGAGGATGAAAACCACCGCCGTCAGGGATGGTGACGAATACATCATCAACGGCTCCAAAACCTTTATTACGGGTGCGGTCAAAGGCGACTACTTTGTTGTGGGCGCGCGCACCGGTGGCCCCGGGCTGACCGGTATCTCCTTGTTTTTTGTGGAGAAGGGCACCCCCGGGTTCAGCTTGACACCAATGGATAAAAAGATGGGGTGGTGGTGTTCCGACCAGGCCACTCTGTACTTTGATAATTGCCGCGTTCCCGCCGGCAACCTGATGGGAGAGGAGGACAGGGGCTTTATCGCCATTATGGAAAACTTCAATTTTGAACGCCTGGCGATAGCCGCCGGCGCACTGGGCATGATGAAAACCTGCCTGGAGGAATCGATCAACTATGCCCAGGAGCGGGAAACATTCGGCAAGCAGCTGATCCAACACCAGGTCATCCGCCACAAGATTGCCGATATGTCGGCTAAAGTGGACGCCATCGAGGCGTATCTAAATCAGGTGTGTTGGTCGATCAATGAGAGTGATATGCCGGTAGCGGAAATCTCCAAGCTGAAGTTTTCCTCTACCAAGGCGCTGGAGTTCTGCGCCAGCGAAGCCATGCAGATCTTTGGAGGTGCCGGTTATATGCGCGGCAATCCCATCGAGCGCATCTATCGCGAGGTGAAAGTGTTTGCTATTGGCGGCGGTTCCGAGGAAATCATGCGCGACCTTGCGGTGCGCCAGATGGGTTTGTAGTTATAGCGGCGCATCGGCTTACTACTTCATCATTAACCCCAGGCGTTTGCCGATAATACCCAACATTACCTCATCGGCGCCGCCGCCGATGGAGGTGAGACGCAGGTCCCGGAAGGCGCGACTCACAGGGTTGTCCCACATATAGCCCATGCCACCCCAGAACTGCAGGCAGTCGCTGGGAATGGTCCGCGAGAGCTGTCCTGTCTTCAGTTTGGCGTAGGATGCCAGCAAGGTGGGATCCTCTCCACCCACGTAAAGTTCACAGGCCTGGTAGCACAGGGCGCGCAGAGCCTCTACCTCCATCTGCATTTCCGCCAGTCGCATATGCACAATCTGGTTGTCGATCAGTGGCTTGCCGAAAGCCTCACGCTCGCTGGTGTACTTGATGGTGTTGCCAATGCATTGCTCCAGCCCCTTTATTGTCATCACCGCGCCTGCCAGACGCTCCTCCTGGAACTGCATCATCTGCATCTGGAAACCCTTGCCCTCCTCCCCGATGAGGTGGGACTGGGGCACCACTACGTCGTCGAAGAACAGTTGGGCGGTGTCCGAGCTACGCATACCGAGCTTGTTGAGCCGCTTCGAGGTAGAAAATCCGGGTGTATCCGTGGGAACCACGATCAGCGACTTGTTCTGGTGTTTCTGCTCATCCGAGGTATTGGCCAGCACCACGATAAAATCCGCCTGGGTGGAGTTGGTGATCCACATTTTGGTGCCGTTGATGACGTAGTCGCCATTTTTCTTGCGTGCTGTGGTCTTGATAGCCGCCACGTCAGAGCCCGCGTGAGGCTCGCTGACGCCGATACTACAGACCATGTCCCCCGCTATAGCGGGAGTGAGAAACTGTTGGCGCAACTCGTCGGAGCCGAAGCGCGCCAGGGCCGGCGTCGCCATATCCGTCTGGACGCCGACGGCCATGGGAATGGAGCCGCAGTGGGTGAGCCCCCACTCCTCCATGGCCACCATGGAATAGCTGTAGTCCAGCCCCATACCACCGAACTCCACCGGTTTGCTGATACCCAGGAGGCCCAGGTCGCCCGCTTTCTTGAAAACCTCGTGTGCCGGGAAAATGCCTTCCTCTTCCCACTCATCGACGTAGGGATTGACCTCTTTCTCAACGAAGTGGGCTACGGTTCTGCGGATCTCATTGTGTTCTTCGGTAAACAACATTCTGGAGTAACCTCATGGGATTTATACGAGTGCCAGCACGATTGGAGAGCAACTTGTGAGTATAACATGGTTATTTTCAAGTAACACTTTATTTGCCACTGAAGGCCGCCGCGCCCTTTCCTGCATATTTACCCCGGACAAAAAGCTAAGTAGTCTGAGTATCTCCCTCGGCCAGATGTAGCCCACAATTATGACAGAGCTTCCTTTATTGCGGTTAATTCCCTTCAGGCAAAGGGATATTGTCGGTATGTGTATGTCCGAGGGGCGACTGGATCTCGCGCGTAATGATGGTCAGCACTGGAATCCCGTCACGGTTTAATGACGATGGCACAATCCTCCACACATTATGTTGTCGTCCTGGCCCGCCAGGCCAGGAAGTTCGGCCTGGATATCAATGGGCTGCTTACCGAGGCTGGTATTTCACCAGACCTGACGGAAGCAGGGGATCAGTGGCTCGATAATAATCTCCTGACTGCCCTGGTGAAAATCCTGTGGCGGGAGACCAGTGACGAGACTATAGGCATAGATTCCAGTCCCATGCGGATGGGTACCTGGGCATTGGCCTGCGACTATATGCTGGCGGCGGAAAATCTGGGGGAACTGTATCTACGTGGAGAGCATATCTACAACTACCTGCCCCCTGATTCCATGGGCATGGTTTTCTCTACCCAAGGGGATAGCGTCACGGTAGAGATCAACTGCTATGAGGGTGAGCGCGACCCGGACCACTTCCTGGTGGAGTTTCTGAGCGTGGTCTGGCACCGCTTCCCCTGCTGGGCTATCGATGAATATATCCCTGTGCAGCAGGCTTTCTTCCGCTATCCCGAGCCACGCCACAGTTGGTTATATGAGGAACTGTTACAGTGTGACGTGGTATTCGAGCAACCTTTCAACGGATTTACTTTTAGTAGGAAATACCTGGCCAGGCCAATCCGGCGTAGTAAAAAAGAGCTGGATGCCTGGCTGCGGGATTCCCCGGCGGATTTGTTGTACCTGCCGGGCCGGGATGCCACGGTCAACGCGCATATCAGGCAGGAGTTGATGCGTGAGTTGCAGGAACACATGCGATTCCCCGCCTTTGATAATATTTGTGAATCCCTGCACATGAGTACTCAGGTAGTGCGTCGGCGCCTGGCGGAAGAGGGCACTTCCTACCAGAAAATCAAGGATGGGGTCCGGTCAGACCTGGTTAAGGAACTACTGGCCAAGCCCGACGTGGCTATTTCTGATATTGCCGAGCGGGCCGGTTTTACTGAGCCGGCCGCCCTGAGCCGTGCATTCAAGAAGTGGACCGGTCTCACACCCGCCCAATACCGCGAACAAAAGATCAACAAAAACGACTCCCGGTAACACTTTTGGTTAAGTCGAAAGAGCAGTATTGCTCTGTACGGACGCGGCTTGCTGCGGCATAGTCACACCCTGGATTTTTATGGAAACGGGAGTTGGACTAATGACGAATTTACTGAGGTTTGATGACAGGGTGGTGGTAGTGACTGGTGCGGGTGCTGGCCTGGGCCGTTCCCACGCACTGGAATTTGCGCGCCGGGGAGCAAAGGTAGTGGTCAACGATTTAGGCGGTGGCGCCCACGGGGACGGCAAGGGCAGCGCGGCCGCCGACCAGGTAGTCGCCGAGATTCAGGCCGCCGGTGGCGAGGCCGTGGCAAATTATGACTCGGTGGAGCAGGGTGACGCCATCATCCGCACCGCCCTGGATAATTACGACCGGGTGGATGTCGTAGTCAACAACGCGGGCATCCTGCGCGACAGCAGTTTTGCCAAGATGAGCGACGATGACTGGGACCTGATCTATCGTGTGCACGCTTTGGGCGCCTATAAGGTGACTAAAGCAGCCTGGCCGATCATGCTGGAGCAGGGTTACGGGCGTATTATCAATACCACTTCCGCTGCCGGTATTTACGGCAACTTCGGCCAGGCAAATTACTCCTTTGCCAAGTGCGGACTTATAGGCTTTACTAATACCCTGGCCCTGGAGGGGGCCAGAAAAGGCATTTTGGCCAATGTGATCGCACCGGTGGCAGGCTCCCGGCTGACGGAGAGCATCCTGCCCAAGGAAGTGACTGAGGCACTGAAGCCCGAGTATGTAACACCACTGGTAGTCAAACTTTGCTCCGAGGAGAACGAGGAAAATGGCTCCCTGTTTGAAGTGGGTGCCGGATGGGTGTCCAAGTTGCGCTGGGAGCGTAGCCAGGGCGCCTTATTTGATCCGAAAGAGGTATTAACGGCCGAAGCCATCGATGCGGCCTGGGACCAGATCGGTGATTTTACCGATGCCCAGCACCCGACGTGCGTCCAGGACACCTTCACGCCGGTATTCGCCAATCTCGGTATTAAGATGTGAGTATAGGAGAGAGATCATGAGTGTAGGAAAGAAATCATGAGTGTAGGAGAGAAATCATGAGCAAAGTAATCGTCGCCGGCGTGGACATGGTGAAGTTCGCCAAGCCCGGCCAGCAAAAACCCTATCGCGAAATGGCATCCACGGCTATCAGGGGAGCCGTGGCGGAGGCGGGTATCGATACGTCGCTGATCGAGCAGGCCTATGCCGGCTATATCTATGGCGACTCCACCTGTGGCCAGCACGCCCTCTATGACGCATTCATGACCGGAATTCCGGTGATCAATGTGAACAACAACTGTTCTTCCGGCTCCTCGGCACTGTTTATGGCGCGCCAGGCGGTGCAGAGTGGCGCCGTGGAATGCGCCCTGGCCTTTGGCTTTGAGGAGATGCAGCCGGGTGCGCTAGGCTCCCACTGGGACGACCGGGAGTCTCCGTTTGAAAACTTTCTCGATGTACTGGACAAGAGCGAGTATCCAGAAGGCCCACTGGCCCTGCGCTGCTTCGGCGCCGCCGGTCACTACTACATGGAAAAATACGGCGCCTCCGCCGACCTGTTCGCCAAGGTAGCGGTAAAGACCCGTAACCACGCCGCCCTCAATCCCAATGCCCTGTTCACCAGTGAGTTGACGGTGGAAGAGGTGATGGCAGCGCCTGTTCTGTATATGGACTACCTCACACGCCTGATGTGTTGCCCGCCGACCTGTGGCGCCGGCGCGGCGATAATCTGCAGTGGGGCCTTCGCCAAAAAACACGGTATTGAGCATGGGGTGGAAATTGTTGCCCAGGCCATGGCTACCGACACACCCGCTACCTGGGATAATCCGATCAACCTGGTCGGCGCCGATATGACGCGCAGAGCGGCTCAGAAAGTCTATGAGCAGGCCGGCATCGGCGTGGAAGAGGTGGATGTAGTGGAGCTGCATGACTGCTTTACCACCAACGAAGTAATCACCTACGAGGGCCTGGGTTTGTGCGCCGAAGGAGAGGCGACGGCATTTGTCGAGCGGGGCGACAACACCTACGGCGGCAAGTTCGTGGTCAACCCCTCGGGCGGGCTCATGTCCAAGGGTCACCCTATCGGTGCCACAGGCCTGGCTCAGTGCTACGAGCTGGTTAATCATCTGCGCGACAATGCCGGGCAGCGGCAGGTGCCGGGTGCCAGAATTGCGCTGCAGCATAATCTGGGTCTGGGTGGTGCGGCGGTTGTTACCATGTACAGGGGGTCCTGATGTTGGATAAAAGTAAGATTGGTTTCGAGTTTCAATCTTTCACAGCCGATGTGGAGAAGGGTCGCCTGCGATTTTTTGCCAAGGCGATCGGGGAGACCAACCCCATTTACACGGATGAGGCTGCGGCCAGGGAGGCGGGCTATCGCGCGCTTGTGGCGCCACCAACGTTTACCATGGTGCTGGACATGGAGGGGCCCGAATTTCTGCCTTTCCTCGATTTGCTGAACATGGATATCGCCCGCATTCTGCACGGCACCCAGGAGTTTGAATATTTTGCGCCAATTTGTGCGGGTGACAGCATTACCGTGACTGCCCGTATCGCCGATATGTTCGAGAAGAAAGGCGGTGCGCTGGAGTTCGTCGTGCTAGCGCAGACTTACACTAATCAGGATGGTGAGCTTGTGGCGAAATCCACCAATACGCTGGTTCATCGCAACGGCTAAGAGGATAGAAAATGTCTGATATTCAAGTAGGTAGTGAAATACCGGCCCTGGAACTCCCGCCCATCAGCCGCTATACCCTGGCGCTTTACGCGGGAGCATCGGGGGACCATAATCCCGATTCATATCGATTCGGATTTTGCCAAAAGTGCCGGAATGCCCGATGTATTCGCTCACGGCATGCTCTCCATGGCTTACCTGGGACGCATGCTGACCAACTGGCAGCCCCAGGCGCAGTTGCGCAAATTCGGCAATCGTTTCGCGGCGATCACCCAGTTACAGGATGCTATCACCTGCTCGGGCAAGGTCGTGGAAATGATCGAGCAGAACGGTGAAACCCTGGCTCGTTGTGAAATTCAGGCAGTTAAAGCCGATGGTGAACAAACTCTGGTTGGAGAGGCCCTGGTGGCTGTTTAAAACGGTTGTGGCACTATTAGGTGGGGGTTTGTTGTACAGAGTAACCCGTCCGCGCTTTCTTTAAGGAGTAATTTTCATGAACGAAGAACTGGAACTGTTTCAAACAAATGTCAAACGATTTGTGGAGACGGAAGTGATCCCGCACTACGATCAATGGGAACACGATGAAATTTTCCCCCGGGAGTTGTGGAACAAACTCGGCGAACAGGGTTTGCTGGCGGTAGATATCCCGGAAACCTACGGCGGCTTTGGCACAGACTTTCTGTTTTCCATGGCGATACAAGAGGTATTCGCCCGGGCCAACTGCAGCGCGGTGGGAGGGCCGATGGCAGTACACTCTGATATTGTCGCCCATTACATCCTCAATAACGGTACAGAGGAACAGAAGCAGAAATACCTGCCAAAAATGGTCACTGGCGAATGTGTTGGCGCGGTGGCCATGACGGAACCCGGTGCCGGCAGTGATTTGCAGGGCCTGCGCACCACTGCCAAACGCGATGGTGATGACTACATCATCAACGGGTCCAAAACATTCATCACCAATGGCCAGCATTGTGACATGGTAATCGTGGTGGCTCGCACCAATCTGGAAGTTTCCGGTGCCAAGGGTACGACCCTGTTCCTGGTAGATACCAGCACGCCCGGTTTTCAACGGGGTCGAAACCTGGAGAAAATAGGATTGCACGCCAGTGATACCTCCGAGTTGTTTTTCGAGGATGTGCGGGTGCCGGCCAGTGCGATTCTGGGGGAGCTGGACCGTGGCTTCGCGGTGCTGATGGGCGAGTTGCAGCGAGAGCGGTTGTCCCTGGCTATCGGGGCGGTAGCCGCGGCGGAGGGTGTTTTAGCGGATACTGTTACGTATGTAAAAGAACGCAAGGCCTTTGGCGCACCGATCGCCGAGTTGCAGAATACAAAATTCAAAATGGCCGAGATTGCCACGGATATTCGCATCCACCGTTCTTTCATCGAGGAATGCAAGCGCCTGTTTATGGCGGGAGAACTGGATGTGACGACAGTCAGTATGGCCAAGCTTTCGGCGACCGAAATGCAGGGTCGGGTGGCAGACGTTTGCCTGCAGCTGCACGGTGGCTACGGTTACATGCGTGAATACGGTGTATCCCGCGCTTTTGTGGATGCGCGAGTACAGCGCATCTACGGCGGCACCAGTGAAATCATGAAAGAGCTGATCAGCCGCAGTGTGCTGGCTTAGAAAAGGATAAACAGAGGAGTTGACGCACGATGAACAACGATGTAAATCAGCGCAAATCACTGCTTGAGGACCTGGATCACTGGGCAGGGGTACAGGCTGACCAGCCGTGGTTGGTGGAACACTGGACGACGCATCAAAAAGAGATTACCTGGGAGAAGGGTGCAGCCATGGTGCACTCGGCTGCTGCCTGGATCGCGGAGCGGGTGCAGCAATCCGGTACCCGGATAGGCACGCTGTCATGCAATTGTGCCCACTGGATCATGGCGGACCTGGCTATCATGGCGTCGGGTAATGTTCATGTGCCATTGTTCACAACAATGAAACCGGAGAATTTGGACTACGTTGCAGGCTTTGCGGGGATCGAAATGCTATTGCTTGGGCCGGCAGATAACTGGGAGCAAGTACGCGATCGATTCCCACCTGACATGCCTGTCATCTTGCTGCCCGGAGCTCCCGAGGTGCGCGGTGCGATCACCTGGGCCGAAATTGTGACCGCTGGCGCTTCGCTGCCGCGAGTGGCTGCGCCCGATGTTAATGTGCTCGCCACCATCGTTTTTACGTCGGGCACCACAGGCAAGCCCAAAGGGGTGATGCACTCCCTGTCCAGCCTGCGCGAAGCGGGGTCGGGTATCGGTTTTGAGTCAGGGTCGCAGGCCGGTTGGCGCTTCCTGTCCTATCTGCCACTGGCGCATCTGGGTGAGCGCATTGTCGTTGAATGCCATTCGCTGGTCTACGGCGGGACGATTTATTTCAACGAAGGGCTGGCGACCTTTCTCGACGATTTGCGCTATGCCAGGCCCAACTGGTTTCTGGGTGTGCCGCGCATCTGGGAAAAGCTGCAGCAGGCGGTCTTCGCCAATGTGTTGAGTGCGCAAGAATTGGAGGCGGCGAAGGCCAGCGGTAATCTGGCTGAAGCCGGTAGCAAGGTAAAAGCATTTCTGGGCCTTGGCGAAATCGAGTACATACTGACTTCGACGGCACCGACACCGGCGCCGCTTAAAGCCTGGTACGACGAGTTGGGCATCGAGTTATACGATGGCTATGGCCAGTCAGAAATATTGCCGGTTTCCGCAAACCGCAAGGGGCGCCGCAAGCCGGGCTCGATCGGCCAGGCGGCCCATGGCGTGGAGATACAGATTGCGGATAATGGCGAAATCCTGGCCCGTGGGCAGGGAACAGCAATGGGGTATTACCGGGCACCGGAGATTACCGCGGAGACTTTTCTAAATGACGGGTGGGTGCGCACTGGAGACAAAGGTCATGTCGATGACGACGGCTATCTGTTCATCACCGGACGCGTCAAAGAAATTTTCAAGACGGCAAAAGGCAAATACGTTGCACCGGCGCCTATTGAAGGCCTCTTTCTGGACACCAATCTGGCGGAACAGGCCTGCCTGAGCGGGCTTGGCCTGGCCCAGACCGTCATGATGTTGGTGCTGTCAGATGCGGCGATCCAGCGGGATGAAGACAATATACTCGCCGAGCTACTCCATCATACAGCGGCACTGAATACGAACCTGGACAAACACGAACAGATAGGCGCGCTGATTGTGTCCAGAACGCCCTGGTCTCACGAAAATGGTGTTCTTACGCATACGCTAAAGATAAAGCGGGACCAGGTAGAGGAACGGTTTGCAGAGCAAATTGTCCTGGCGGGTGATCGAATGCGCGTCGGAGAACCCCTGTTTATGATTACTGTTCCATAATAATCCGACGGCGATACTGGCTAAATGCCATTGTGGAAGAATGAAAGCTAGTGGGTACTGCTAATTTTGTTACCAGTCTTGCGCGCCTCGCCGACCAAAGTCACGGCGGTACTGAAAAGTTCATCCAAAGCGTGGCCTGTAGCGCCGTCACACTCAAAGGAAACTCTACCCTCCTGGATCAGAGCCATGATCATAAGCAGTTCCCTCCCATCGAGGTGGATAATGGCGCCTTCTGCGTTGTGTCTTAATAGATTCATCTGATCACCCCTAATTGCCTCATTAAAAAATGGGCCAGCACCATCTATTGGATGTCTCGCAAGGAAAATATACGATGTGTGCTGATCTTCTTATTTTTTAACAGCTGTCGGCTCAAGAGCGAAGCAAAAAATGGAGAAAAGTAGAGAAAATCAGAGCTGCATAAAGTTTGTTGATACCCTGCATCCCTGAAAACTATCAACTCCCGACGACCTGAACTGGCACACGGAGACAAATAATGAGCGAAGTCATCCTTCAATCCAAAATAACCTGCCCACTCTGTGGTTACCAGAAACTTGAAACCATGCCTACTGACGCGTGCCAGTGGTTCTATGAATGCGACTCGTGTCATCAACTCCTGAAGCCCAGGCCGGGTGACTGCTGCGTGTATTGCTCATACGGCACGGTAAAATGTCCGCCGATTCAGGATGGTGGCGCCTGTTGTGGGTGATGCTGAACGAGGGCAGAATCTATCTGCGTATTACTCGGAGTCGGGAATTAGAAAGTGTGCCCTGGCGATGGCACAGGGCTGATCGCGTTGTTCCTGCCAGGCAGCGATACTGATATTGGCGATAAACCGGCCCTGGCGTGTCAGGGTGCACTGTGCGTACGTTTCGCGCAGCCGCGCCGGGCGCAGGTAGTCCAGGGAAAAGTTGATGATCTTGGGCACGATAGGATCATCCATTTTGGCGATCAGGTGGAAGGCCGCTGCCTGCTCCATAAATGCGCCTACCACACCGCCGTGGATGGCCGGCAGGGTCGGATTGCCAATGAGCTTTTTGTCCTGGGGCAGGATGAACAGAATTTTCTTGCCGTGGACTTCAGCTTTGATACCGAGATAGGCGGCGTAGGGTACCTTTTTCAACCAAAGTTGCAGGGTATCGGCATTGGGCTCGTGCTGTATCAGGTCTGACAGGGTCATTGTTGCTGTGCCTCGGCCTGATCTGGGTGCAGTAGCCCGGTGAGGTCCAACCCCTGCATCAACACCCAGCTGCCGGTGGCTTTGGCGATGGGCTTGTCCCTGGACTCACAATAGGCAAAGCCCTCGATGAACAGCACTCTGCGGGTTACTTTGTAAACCCGCGCCACAGCGAAAATATCCTTGCCTGCGGGCGCCGTAGCCAGGTGATCAATACGCAGGTCCAGCGTTGGGGTCATGGCGGCGCCTACTTGATCACAGCATATACCCGCTATGCCAAGAGCCTGGTCCAGCAATACTGTAAGCGCGCCACCGTGGATTGTCCCGGTCTCGGGGTTACCGACCAGCTCATCCCGGTAGGGCAGGCGCAGGGTCACTTCTTCCCCGTCGATACCTTCCAGGCGGATACCCTGAAGCCTTGAGTGAGGGATGAATTGACACATCCTGTCCATCAATCGGGTTTTTTCACTGGCAGAAAGCTTTGGCATGAGAACCACAATGTCCACAGGGACTCACAATATGAACGATCTGGCGGGAAAGCGCCAATAGTCGGGGCGGGGTTGGCCCCGGGGGAGATTAACCTGCCCCGGAACCTCTTACCGGGACAGGTTGGTAAGCGCTTACAACAGCGGTGCGATAACCAGACTGACGATAGCCATCACGTTGATCAGGATATTCATGGCGGGGCCGGAGGTATCCTTGAACGGGTCGCCCACGGTGTCACCCACGACAACGGCGGCGTGTGTATCCGAGCCCTTGCCGCCCAGGTTGCCTTTTTCCACGTATTTCTTGGCGTTATCCCAGGCGCCGCCGGCGTTGGCCATCATCAGGGCCATCAGGACACAGGCCAGCAGCGCGCCGGTCAACATGCCGCCCAGGGAGGCGGCGCCGAGGCCGAAGCCAACCAGAACCGGAGCCATGATCGCGATTGCGCCGGGCAGAATCATACGCCGCAGGGCGGCAGTGGTGGCGATATCGATACATTTGGCCGTATCCGGCTCCGCGGTGCCCTCCAGCAAGCCGGGGATTTCCCGGAACTGGCGGCGGATTTCATTGATCATGTCAAAGGCCGCCTCGCCCACTGCGGTCATGGTAATGGCGGCGATCAGGAAGGGAATGGTGCCGCCGATGAACATGCCAACCAACACCGTGGGGTTGGTTATCTCCAGTGAGAAACCCGGATGGTGCACCTGCACGGTTTCCACGAAGGCGGCGATGATCGCCAGGGCAGCCAATGCGGCGGCGCCGATGGCGAAGCCCTTGCCGATGGCCGCGGTGGTGTTACCCACCTCGTCCAGGCCGTCAGTGATGGCACGGGTCTTTTCTCCCATACCGGCCATCTCGGCGATGCCGCCGGCGTTGTCCGCCACCGGGCCGTAGGCATCAATCGCCATGGTGATGCCCACAGTGGCCAGCATGCCCACCGCGGCGATACCGACTCCGTACAGGCCGGACAGTTCGGTAGAGATATAAATAATGGCGGCGAGGCACAGGACGGGCAATACGACGGACTGCATACCCACCGCAAGGCCGGTGATCATGACCGTGGCCGGGCCGGTTTCACCGGATTTGGCAATTCTTTGCACCGGCGTCGAACCGGTGTAGTACTCGGTGATCAGACCGATGGCGACACCGCCCACGGCGCCGCTGACTACCGACCACCAGACGTTGGAAGGCAGGCCCATGGCGCTGATCATGAACCAGGCGGCGATGGCGAACAGCACCGGGGCCAGCAGGGTGCCGGCGCGCAGGGCGGCCTCGGGAGCGGCATGGGATCTGACGCGCACGATGCCGATACCGCAAATCGATGCCAGTAAACCGATACTGGCCAGGGCCAGCGGCAGGAACATCATGCCGGCGCGGGATTCCATACTCATGGTGGAGGCGATGGCGATACAGGCGATCATGGCGCCGCAGTAGGACTCGAAAATATCCGAGCCCATACCGGCGATGTCGCCGACATTGTCTCCCACAAGGTCGGCGATAACGCCGGGATTGCGCGGGTCGTCCTCCGGGATGCCCGCTTCTATCTTGCCTACCAGATCGGCACCGACATCGGCGCTCTTGGTGAAAATACCACCGCCGACCCGGGAGAACAGGGCCACCGTGGACGCCCCCATACCAAAACCGTGGATGGCGTGAACGGTTTCCGGGTCACCGCCAAAATACCAGTACAGGCCACCGAGGCCGACCAGACCCAGTGAGGCGACCAGCAGGCCCATGACCGAGCCGCCATAGAAGGAGATGGACAGGGCCTCCGCCTGGCCGTGATTGTGAGCCGCTATAGCCGTGCGGACATTGGCCTTGGTAGCGGAGAACATGCCCAGGTAGCCAGCTGTGGCGGAGGACACTGCCCCCACCAGGAAGGCGATGGCCGTATTGACACCCAGGGGCGATACGAAGATAGCCACCACCAGCACCAGGGCGAAAATGGCCAGCATTTTGTACTCGCGGTGCATGAAGACCATGGCGCCCATTTGTATCTGGTCGCCGATCTTCTTCACCAGCCCCTCGCCGTGGTTATGGCGGCTCATAATGTGATAGATGATAAAAGCGACGGCCAGGCCGGCGAAACCCAGCATGGGGGGTATTACGAAGTAATCAGACATAGGCTGAATCTGCTTGTTATTAAAGGAGGAGTCGCATGCTACCTAACTTCTGGTGACAAGGGAAACCCCTCGCACCCACGGGAACAGTTTTTCGCAGAACGCCCCTTCAGTCATGTATGATCGCTGCCTGTTTTGGAAAATGTAAATTTCTAATCTCTTATTATTCGGGGTGTTAATGTGATTTGGGTTTTATTGATCTTGGCGTTAATGGTATTGATCACTGTATTCCATTTACGCGGGCAGGATCTCAGCCAATACGACTCGCCGGCTGGTCAGAGCTTTGACATGGGGCACGAGCCCAGTGATGAGCATGATGCGGTGGTGGCGTCGTTCGATGTGGGTATTGGGCCTGTGCGCAGGGCTCCTCGTAGCCAGCGCCTGGCCTTGATGCGTGAGTATATGGACAGTATCTCACAGAGCCAGGATTTCCACGCCACCATCACGCCGCTAGACGCGGCGGGCGTCAAGGCCGAGTGGGTGCTTGCCCCCGGCGTGAATACTGCCAGGCGTGTTCTTTATATCCATGGTGGCTCCTTTGTTATGGGCAGCCCCACCAGCCACCGCAATATCACCAGCAAATTTTCACAGGTAGCTGACGCGGCGGTACTGGCTATTGATTACCGCCTGATGCCGGAAAATCCACGTATGGCGGGAATCGAAGACTGCAGAACGGCCTATGAATGGATGCTGCAGAACGGGCCGGAAGGCCCCGGGCAGGCTGACAAAGTCTACGTTGGGGGCGATTCGGCAGGTGGCAACCTGACCCTGTCACTGATCGCCTGGGTGCGGGACCAAAAGCTGCAAAAACCGGATGCCGTTGTGGCCCTGTCCCCGGCGACCGACTCCACTTTTGGCTCACCCAGTCTCAAACACAATATGGAAACCGACGCCATGCTGGGCCCCCTGTTCAAGGGCCTGGCCAGGGTGCCCAAGCCCGTGCTGTGGTGGTTTATCTGGTTCCAGAATCGCATGAGCCCCCGCAACCCCCTGTTGTCGCCCGCTTTTGGCGACCTCTCGGGCCTGCCACCGACTCTTGTACACGCCAGTGAGGCGGAACTGTTGTTCGACGATGCCAGGCGCTATGTCAACCGCGCGGTAGCCGCGGGATCACCCGCCAAATTGCAAAGCTGGGCGCATATGGTGCACGTCTGGCACATGTTTTATCCCCAACTGACAGAGGCTCGCAGCGCCTGGGACGAGATCGGGAAATTTATTGAAGAGGCAGATCGCATTTCTGCCCAGGCCGGAGTGAATTAATGAAGAAGCGGGATGGCAACTTTTCAGGTGCTGCAGATATGAGCATCTACTACCACTACTGGGAACCGGACGCCCGGCCCAGGGCGCTGATCCTGTTGGTACACGGCGCCGGTGAGCACTGTGCCCGTTATGAGCACTTCGCGCGATATTTGGCTGATCACGGCTATGCGGTGGCCGCCCTGGATCACCCCGGGCACGGCAGGTCCGCGGGTACGCCCGGTCACGTAGAGCGATTTGATGACTACGTGGAGACCCTGGGCACCTTCCATCAGCAGGTAATGTCGGATTTCTCCGGTGTACCGCAAATTCTGCTGGGTCATAGTATGGGCGGCCTGATCAGTAGCCTCTATCTGCTGCAGCATCAGCAGGATTTTATCGGCTGTATCCTGTCCGGGCCGGCTATCAAGACAGATATAGAGCCCGGCATACTGCAGATGTACCTGATCCGCTTTCTCTCGGCTGTGCTGCCAAAAGCGGGGGTTTTACAGCTGGATGCCACTGGCGTCAGTCGTGACCCGGTCGAGGTAGAAAAATATGTGAACGATCCGCTGGTGTTCCACGGCAAGATGTCGGCGCGCAAGGTGTCCGAGCTGTTCAAGGCAATGCACTATATCCAGGTCAACGCGGATAAAATCACCCTGCCCATGCTGTTATTGCACGGCGGCGATGATGCCATGGCCGCAGCGGAGGGATCGCGTTTCCTGCACAGCCGAATCAGCTCCACCGACAAGACCCTGAAAATTTATCCCGGCCTTTACCATGAAATTTTTAATGAGCCGGAGCAGGAGGAGGTATTCGCTGACGTATTGGCCTGGTGTAATGAGAGGACAGTGGCGGTCTAGGAAGCGCTCGCTGCATCAGGTAAATATCACCATAAAGGGTACTGGGCCTCACCAGCGCATCGAAACGACGACACCGCCACCCTTGCTGTCGACCCAGGGCACCAGTTGTACCTTGTCACTGAAGGCATCAGTAAAAAACCAACCACTGAGCCCGCCGATTGCGGCGCCGGCGACCACATCGTACCAATGGTGCTGTCTGGCGCGCTCACGTGCGACACCGGTCAGTGTCGCAACCGCGTAAGCGGGAAGACCGGTCTGCCAGCCATAGCGGCGATAAAGGGTGGTCGCCGAGGCAAAGGCATTGGCGGTGTGCCCGGAGGGGAAGCTGTCGTCATCACTGTTATCCGGACGCTCCTCGTCCACCAGGGTCTTGCCAAGCAGCGTAACACCCGTGGCGGTGCCGATACTGTAAGCCGCCTGGCGCAGACCCTCCCAGTCCTTTCGTGATGTTGGCAATATCAGAGCCGTACTGATCAAGCTGATTACGCCGACATCGCTGATGTCTTCCCAGGAGTTGTCGCTTATCGCATTGGCCGCAGGGCAAATACCTGCTGTCAGTGTGAGTGCTATTGGTAAATAATGGAGTTTCATTGTCTTGTCCTTCATCAGAAAAGAACCCGCACCTATGACCGCTCATAACCATGATCGGTTAATGTTTTCATTACCGCCGCTTTAGCTGCTGCCACTACCTCGGCCAGTGGCTGGGTGGCATCTATATCGACGATGAGGGCGCCGTTGAAAGTAAACTGCGGTATGTTCTTGATTTTCCTCTCGAGACCCTCCCGGCTATGGTCCGGCTTACGAGCAAAGGCGGTATCGATGTCGACATTGAGTCGAATCACGAGGTCCGGGCGGTAACTGGTCATCCACTCGAAGGCAGCCTGCTCGCGGTGGGCCAGCCAGCGCACAAAACGATTTCCCTGCGCTGTCACAGACATGTCGGTGCTATCGGAGGTGCCGGGAATATCCAGTTGTGGATAACGGTCCGCAATGATAATCAGGCCTTTATGCCGCAATGCCATCATCCGGCGAAAGCGCCGCACGCGCTTCAGCGTGAATGCATACATCACGGCTGCGGGGAAAGAGTCGGGTGCCTTATTTACGGTGCGTGATTTACGGACGGTTGAGGCTTTGCGTTCTATGAAGGGCCCTAGCATCTTGCCGGCCAGGGGCAGGTTGGAGATCGAGCGGCCAGTGTTACCCTGCTGCTTTCCCAGGTGGGCAGTTGCGGCAGGACCGTAGCCTTTAAGCCAAACCAGAAGTTCGTGGCTGACGGTGGATTTTCCCGAGCCATCGCAACCGACAATAGCGATCAGGGGCGGCAGAGCAGGAGGCTTTACGGGCATGAGGAGGTTCCATCAAAAGTGTTGGTGTTGCAACGTAAGCTGTGACTGCTGGTCATGTATCCTAACATTGATACCAGATGAATGTCGTACCGGATCAGGCTGCCGTCGGCCTCCTCGATGGCGAGCAAACCTGAATACAAAGCCATTGATGCTCTGCATGTGATCATTGTATGTACATGGAAAACTGTCGTAAACTGCGCGTCCGGTATAACGCTAATGGTTAGCAGGCGTGCGACGCTCATCCCCATTACCCCCCCAACAACTCCTTTCCCGCGTTATTGCCGTTACCGGTTGCGATGGGGCGGGGAAGTCGACATTGAGTGAGGATTTAATCACTCACTTGCACGACGAGGGGCCTATCGAGTGGCTCTACCTCGGCCAGTCCTCGGGTAATATTGCCCGGTGGATAAAAACCCGGCCGCTCATCGGGCCCCCGCTGGGGCGTTACCTGGTTGGCAAGGCGGACCGGGCCCATAGCAAGAAGACCACGGCCCCGGACGCCGCTACCACGCTGGTCATCTATATACTTTCACATTGGCGCGCTCACAAATTCCGCCGCATGCTAAGGCTCAACCGTCGAGGTGTGTTGGTTATTACCGATCGCTACCCGCAGGCCGAAGTGCCGGGCTTTCACTTCGATGGTGCGGGCCTTGGTGCAGTCAACGCCGAAAGCTGGCTTGGACGCAAGCTGGCGGCGCGCGAGCAACGGCTGTACCAGTGGATGGCAAACCATATCCCGGCACTGGTTATCCGGCTCAATATTGACGCTGACACCGCCCATTTACGCAAGCCGGATCACAAGCTGTCGATGCTCCGTGACAAAGTAGCCGTACTTCCAGGCCTGCACTTCAATGGTGCACGCATCCTTGATCTCGACGGCCGGGATCCCTACGAGCAGGTATTGAATACCGCTTTGAGTAATGTCAGGGCCGTGCTCAAGGCGCCACAAGGTTGATCATTTATTTGAGTGCGACATGTCGCCTCGCCATCATGCTAGACTGAACCCAAATACCAAACTGAGCGTAATATGCTTGAATTCTTTACCGGCAAGCGTGAACGGCATATTCCGCTTACCGGGGTTTTCGCGGTTGTTGGCTGTGACGGCACTGGCAAAACAACATTGACTGCGGATTTGCTGGCCCACCTTCGCAACGAAGGTCCCGCTAAACGGCGCTATCTCGGCCTGGTCTCGGGAGAAACGGGCGACAAGATCAAAAGCCTGCCTTTTATAGGTGTCAGGCTGGAGAATAATCTCCATAACAAAGCGAACCGGGCTCTGGATATGGAGAAGAAATTGCCCGGCACCGGTACGGCAATAATTATGTATTTACTTACATTGGTGCGCACTGTGCGGTTGTTGCGGGTCATGCGACTCTCCAGCCGCGGTGTACAGGTAATCGCCGACCGCTACCCACAGGCGGAGATCCCCGGCTTTCATTACGATGGCCCGGGCCTGACCGTCAACCGTACTGACAACTGGCTGGTGCGTAAGCTCGCGGAACGGGAGCAGAAGTTGTATGAGTGGATGGCAGAGCAGAAACCCGCCCTGGTGATCCGCCTCAACATTGATGCCGATACTGCATATGCACGCAAACCCGACCATGATATCGCCGAGTTAACTGACAAAATTTCGGCGATATCCCGTCTGAATTTCAATGGCGCAAAAATTTGTGAAATTGACGCCTGTAACTCTTACCCACAGGTACTGGAAGCGGCACTGCAGGCAATCAGCCAGGTTCAACAAACCACCTAGTGCACGCGCGCCGGCTCGCGTGTCCCGGGATGATTGAACCACGACAGGCAAGCGGCCTGGGTTCAGACGGCTCTGCTGCGCATACTCTTGCCGATAATAACGGCCATAGTGAGTGGCCGCAGGAGTGCGGCGGCACAGGCAGCCAGGCCCGCACCAATCAACCCCATCTGCAATGTGAGCACAACGAACAGTGCCACATAAATGACGGCGGACACCACGTACAGGCGCAACACCTTGCCAGCGTGACCAATGGCATAGGCTGCAGAGCGCAGCGATGAGGCAGTGAGATCAAAGGTGGATGCCAGTAGCAACAGGGTGAGCACCGGCGCAGCGGCAACAAACTCTTTACCAATGACCGCGCCCAGCAGAGCACCACCGAAAAAATACCCTGCCAATACGAAAAACAGTCCCAGGCCGCCGGCCAGTAGAGCTGTCCGGTAAACAACCAGATTAAAATCAGAACTGCCCTGTATCCAGCTCCTGGTCAGGTCGGGAAACACCACTTGCCGAATCATTCCGGCGGGTTTGGACAGCATGGTTGAGAACTGTCGCGCCAGGCGCAAAAGCCCCGCATCGGTTGGCCCCAACAGAGTGCCTGCCAGTAGAATGGAGCCATGCTTGGGTATAAGATCGATATTCGATTGCCAGTAGGTGATCCACAGGAAATGACGTAAGCCGGAAAACTCATCCATGCGTGCACCGCTGCTATCGTCACCTTCGGCGATATCGCTGAAGTGACGGCGATATTCACGCCGTCCACACCAGCTCAGATAAAAATTTTCTGCGCCATAAGCAAAAGCCATAATCGCTACATACACAGGAAATGGGCTGGCCAGCCACCAGGCGATAACTACCCCGATAAAGCGGATGATCGGGCCGACAGTCATCTGCCTTCCCAGGATGTTGAACTGATCAAACAGGCGTAGGATGCCGGTGTCGGTACGGTTGCCCGTGGTCAGTAAGACAAGGCAGTAAGCAGTGAGCAGGATCACATGGTCCTGGTCCATGCCCATCCAGGGCCCGATCAGGGGCGCCAGAATCAGTGCCAGTACAGTAGCGGTAATGCAGGTATAGCGATCCACCCGTCGGCAGATGCTAATCAGACGTCGCAGAGTACGAGTGTCACCGGCATCGAGTGCGGGCACGCCATAGCGCACAATCGCCAGGAACTGTTTGAAATTGAGCAGGCCACGTACGAGCACGACATAAGTGTGTATCAGAATCACCAGGCCGAACTCAACTGGACCAAGCGCCCTCGCCATCAGGGCAGTGGCGGCCAGCGCCATAAGGGCGCCAATACCACGCCCTCGAACCAGAAGCCCGAAATTGCCAAGTACCCGGCGCATCGGATGGTGCGCCCCAGGGCGCTCTTCAGGGTTGCTCACGCATGCTTCCTTCGACCCTAGTCCTCAGGACTAAACTGGATATTTATGCCGCCCTCACCACCCGCGGAATAACTGTCTTCGTCAATATCGTACTCAATTATTTCGCTGGAAAGCGTATTATCTTCACGCGTCAAAATTGCTGCGCCACGCATTTTTAGTGTGTTGGTGTTCCTGTAGTATTCAATTGTGAATGCGACCCCTTCAATGTTTGGTTCTGACTCCGGATCTGAATTGCCGGCGCTTTTCTTTGTATCGCGCAGAATGAAAATTTTCGCCGGCCTGCCCTCGATGACCAGTTTGTCGGGGTCGTCGAGTTTGCCGTATACCACGGCGGAGTCGGCCGACACATACCAGTCCGGCGCATGTAATTCGAAGCTGCCGGTAAAGTGAGTAATGTCGCCTTCGTCGTCTTCCCAGGCCCTCTGCGCAGTTATTGTTACAGTGTCATCTGAACTGAGATCCAGGATGTCTGCAAGCCCGGTTTGAATGCTTAAAAAGACAGCCAGAAGGAGGCAGCCCGCGCACCTCGTGTTCTGTGATAGATGATGTCCAGACATTATGTAACTCTGAATGCTTATGTCCCGTTGCAATCCGCTTGGGCCGCCATCCGAGCATACGCGGCGGCCGGTATGTGTCAATGAAAACTGGACTAACGATACTCCAATATACAGAAGTGGATTACAATTAAACTTACCGGCTCAGTGCCAACAGCCATATCACCCCGGGGACTGCGGTTGATTATTGACAGACATCTGGTACGACAGATTGCGATGCCGTGTTTTCTGGTTGCGGTCGTACTGCTGATTATTTTCGTGGGCTATTCGCTCTCCAGGTTTCTAACCCAGGCTGATGCCGGCCTACTGAATACTGGTGAAGTTGTGCGCCTCACCCTGTTAAAGGTCCTGATAGCCCTTGAGGTTTTACTGCCAATAGCCTTGTTTTTTGGCCTCATGCTGGGCTTGGGAACGCTGCACAACGATTCTGAAATTATTGCAATGCAAGCCAGTGGTATAAGCGAGTCGCGGATGATTCGCCCGGTTGCAACGCTGGCAATTCCACTTGCGCTGGTAATAGCATCCCTGTCCATTTATGTCCGGCCCTGGGCGTATACACAAACCTATCAAATACTGTCAATCGCAGAGGCTTCCTCGGATATAGACCGCATTAAAGCAGGCCAGTTTTATTTGACGCGTAAAGAAGCAGTTGAGAGCGGTGAGACAGGCCTAAGCGGCGAGGATCAGGAGCGAGCAATATTTGTTGAAAAAATTTCTGCCGACCAGGCCCTGGAACACGTATTTATTCGAACCCGAATCGGCAAGGAGTTACAAATTGTATCCGCCCAAACAGGAGATTTTATAGAGCAGCCCGGGGCGCAATACCACCTGCTTGAATTGAAAAACGCACGTATTTTCAAGCGAGTGGATGACGGGCCGGATCTCTTTGCACGCATTGATCACTTCACCATGAATGTTACCAATGAGCAACCCGAACCGCCTGGCTATAAAGTCAAATCCATTGCGACTGCGAAATTAGCGTCTTCCGGGAAGCCGAAAGACCGTGCCGAGTATCAGTGGCGTATATCAACGCCGATTACTACCTTGTTACTTGCGCTGCTCGCGGTTCCTCTTAGCCGCAGCAGGCCGCGACAGGGGCGTTTCGCCAGGCTATTGTTTGCGCTTGTCATCTATGCGGCATACTACAATTTAATGGGTGTCAGTGAAACCTGGGTAAAGCAACAGGTAATCACAAACATCTGGTGGGCGCCACTCCTCCTGGCCCTGGTGGTGATCCTGGCTTACATGCCCTGGCGTTACCTGAGATTTGCGCGGGCGATACCCAAAAATGACTAAAATTGACCGCTATTTGATCACCAGCTTCCTGGGAGGGTGCGTACCCGTATTGCTGCTTTTGTTGTCTCTGTTTAGTTTTTTGTCCCTGTCTGAAGAACTTGAGGATGTTGGAGAGGGCGCCTATGAACTGGTGGATGCACTGCTGGTCGTCGTGTACACCACGCCGGCATTGGTGGTCGATTTACTGCCGGTAACGGTTTTATTGGGAGGCCTGTTGGGCCTGGGAGCGCTGGCGAACAATCTGGAGTTAATCTCGATGCGAGCCGCTGCAATAACACCTGCGCGCATAGCCTTTCCCATTATCAAATTGTCCGTGGTTCTTATAGCGGTCGTCATACTGCTGCAAAATCTGGTTATTCCCCGGGTGGAATACGAGGCCGCCCAGCTTAGAGCTAAAACCTTTATAGATCCCGGCCTGGCTGGCCTGGGAGAAGAGGTCGGAGTGGGTGTCGATAGCGAGTTCTGGACACGGAACAAGGGATATTTTATACGCATCGGCCTTGTTCAGCCCAACCGAACATTGGCGGGAGTGGAGATATATCAGTTTGATGAACAGGGCAATCTGGTAAAGGCATTGCAGACACCCACGGCGGAGTTATTGCAGGACAATACCTGGCTGCTGCACGAGGTACGCGACACACAGCTTGGTAACACACAGGCACAAACAGAGTTTAAAGAGACGCTTCTGTGGGATGCATTGCTAAGCGAAGAGCAGACCCGCACGTTGATAACGCCAGTAAGTTCACTGGCGCCAGCTGATTTGTGGCGGTTTATTGCGCGCCTGGAAGAAAACAATATGAGCTCTGAATCTTCCCGGGTAATATTCTGGAGGCAGATGAGTATTCCACTGGGGTTGCTGGGTATGGCCCTGCTGTCACTACCGTTTTTGTTGGGTTCTACGCGCAGTGTCCCGGTGGGGCAACGGGTAGCGACGGGTGGCTTGATCGGAATCACCTACTACCTGGTACAGCAAATCAGCGGTCACCTGGCAGGTATACTTCACTGGAATGTTGCACTGACCGTTATGGCCCCGGGACTGCTTATATTGGGCATCGCGATAATATTGCTCAAGCGCGCGAACTAGGGCCTGTTAACAGGGCTCAACCAGTTCCTCTTCCGGGGTGTCGACCTCTGTTTCAGCGCTTTCTTCGGCCACTGCATCGGGGGTTTTCGACTGCGCGGCCTGAGCCGCGCGTGCCCACTCGAGAAAACGGTGAATGCCGTTGATGGTGTGCTCGGTGCGCAGTGAATGCACGGTATCCCAGGCGTGCTCGGCGCCGGCCATCTCCACATAGACCACCGGGCTGAGGGATGTCTCGCGCAGCTTCTGGCTGAAAACCCGCCCTTCGTTTACCACGGCCAGGCTGTCAAGGGTGCCGTGCAGCACCATGAATGGCGGCAGATCCGGCTGGATCTGCGCAATGGGGGAGGCCAACTCCCACAACGCGGGATTCTCCTCCGCCGTTTCATACATCACTTTGCCGCGCAGGAAGCGCTGGTAAATATGGCGATTGGGATGTTGGCTGTAGCGCACCATAAAATCGTACACGCCGTAAAATGGGATACAGGCCTGTATTGAGGTGTCTGTATCCGGGTGGTCGGGCTGCAATTCCGGCCGGTTGGCGGTAAGCCCCATCAACGCCGCCAGGTGACCGCCGGCGGAGCCGCCGGTGACGGCGACAAAGTCCGGGTTCATGCCATACTCCCGACCATTTTCCCGAATCCAGCACAGGGCCGATTTACAGTCATGCAAGTGAGTGGGGAAGCCCACACTGGGACTCAGGCGGTAATTGGCCGCCACACAAATCCAGCCCCTGCTGGCCAGCTCGTACATCAGGGGGAGGGCCTGGCTGCCCTTGTCACCAATCATCCAGGCTCCGCCGTGAATCTGCAAAAGCACCGGGCAGCCCTCTTCTGGTATGACTCTGGGTCGGTAGATATCGAGTTGCTGGCGCACGCCGCCGGGGCCATAGGGGATATGGCGTAGACGCTCTACTTCCGGGCGGCGCATGGATAAGGGGTTGCTCCAGTCTTTGAAAGCAACGTCCCGGCGCATGGTAGACTGGATGGGCAGGGGAATCTGGCTGCGGTAGTTATGGCCCAGCCCACGGGACAGGGCGTCTTCCACGATAGCTTCGGCCTTGGTGCTCATCCAGATACTCCACACCAGGCCCGCCCAGGTCACCACCAGAACAAACATGGCAAAGCTGCCCAGGCCCGAATCCAGGGCGCCACCCAGGGATAACAACCAGGCGATAAAGGCTTGCAGGGGCAGCCAGATCCAGGCCATTTCGGTAGCCAGCAGTGCTGTGCCGAACATGGCCCAGGGCACATCCTTGCGCGGTACGGCGCGCGGGGAGAATACCGTTACCATTGAAACCAGGTTGAACAGGGCCAGTGCAGCCAGTAACCAATCCATAAACATCCACACCTTTGTCGAGTAGGTAAAATTATGCCGGGTGGCATAAGCGCTGGGCAGCACTTTACACAAGCCACCCACCCTTTGTCCAAACTCTTGCAACAGCCGCGCCGGTCGCAGGCCGAACAAATTTTGAACAACTGGCGTCGCCCACGTATAATCCCGCCCCCCAGGACGGTGTAAAGTTGGCAGGTGAGGCCCGCGGTAGTGGAGTATCGACAGCAATTTGATGTGATCGTAATCGGTGGCGGCCATGCCGGTACCGAGGCGAGCCTCGCTGCCGCGCGTATGGGCTGTCGCACACTGTTGCTTACTCACAGTGTGGATACCCTGGGCCAGATGTCCTGTAATCCCGCCATAGGCGGCATCGGCAAGAGCCACCTGGTAAAAGAGGTGGACGCCCTGGGTGGGGCCATGGCCCGCGCCACGGATAGAGCGGGCATACAGTTTCGTGTATTGAATTCACGCAAGGGGCCCGCCGTGCGCGCCACCCGCGCCCAGGCGGACCGGTTGCTGTACAAAAACGCCATCCGTGAAATGCTGGAATCACAGCCCAATTTGTCCATCTTTCAGCAACCGGTGGATGACCTGCTGATTGAAAACGGACAGGTGGCGGGGGCCATCACCCAGATGGGCCTCACTTTCCGCGCGCCGCGGGTGGTGCTGACCACCGGCACCTTTCTGGGTGGCAAGCTGCATATCGGCCTGGAGCATAGCGCGGGTGGTCGCGCTGGTGACCCACCCTCGATCGCCCTGGCCCAGCGCTTGCGCGAACTACCTTTTCGGGTGGAGCGCCTGAAAACCGGCACCCCCCCCGCGTATCGATGCCCGCACCGTGGACTTCACCGACTTACAGGAACAGTGGGGCGACACACCCGAGCCCGTGATGTCATTCCTGGGCAGCGTGGAAGACCACCCGCAGCAGCGTTGCTGCTGGGTTACCTATACCAATGAGCAGACCCACGACATTATTCGCAGGGGGTTGGATCGCTCGCCCCTGTTTTCCGGAGTCATCGAAGGAGTGGGGCCGCGCTACTGCCCCAGTATCGAGGACAAGATCCACCGTTTCGCCGACAAGAATTCGCACCAGATATTTATCGAGCCGGAGGGCCTGACCACCAGCGAGTTGTATCCCAACGGCATTTCCACCAGCCTGCCTTTTGACGTGCAGATTGACCTGGTGCACTCCATCAAGGGCTTTGAGAATGCCCATATCACCAGGCCGGGCTACGCCATCGAGTACGATTTCTTCGATCCGCGAGACCTGGCTTACTCGCTGGAAACCAAGGCGCTGCCCGGGCTGTACTTCGCCGGGCAGATTAACGGCACCACCGGCTATGAAGAGGCGGCGGCCCAGGGGTTGCTGGCCGGGCTGAATGCAGCCCTTGCGGTGCGGGGCGAGGAGCCCTGGTGTCCGCGCCGGGACGAGGCTTATATCGGTGTTCTGGTGGACGATTTGATTACCATGGGCACCCTGGAGCCCTATCGTATGTTCACCTCACGGGCGGAATACCGCCTGTTGCTGCGTGAAGACAATGCGGATTTGCGCCTGACTGAGCGGGGTCGCGCCCTGGGCCTGGTAGACGATGCCCGCTGGCAGCGCTTTGAGCAGAAGCGCGAGGCAATCCACAGCGAAACTGAGCGCCTGGGTTCCACCTGGGTTCACCCGGGCACACCCGAGGCCGATGCCCTGGCAGGCAAGTTGAAAAACCCGATTTCGCGCGAATACTCCCTGGCTGAACTATTAAAGCGCCCGGAAGTGGAGTACGCCGATGTGGCGAGCCTCAAGGGAGAACCCTGCGCGGACACGCAGGCCGCTGAGCAGGTGGCTATACAGGCCAAGTATGCGGGCTACATAGACAGGCAGCAGGAAGACATAGAACGCCTGCGGCGCTATGAAAATACCCCGCTGCCAACGGATCTTGATTATCAGGCAGTAGATGGCTTGTCCAATGAGGTGAGGCAAAAGTTGGGCGAGGCGCGGCCCGCTACACTGGCGCGCGCCGGACGGATACCGGGTGTGACAGCCGCTGCCATTTCGCTGCTGCTGATTTACCTAAAAAAACGTGGTGCGTTGGTGCGGCCAGGTCCGGGCGCGCCCACCGCAGATAGCCAACGCAAGCTTGCCTGAATTGGAACGCCAGCTCACCAGGGACCTGCAACGGGGCTGTGAAGCCCTGGAGCTGACTCTGGATTCGCCACAACAGGCATTGCTGTTGGACTATCTGGGCCTGTTAGCCAAGTGGAACAAGGCGTACAACCTGACGGCGGTACGTGATGAGACACAAATGGTTACCCGGCACCTGTTGGACAGTCTGGCTATAGCACCGCATATTTGGGGGCAGCGTCTTATAGATGTGGGTACGGGCGCCGGATTGCCCGGTATTCCCCTGGCAATCCTGCTTCCAGAGCGGGAATTTCACCTGCTGGACAGCAATGGCAAGAAGACGCGCTTTCTTTTTCAGGTGAAAACTGCCCTGCGCTTGGATAATATGGTGGTTCACCATGCGCGCGTGGAGTCTTTTGCTACCGACCAGCTATTTGATGTGGTGTTATCCAGGGCCTTCGCCTCCCTGGGGGATATGGTAGATGGTTGCCGGCACTTGCTGGCCCCGGATGGCCGCTTCCTGGCAATGAAGGGGGCGTACCCGGCGGGCGAGTTGGAGGTGGTGAGTACTCAGTACGAATTGAAGGCGGTTTATCCGCTGGTAGTACCGGGCCTTGCCGAGCAGCGGCACCTGGTGGAAATCATGCTTCGCCAGGGTGCGGGCCAACACAAAGCAGCACTACACAGTATTAGGGACAAATCCATTGGCTAGAATTATTGCTATCGCGAACCAGAAAGGTGGGGTGGGCAAGACCACGACCTGCATAAACCTCTCCGCATCGCTTGCCGCCATGAAAAAGCGTGTCCTGTTGGTGGATCTCGATCCCCAGGGCAATGCCACCATGGGTAGTGGTATCGACAAATACGGGGTCGAGCGCAGCATCTACGATGTCCTGGTGCACCGGGCGCCGGTACACCTGGTGAGCCAGTTCACCGGGGAGAGTGGCTTCGACGTGCTGCCCGCCAACAGTGACGTGACCGCAGCGGAAGTGGAGTTACTGGAAGTGGAGCACAGGGAGCGCCGCCTGCGCACAGCTCTGAGCGAAGTGTCCGGTAAATATGATTATGTGCTGATCGACTGCCCCCCCTCCCTGAATATGCTGACCCTCAACGGTCTGGTCGCCGCCGATGGTGTGATCATCGCGATGCAGTGTGAGTACTTTGCATTGGAGGGGCTGTCGGCCCTGGTGAGTACCATCCGGAGTGTGGCTGAAACCTTGAATACCGGCTTGCAGATAGAGGGCATACTGCGCACCATGTACGATCCGCGCAACAGCCTGACCAACGAAGTGTCGTCTCAGCTGCACAGCCACTTTTGGCGATAAAGTGTATCGCACGGTGGTACCGCGCAATGTGCGGCTGGCCGAGGCTCCCAGTCACGGCTTGCCCGCTATGTATTACGACAAATACTCCCGCGGATCCAAGGCCTACATGGCCCTGGCCGGGGAGATCATCCGGCGCGAGGAAAAGCTGGCTGCAGAGCAGCTGAGCACCGCAGCGCTGGCCACCTAAGAACGGAGAATTCGCATGTCGGCGAGAAAACGGGGTTTGGGGCGAGGTCTTGACGCGCTGCTGGGCGCCAGCAACGCCAAACAGACCGCCGGTGGGGTGGCTGAGCAGGCTCAGGGCTCCGGGCAGTCGACGGGTAATGAAGACCATACCCTGAAGGAGTTGCCGGTGGACCTTATTCAGCGCGGCAAATACCAGCCGCGCAAGGATATTGATCCGGAGTCCTTACAGGAGCTTGCCGACAGCATTACAGCCCAGGGAGTGATGCAGCCCATCGTGGTGCGGCCCATTTCCGATCGCAAATACGAAATTATTGCCGGCGAGCGGCGCTGGCGGGCGACACAGCTGGCTGGTCTGGATATTATCCCCGCGATGGTCAGGGATGTGTCTGATGAGGCGGCCATCGCCATGGCCCTGATCGAAAATATCCAGCGTGAAGACCTCAACCCGATAGAGGAAGCGGCCTCCCTGCAGCGCCTTCAGCAGGAATTTGAACTCACGCAACAGGAAGTTGCCAACGCAATCGGGAAATCGCGCTCCACGGTGGCCAATTTGTTGCGCCTGATGACATTGCGCGAAGATGTGCGACGCCTGGTGGAGCATGGGGATCTGGAGATGGGCCATGCCAGGGCCCTGCTGGGACTGGAGGGGAACGAGCAGTCCCAGGCGGCGCGCTCGGTGGTAGGTAAAGGCCTGTCAGTGAGGCAAACCGAGGCCCTGGTGCGCAACCTGTTGGCCAAAAAAGACCAGCCGGCGCCGGAAAAAGGCATTGACCCCAACATCAAGCAACTGCAGGACGATTTGTCCCAGCGCTTGGGAGCGCGGGTGCAGATTCAGCACAGCGCCAAAGGCAAGGGCAAGCTGATACTGGTCTACAATAGCCTGGACGAATTAGACGGTATCCTGAGTCATATAAAATAGGAGGTTGGAGCACCAGGCACCGGATATAGTGGCCAGATCGTAACTTACCACTAGATGCTGTAACAAAAGGCGGGTTTGATCGTGTGCGGAGGTCATCTTGTTGCGACCGGGTGGCCGGTTCCGGGTATTTTTTTAAGCCAATACCCATCATAAGCCGGTTGTACCTGACTTTTAATCCCCCTATAATGCGGCCGCTCTAATCGAGGATGGAGCCCGTGTGGTCAATGGCAAGGGGATTATCGCGAGGCGCTGAAATTGCGCGCCCTCCGGTTCACCGCATCACCCTGGCCCAATTGGGATTGCTTGTTGCGCTGTGCCTTTTACTGCTGGCATGGGACAAGGTTATCGCTTATTCGGTGCTCAGTGGCGGCCTGATAGCCATTGTGCCCCAGGCCTATTTTGCGACACTCGCCTTCAGATGGCGCGGAGCGCGATCTACCGGGGCCATAGCCCGGTCCAGTTACGCGGGGGAAATTGGCAAGTTTTTTTTAAGTGTTGCCGGGTTCGCCGTGGTATTTGCGGCTTTGCGGCCCATAAACGGCCTGGCGGTATTCGCTGGTTACCTGGTGATGCTGGCCATACAGATTATTGGAAGTTGGTTGTTGCTGACACGCGGCCAGCGGGAATAGCAAAAAGACGCGAATAGACGCGAGAGTTTTGAACCATGGCAGGCTCAACCCAGACTATTTCTGAATATATCGTCCACCACCTGACGAATCTTGCCTATGGCAAGTTACCGGAGGGCTTTGTGCGCGAAGACGGCTCCGTTATCGGTGACGGCGGCGCCTGGGTGATGGCCCATGGCGGCGAAGAGGCGACCGCAATGGGTTTTTATGCCATCCATATCGATTCCATGCTCTGGTCTGTCATTCTTGGCCTGGTTTTTTGCTGGTTGTTCCGAGGAGTTGCGAAAAAAGCGGAATCCGGCGTGCCCAGCGGTATGGTCAATGTCCTGGAAATGGTGGTTGAATTCGTTGATGGTACCGTGCGCGATACGTTCCACGGCCATAACAAGATGATTGCACCGCTGGCTCTGACCATCT
>PVMK01117396.1_pt1 | contig 115908 bp, 112 predicted proteins | sample 1853481 | NCBI WGS metagenome assembly PVMK01 (sample SAMN08533507, study PRJNA380276) | Marine sediment metagenome, whole genome shotgun sequencing project.
GAGTTGCGGTGCCGTTACACGATCTTTTCCGAGGGCTGCCATGGCAGTCTGGGTAAGGAGCTAATGCAGCGATATTCGCTGCGCGAACAATGCGACCCTCAGCACTATGGCATAGGATTGAAAGAGGTTTGGAGTATCGATCCTGAGCGTCATGAAGAAGGTCTCGTGCTGCATGCGCTGGGTTGGCCTCTCGATAACGCCACCGAGGGGGGCGGCTTCCTTTATCACGGCCGGGATTACCAGGTTTTTCTGGGCCTTATCGTCGCATTGAACTATCAGAATCCCTATCTTAATCCGTACGAAGAATTTCAGCGCTGGAAGCAGCACCCACTCATTCGAAAATATCTCGAAGGTGGCAAAAGAATTTCGTATGGAGCGCGGGCCGTCAACAAGGGCGGTCTGCAGTCTTTGCCAAAACTGACTTTTCCCGGAGGCCTGTTGGCGGGTTGCGAGGCGGGTTTTCTCAATGGCGCGAAGATCAAGGGGTCGCATACCGCCATGAAAACCGGAATGCTGGCCGCCGAGTCGGTTTTCGAAGCGTTGTCCAACGGCGCAGAGCTGGATTCCTTTGAACAGAAAGTACGCGAATCCTGGGTTTATGACGAGTTGCATAAGGCCAGAAATTTCGGGCCTGCCCAGAAGAAATTCGGAGTTTTTCTCGGTGCCGCGTTTGCGTGGATTGATCAGAATATTTTTGGTGGCCGAATGCCATTTACACTGTCTAATCCGTCACCGGACTCTGCTGGACTGCACACGCTTGAGCAATCTAGGCCAATCGATTATCCGAAACCCGACGGTAAAATCAGTTTCGACAGGCTGTCCTCGGTATTTCTGTCGAGCACAAATCATGAGGAAAACCAGGTTTGTCACCTCCAGTTGCAAGATCCCGATATTCCCCTGAAACAGAATCTGCCGCGCTATGGCGAGCCGGCCATTCGTTATTGTCCGGCTGGCGTTTTCGAGATCGTGTCAGACAAATCCGGTGAAATTAAATTTCAGATCAATGCTCAGAATTGCGTGCACTGTAAAACCTGCGATATCAAAGACCCGGCTCAGAATATCAACTGGGTTGTCCCTGAAGGTGGCGGTGGGCCGAACTACTCCGGGATGTAGGGCCAAAAATTAAAGGTATCAGTCGATTGCTAATGCGATTGCAACGGCTTCGCCACCACCGATGCAAAGTGATGCAATGCCGCGTTTGCCGCCGTTGTTTCGCATGGCGTAAATCAGAGTCGTAATTATGCGTGCGCCGCTTGCGCCGATAGGATGGCCCAGGGCGCAGGCGCCGCCGTTGATGTTGACTTTTTCCGGGTCCAACTCGAGGTCTCGTATCGCTGCCATCGTGACACAGGCGAAGGCTTCATTGATTTCATACTGGTCGACATTTTCCGGAGTCCAGCCCAGTTTTTCCTGCAACGTTCTAATTGCTGACACCGGGGCGGTCGTAAACCACTCTGGCTCGTGAGCGTGCTCGGCATGGCCAGCGATTCGGGCGAGTGGTTCCATGCCGCGTCGGTCAGCCTCACTTTCGGCCATCAGGATCAACGATGCCGCGCCATCCGCGATCGATGATGAGCTTGCCGCCGTAACGGTGCCGTCTGCGACGAATGCAGGGCGCAGCAAAGGGATGCGATCGATGTCGGCACGAAACGGTTCTTCATCCCGATGTACGGTCGTCTCTCCTTTACGGTTCTTGACGACGACCGGCACGAGTTCATCCTTGAAGGCGCCGTTTTCATTTGCCGCGATGGCTTTCTGGACCGATTGCACGGCAAATTCGTCCTGCAGTTCGCGGTCAAATGCGTAGGCGCGGGCCGTTTGCTCGGCGAAGTAACCCATCATGTGGCCGTCGTACGGATTCTGCAGGCCGTCGAAAAACATATGGTCGATGACTTCCTGGTGGCCCATTCGATATCCGGCCCGTGCCTTCGGCAACAGGTAGGGCGCATTGCTCATCGATTCCATTCCGCCGGTCACGACCACGGACGCCGACCCGGCGCGGATCAGATCGCTTCCGAGCATTGTCGCCTTCATTCCGGAGCCACAGACCTTGTTGATGGTTACGCAACTGACGCTGATGGGCAATTCTGCCGCAAGGGCTGCCTGTCGCGCCGGCGCCTGGCCGATGCCGGCCGGGAGCACACATCCCATCAGAAGCTCATCGATATCTCCGGGCTCTATTCCGGAGTCGTTGACGCACGCTCGGGTTGCCGCGGCAGATAATTCGGGTGCGCTCACCGGCCCCAGGCTGCCCTGAAATGCGCCGATCGGGGTTCGGCGTGCTGCGACAATAACGGCTGAATCCTGGCTCACGAAGTGTCCGAATGATGTGCTGGTCTATGAAAGCCGGCTCCGTCCAATGGCGAGCCGGCCACGAAGGGTAACATTATGCTTGGATGCGTTGGCGCAGCCAAGAAAGCTGGCAGAAATTATTCGACCCCGGCCGCTTGTTGCTCCAGCGCCCCATTATCGGGTTCATTGAGGTTTTCGAGAATACTGTTTCGGCAAATTCTCATCAGTTCGTCGGGAGATATTTGTTCCCGGCCTGATTCGATCTGCGGTTTGATCAGTACTTCGATCTGCGAGGGTACCGGCAGCAGGTGTTTTGCCGGAAGCATCTGCCGGCTTCCATGAATGATGACCGGAACCACCGGCAGGTCACCCCTTTGCGCGACCGTGAATGCACCGTTGCGAAAACGCCTTAGTCCCGGTTCCGCAGTGAATGTCCCTTCCGGGAAAAAGGCGATCGATTTTTTTTGTGCGGCCAAATGCAGAATACGGCGCGCGTCCGTTGCCGCGCGATGGTGACTCGATCGGTCCACGAACAAGGAACCGAGGCGCCACAAAAAATAGTTCGCAAACGGCACCCGGGTCATTTCTTTCTTAATGACATAGGTGAACCGGGCGGGCAGTACAGCGGTCAGGATAATGCCGTCCAGGTAGCTCGCGTGGTTGGCGACGACGACACACGGCCGGGCCGGCAGGTGCTCCCGCCCCGAAATACTGAGCCTGGCGGCCGAAAGCCATAACCAGAGCCTTGCTGCATTGCGTGCAACCGCACGGCGGTTGTCTTCGCCCGGAACCACGGCCAGCAGGGCGAGTGTCGGAATTGTGACGCCCGTAAACATCAGGATTGCATAGATTCCGTAAAGTCGGGCTAATAATTTGGCGGCGAAGGCTGGCATATTCAGGATTTTGTTAAATCAAATTTTTATGTAATCCGTTGATATTTTTTGTGAAATCTATCACGGCTCGCCCCTTGAGCCGTGGCACATACTGATCATCAGCTTATGCCGTTTCGGTAGCCGGAATGATACAGCGACCGCGAGGGTAAGGGCTAAGGGGCATGAGGCGCTGCCCGGAGGAATTATCAGCGCCACATGTGTGAGTTTCAATCCGAGGGCCCAGCCACCGTTGCGCCGGTGACAGGGCTGCCGTCCTGCAGGATTGCTGAGAGTAAAGATCTGAAGTAATGTCACAAGTTAACGCGAAAACCGACGCTAAAAAGGGCTCTGGAACGAAGTCTCCCGAGGCGATCATCGACAAGTTTCTCGATACCATTTGGATGGAGCGCGGACTCTCGGTCAATACACTGGGAGCGTATCGTGCCGACTTAATGGCACTCCAGCGTTGGCTGGCCAAACGCGATGTCAGTCTGATCTATGCGACGCGGGCGGACTTGCTGGCATTTATCGCATGGCGCACGACCGAGGGCGCGAAACCAAGATCGACGGCTCGGCAGCTGTCCAGCTTCCGGCGCTTCTATCGCTTTCTGCTTCGCGAGGGTGGCATTGGTGAAGATCCCACACTCAAGATCGAAATGCCGAAAATTGGCCGCTCTTTACCCAGATCTCTGACCGAGGATGAAGTTGAGGCGCTTTTGGGTGCCCCTGATACCAGGGATCCGCTGGGACATCGTGATCGCACGATGCTTGAGGTTCTTTATGCAACCGGTTTGCGGGTCACCGAATTGATTAATTTGCGTCAGAACGAAATTAACTTGAATCAAGGCGTTTTGCGGGTCAGCGGCAAAGGTGAGCGCGAACGTTTGATTCCTCTGGGTGATGAAGCTCAGAACTGGTTACGGGAGTTTCTGGCCGGCCCACGGGTAGAAATTCTTCTGGAACGGCAAACTGATTATTTATTTCCGACGCGCCGTGGCGATCGAATGACTCGGCAGGCGTTTTGGCACATTATCAAGCGGTATACAAAAAAGGCGGAAATTTCCGGCAAGCTATCGCCGCACACTCTGCGTCACGCGTTTGCGACCCACCTTCTGAATAATGGCGCGGATCTGCGCGTCGTGCAGATGTTGCTCGGGCACAGCGATTTGTCAACAACGCAAATCTACACTCATGTCGCGCGGGCACGAATGAAGGAGTTACATTCTCAGCATCACCCCCGTGGCTGATTGACCTCGATAGCGTGTTTTACCGAAGGGGACAAGCTCTACAGTTTGTCCCCTTTTTCTTCGTGATAGAATCCTCCCGTTTGACAGAGAGAGTGAACTCGGGCTGACGCCCGCGGTCTACATGGCATTGCTGACCTGAATTGGAATTTCATTATGTGGTTTTCGCGCTGGCTAATATTATGTCTATTACCCCTTACGCTGATCTGGGGCCAGGTTCAGGCCGATGAAAAGGATGATCTCGCGCGGCAAAAGATAATCGAGCAATATCCCGAATTGAGCGCCACGGAGATCTTGCCGATGCCGGTTGAGGGTCTCTATGAGATCCGCATCGGCGCCCAGGTCTCCTATGTTACGGGAGATGGCCGCTACCTCATTCAGGGCGACATCTACGATGTGGAGACGGATGAAAACCTCACGGAATTACGTCGGACTTCGGTGCGATTGGACAGCATCGAGGACATAGGTGAGAGCAGCATGATTGTTTTTGAACCCGAGGACGTCAAGCACACGATCACAGTTTTTACGGATATCGATTGCGGCTATTGCCGCAAGCTGCATCGTGAAATCGATGTATATAACGCGCTCGGTATAAAGGTTCGCTATATGTTTTTTCCGCGCAGCGGTCCGCAAACGGAAAGCTGGTTCAAGGCGGAGAATGTCTGGTGTTCGGAGGATCGTAATAGCGCGCTGACCCAGGCCAAGGCGGGGGCAGTCGTCGAATCCCACGAATGCGCACTGACGCCTGTTGCGCAGCATTACATGTTGGGCAAGAGTTTTGGAATTCGTGGAACGCCGGCGATTATCGCGGATACCGGTGAGATGATCGGTGGTTATGTCTCCCCGCAAGAACTGCTTGAATACCTGAGCGAATAATTAACGCCGAGAACTATCTCGAAGTGATTTTCGAGGGCGAAATATTACGATAACTGCTTGGTACGATAACTGCTTGGCACGGTAACCGCTGGGGGCGACGATGGCCCCGTCGGTCCTACCGCTCCAGGTACTGAAGCTTATCCTTCACGTCGCGCCATTCATCGGCGTCATCCGGGGGCTTGCCGGCTTCTGTAATCACCGGCCAGGACTGAGACAGTTCCTCATTGAGTTTCAGAAATTGGTTCTGATTTTCGGGGACATCATCGTCCGACAAAATCGCTTCGACCGGGCACTCGGGTTCGCACAGGGTGCAATCGATGCACTCATCCGGGTCGATAACCAGCATGTTCGGGCCTTCATGGAAGCAGTCAACCGGACACACCTCGACGCAATCCATGAGTTTGCATTTGATACAACTTTCAACTACGACAAATGTCATTCATCTCTCCCACCATGACGGCCTTTCCGTCCGGCGCAGAACGCGGTACTTTAGTGAAATTCCGGCGGAAATCAAATATTTTCGCGGTATATCGGTATGGCGACGGGTAACCAAAACAGTCGGTAACCTGTCAGATCACCTTGATTTCCGGGGCTTTATCCAGGCGGATACCCTGAAATCCGGATTTGCGGATGCTCAAATGGTGTTCTAACGCCATTCGGACACTCGGAAATGCTATATCGGACCAAGGTATATCTTCCGGACCAAATAACCGTGTTTCAAGTGTTTCGTCGCCGGGGCCGAAAACCGGCTCAGCGATGCTGCCTTCGAAAAATATATGCACCTGGCGGGCCTGAATGACGTCTACGATTGTCGACAGGACTCCAATATCAACATCAGCCATCGCCTCTTCCCGGGTTTCCCGGGCGGCAGCGTCAGGCAGGGTCTCCCCGTTTTCCATAAAACCCGCGGGGACAGTCCAATAACCGGAGCGCGGTTCAATCGCTCGTTTACACAACAGGATCGAATTCTGGTACGCCACCACGCAGCCCGCCACTATGCGAGGGTTTTCATAGTGGATTTTGCCGCAGTGCTTGCAGACGTTACGGACGCGGTTATCACCCGCCGGAACCTCGGAAACGACGTTTCGGCCACAATTGGTGCAAAAATCCATTGACGGACGCTGTATCTGATTTGTGGAAGATCCTGATGCGTAGGGTAACAAATCTCGGTGCGCTGCAAATTCATGGTTTTCCCGATGCACGCGCTTATAAAAGATTCGGCTTCTGTTATAGTGCGCGCCCCCTCGATGCATTGCCATGTTCCCACTAGATCGCCTTCGAAATATCGCCATCATCGCGCACGTCGATCATGGTAAGACCACACTCATCGATCAACTCCTGAAACAGTCGGGAACCGTTGACGAGCGGGTTGAGTTGCCTAAGCGGGCGATGGATTCCAATGAACTTGAGCGGGAACGCGGTATTACAATCCTGGCCAAGAATACATGCGTTGAGTGGCGTGATTGGCGGATCAACATCGTCGATACGCCGGGGCATGCCGATTTCGGGGGTGAAGTGGAGCGTGTGCTGTCAATGGTGGACAGCGTTTTACTGCTCGTGGACGCGGTTGAGGGGCCGATGCCGCAAACGCGTTTTGTGACTCAGAAGGCATTTGCCCGCGGTATCACGCCCATGGTCGTAATCAACAAGATCGACCGGGACGGAGCGCGTCCGGATTGGGTCCTTGATCAGACATTCGAGCTTTTCGATCGGTTGGGGGCTACCGACCAGCAGTTGGATTTTCCGGTGATCTATACCTCAGCGCTATCGGGCTTTGCTGGCACCGACGCCGATATTCAGGATGGCGATATGACCCCCTTGTTCGAGGCCATTGTCGAGACGGTTGGACCTCCACAGGTGAATCGGGACGGGCCGTTGCAACTGCAGGTATCAAGTCTCGACTATGATCCGTATGTCGGCGTACTCGGTATCGGTCGCGTCAGTCGCGGCCAGGTCGAAGCGAATACTGCGATCACCGTGGTTGGTGCGAACGGCAAGACACGCGCCGGTCGCGTTATGGATATCTATAGGTTTCACGGCCTGGAGCGGCGAAAAGTAGAATCAGCCGGCGCGGGCGATATAGTCGTGTTTAGCGGTATCGAGGATTTGCAAATATCCGATACGGTCTGTGATCGTGAAAATCCTGAAGCACTGCCGCCGTTACAGATCGATGAACCCACGATCACGATGACCTTCGAGGTTAATAAGTCTCCCTTTTCGGGCCGTGAAGGAAAATTTTTGACCAGCCGCCAGATCGACGAGCGCCTGGAAAGAGAATTGAAGCACAACGTCGCGCTGCGCGTAGAGCGCACCGATGATCCGGATAAATTCAGGGTTTCCGGGCGCGGTGAATTACATCTGTCGATACTGATCGAAACGATGCGGCGAGAAGGCTACGAGTTGGCCGTCTCTCGTCCGCAGGTCATCGAAAAGGAGATCGACGGGCAGGTATGTGAACCGTGGGAAATGTTGACGGTTGATTTCGAAGAGGATTATCAGGGCGCTGTCATGGGCCGTCTCGCGGAACGGAAGGGTGAACTGTTAAACATGCAGCCGGATGGTATCGGGCGCACACGTCTCGAATATCGAATTCCCGCCCGTGGCCTGATTGGTTTTCGTACCGAGTACCTGACCGCAACGGCGGGTACCGGGCTGATCTACCACGTTTTCGATGGTTACGATCGTCGGGTGCCTGCGACGATCGGTCAGCGAAACAACGGTGTCCTGGTGTCCAAGATTGCCGGCAAAGCGCTGGCCTATGCTTTGTTTAATTTGCAGGACAGAGGTCGGTTGTTTATTGGTCACGGCGTCGAGGTGTATGAGGGCATGCTTATAGGCATCCATCAGCGGCGGAACGATTTGGTCGTCAACCCAACGAAGGCAAAGCAGTTGAACAACATCAGAACGCATCTCGCGGATGAAAGTCTTGTGCTGTCGCCGCCGATTCGTTTTTCGCTGGAAGAGGCGCTGGAATTTATCGATGACGATGAACTCGTGGAAGTGACGCCGGCCAGTATACGGCTGCGCAAACGGCGGTTAACAGAAGTCGAAAGAAAACGAGAAGCGCGCCAGCAGGCATAGTTTCGCCCGATTTTCGGGCAGCGGATTGATCCGCCCCACCGTGACAGGGGTCACGTTCATTTGTTTGCAGGCCCTGTATCCTGTTGATATTACTCCTGATTTACAGGTGTTGCCATGGCTGCCAGCGCTGAATATACGGGCACCCACAAAGTCGTTCTGCCGTCCGATTTCCTGAACAGCATCGACGTCGCGGTCGAGCTGTATGAAGACGACATAGCGGCTGTAGCGGCCAATCTGAACGTTTCTGGATTGAAGACCACAGTCAGTCGAGCTGTGACCAGGGTTATATCAGCCGGGCTCTTTATCTGGTTGCTGCCGGTGGGCTGGTCGACTTGCATTTAGTTAAGCCGGGTATCTCAATTATGTAAAAGTCCGGCGCCGATCGAGTGGATGCGGCATGAAAATTACGGAACACGGGTATAATGATCGCTTGATTGGAGAGGTCTTATGCGCGTTCTAATATTTACTGTCCTGGTTCTGTACGCAGGATTAGTTTCTGCTGACGATTCATACTTGTGTGTTGCGGAAAAAGTCACTGGCTTCGAGTTCAACAAGAATTCCGGGAGCTGGGAAGTTGTGACGATTTCAGCGGATCAATATAAATATATTGTCCGGCCTCTACCGGTTGGCAGCGACAGCCATAAAAACGGATACCGGAATGTCGTCGAGGTATTTGGGGAGCGATGGGTCTGAGGTCGCGTTGTGCCGCCGGAACTCTGACGTCTATGGTGGATTGAATTGCGGTGAACCGCGTGAAGCCTACAAGTTTAATATCAGAGAAGAAACGATGCGGTTCGTAATGACCTTTAATGGCAGTTATATGACGTCAAATCGAGACGTCGCCATCGAAGGTCAGGACGTCATTGTTAAGCAGGTGCCCGACAAGGGTGGAAAAGCGCCGTTAATGGCCATCGGCCGGTGCAGTATCCGGTAATTCGACATGGCGGCCTGTATGGGCTTGCAGATTATCTGACCTACGGGAGTGTGTGGCGCTGACTGGCCAGCGGCGGGCGATTTTTCGGCACCTTAAGAACCCGTCGCTCCGGTGGCAGACACACGCTGTCGTTGCAGGCTTGTAAGCGCAGCGCAACCGGTATCAGGGGCACGGCCACGGCCCGATCGGTCGGCTGCAAGTCCATCGTGATCTGCGCCTGCCCTTCATACAAAGCCAGCGCCTCGCGTTGAAAGTTCAGCGTCTTAAGGACCGGTTGCGGGTACGATAATCTACCGGAACGCCATCCCGGCAATGTCATATCGAGCTCTAAGACCGTCGGGATCAGGTCGTCTTGCAAGGTTTCGTGGGCATTGATATGCCAACCCTGACGTATAGTGAGGTCCACCGTCAGCGTCGTTGTCTGCTCTTGGGCCCACACTTCGGCATTAATCCTGATAGCGCCGCGTGCCGCGTATTGCTGCGGACCGGCCGCGCCGTTGGCGAGCTGTTGTGCCCCGCGCAACAGATAGCTGTATCCCGTCGGATTCCGGTTAATGGAGGTTGCAAAGGCCGCCAGCAAGGCGTTGGCCTTGCGGCGATAAGTCTCGTCGCCGGTGCGTTGCACCAGTTGCGCCAGAACGTGCAGCGCCACCGCATTACCGGACGGCACGGCACCGTCACTACTGTCCTTGGGGCGCGTCATCGTGGCGACGCCCTCAGTGTCGGTATTCATGAAATAGCCGCCCGTCTTTGCGTCCCAGAATAATCGGTTCATGGTCGCAACCAGCGCCTCCGCCTGTTCCAGCCATTGGAGGTCGTGGGTCATGTCGTAGAGGTGTATAAACGCATTGGCGAGCCAGGCGTAGTCTTCCTGCACCGCGCGAATCGAGGCGCGTCCGTCGAGGCGTACGCGCCACAGTTCGCCGTTTTCACGGTGGCTGCTTTGCCATACGGATCTGGCGGCCCGCAGCGCGGCTGCCTGGTAACGCGGTTCAGCCAGAACCTGCGCAGCCTCTGCCAGTGCGCCGATCATCATGCCGTTCCAGGCGGTAAGGATCTTTTCGTCCCGGTACGGATGCAGGCGCTGCTCGCGGCTCGCATACAGGTGCGCACGGATGACTTCGACTCGGGCGAGCAGTTGCGGCAAGGACATATTTCGCCGGGTTGCGAATTCGGCCAGCGGCACCGGGAGGTTCAGGATGTTCGAACCTTCGAAGTTACCGGCGTCCGTCACCCCGTACAAATCGATCGCCAGATCGGCGTCGGCCGGCGACAGCGCCGCGCGAACCTGTTCGGGAGTCCAGAGAAAAAACAGCCCTTCACCGCCCGGACTGTCGGCGTCGGTGGCAGAATAGAAACCACCGTCGGGCCCGGTCATGTCGCGCAGCACGTAATCCAGTGTTTGACGGGCCACGTCTGCCAGGCCGGAGTCGCCCGTCAGGCGCCAGGCATAGGTATACACTTGCGCGAGCTGCGCCTGGTTGTACAGCATCTTCTCGAAGTGCGGCACGAGCCAGGCAGCATCGGTCGAATAGCGGTGGAATCCACCGCCGACCTGGTCATAGATGCCGCCACGCGCCATCGCGTGGAGATCGGAACGGATCAGGTCGCGGATGTCTGCGTCATTACTGCGCAGGGCTTCGTCAAGCAGAAACAGGTAGCGTGGCTCACTGGGAAATTTCGGCGCCGAACCAAATCCTCCGAAACTCCGGTCATGGCGCTGCTGTAACCTGGCGACCAGTGTTTGCACGACGTCATCATCCACCGCACCCGCGACCGCTGCGCTGCGGGTCGCAGCGCGCACCTGGGCCGTTACCTCGCTCGCCTGTCGCTCGAGTGCCGCACGGTCTTTCTGCCATGCTACTTCGACCTGCTGGATCAGATTCAGGAACTGCGTCCTGGGAAAATAGGTGCCGCCGAAGAAGGTTTGCCCCCCCGGAGTCAGAAAGCTGGACATCGGCCAGCCACCGCGCCCGGTCATCAGCTGAACGGCGGTCATGTAGATGGTGTCGATGTCGGGGCGACGTTCGCGATCCACCTTGATGGGCACGAAATGCTCGTTCAGGAACCGCGCCACCTCCGGGTCCTCGAAACTCTGATGCTCCATGACGTGGCACCAATGGCAGGTGGAGTAACCGATGGACAGAAAGATGGGTTTGTTTTCGGCGCGCGCCTTCGCGAACGCTTCCGGCCCCCAGGGGTACCAGTCCACCGGGTTGTGGGCATGCTGTAAAAGATACGGAGAGTCTTCCAGGATCAGCCGGTTGATGTACAGCGGCGACCCGTCAGCATGGAGGTGTCGGGTGCGCGGCTGGTAATCCGGACCCCTGGCCACGAGTGCCGCCTGCAGGCGTTGATCCAACGTAGCGGGGCCGGCTGCCCCCGAAGGGTCGCCGGCGTGTGCGGTCAGGGTCATCACCAGCGGCAATGCCACTACGACCCTTATATATATGGATGCCTTGAGCACACGATGTGTTGTTACGTCGTCGATTCCGGATTTTAGAACATCACGCCGACAAATGATCTGGGGTCGGATCCCTACGGTGGAAGGTCGAGTCATCGAACAATACGGTTCGTACTGACGTTGCCAGAAATTTAACAGGTGGTGCCGGGAGCGAGAATCGAACTCGCACTCTGTTGCCAGAACCGGATTTTGAGTCCGGCGCGTCTACCAGTTCCGCCACCCCGGCACCGGGGAAATCAGCGGCGCATACTCTACCACTGGCCCCGCTCTATTCACATCCGCATAACCCGGTACCATAGCGATCATGAATCCGGGCGATTTTTATTACGACCTGCCCGCAGAACTCATTGCACAGACCCCGTTATCGTCCCGGACAGACAGCAGGTTGATGCGAGTCGATCCGGCCGGACAATGCCACGATCTGCGGTTTTCAGAGCTGTCGGATTTCGTTGAGTCGGGTGATTTATTGGTCCTCAACGACACGCGGGTGATTGCTGCACGTTTGTTCGGTCGCAAGAGTACGGGCGGCAAGGTCGAGTTGTTGCTGGAGCGGCAGCTGACGGCCGATAAGGCCCTGGTCCAATTGAAGTCAAGTCGCTCACCAGCCGTTGGGACGTGCCTGTACCTGGATTGCGGCGCCGAGGCGACCGTCGAGAAACGTCAGGAGAATTTTTTTATTTTGCGGTTCACGGGACCCGTCGCGGAGATTTTCGACGAATACGGTCATGTGCCGTTGCCACCCTACATAAAGCGCGCCGACAATATTACTGACCGTGAGCGTTATCAGACAGTCTACGCCCGTCACCCGGGCGCGGTCGCGGCGCCCACGGCTGGTCTGCATTTTGACCGCGCGCACCTCAATCGACTGCGGTCGCGAGGCGTTGACGTGGCCTGTCTGACATTGCATGTTGGTGCCGGGACGTTTCAACCCTTGCGGCGAGCGCAACTGAATGCGGGAAAGTTACATGAGGAACGCATGGAAGTCTCTGAGTCGCTTTGCACGACAGTTGCCGAGACTCGTGCACGAGGAGGAAAAATCATTGCGGTGGGCACTACAACGGTACGCGGGCTGGAATCAGCCGCTCTGGCCGCTGGTGACGCGAGTGAATTACGGCCATTTCGGGGCGAGACGGACCTGCTCATCGTGCCGGGCTTTCGATTCCGGATCGTAGACGCCATGCTGACTAACTTTCATCTTCCCGATTCATCTTTGTTAATGCTGGTTTGCGCATTTGCCGGGACGCAAACAGTCCTGGATGCGTATGACCATGCGATCAGGAATGGATACCGGTTCTACAGTTATGGGGATGCGATGTTTTGTGATCGAGCCGCGGAAACAAAGACGGAACTTCGGCAATGAGCTCAATGCAATTCGAAGTTCTGATGACTTGCGGTAATGCGCGGCGGGGCCGTATCGAGCTGCCGGCCGGAACGATCAATACGCCCGCGTTCATGCCGGTCGGCACCTATGGCACGGTCAAGGCGATGACGCCGGAGGAGCTGACCGACATCGGTGCGGAAATTATTCTCGGCAATACCTTTCATTTGATGCTGCGGCCCGGCGCCGAGCGCATTCAGGCCCTCGGCGGCCTCGGAAAATTCATGCACTGGTCCGGGCCTGTTCTGACTGACTCGGGGGGGATTCCAGGTCTGGAGCCTGACAACGCGCCGGAAAATCACCGAGGAAGGCGCTGAATTTCGCGCGCCCACCGACGGCAGCCGTGTGTTCCTGAGTCCCGAAACGGTCATGGAGGCGCAGGCGCAGTTGGGCAGCGATATTCAGATGATTTTCGATGAATGTACCGACTACCCGGCGAAGCAATCAGTTGTGCGCGAATCGATGCAGCTTTCTCTGCGCTGGGCGCGGCGTAGTCGGGACGCTTTTGACAAGCGGGGCAGTGCCCGGCGCGGCGCGGCCGTTTTCGGCATCGTGCAGGGTGGAATGTTCAGCGATATTCGAACGGCGTCGCTCGAGGGCTTGCTGGAACTCGATTTCGACGGTCTCGCGCTCGGCGGGCTCTCCGTGGGTGAGACGGAGGAAGAACGCTTGCGGATTCTGGAACATATCGTGCCGATGATGCCGGCGGAAAAGCCGCGCTATCTGATGGGTGTTGGCACGCCTGCAGACATCGTGAAGGCCGTGGCACGGGGCATTGATATGTTTGATTGTGTTCTGCCGACACGAAATGCACGCAATGGCCATTTGTTTACCGAAAACGGCGTCGTCCGGATCCGGAACGCCCGTTATCGCGACGACCCCTCGCCCGCTGCAGGAAGATTGCGAATGCTATACCTGCCGGAATTATAGCCGCGCCTATCTCAGGCACCTGGACCGCTGTGGCGAAATATTAGGCGCAAGGCTGAACACGACCCACAACCTGCACTACTACCTGACACTGATGCGGCGTATCAGATCCGCGCTGGAGGAGGGCGGCTTTGACCAGTTTGCCCGCGACTGGCTCGCTCGCCACGAGCAATTGCCGGCATCTGTGGCATAATACGCGCCGTTTTGCAGACAGGGCATCGTTATGGGTTGGTTGATTCAGGACGCGTGGGCACAGACCGAAGGAATGAGCGATCCGTTCTTGAGCCTGTTGCCGCTGGTACTGATTTTCGCGGTATTCTACTTTTTGCTGATTCGGCCGCAGAACAAACGGCAGAAAGAGCACAAGGCATTGGTGGCCAACATTAGCGTCGGAGACGAATGTGTCACGGCCGGCGGTGTTCTGGGCAAGGTGACACAGGTCGACGATCAGTTTATCCGCGTACAGGTGGCCGACGGGCGTCGAGCTCAAAGTCCAGCGGCATACGATCGCAGCCATCATGCCGAAGGGCACCATCAAGAGCGCGTGACGCCTGATCTGCGTATCTCCGACCTAGGTAGCTAATGTTTTTATGAATCGTTATCCCGTATGGAAAAACCTGCTCGTGCTCGGGGTTGTGCTGTTTGGCCTGATCGTTGCCCTGCCAAATTTGTTTGGTGAAGATCCGGCGTTGCAGGTCAGCCGCGACAGTGGGGCGGCGATGGTCGAGCTGGAAATCAACCAGATAAAGCTAGTTCTCGACGATGCAGCGATCGACTACACCGGTGTTTTCGAAGAAGGCGGTCGTACGTTGGTGCGGTTCGCCTCGGTCGAAAGTCAGTTGGAGGCCAGCGACCGGCTGCGCCAGGAATTGGGCAAAGCCTATGTCGTTGCACTGACCCTTTCGCCGCGCACGCCCGCCTGGCTCAGGAATCTTGGTTTGCGACCGATGAGTCTCGGGCTGGATCTGCGCGGGGGGGTGCATTTTTTGTTTGAAGTCGATGTTGACGCGGCAGTCGCTCAGCGTCTGCAACAATATGAGAAGGATTTCGATAAATTGCTGCGAGAGAATCGCATCAAGCGAACCATCCGCATCGTCGACAAGGAAATCCAAATCCGACCGGGCGATCCGGCGGACATCGATAAAGCCGAGGACCTGATTCGCGAATCGGATGGGGATATAGATATCGATCGTCGAGCGGGCAGCGATGGCCCGATGCTGGTTATCCGGATGACCGAGGATCAGGTGCGTCAACGGCGCGATTTCGCGATTCAGCAAAATACCGTCACGTTGCGCAATCGGGTTAACGAGCTCGGTGTCGCGGAGCCGCTGGTCCAGCGTCAGGGTATGGACCGGATCGTCGTTCAGTTACCCGGTGTCCAGGATCCGGCGCAGGCCGAACGGGTGCTTGGTGCGACAGCGACGCTGGAATTTCGCCTGGTCTGCGACGGTCAGAATGCGCTCGAAGCCGAACGGCGGGGGCGGGCACCTCTAGGTTGTGAATTATTCAGTGATCGAAACGGTGGGCCGGTCCTTCTGAAGCGCCGGACTATCGTGAGCGGGGATCAATTGGTCGATGCCACGTCCGGATTTTCTCAGGGTCAACCGGCAGTATTCGTACGCCTGGATAGCAAGGGTTCGCGGGCAATGCTCGAAACGACAAAAAACAATCTGAAGAAGCCGATGGCCGTCGTCTTCGTCGAACAGAAGCGGGATTTGGTCGAACGCAACGGTGAAATGGTTGAAGTTCGCCGCGAGGAACAAGAGGTTATTAATATCGCGACGATCCAGGGCGTGTTCAGCAGCAATTTCCAGATCACCGGTCTGGATGTCGTCGAGGCGCGGGATCTCTCATTACTGTTGCGCGCCGGTGCCCTGGCGGCGCCGATTTTTAAGGTTGAAGAGCGCACCATCGGTCCGAGTCTCGGGCAAGACAATATCGACAAGGGCATGCTCGCAATTTCTGTAGGATTGGGGTTAGTCGCCATTTTTATGCTGGTTTATTACCGGGTTTTCGGATTGGTGGCCGATCTCGCGTTGCTGACTAACCTGGTATTGGTCGTCGCGTTGCTGTCGATGTTGCAAGCCGCGCTGACGTTACCCGGCATTGCCGGTATCGTGTTGACGGTGGGTATGGCCGTGGACGCGAATGTGCTTATTTTTGAGCGCATTCGTGAGGAGTTACGCAATGGGAATTCTCCCCAGGCCAGTATTGCTGCAGGCTATGAAAAAGCGTTGTCGACGATCGCGGACGCGAACCTGACGACGCTCATAGCTGCAATTGTTTTGTTCGTTTTTGGGACCGGGCCGATCAAGGGCTTCGCCGTCACGCTGTCTTTGGGTATCGTGACGTCGATGTTTACGGCCATTATCGGCACTCGCTCGCTCATTAATTTGATTTATGGTGGCCGAAATTTGGAGCGGCTCCGGGTATAACGGTCTAATCTGATGCAGATAATTGGAACCGACACAAATATCGATTTTATCGGCAAGCGCCGATTCACCACTGTATTGTCGATAGCGCTCATTTTGATCTCGATTCTTTCGTTAGCTACGAAAGGCCTGAATTTGGGAATCGACTTCACCGGTGGGGTGTTGTTGGAGGTCGGTTACACCGAGCCCGCGGATCTGGGGGGAATTCGCCAGCGCCTTGCGGCGGGTGGATTTGATGACGCGCTGGTACAGAATTTTGGTACGGCGACTGACGTATTGATTCGGGTATTGCCCGAAGAGGGTGTAAACAGCGGCGAGGTCGGTGAGCAAATTCTGGCGCTGTTGACGGCCGGCGGGCAAGCAGTTGATTTACGTCGCGTCGAGTTTGTCGGTCCCCAGGTTGGCGAGGAGTTGACCGAGCGCGGCGGCCTCGCGATGTTATTCGCGATGATCATGATCCTGATTTACATCATGTTTCGGTTCCAGTGGAAATTTGCGGTGGGTTCCGTCATCGCGCTGATTCACGACGTTTTGATTACGATCGGCATTTTCTCGGTTTTTCAAATATCGTTCGATTTGTCGGTGCTGGCTGCGATCCTGGCGGTTATCGGTTACTCATTGAATGACACGATCGTCGTGTTCGATCGGATTCGAGAAAATTTCCGGCTCATTCGGCGCGAGGGTGCCGAGGCGATCATGAACCTTTCGATCAACCAGATGCTGGGTCGTACCGTGATTACCAGTTCGACCACGTTACTCGTGCTGCTTGCCTTATTCTTCATGGGTGGCGCGGCTGTGCGCGGATTCTCTATCGCCCTGATCATAGGTATTTTCGTCGGCACGTATTCCTCGATTTATACCGCGAGCGCCGCCGCCCTGTCGCTGAATGTGAGTCCGGACGATATGCTGCCGCCGAAGGTAGACAAGGAAGTCGGCGATCAGCCGTAGCTGGAAATTGGTGTCTGACACCAATTTCCAGCTAAGGCAGGTGAGGGATCAGAAGTTTTCGCAGCGCGTCGTGAATTTTGGGGTTGCCGACCACGATATTGCCGCTCCTGAAATAGTCACCGTCGCCCTGCAGTTCGCTGATCAGGCCACCGGCCTCACGAACGATGAGTGACCCCGCCGCAATATCCCATTCCTGCAGGCCGAATTCCCAGAAACCATCCAGTCGCCCGGCCGCGACATACGCGAGGTCAAGGGCGGCCGCGCCAGGACGCCGAATGCCAGCCGTATTTTCCAAAACACTCGCGAGCATTTTCGTGTAGGTCTGAATGATTTCCTTGCTCCGGTAAGGAAAGCCGGTCCCGATCAATGTGTCGCGCAGGTCCCGTCGGTTGCTGACCCGAATTCGGTGGCCGTCTACCTGCGCACCCTGACCGCGAATGGCCGTAAAAATTTCCTGCCGGTTTGGGTCGTAGATCACGGCGACTGTCAGGCGGCCCTTTATTCGTAAGGCAATTGATACGGCAAAGATCGGGAATCCGTGGATGAAATTCGTCGTGCCATCCAGCGGATCGATGACCCACACGTACTCACCGTCGCCTTGTTGTCCGCCTTCTTCGGCCAGGAAAGCGTGATCCGGATATCGTTCGCGGATGGAATCGATAATCGCAGCCTCGGCTTCGAGGTCGACTTTCGTCACGAAATCTCTGGGTTGCTTGGTATGCACCTTCAATTGGTGGACGTGCTGGAGGTGCCGCATAGCGGTCTCGCCGCCTTTTCGCGCGGCCTTTACAGCGGTATTGAGCAGTGCCTGCATGACGGTAGAGGGTCGGGGTGGAGACGAGCGAAGGGCGGTATTGTACGGTGTCCCCCCGGCGCAAGGTAGAATAATGCGCTTTTTCCTCGACTCTATAAGATAAGCATGACCGCATCCAACTCGCCCATTCGCTTCGTCCTGTTCGAGCCATCCCACCCGGGGAATGTCGGTGCGGCAGCCCGGGCGATGAAAACCATGGGGTTTACCGAACTCGTGTTGGTCAATCCTTCGGCGGAAGTCGATGGGCAGGCACGTGCCCGATCTTCGGGGGCGCTCGATGTGCTTTTGGCGGCGAGGATTGTCGATGACCTGGCCGAGGCGATTCAGGACTGTGGATTTGTCGTGGGCGCCAGCGCGCGCCGACGCCGGTTGAGCTCGCCGGAGCTTGATCCTCGGGAATGTGCGGCTGAGGTCGTTGACGGCGGTCACGGCAAACCAGTCGCGATCGTGTTCGGGACCGAACGCGCGGGGCTCAGGAACGCGGAACTCGATCAATGTAATGCCCTCGTCTATATCCCGAGCAATCCTGAATACAGCTCCCTGAATCTGGCGATGGCGGTGCAGGTTCTGGCCTATGAAATGCGGTGGGCGCAAGGTCTGGATCGCAAGCCGGTCGAAGCCGGTGTTCCGCCTGCGAGCGCGACGGATATGGAACTTTTTTACCAACACCTGGAGCGCGTATTGCTGGGCAGCGGTTTTTTGAATGCCGGCAATCCCCGTAACCTGATGCGTCGCTTGCGGAGATTATTTAATCGCGCCCGTCTGGATGAAAATGAGTTAAACATTATGCGTGGAATATTGAGTGCGCTCGTTCCGGGTTCCGGCCGGAGTGAAGGGCCGGCCACCGGTCATCCGCCAGAGGCAGACTCATGAGGTTGCCGGTCTATTTTGACTATGCGGCCTCGACTCCGGTTGATGAGCGAGTAATCGATGCGATGTCGGATTGTCTTCGCGACCCTGAGGGTTTCGGCAACCCGATATCGAGTTACCATCAACTGGGTCGGCAGGCCGCCGAAAAGGTCGATCACTCCAGGGCAATGGTTGCCGCACTGATTAACGCCACGCCAGGCAGCCTGGTCTGGACCTCCGGCGCGACCGAGTCCGACAATCTCGCACTGATCGGCGCGGCGCGTTTTCGTTCTCGTGCCGGGAGACATATCATCACCGCGATCACCGAGCATCCGGCGGTTCTGGACACCTGCCGATACCTGGAAAGCCAGGGATTTCGTGTCACCTATCTGCAGCCCGATGCGAACGGAATAATCAGTCCGGACGCGGTCAGGGCGGCCTTGAGTCCTGAAACGATTCTCGTCTCGATTATGCATGTCAATAACGAGATCGGCGTGATTCAGGATATTTCTGCGATCGGGCAAATATGCCGCGACGCCAATGTCATCTTTCATGTGGATGCGGCGCAAAGTGCAGGACGATTGCCGATAGACGTACATGCACAGAACATTGACTTGCTGTCCCTGTCAGCACAAAAGCTTTATGGGCCGAAAGGTGTTGGCGCTTTGTATATCGACCCGGAGCGCGTTGGCCGCGTTGATCCCCTGTTTTTTGGCGGGGGCCAGGAACGTGGAATCCGTCCCGGCACTGTCGCGACTCACCAAGTGGTCGGTATGGCGAAAGCCTATGAGATCGCTGCCATCGAGCAGGAAAAGGAATCTGCCGGGGTCACTGAATTGCGGCAGCGCCTGTGGCGCGGTCTGAACAAGGTCTCTGGAGTGCTCTTGAATGGCCATCCAGAGCGGCGGGTTTGTCATATTCTGAGTGTCAGCGTAACGGGGGTTGAAGGTGAAAGTTTGCATTTCGGCCTTCATGATCTGGCGGTATCGGCAGGGTCCGCATGTGCGACGTCGAGCGATGTCAGATCTGCGGTATTACGCAGCCTCGGGCGATCGGATCAGTTGGCTCAATCCACGATCCGGTTCAGCCTGGGCCGTCAGACTACCGCGGAGCACGTCGATTTTGCGATCGACTGTTTCCGTGACTGCGTCGCACGATTGCGTGAAATAGCGCCCGCGTCGAGCGTAGCCTTGGCATGATGCGGAGATGTTGTTGGATTATTCGCAAAAAGTTGCAGATTATTTTTTTCGGCCGCGCAATATCGGAATACCGGCAGGGAGGGTCCGGCCGAGCTGTTCAGTGGTGAAGCTGGAATTCGCGAGCACGGCGTGCAGGTGGTTTTCAATATGCGTGTTGCCGATCGGAAAATTGCGGAAGTTCGTTTTCAGGCATTTGCCTGTCCGCATACGATAGCCGCCTGCAGCCTTGCGGCGGAACGCCTGGAGGGTGCGCCGGTCGGCGCGTTGCTGGACGTGAGTCCCGATGCATTGGCCCGGGAGCTGGATGTCCCGGTAGAGAAAATGGGCCGGATGCTGGTGGTGCAGGATGCCTTGCGTAAATGCTTTCGCGGCTTGGGACAATAGGAGGTTGCCCTAGCGGCTTCAGTTTTTTTATCAGGATGCCCATAAAGAAAGGGTTATTAAGCATTGTTCTGCTTATAATTGTCGGTCATATAACAGATGGAGGATAGCGGTGGCTATCACACTCACAAATAGCGCGATCGCGCGGGTCAGAGGGTTTCTGGCCAAGCGTGGGTCCGGTATTGGCTTGCGTTTAGGCGTTACCAAGACCGGCTGCTCGGGGTTCGCGTTCACCGTAAATTATGCTGATGAGGTGTCCGAGGACGATGTCGTGTTTGATATCGCGGACGTGAAGGTCGTAGTTGACAAAGACAGTCTTCAGTACATCGATGGCACCGAAGTGGATTTTGTTCGCGAGGGGCTGAACGAGGCATTTAAATTTCGCAATCCCATGGCTAAGGGTGAGTGTGGTTGCGGCGAGAGTTTTAATATTTAAAAAAGGGTTTGAGAATATATGGCTATCGAGCGCACATTTTCCATCGTGAAGCCGGACGGTGTGGAAAAGAACCTGATCGGCAAGGTGTATAGCCGGTTTGAAAAGGCTGGATTGAAGATTATCGCATCGCGAATGTTGCATCTGACGCACGAGCAAGCCGAGGGATTTTATGCGGTTCACAAGGAGCGTCCTTTTTACGATGATCTGGTTGCGTATATGACCTCGGGGCCCGTGGTTGTTCAAGTGCTCGAGGGCGAGAATGCCGTCCAGCTGAACCGAGACATCATGGGGGCGACGAATCCCGCTGAGGCGGAACCCGGGACGATTCGTGCCGATTTTGCTGCGAGCATCGAGGAGAACGTCGTCCACGGATCTGATGGGCAGGATACCGCGACGGAGGAAATTAGTTTCTTCTTTTCCGCGAACGAGATTTGCGCCAGAACGCGCTAAACAATCGGCCCATGCCAATGGATAAATCCGCGATTAATCTTTTCGGTATGCCAAGAGGCGAATTGGAAAGAATGTTTTCTGATTTGGGTGAGAAGCCGTTTCGGGCACGCCAGGTCATGCAGTGGATTTATGGACGGTCGGTTTATGAAACGGATGAGATGACGGACCTCAGCGTCGCGCTCCGGGCGCGATTGGCTGACCGCGTCAAATTCGCCCTGCCCGAAGTGCTGTGCCGCGAAGATGCGACCGACGGGGTCATTAAATGGCGGATAAATGCAGGCGGTGGGCAGGCCATAGAGACTGTCTTTATTCCTGAGGATGGCCGGGGTACCTTGTGTGTATCATCACAGGTGGGTTGTGCGATGGATTGTCCATTCTGTGCGACCGGTCGCCAGGGGTTTAATCGAAACCTTACGACCGCAGAGATCATTGGGCAGCTGCATCTTGCGCGTCTCGAGGCAAGTTGCCGAGTATCGAACGTGGTATTTATGGGGATGGGTGAGCCCCTCGCAAATCTCAGTGCCGTGGCCCGGGCGACCGATATTATGCTCGATGATTTCGGTTTCGGTTTGTCGCGGCGTCGTGTCACGGTCAGTACATCAGGGCTGGTACCTCAGATAAAGCGACTGGCAACATTATCGAACGTAGCCTTGGCCGTATCGCTCCACGCACCCGACGATGAACTCAGAAACCAACTCGTACCGATCAATCGCCGTCATCCGATTGCGGAACTGCTGGCCGCCTGTTGGGACTATGCCCGGGTGACCCGCTCGAAGGACGTGACCTTTGAATATGTGATGTTGGCCGGAGTCAATGACAGTGCGGTTCATGCGCGACGGTTGGCCCGTTTGCTGATGGGCCATCCGGCTAAGGTCAATCTGATTCCATTTAATGAATTTCCGGACGCTAATTTCCGCAGGTCTCCAGATCAGGCCGTGGACCGTTTCCGTCAGATACTGGTGAATGCCGGTATTATTACCATTACGCGCAAGACCCGCGGTGACGATATTGCCGCGGCTTGTGGGCAACTCGCTGGTAGGGTTACGAACAGAATCAGGTCGCCACTGGGAGACAAAATGAATCAGGGTGTGCTGCAATGATTTTTCTCCTGTTGGTTCGGTCGGCGACTATTGTGTTCGCGGTGTTTTCTTTGTCGCTGGTTTTGACGGGTTGCGTTACAACGACGACCGGCGGTATGCCACCGCCGTCGCTGGATAAGGCGGCTGACCTGAATTTGCAGCTGGGTATCGGTTACCTGCGCAAAAACGATCTCCCATTGGCCCAAATCAAATTGGAGAAATCCGTGGACCAAAATCCGGATCTGATCATGGCGCACGTGATGCTCGGGTTGGTCTATGAACGGTTAGGCGACGATCAATTCGCGGAAAAATCCTATCGTCGCGGCGTTGCAAAAGGGCCCCGGGATCCGGATGCGCTGAACAGTCTGGCGGTCTTCATGTGTCACAGCGATTCGGGGCGTCCCGAAGCGCTCGATTTATTCGACCGGGCATTGCAGATTCCGCAATCCGAGAGATATTCCAACAAGGCCATGTTGAATACCAATGCCGGGGTCTGCATGAAGCCGGTTGATCTGCCGATGGCCGAAGACTATCTGCGTGCCGCGTTAAGCGTGGAGCCGAATTTTACGGTGGCGCTTATCCAATTGGCCGATGTTGCCTATCAACGGGGAAACTATCTGCAGTCTCGAGCGTTCCTGGAGCGCTATATGGGCCAGGACAAAATATCACCGCCGGTACTCTGGCTGGCGGTCAGGGTCGAAGCCGCGATGGGCGATGTTTCGGCTTCGAATGAGTACGGCCGTCGGCTCAAAGAGGAATTTCCAGGATCAGTGGAAGCGCGATTGCTGATGGAGCAGGAACGGGATGCCGGAACCTGACCCCGATATTGGCGAAGATGTAAGTGGTTTAGGCCTGGGTGAGCGTTTGCGTTCGGCCCGGAAGGCCAGGGCGCTGTCATTGGATCAAGTCGCTGAATCTTTACATCTCGATGAAAACGTTATCCTGGCCCTCGAGGACGAGCGCTATGATGCGTTTGGTGCGCCAGTATTCGTGCGTGGGCATCTAAAGGCCTACGCGCGTCTCGTCGGTCTGCCAATTGACAGTGTGTTGAGCGCCTACGCGAAAGCGGATCCAGATAATGACAGGGTCTCGCCGGTTATTATTCGCGAGACGGCCAACCACTCCGTGTCGATCAATCCTGTTACCTGGGGATTTTGGGGCATGGTTGCTGTGGTCGGGCTCGCCCTGGCGGCTTATGTTTTGCAGGACGAGGCACCGGTGCCGGTTGCCGTTATTCCAGCCGTCGAAAGCCTGGACGTATTGCAGTCGGAGGCTGTGTCATTGGCGGTTCAGGGGTCGGTGACGGCTCTGCCGGATCAAACAGCGAGCCCCGCATTGGGGCTCGAGCCGGAAAACCCTGAATCGGAAAGTGGTGATTTGATGCCGGTTGAGGAGCCCGTTGCCGAGTCAGGTGTTGGGCCCGGCATTGAGCCGGATACTGAGCCCCGCGTTGAGCCAGTTGGCGAACGTCCGTCACCGACAGTGCGGCTTAGTCTGCATTTTCGCCAGGAATCCTGGGTGGAAATTTCCGATGTAAATCGTCGGCTGTTGTTTGGATTACAGCGTGAAGGCAGACGACGTGAGTTGACCGCTGAGCCTCCGATCCAGCTGCTCATTGGAAACGCGGCTGGAGTTGATCTCAGTGTAAATGATCAGCCCTATGCGGTGCCTATGGCAGGCGTGACCGGAAAAGTTGCGCGATTTGAAATTTCCCCGTCTGCGGTTGACTAGAAACTCTATCTAAATGTCTCAGGTTCAAGCCATAAGAGGGATGCGCGACATATTGCCCGCTGATAGCGCGACATGGCAGGCAGTAGAGTCGATTTTGCGGAGTCTGCTGAATTCCTATGGTTTCCACGAATTGAGAATTCCATTGGTTGAGCAAACCGAATTGTTCAAGCGCTCGATCGGTGAAGTTACCGATATTGTCGAGAAGGAAATGTATACCTTTGAGGATCGTAACGGTCTCAGTCTGACGTTGCGTCCGGAAGCCACTGCGGGAATTGTCAGGGCAGGCATTACGAACGGTCTGTTGCACAACCAGCGGCAAAAAGTCTGGACGGCGGGCGCAATGTTTCGTTATGAAAAGCCGCAGAAAGGCAGATATCGCCAGTTTCATCAGTTTGATGTGGAGGCGTTGGGGTTCGAGGGGCCGGATATCGATGCGGAATTAATAATTATTTCACAGCGTATCTGGAAGGCGTTGGGTATCGATGCGGTTGAGCTCGAGTTAAATTCACTCGGGACGCCTGAATCACGCTCAACTTACCGGAAGGCGTTGACTGCCTATTTCGAGCGGGATCCGAATCAATTGGATGAGGACAGCCGGAGCAGATTGCGGCGCAATCCTATGCGGATTCTGGACAGTAAGAATCCGGCGATGAGGCCGCTAATCGACGGCGCGCCGCTGATCACAGACTACCTGGATGCGGAATCGGAGGAGCACTTCGCCACGTTGCGCAGGTTGCTGGATCAAGCTGGGATTAAATATCGAATTAACCCTCGGCTTGTTCGCGGACTGGATTACTACACCCGTACCGTGTTCGAATGGGTGACGGATCGTCTGGGTTCGCAAGGCGCAGTGTGTTCGGGCGGGCGGTATGATGGACTTGTCGAGCAATTGGGCGGCCGGCAGACCCCGGCGATCGGGTGGGCAATCGGAATGGAACGGTTGCTTGAGCTCTATGAAGTGTGTGGCGGTGTTCCGGCCAGCAACGATTCGGATGTATACATGGTCGCTGTCGGTGATGGTGTCCTTGAACCGGCATTTCGGGTGATCGAGGAGCTGCGGGATACGTGGCCCAAGCTTAAGATCGAAATGAATTGCGGTGGGGGCAGTTTCAAAACGCAGATGAAACGTGCGGACCGAAGCGGTGCGCTAATCGCCTTGGTGTTGGGTGAGTCCGAGTTATCTGATAGGCGGGTTGGATTGAAGCTTCTTAGAAAAGACGTTGAGCAGGTGAGCGTCGAGTGGTCTGCACTGAGCGAGACGCTTATGCAGTATTTTGTCAGATAAAGTGAGTATACGTAGAAATGGTGGATGAGTTTCTTACAGATCATCAGCAAGCGGACGTTGTCAGAACATGGATCAGGGAGAATGGCGCTTACGTGCTTGGTGGTCTGGTTCTCGGTTTGGGCGGATTATTCGGGTGGGATCAGTGGCAGGATTATCGGAATGTCCAGGCCGAGCAGGCATCTGAATTGTACGAGGAATTAGTTTTAGCGATCCGCAATGACCGCGAAACTCGTGCCGACGGATTAATTCTGGATCTGCAAAACGATTATGATCAGTCGCCATACCTTGATCAGGCGCGATTGATGATGGCCAAATTTTATTTGGACCGAAGCCAGTTTGATACTGCCGCAAATTTTCTCGCGAAGGTAAAATCGGAGAGCAAAAGTGCCGAGATGCAACACATTGCGCGGTTGCGTTTGGCCAGGGTGCGTTTGCAGCAGCGTAAACTGGATGAAGCGCTGGAAATTCTGGGGGATACTGACTCACGTTCGGCGTTTTCCGCCCGTTATCATGATCTGCGTGGTGACGTTTATTATGCGCAGAGTCGGCCGGATGACGCCCTGAGGGAGTACGAAGTAGCCCTGAGTTTCAATCAACAGCCGCCGGTCGTCGATCGGATGTATGTGCAGGCCAAGCTCGACGACCTGGGCGCCGGTTCCGTGTTGGTTCCGGATGAGGCGATGCTTGGGGCCGAGGGTGCTGACACCGCCTCCGGGACCGAGCGTACCGATATTGAACCGGCTTCGCAGGACTAGCGTATTCGCGTCAGGCGCACGGGAATATTGGGGTCCTGAGTAATGAAAAATTTTTGGTCTGATGGTCGGTCTTCGTTGTTTCGTTGCGCCGGACTTTTGCTCCTGGCGTTTCTTTTTGCGGGCTGCAGTTTGTTTGGTGGTGACGACGTCGAGGATCCGCCGGCAAAGTTAGTCAAGTTCAAGCCGACGCTCAAAATCAAAAAAATGTGGAGTAGCGGTGTTGGCGACGGCGCCGAGCACCTCCGGCTCGCGCTTACGGCCGCCAGCGATGGGTCTCGGCTATTTGCAGGCGACCACGACGGCCGGGTCATCGCCTTCGACGCGGTCAAAGGCGCGAGAATCTGGCGTACGAAGACCAAATTACCGCTGTCTGCCGGCCCTGCCGTCGGAGAATCCACCGTGATCTTGGGCTCGAGCAACGGCGACGTGATTGCACTCGATGCGTCCGACGGGCATGAACTATGGCGCACGTCGGTTTCCAGCGAAGTGCTCGCGTCGCCTGTCGTGACCTCTGATCTCGTATTGGTGCGTACCGTTGATGGGCGATTGGTGGCGCTGAGTCTAGAGGACGGATCATCCATCTGGTTTGTTCAGCAGTCAGTTCCCCGGTTGTCCGTGCGTGGCACGGGCGCTCCGGTTGTGAGTCAACGCGTTGTTATTTGCGGCTTCGACAATGGAAAATTGGCGGCTTACGAATTGGGTGACGGAACGTTGATTTGGGAGGTTTTACTGGCGCCCCCCAGTGGGCGCACGGAAGTAGATCGATTATCCGACCTGAACGCCACGGTTACCGTTGTTGGCGACGATATTTACGTGGTCGGGTATCAGAGTCACCTGTCATCTGTCGCGATAGAATCGGGCCAGGTGTTGTGGTCGCGAGAGATCTCCAGCCATACCGGTATCGGCGTGGATATGAAGAATCTCTACGTCACCGGTGATTCCAGTCAGGTTTTGGCTTTAGACCGGTCCGGGCAGGAACTATGGCGGACCGATACGCTGTTGCATCGTGATGTCACGGGGCCAACGGGATACCGAAGCTCTGTCGTCGTTGGAGATCTCGATGGATATTTGCATTGGTTTGACGCGTCCACCGGTGATCTTCAGGCGCGCATGCGTGCGGGCAAGGATCGCGTAATGGCGCCGCCCCTCGTGGTCAACGAGATGTTATATGTGCTGACCGACGGCGGTAAGGTCCACGCATTCAAAGACGTTACCAGTAAAAAGAAGGGGTGAGCCGGCGGTGCTGCCCGTTCTCGCATTGGTAGGACGTCCGAATGTCGGCAAGTCGACATTGTTTAATCGTTTGACCGGAACAAAAGATGCACTCGTCGCGGATTTCCCCGGGCTTACACGCGATCGGCTCTATGGTTTCGCGCGCCTCGACAAATTTCTCCCGCCAGAGTCTGGCGCCGCGCCGACCCCAGGGTCAGCAATTATCATTGATACCGGCGGCCTCACCGGGAACGATGGCGACCTGGATTCGCAGACGACCCGGCAAGTCGGCCTCGCAGTCAGTGAAGCCAATGTGGTCATCCTTATGGTGGATGGAAGCGCGGGCTGCACGCCCGGCGATCAGTACGTTGCAGATCTGGTGCGTCGAGCGGGAAAGCCCGTTTTGCTGGTCGTCAACAAGACCGAAGGGCAGCCTAGCGAAGACGTCATCAATGAGTTTTTTGAACTCGGCATAGGTGAGCCTATTGCGATTTCCGCAACCCGAGGTGACCGGGTCAAGGCAATGCTGGCCAAAGCCCTGACAATTTTTCCGGTTAGTGACCTTGGTGCATCGGATACGGAACCGGTGGAAGGGTCGCGTATCGCAGTGGTGGGTCGGCCCAACGTCGGCAAATCTACCCTGATCAATCGCTTTCTCGGAGAGGAGCGGCTGGTTACGCTGGATACGGCGGGAACCACGCGAGATAGCATCGCGATACCGTTCGCGGTCGGAAACCGGCCTTTCATTCTGGTCGATACCGCGGGCATTCGCCGCCGCGCCCGAGTCCACGAAATGATTGAGAAATTCAGCGTCGTAAAGTCGCTGCAGGCGCTGGAAGAAGCCGATTCGGTGATCGTGCTAGTCGATGCACGGGACGGGATAACGGACCAGGATGTGTCCCTGATCGGCTTGATTCTTGAGCGGGGTCGGGCGCTGACACTCGGCATCAACAAGTGGGACAAGCTCACCCTGCGCAAACGCAGCGATTTGCGAGAGGCGCTCGATCGAAAATTACCTTTTCTTGATTTTGCCGAGACGCATTTTATTTCGGCCCTGCATGGCAGTAATATTTTTGATTTACTCGATAGCGCCGCTCGTGCTGCGGATTCAGCCCAGCGTGATCTGGCAACGCCGAGGCTGAACGAGGTCTTGCGGGAGGCGATCAGTGCGCACCCCCCCCCGGTAGTGCGTCGGCATCGAGTCAAGCTCAGTTACGCACATCAGGGCGGTAAGCGCCCACCGACGATCGTGATCCACGGAAATCAGACCGCCCTTCTCGCGGGCAGTTATCGCCGCTACTTGATAAAACGCTTCCGGCGAGCGTTCGGGCTCAAGGGCACACCGATCAGGCTGGAGTTGCGCACCGGGCGTAATCCATTTCAAGGGCGTCGTAATCGTCTGACGCCGCGCCAGGTCAGGAAGCGAAATCGTATTAGAGGACGGTGATTATATCTTTATAACCAATGATTTGCGCACGATAGGTGATCGGCGCTTATTATTTGTCTGACGCTCCTGGCGGGCATAAACCGGTTGACGTTGCCACAATCAATCCATGAGTAGTGCGCGAAAACATTTCCAACTTCCAGGTCCATTTGAAATGCGCCGCGGCGGCGTTTTGTCGCGGCCGACCGTCGCTTATGAGACGTGGGGTGAATTGAATAGCAAAAAGGATAATGCCGTATTGATTTTCACCGGTCTCTCGCCATCCGCCCACGCCACTTCATCGCCAATCGATCCCTCACCCGGGTGGTGGGAGGAAATCGTCGGTCCATCGCGACCGATCGATACCCGAGAGTATTTCGTTATTTGTATTAATTCGCTGGGGAGTTGCTTTGGTTCGACCGGGCCGGCGTCTATGGACCCTTCAACCGGCCAGGCCTATCGTCTTAATTTTCCAGTGTTGACGCTCGATGACGTAGCTGCGGCGGGCAAAGCGGTTATCGATCATCTGGGTATCGATTCACTTTATGCCCTGGTCGGTCCTTCGATGGGTGGTATGACGGCATTGTCGCTGGCGGTGCAATATCCAGGCATCAGTCGCAGCCTGGTTGTGATTTCCTCGGCTGTGCGTTCATCGCCTTACGCGATAGCCCTGCGGTCGTTGCAGCGGGAAATGATTCGGCGCGACCCGGCGTGGCAGGAGGGGGAGTACGCGGGTGCCGGACCGATTAGTGGTATGAGACTGGCGCGTAAGCTCGGGATGATTACGTACCGGTCGGGTAAGGAATGGGATGTGCGTTTCGGCCGCGAAAGAATTGCCGGCGAGGAGCGCGTGACCGGCGATTCGTTTGCGGCAGATTTTGAAGTCGAAGCCTACCTCGAACATCATGCGCAGAAATTTACCGGAGATTTTGATGCGAATTGCTACCTGTATTTGTCTCGCGCGTCTGACCTTTTCGATATTGCGGAATATGGCGGTTCCATTGCGGCGGCCCTTCAAAGGGTAGTTACGGATCGAATTCTGGTCGTCGGTGTCACATCAGATTTCTTGTTCGGCATTGATCAGCAGCGAGAACTAGCTGCCGAATTTGAGGCCGCGGGCCAGTCGGTAAGCCTGGTCGAATTAGAGTCAATACAGGGGCATGATTCTTTTCTCGTCGACATGGATCGATTCCGCCCGGTTTTAGACAGTTTTTTCACCGGAAACTGGTCCTCGACAGCGAGCGCACCTAGTTTTTCTTGATTCGCGTGATGATCGCGTCGAATTTCCCATCTGCAACGCGCCCTGAAATCTCCTGATCTCTGTGAAGGGAACTGGTCGCCCGAATAATTTCACCGGTCAATTTGTCCTGAACGATGGCATAGCCGCGCCCCAGGGTTTTCAACGGGCTTACGGCCTGGAGTTCGGCTATCAGAACCGAAAGCTTTTGCTGGATCTTATTCATTTGAAGCCGCATGGCATGGTCGATGCGGGAATCGATTTCGGCTAGATTTCGCTCCGCATCCTTGACTCTGATCATGGGAGCGGCGGCCCGCAACTGATCCAGGACATTCCTGAATCGTAGTCTGTCCATCGTAATCCGGTTGCCCGCGGAATTGCTCATCCGCTGGACAAGTTCATCGAGGCGCTGGCTGTGCTGACGCAATACGAAAATCGGCTGTCGGCGTCGCAGACGCGCGGCGAGTTGTCGTAACAAATTCGCCTGCTGCTGAACCAGGCGGTTGATCGTGTTCTGCACACGTTTTTCGAGAGACGACAGATGATCTACCCAGACTCTGGCGTCCGGAACGACGAGTTCGGCGGCCCCCGACGGGGTCGGTGCACGCAGGTCTGCGACCAGGTCGGCGATCGTAAAGTCGACTTCGTGGCCCACGGCGGACACGATCGGAATCGGACAATCGTAGATTGCCCGGGCGACGGGTTCTTCATTAAAAGCCCAGAGGTCTTCCAGTGAACCACCGCCGCGACCAAGAATCAGGACGTCACATTCGTTCCGGGTCGTGGCAATTCTTATCGCGTCCACGATTTCGTGCTTCGCTTTGTCGCCTTGAACCTGTACCGGGTAAATCACCACCGGCACAGTCGCGAAGCGGCGTCGCAGAATATGCAAAATATCACGGACGGCGGCACCCGTCGGTGAGGTGATGATGCCGATCTGCTGCGGCAAGCCAGGCAACGGTTGCTTGTGTGATGAATCAAAAAGTCCTTCGGTTGCCAGTTTGGTTTTCAACTCTTCCAGCCTGCGTCTCAGGAGACCCTCGCCGGCGGGCTCCATGTGCTCGACGATCAGCTGGTAGCTGCCGCGAGGTTCATAAATCGTGACTTTCGCGCGCACCAGGACCTGCAGGCCGTCTTCCAGGCTAAATTTAAGAGACCGATTGGCATTTCGAAACATTGCGCAGCGCACTTGGGCCGCCGCGTCTTTAAGGGAGAAATAAATGTGCCCGGAACCGGGCCTGGCCAGGTTCGAAATTTCCCCCGCAACCCACAATGCAGGCAGGCCGTCCTCGAGAACCTGGCGGGCATCCCGGTTCAGCTCAGCCACCGAATAGACCTGGACACCAAGCGGCAGGCGGGTTTTGTCGGTTTCGCGCGGGGCCTTCCGGGTCATATTAAATTAATCCGCAGTTTACGAAGATTTGCATGAAGCGTAACATTAAAGGTTTAACCTGATCGGAACTACCGGAGCCGTCATGCGCATAGAACAAGAAGCCCTTACGTTCGACGACGTCTTGCTCCAGCCCGCCTATTCTAATGTGCTGCCCAAGGAGGTGGACCTCAAGACGAATGTCACCCGCGGGATTCAGCTGAATATTCCGCTTTTGTCGTCGGCAATGGATACCGTCACCGAAGCCCGGCTCGCCATTGCACTGGCTCAGGAAGGGGGCATGGGGATCATCCATAAAAACATGAGTGTCACCGAGCAGGCGGCCCAGGTTGCAACGGTCAAGAAATTTGAAAGCGGCATCGTCCATGATCCGATCACCGTGTCGCCGGATAAAACTATTCGTGAAGTATTGGAGCTGACACGGGCCAATAATATTTCCGGTGTGCCTGTCGTCGACAAGGGAGAGACGGTCGGTATCGTGACAAATCGAGACATGCGGTTTGAAACGCAGCTCGACGCACCCGTGACGTCGGTCATGACACCAAAGGAAAAACTCGTGACGGCTTTGGAAGGTGCGGAAAAAGCCGAGGTCATGTCGTTGTTGCATAAACACCGGATCGAAAAGGTGTTGGTGGTTAATGCGAATTTCGAGCTGCGTGGTCTGATTACGGCCAAAGATTTCCAGAAGGCGACAGACAATCCGTTCGCCTGTAAGGATGATCGCGGAGCGCTCCGTGTGGGCGCGGCGGTTGGAACGGCGGCTGACACGGATGAGCGGGTGGCTGCGCTGGTTGAAGCGGGTGTCGATGTTCTGGTCGTTGATACGGCGCATGGATTTTCGGAAGGGGTTCTTCGCCGGGTGCGGTCAATCAAGACGGCACATCCGGATTTGGAAGTGATAGGCGGCAATATCATCAGCGGTGAGGCCGCGACCGCATTGATCGATGCGGGTGCCGATGGCGTCAAAGTGGGTGTTGGCCCTGGTTCAATCTGCACGACCCGTATCGTCGCCGGTGTCGGCGTACCGCAAATCAGCGCGGTCATGAATGTTGCCAAGATTGCTGAACCGGCGGGTGTGCCGGTCATTGCCGACGGAGGTATCCGTTACTCCGGGGACATATCCAAGGCTCTGGTCGCCGGTGCCCATTGCATTATGATCGGCAGCCTGTTCGCGGGTACCGAGGAGTCGCCGGGCGAGGTCGAGTTGTTTCAGGGGCGCTCATACAAGTCTTATCGGGGCATGGGCTCGGTCGGCGCAATGTCGCAGGCATTTGGTTCCTCTGACCGCTATTTCCAGGATCCGTCAGAACAACTCGACAATCTCGTGCCGGAAGGAGTCGAAGGCCGAGTGCCTTACAAGGGCAGTCTGGTGGCCATCGTTCATCAGTTGATGGGCGGGGTGCGAGCCGCCATGGGTTACACGGGTTGTAGCAGTATCGAGGAGATGCGGACCATACCCAAGTTTGTCCGTATTACCGGCGCTGGCATGCGGGAAAGCCATGTGCACGACGTAACCATCACGAAAGAGCCGCCGAATTACCGCGCGGATAGATGACAACACAGCTGGCGAATCAGGCGGTGCTGAAAGATAAATCTTTAGATGAGATCATCGCTCATCGAATTCTGATTCTCGATTTCGGCTCTCAATATACCCAACTTATTGCACGGCGTGTTCGCGAGGCTGGCGTTTACAGTGAGATCTTCCCTTGGGATTCGGACGCCGATACGATCAGCGGCTTCGCACCCGACGGCATTGTTTTATCCGGGGGTCCGGAATCGGTGGTGTTGGATGAGCCACCTCGTGCACCGCAGCTGGTTTTCGAGCTTGGCGTGCCGGTCCTTGGCATTTGCTATGGCATGCAGACGATGGCTGCGCAACTTGGCGGTGAAGTGGAATCCTCCGGTCACCGGGAGTTCGGGTATGCGCGGGTCGAATCCGGCGCTACGAATCGCTTATTGGATGGATTGGTCAGTATTTCGGCCGAAGACGGGAAGAGAAATGAAGATACAGCGTTGAACGTCTGGATGAGTCACGGGGATCGAGTGCAATCGTTACCTTCCGGGTTTACAGCGATCGCCAGCACGTCGAATGCGCCGCTCGCGGGTATGGCCGACGAATCGAGAAATTTCTATGGATTGCAGTTCCACCCGGAGGTCACTCATACCGATCACGGTCAGCGCATTATCGAGCGATTTGTCCACGACATTTGCGGTTGTCCCGACTCGTGGCGGCCCGGCAATATTATCAGTCGTGATATAGATCTCATTCGTCAGCAGGTGGGTGCGGACCGGGTATTGCTCGGCTTGTCGGGCGGTGTCGATTCGGCCGTCGTCGCTGCATTGTTGCATGAGGCGCTGGGCGATCAACTGATCTGTGTTTTCGTTGACAACGGGCTGCTGCGCCTGAACGAAGGCGATCAGGTTATGGATGTGTTCGCAGATCACCTCGGGGTCACCGTAATCCGGGTCGACGCACAGGATCGATTCCTCAGCGCGCTTGCAGGAATTGTCGATCCGGAGGATAAGCGAAAAATAATTGGCCGGCTGTTTATCGAGATTTTCGAGGAAGAGGCCTCCAGGCTCGAGGACATCCGGTGGCTAGCTCAGGGCACGATCTATCCCGATGTCATCGAGTCGGCGGGGGGTAAGACGGGCAAGGCCCACGTGATCAAGTCTCACCATAATGTCGGTGGGCTACCGGACCGGATGAATCTCAAATTGGTCGAGCCGCTGCGGGATTTATTCAAGGATGAGGTTCGTACCGTTGGGCTCGAGCTCGGCTTGCCGGCGTCATTGGTTTTTCGGCATCCTTTCCCGGGACCAGGATTGGGCGTGCGAATTCTTGGCGAGGTGCGTCGTGAATTTGCGGATTTATTGCGGTCTGCCGACGCGATCTTTATCGATGAGCTTCGTGCGGAAGGCCTTTATGAGAAAGTCAGCCAGGCTTTCACGGTTTTTTTACCGGTGAAGTCTGTCGGGGTCATGGGCGATGGTCGCCGTTACGACTATGTCGTCGCGTTACGCGCGGTAGAAACGATCGATTTTATGACCGCCCGATGGGCGCATTTACCCTACGATTTTCTGGATCGCGTCTCTCGTCGAATCATTAACGAAGTGCCGGGTATCTCCCGCGTGACCTACGATATCTCCGGAAAACCCCCAGCTACAATTGAGTGGGAATAGGTGACGCCCGAATCTGCTGATGAGCAATGGATGCGACGCGCGCTGGAGCTTGCGCGGCATGCGGAGAACTTGGGAGAAGTGCCGGTCGGCGCCGTTCTGGTCGGCCGAGACGGATTAGTCGCTGAAGGGCGGAATGCTCCGGTAGCAAGCTTGGATCCAACGGCCCATGCCGAGATTCAGGCCCTGCGCGCGGCCGGGAAAGCGTTGCGTAATTACCGTCTGCCCGGTACGACACTGTATGTGACGATGGAACCTTGTCCCATGTGCGCCGGCGCGCTGGTTCATGCCCGCGTATCACGACTGGTTTTTGGCGTGCAGGATTTCCGCGCAGGGGCTGCAGGCACGGTCTTCGATATTGTCCGCGCTCCGGAGGTCAACCATCGTCTCGAAGTGGCGGGCGGGATTCTCGAATCGGAGTGCCGGAAACTGATGCAGGATTTCTTCCGTGCCAGACGAAAATAAATGGACTCTTTGAGATCAGGTCGCGGATTTCAGGCGTTGTGATTCTGGCGGCCGAGCGTCCAAAGCGACAGAAGCTGGCCGGACATCTTCTGCTTCGTCTTCACCGCTGTTGGTTAACCAAATCAAAATATCGTAGTAGTTGCGTATGTTCTCGACATACATCACGGGTTCCCAACCTCGGGCATATCCATGTACGGTTTGCGAGTGCCATTGTTGCTGGGTCAGCCGGGGCAAATTCTTTTTGACATGGACCCACAGGTTCGGGTCTTTGCCCTGTACTTTTGTCAGGACACGCGCATCCTGAACGTGACCATAACCGACGTTGTATGCCGCGAGAGCGAACCAGGTGCGATCCGGACCCGTTATCGATTCTGGAAGAAACCGGTTTTTGATTCGCGTGAAGTACTTCGCGCCTCCTTCGATACTCTGCGCGGGATCAATCCGGTCGTCGACTCCAAGTACTGATGCGGTGATCCTGGTCAGCATCATGATTCCTCGGACGCCAGTGGGTGACACGGCCATCGGGTCCCAATGTGATTCCTGATAGCCGATGGCGGCCAGGAGCCGCCAGTCCATATTCTGTTCGCGGGCTGTTTTTTCAAAAAGCGTCTTGAAACGGGGCAGTTTGGCCGCGTAGTCACGGATAAAACGACGCGTCCCAACGTAATCAAACCGCTGAACCTGCTGGTAATAACGGTCCATTATTCGTTCAAGATCGCCATTTTCGCGAATAAATCTAAAATACTGTTCGGCACGCTCGATCAGCGTCCGATCATGGCGTTTCGGAAAAGCCCAGGCCAATGAATCACGTATATCAAGTTCGAATCCAACGCGAATCTCTGGCAGGTAGTTCCTGTACACCTTAAATAAGTTCGAATCGGCGACGGTATAGTCGATTCGCTGCTCGCAACATCCAGTAACAGTTCAGCCGGATCGGTATTGGGATTCTCAGTCCATATCAGATCCGGTCGATTTGATTGAAGGTATTTCAGTGTCTCCAAAGCGCTGCTATCCACCACTATTTCGAGCTTCTTACCGTAAAGATCGTCGATTTTTCGCGGCCGCCCGGAACCGAGCTTATAAATGACGTATTGTTTTACATCGCCGTAACTCGGGCCGAAGTTGATCCTGGTCAGGCGCTCTGGAGTAATTGTAAGGCCGGCCGCCGCAACATGGGCGCGACCCGATTCAACGGATGGAATCAGGTCAGCGAAACGATCTGCGATTTGCAGATTTAGCTTTACACCGAGAAATGTGGCGAAACCTTTTATGAGATCGTATTCGGGTCCCTCCGGTCCGTTGGCGCCGGTGTAATAGGTCGTCGGACCATTGCGTGTGAGCGCTCTGAGCTCACCCAGCGCGAGGACTTCCTCGAGCAGGGAAGGCGGCTGGCCACAGGTCGCCAGCAACGCCGCCAGACATACTATGAGTAGCGGTTTCATTTTGAACTTGGAGCCGATTTTGGGATACCGGTTTTTAGATGGCCTGGCATAGGGTCAAATTATACTGTCGCGCGAGCAGGCCGGTAGGTTGACAAATAAAGTTTAACAGGCTGCTGTTATGTAAGACTCAATTAAAAACAAACAGTTATAATTTTTTCCTGACATAATGATGAAAATAGACGAATCCAATTATCGTGGCGATTTTCATTCCAGGTGACTCGGGATGCGCAATGAATTTTTTGAAAGACCGGGCAGTGAGCAACGGCATGGGTAATCGTATGGAAGCCGATTGGTTAAATTTGTGTAGCGCGGAGCGCATAGACCCGGATGAAGTGCGCCTGGTCTTTGATCGATATGATGCCTATCGGCGATACACAAAGGGCAAGATCGGAGATTCGGTCGTGCTGGAGCGGTGGTTCACGTTCTATCATATGGAAAAGGCGTCAGAAGGAGATCAGGCGGGTCCAGCGCCGTCGGGCTGTTCGGTCGATAGCGACGCGGTCAATAATGCGTGCATCAAACGCCCGGGCCCTTTTCTGGCGGTTTTGAAAGCCTATGACGCCGCTCGAACGGGCGACCGAATGCGGCCTGAATGACGGCCGGATTGGCGGTTGTTCCGACGTGTCACGGATATCGTAAGCGCCTATAATCGGCGGCCCAGGAGGGATGCCGGAGCGGCCAAACGGCGCTGATTCGAAATCAGTTGGGGGCGTTAGCCCCACGGGGGTTCGAATCCCTCTCCCTCCGCCATTTTCCTTAATATGGGCTTGCGTTTTGCGAGGATGAAGGCGGATGCAAATCCCTGTATATTAGCCCGCTGTTGGGAAAATGAAGGTGAGACCAGTTTCCGCGCGATGCCCTGATTTCTGGTCAGGGAGTGGTCACGAGAATAAAACTCTTCCGGTTTCGCCTGTGATCTCTTACGTCCTTAAGGAGCAAAAATGAAATTTATTTACCCGGGATATCTTGGTGCATTCGTCGCCATGCTTTTTATTTCTGCCGTCTGCATTGCTGCGGACGAGCCGGAAAGCGATCGAGACAATATGTTTTATTTTCTGGGTACGGCTCTGAGTCAAAATTTGGTGCCAATGGCTCTGAGTGAAGACGAGATTGACCTTGTTCTCCAGGGCCTGCGAGAGGCGCTCACCGGCGATGCGCCCGAGATGGACGATAAGATATACGGTGCGATGCTGAATGAATTGTCCCAGGAAAGAGCGAAAGCGGGTACTGCCGAGGAAGTCATCGCCGGGCAGGCCTACATCGATGAGATGGCCAAAGAGGAGGGTGCGGTGCTAACCGAGTCCGGTATCGTGATCCTGGAAATGACGCCGGGGACCGGTAAATCTCCGTCCGCAGCGTCAACGATCAAGGCGCATTATCATGGCACAATGCGAAACGGCAATGTATTCGATAGTTCGGTCGACCGCGGCCAGCCGTTGACCATTTCTTTGGCCAATGTAATCCCATGCTGGCAGGAAGGCATACCGACGATGAAGGAAGGCGGTAAGAGCAAAATTACCTGTCCGGCCGACACGGCCTACGGGGATCGTGCCAGTGGCCCGATTCCGCCAGGATCGGCGCTGACCTTCGAGGTGGAATTAATCGAGGTCGTGGACTAGGAATCTTGATGGTCTGCGCCTGATGGTCCGATATCGGTGGTGGATCGCAATATTATAGAGAGCCCATGGACATGGGTAATCGGCGGCGCGTTGGTCAGTACCTGGTTGCTCGGGGTTGTGCACGCCTACGGCGCTCATAGTCGAATAGGTGCTGCAGCGGCCTTGGTATTGCCACCCTACGGGCTTTATATGGCAGTCGAGCAAATGGTCGCGCATCCGAATGCCAATAGTGAAGTGTCGGATGCGCCAGGGTGCAGATGCTTTATCCGCGAACGCTGACGGTGGGTATCTTGATCAGTGTTTGCAAAAGCGGATGGTGTCAGACCAACTCAGTCTTGGTGAAAAACAGAACGAAGTATTTTGCACTTGTAGTGCGCAAATGCTCTCCGAGAGGGTTTCAGAAGGGGAGCACGAATACGTTGAGATACACGGTGAGAATTCCCCGGAGTTTATGGCGCTCCGGCGAGAGGTTTCTGAAAGTTGTCTTGTCAGTGCTCGATCCGTTGGATCCCCGGACGCACCTTAGAATTGTCAACGATCAGTGTTTTACTGCGACTAAAGTTCTTTAGCAACGGCTTTGATGTGGTCTTTCTTTAGGAATCGCCTTTCCAGTTCCGAAGCGGGCAATGGTTTGCTGATCAGGAATCCCTGAATTTCATCGCACCCCTGATCACGCAGGTAATTCAGTTGTTCCTGGGTTTCGACACCCTCAGCGATCACCTTGAGGTCAAGATTGTGGGCCATCGCGATAATCGCCGCACAAATCGCGGCATCGTCGCTATTGTTTTCCAGGTCCATGACAAACGAGCGGTCAATCTTTAGGGTATCCAGCGGCAATCGTTTCAGATAACTCAACGAGGAGTACCCGGTACCGAAATCATCCATGGCCAGTGACGTTCCCGCATCTCTGAGTTTCATCAGAGTGGCAATCGTTTCCTCTACATCATTCATCAATATGGTTTCGGTCAGCTCGAGGGTCAGTGAGCTCGGTTTCAATGAGGCTTCGAAAACGGCTTTTAGTACGATTTCGGCGACGTCGCTATGAAAAAATTGTTGGCTCGAAACGTTTACGGCTATCGAGAGCTGATCGTCGAACTTGTCCTGCCATTCCTTAATTTGACGGCAAGCCGTAGTCAGCACCCATTCGCCCAGTGAGGCGATCAGGCCACACTCCTCTGCAAGGGGTATGAATTTATCCGGAGGTATTTTTCCGCGCTCCGGATGATTCCAGCGCAATAATGCTTCGACGCAGACCATGCGTTGTGTCGCAACATCAATTTGCGGCTGATAATACAGCTCCAGTTGATCACGTTGTAGCGCGTATCGAAGACCATTCTCTAGTTCCAGGCGTTCCAGCGAGCGAAGACTCATCGTGCCGGAGTAAAAGCGGACGCTGTTGCGGCCTGCATTTTTCGCCTGGTACATTGCGACGTCTGCATTTCTAAGTAGCGTATCGAGGTCGCTGCCATCATCCGGGAACAGTGAGACGCCGATGCTGGAGGTCACGACAAATTCATGACCCAAGTGTTCGACGGGTCGAGTCAATTCCGCGCGAATTCTTTCAGTCACGGCGACAGCTTGCTCTTGAGAGTCCAGGTCCTGAACAATGGCTACGAATTCATCACCGCCTAATCGTGCGAGTCGGAATCCGGTGTCATCGGCGCCCTGTCTGATGACACAATCCTGTGCTCGAATACAGTTGTCCAACCTTTTTGCGATGGTCTTCAATACAACATCGCCGAAGTTGTGCCCGAGAGTGTCATTAATTCGCTTAAAGTTGTCGAGATCGATGTACAGAGCTGCGACCTTTCAGGTCATGTTCCTTGGCTCTGGTGATTGCAGCAGACAGGTGTTGCTGGAACAGTTGTCTGTTGGGCAGGCCGGTCAGCGTATCGAAATAGGCCAAACGGTGGACTCGTTCTTCGGCCCGCTTACGGTCTGTGATTTCGCGGACAATGGCAAGTGTCAGGTCATTCAGGTAAGGGCACCATTTGCAACTCGTAATGGTATTTTTCTGCCTGATCGCCTAGGGTGAATTCGCATTGTTGTGGTTTGCCATCCTGAATGACCAGGTGAATGAGTTCAAACCATTGGTTGGCAATATCATTCGGTAAATAATCTGCTATACGGGTCTGGTCTCCGCGCGGTTCCGGCATTGTGGCCGTTTCATTGCCGGCAAGAAAGTTGACTATCGCTCCGTTACGTCGGATAACAAATAGCGTATCCGGCATAGCGTTCAACAATGCATTGTTTTTTGCTTCGCTGGTTCTCAACTCCTTTATAGGTTGTGCTTGCGCGCAATACGTAACGCACTCGGTGGCTTAACAGGGACCAATTGATCGGCTTTGAAATGAAGTCCGTCGCGCCGGCGGAATAGGCGCGATCGATTGAATCAACGTCTTCGAGGCCGGTCACCATCAAAATTGGAATGTGTGCGCCAATAGCATCCGCCCTGATGCGTCTGCAGGCCTCGTAGCCGTCGAGTTTTGGCATATCGACGTCCATGAGAATTATTGCGGGATGATGTTTGATAAATTGCGTTAAGGCGGCTTCGCCGTCGCTCCGCTTCCTCAACCTCAAACCCCACCTTTTCCAGCGTTGCCCGAACGAGTATGCGCAGCGTAGGGTCATCGTCCACAACGAGGATGAGGTTTTCCTGAGTTTGAGGGGTCGATGTCATGCTCAGCCTTGACCCCAACGGCTGAGTTCCGACAAGACTTTGTCATGCTCAAGTCGGATAGCGGTAAGGCGATCGAGCATCCCATCCATATCTTTGTCTTTCGCAGCGAATTCGATTTCTCTGCACATTCCAACAAGTCTTTCGGCACCGACGTTTCCGCTACTCGACTTGAGTGCGTGAGCGGCTGTGCGAATCTTGTTCTCGTCGCTTTTTTCGAGTGCATCAGCGATGGACTCGATCAACTCCGAGGAATTACTCTGATAAACGCCGATGACACGATTCGCGAGGGCCTTTCCATTCTTGGGGTCGAGAGCCTGGATCATTTCCAGAACCTGGGCGCTAATCGTTTGCAGACCATCAGAAGTCGCTTTCGAGTCGGTGCCGGGGTCCTCCGTTTCCATGCTTTCAAGATCGTTTGAATCTGTGGGGGCCAGGTCGCCCGAGGCAAGCCAGTGAATCAATACTGCCCGAAGGTCCTCCATGCTAAACGGTTTGCTGAGATAGTCGTCCATGCCTGACGCGAGACATCGTCGCCGGTCTTCCGGCAGGGCGTGTGCAGTCAGTGCGATGATCGGTAAATGGCGGCTATCGTTGACGTCCGATTCCCATGCGCGGATAGCCCCGGTGGCCTCGTAGCCATCCATAACGGGCATTTCACAATCCATCAATATCATGTCGAATCGAATTTTTCTGACGATTTCGGTCGCTTCCCGACCGTTGGTGACTTCGTGTACCTTGCATCGCATTGCGTTGAGCATTTGTGTGGCGACTTCCCGGTTGACCGGGTTGTCTTCCACAAGGAGGATATGTCCACCGGTGAAGTTGGTTAATGCTTTGACGGTGCGGGTCGCTGATGTGTCGTTTTTTTCGGGTGGGCTCGGCATGGCGCCGATCGCCTTGGCGATACACTTGCGCAGCTGCCCCGGGCGAGCGGGCTTTGTTAATGTGGGCTTCGATTCCCGCTTCATCCATGCACTGTCCACCATCGTCCGCCGCGGCAGAAGTCAGCATGATCAGGTGTGTCTTGTCGATGTCCGAATCGGCTCGAATTTCTTTGGCGAGCTGCAATCCATCCATTCCAGGCATATGCCAATCGAGTATCGCGAGGTGGTAAGGGTGACCCGCTCCGTGCCGAGGATCGGAGATGTCGCAGTGCGCTTTCACCGCTGTCGGCCGATTCGGCGCTGATTTCCCAGGCCGCAAGCTGGTGGATCAGTATGTCCCGGTTGGTCGAGTTATCGTCGACGATCAATACGCGTAGCGAGGCCGGATCTTCAAGGTCTGATAGTGTGTGTTCGTGCCATGCACGAGTGCCAGGTTTGAAACAGGCCGTAAACCAGAACGTGGTCTTCTGATCAAGCGAGCTGTTTACGCCGATTTCACCGCCCATCAGACCGCATAGTTGTTTGCAAATCGCAAGTCCGAGGCCTGTTCCACCGTACCGCCTCGTTGTGCTTCCATCTTCCTGTGAAAAAAGTTCAAAAATCATATCGTGGCTTTCGGGATCGTATGCCGATTCCGGTATCGATGATTTCAAAACGAAATTTCGGGCCCGATGAGTCGTCGCCGTCAGACCTGACTCGAACCACAACCTCACCTGCCTGAGTAAATTTGAGTGCATTGCCGGATTCCCGCTTCATCCATGCACTGTCCACCATCGTCCGCCGCGGCAGAAGTCAGCATGATCAGGTGTGTCTTGTCGATGTCCGAATCGGCTCGAATTTCTTTGGCGAGCTGCAATCCATCCATTCCAGGCATATGCCAATCGAGTATCGCGAGGTGGTAAGGGTGACCCGCTCCGTGCCGAGGATCGGAGATGTCGCAGTGCGCTTTCACCGCTGTCGGCCGATTCGGCGCTGATTTCCCAGGCCGCAAGCTGGTGGATCAGTATGTCCCGGTTGGTCGAGTTATCGTCGACGATCAATACGCGTAGCGAGGCCGGATCTTCAAGGTCTGATAGTGTGTGTTCGTGCCATGCACGAGTGCCAGGTTTGAAACAGGCCGTAAACCAGAACGTGGTCTTCTGATCAAGCGAGCTGTTTACGCCGATTTCACCGCCCATCAGACCGCATAGTTGTTTGCAAATCGCAAGTCCGAGGCCTGTTCCACCGTACCGCCTCGTTGTGCTTCCATCTTCCTGTGAAAAAAGTTCAAAAATCATATCGTGGCTTTCGGGATCGTATGCCGATTCCGGTATCGATGATTTCAAAACGAAATTTCGGGCCCGATGAGTCGTCGCCGTCAGACCTGACTCGAACCACAACCTCACCTGCCTGAGTAAATTTGAGTGCATTGCCGATCAGGTTTGTGAGTATCTGTCGAAGACGCATGGGATCGCCGCAGACCAAAGTGTCCATCCTCGGCGTAATGTCGCAAAGCAATTCGAGCCCCTTTTTTTGTGCTCGTATGGACAGCAACTCAACCACACCCTCCACGACATCACGTAAATCGAATTCAGAATTTTCCAGTTCCAGCTTTCCAGCCTCGATTTTTGAGAAATCGAGAATGTCATTGATCAGATCGAGCAACGCATTCGCCGAGTCCTGGATCGTTTCGGCAAAATGTCGCTGTTTCGGGATTCAGTTGGGACTGGATGATCAGCTCGGTCATGCCGAGTACGCCATTCATCGGCGTGCGAATTTCATGACTCATACGAGCTAGAAATTCACTCTTGGCCGAGTTGGCCATTTCCGCTGTTTCCTTTCGCCGCGTTCGACTCGGCCATCGCGATCTTCAGTTTATCATTCGCATCGGTCAGGCTGCGGGTCTGGGCATCAACCCGTTCGCGGCTTTCCTTGAGCCTGCGGTCTCTTTCAGAAATGCGTGCCAGCATCGTATTGAATCCGTCGATCAGGCTGCCAACTTCATCGTTTCCGGTTTTCTTGGCACGCAGGGAATAATCTTCATCCTTGGTTACCCGACCCATCAGGTTTTCCAGCGCGAGAATGGGGCGCGAGATAGCCGTCTGAAGACGAAACGACAGGAAATATGCAACCAGGATTGCCAGCGCGACGATGATCACCGCCATCCATGCGAATCGAACCAGTGTCTGTACCAGGGGTCGCAGTGTCGCTTGCAGGTGAACGTAGCCGACTCTTTTCTTCGTCAAAGTGTATCGGTTGGACGATGTCCAGGGACTTTAACCCGTTGAAAACACGCACCGGTTTTCCGTCGGCGATCCACCGTCCGATTCGCTCCATTTTGTCGTCGGATCGTTCTCGCGACATCGCGGAACGAGAATCGCCCGGGTAGTATCCGGCCATCAATTCACCATCGGCGTGGTAGATGTGACCATCTATGATGGTTGGTTCAGCTTCAAGTGACTGGAGAACCTGGCTCGCCAGTTTTTCATCCTCGAATATGAGCGCGGCGACGCTGTTGGTTCCTATGATTTCCGCCATCGTGGCCAGGTTATGCGAGATGTGGTCGCGATAGGCCAGGCCTTCGGTGGCTGCCTGCATCAGCGAGGCGAGAAGCAACGCGGTGACCGTCGTAGCCAGCGTGATGCTGATCAGCTTTTTGGCGATAGGTAGGTCGGCGAACTGTTTCATTTTTTACTGCCGCTCTTGTTGCTGCGGTTGATCGCTGATTCTCGCGAGTTGCAGGAGTTGTGCGCTGATTCCGAGACCCGCGCGTCGACTGGCGACGACATTGATCGCGAACTGGATCTGGTCTTCCTTAATTTGGAGCAAAACGATGCCACCCGATCTGGCGAAATGCTTGCTGTCACCGATAGTCAGGACCGGGGAATCTGCAACATCATGGATCAGGCTGCGATATTGCTCACTCGATGGGCGGCTCAAATACAGGATTTTGCAGTCCGCCGTTGGCATTGCCACTTCGTTGAGTCGCCGGACCTCGATCAGGCGTCCCTGGACGACCTCTCCCGACAGTGCCTCGATCGCCGGGCCGATAGGGTCACGTTCCGGCAGGCAAATGGAGAGCGGCTGGCCGCCCGGCCGGTTGCCGTTTTCTGGCCAGGTGACGAATTTGGCGATCTTGTGGACGATCGCGGCCTTTACCGCGTACTCCGATGCCGGGGCATCGCTGGCCACAGCGCCAAGGCTGCCGGCGAATGCGGTCAGGCAGATTGCCAGGGCGCAAGCCCATTTCGATGTTATCGATTCGCGCAACGTACTTTAAATCCAGTTAGCAGGCCGTAGGGTGAATTTTTTTAGGCTAAAACTGCCACTGAAGTTGGACATAGCCTTCGCGAGGAATTTCGACGCCCTGGTTAACGCCGAATTCCTCTAAAAACTCGGCGTGGCCGGATTCAAGAAGGTTTCTGCCTTCCAGCGTGACTCGCAGCGATGGGATTGGGAGGTAACTGATCCGGAGGTCCATCGTCGTGTAACTGTCCACGCCCTGAGCCTCCAGTTCATCGACATAGCGCAGCCAGAGATCAAGACTCAGCGTCTGTGTGACATCCATCGCGGAGCGAAGCGATAACTGGTGTTCGGGACTGTCCTGGCCGACCGAGAATGGCAAAACGACGGGGTCGCCCGTATGCAGGTAGGAATAGGCCCAGTCGAGGCGCCACCATTCCAGTGCTTTGTGCGATAACGCCAGTTCGAACCCGTAGTTGTCCTGTTCGTGGCCGTTGACAAACACCAATGGCAGGTTGACATAGGGGTCGGCGCTGGCAAAGCACTGCGGATCAAGAGGATCCGTCGCGATCACACCGGATGGCTCGCAAACCGGAGCCTGGAACTGACCGGATCTGAGGTCCTTATATTCATTGTAGAAAACAGCGATGTCGTAACTCATCGTCTCGAACGGCTGGCTTCGAAATCCGACTTCGTAGGCGACGACTTTTTCTGATTCCAGCGCGGGATTGCCGTTGATCGTAATTGCAGTGGGAAGGGGATATGGCGGTTGTCCGGGTGCGAGTGGAACGAACGGTGGCAGCATAATGCCGACAATATTTCCATCCTTTTCTATGCGCGAGGGTGACCTGATCGCACGCGCGACCGAGCCCCAAACCGTGCTGGATTCATTGGCCTGCCACGCGAGACGGGCATTCGGCGACCATTCCAGGTTTTCCGTGCTGAAGCTGTTTTTCTCAACTTTCGTGCCCAACGTGAGATTCACGGTGTCCGACAGTCGAATTTCATCCTGGATAAAGCCGCTCTGGCGGCGCAGGGTTCTTTCCGCCGGGTCCAGTCCGACGGTAAAACTGGCGGTCGTATCATCGTTACTTTGCAGATAGCCGAGTCCCCAGACGATATCGTGCCGCGAGCCGACTTCTTTGTGGTGCTGAAAATCCAGGTCCCATGTGTTCCTGGTTTCTTCGGGTGCGACCCGATCGATCGCGTTGTGGTCGAAGGAAAGTCTGAACTGAAAGTCCGACCGTTCGGTCAGCGCATGATTCCATACTGCGTTCCCGAATCCGCCGGTGAATTCCCGGGTCGACGTTTTCACTGGTCGAGTAGGGTGGGCTGGGCTGGTTGGTCAGAATGTTCTCGCCGACGTCGCCGGAATACACTTCCGCGGTAAAGGTCACTTCGTCGTTGGATTGGTCGGACCAGTCCAGGCGTCCGCCGAACCGCGAGAAACTCCAGTCGTCATAGGCGTCGTCCGCGAATCCATCGCGATCGAAATACTTGACGAAAGCACGATAATTCATGTTGCCGGCCTGGCCGCCATGGCGGACCGTGGTTTCGAAATTCGAGTAGTTGCCGACCACGGCTTCAGCTCGCGTACCCTGCGTATCTGCGGCATCCTTGGTAATGATATTGATGACGCCGTTGACCGCGTTGGCGCCCCACATCGTTGCGCCCGGTCCGCGGATCACTTCGATGCGTTCGATTGAAGACAGATCTGTATCCTGCGTCTCCCAGTACACGCCCGAGTACATCGGACTGTAGATGGTTCGGCCATCCATCAACACCAATAATTTGTTGGCGAACACGCCGTTAGAGCCACGCGCGGTGACGGCCCACGTGTTGGCGTCGACCCGGGCCACCTCGATGCCGGGGGCCATCCGCAGGACCTCCGGAATAGACAGGGCGCCCGATCTTTGAATATCGTTCTGGTTGATGACAAATATGGCCGCCGGCGTGGTGGATAGTGGTTGCGGTTTACGAGACAGTGTCGTGACTTTCACCTGGAGTAATTCCTCCAGACTGAGTTCCATCAGTTCTTCGGTCTCGGATCCGGCCAGTTCGCCGGTCAGTGCCGCAATCGGCCAGACCAGCAGTACCAATGATGAAATTAACGTCAGCCCGGCCAAGCGACGCGCTCTCTGCATGTCCATGATCGCTTCTACTCCCTAGCGAGGTATGCTCATGACGAAATCGTGTTGGGCCCAATGCCCGTAATACCGCGTAGTCCACACGTTCCGGGTGCAGAAAGCTGTGATCGATTCCACATCTGGTGATTTTGTAAAAAAATCGATGGCCTGATTCTTTTACCGAGCCTCGATTCGGGGTTGAAACCCGCTATAGGGCTGGGTTAGCGGAAGATTTTTGGTTTTTTTGAGGCGCGTGACGCAGGTCACAAAATGGCCGTTCGTGCCGGCTGTCAGTCGTGCCGGCGATAAATATGAATGGGCGCCTCATCATTTTTTTGTGCCGGGCTGCCAGCGCAGTCTGAGCACCCCGATTCCCGATCGCGTTTTTTTCGCCATCGTCGATACAACGCGAATCCGACGACGATGACGACGAATGTCAGTGCGATGAGTTCCTGAATTCCGATCATCATATTGGCCGACTTACGAGCACCTGCGCTAGCTGCCGAGTTGGAACACGATTAGTGCTCCAAGATACCCGAGGGAAGTCATGTAACACCAGGCAAACAAAGGCCATCGCCACCCGTTCGTTTCACGATACATCACGGCAATCGTGGCCGCGCATTGCAGGCAAAAGGCGTAAAAGATAAGCAGGCCGGCGACCATCGGCAATGTAAAAACGGGGGTTCCATCTGCATGTTTGGCGTCGCGTAATCTACTGACCAGCGCGCTTTCGTCGTCGCTCGCATCGCCAACGGCATAAATCGTGCCCAGGACCGCAATAACGACCTCGCGAGCCGGGAATCCGGCGATGACGGCGGCCGAAACTTTCCAGTCCCATCCCAGCGGTGAGAACAATGGAGTTATGGACTTGCCCATCCGCCCCAGTGCGCTTTGCTCGAGCAATTCAGCGGTTTCCTGCTGATCGAGTTCCAGCAACCGGGTGGTCAATGCCGCCCCGGTCAACGTGATTTCCGCCGTCGTCCTCCGGGTATCGTAGTCTTCAATGAGGGCCTGCGGCCGGGGGAAATAAGCGAGCGCCCAAATCAACACGGCAACGGTAAAAATGATAGTGCCGGCGCGCGTAAGGAATATTCGGCCTCGATTCATTAATTTGATCAGAACCGATTTTAGATTCGGTAGCCGATAGGGCGGCAGCTCGACGAGGAAGGTTGGTGTCGGTCCCCGCAGCTTAGTTCGTTTCAGAAGCATCGCCGTGACTATGCCTCCGAAAATGCCCAGAAAATAGAGGCTTAACAAGACAAGCCCTTGCAAATTGACGAGGCCGCCGAGGTAGTGCTGTTCCGGTACGAAGGCAGCGATGAGTAACGCGTACACGGGCAGCCGGGCAGAGCAAGTCATCATGGGCGCCGCGAGCATCGTTGCGAAACGGTCTCTTTGTTCGGGAATAACACGCGTCGCCATGATGCCGGGTACTGCGCAGGCAAAACTGGAAAGCATCGGGATGAATGACTGGCCCGACAAGCCCGCGCCTCTCATGAGCCGGTCCATCATAAAGGCCACACGCGGCATATAGCCCGAATCTTCAAGAAAAATAATAAAGGAAAACAGGATGAGAATTTGCGGCAGGAATATAACCACGCTACCGACACCGGCAATGATGCCGTCGGTTATCAGGCTGGCGATGGCGCCTGGCGGCAACGCGGTACTGACCGCGGTACTGAGCCAGGACGTGGTTTCGTCAATGAAATCCATCATCGGGGTTGCCCACGAAAACACTGCCTGAAAAACCGTCGTCATGACCAGTATGAAAAGTACAACGCCGATTAACGGTTGATTCGTGATTCGATCCAGTCGGTCCGTCAAAGTGGCCTTGGGTTTGGCCCGGTGTTCGACATCCTTGAGGACTTCCCCGATAAAGTCGTAGCGTGCTTTGGCCTCCATTGCCGCGAGAGAGCTTCCCGCGCTTAACCGGCTGCGAATGTCCTCCAATTCGGATAAATATTCGCTCCCTGCCGAGAACTCGAAGCGCCGTTCGGCAATGCCATGCGCATCGATTAACGCGCGCTCAACCTCATATTCGGTTAATCGGAATCCGGCGGCCCGAATTCGGGACCACAAGTCACATGCGGCCTGATGCACTTCCGGGAGTAGCATCGGCCGGTCGCCGGGGCGGGCCGTAATCGCAGCTGCAAGGGCTGTGCGCAGTTCGTCGAGGCCGCTGCCGGCGGTCGCAACTACGGGCACGACAATGATTCCGAGTTTTTTCGCCAGGGCCTCGCAGTCCAGTCGAATGCCCTGTTTTCTCGGCCAAATCAGTCATGTTTACGGCCAGGACCACGGGCAGGTCGAGTTCTGCGAGTTGGGTCACGAGGAACAGATTGCGACGCAGATTGGTCGCATCGGCTACGGCCAGAATCGCCTTCGGTCGCTCCATGGAATCGACGTGGCCGAGCAACACGTCCACCGAAATCATCTCGTCTGGTGACTGGGCCGCGAGAGAGTAGGCACCCTGGAAGGTCAACGAGAGTAACTGCATGCCCCGGCAGGCTAAGCGAGCCGGTGTGGCGCTCTACTGTAACGCCGGGGTAGTTTGCCGTTTTCTGTTTCAGCCCGGTCAGCGCATTAAATAAGGTGCTTTTGCCGGTATTCGGATTGCCGATAACCGCAATGATCGAGGTCAGGGATGCGTCAGATGGCACCGTTTCCGGAGAGAAATCGCGGTTCACGGCTAGCCCTGTCCGTCGCTCGGTGTGACCTGTACCCGACTTGCCTCCGCCAAGCGCAGCGAAAGCGCGTAGCCCATGATTTCGACCTCAATCGGATCGCCGCCCAGTGCCTTACGTGTTATGGAGACTTCCGACCCCTCGAGCAGGCCCAGCGCCATCAGGCGCTGCACGATTGGGCCGTCGCCGGCGATCGCGTCGATCGTAGCGGCCTGGCCAACGCTGAGTTCATCAAGTGTCATGCATGGGTCCTTTCCGGGTACTCTGGCGCCTGCTGTTCACGCCATCGGACCCGCATTCTAAATGAGAATGATTATCATTTAAATCGACGGTGTCTATAGGGGTTTACCGCAGCCTGCGCGGCGTGGCTATGCCGGGAATGCAGTGGAGGCCGGGTTTGCTGCGGAAGGCGGGATGCCGGGCAGGTAATCTGCACCGATCTTTGATCTGTCCGCAGTCTATCTGGGCGGTCTAACTGGTTTTAGCGGCTCGGAGCGCCCCGACTTCTTTGTCGTAGGCCCTGGCAAATTCCTGACTGAACGCTTCGGGCAGGGTGCCGTCCTCGCCATGGGTCAGGTTCATGAAGGATTCTTCATACAGGTCCCAGTATTTCAGCTTGTTCGGGGCACCGAGCAGGCGGCTGCGCCTGACGCCCTGGTCAACCTGCTGGCGCAGCTCGTCGGGCGCCAAATTTTCCATGAAGTCTTTGAGTGCCTGAACCAGGGCCTTTGGCACGGCCCGCTCATGATTCTTGATCTCCAGGAAGCTAACCTGAACGGCGTCCGCGGCAGGCAGGCAGGATTTGTTGCCCTTACCCAGTAAATATTTGAGGGCATCGTTGACAGTTGGGTGCGAGTTTCAGGGGATTGTTCTGACTGCTCCGGTCCGTGTTTTGCGACAGCCGCAATTTCGCTGTCAGTTGTGCCCGTTCCTGTAGTAACCCCGTCAGGCCGGCGACCATGTGGCGCAGTATCTGACCCGTAATACGGAGAATTTCATCGGGTTCGGTCCCGGCGAGATCGCCCGGCTTGAGTCCGGCGCCTGCGAGCAGCATGGCAACGGCTCTTTGCTCCGCCTGCTCGGCGATGTCACGGTTCTGCAGTGTCTGGTGCGCGCCCATACCTGTGATCGCCTCGTTCAGCTGGCTGATGCGGCTCGACCCTTCCATCAGGTAACGATCGAGCGATTCACCTTCGACGAGCCGCGCTTCATCGACGAGCTGAAGCTCGACCGAATCATCCTCTTGTACCAGCTGCGCGCGGACCACTGAATCTCGCATGCCGTCTTCGAGGGCATCGTCGGCTTCCGCGGTGATCGTCGCGGCGATGACATAGTCCCCGATACGCAAGATATCACCGTCGAAGATACGTTGGGGGTGTCCGCGGCCTACCGGGACATCGGCGTCATTGATGTATACGCCATTCCGGCTGGTGTCGATGAGATAGTAGGCACCAGCCTGAAAATCGATCAGCGCGTGTCGACCCGAGACATACCGGTTCGGATCCGGAAAGACCCAGTCATTATCGAGGCTGCGACCAATGGTGCCACCACAGGCCGCAAATTCTTGAGTCTGGTCATCGCCAAACCGGGTCCGGTTGTCGCTCGTGATCCGTAAATGCATTGGCATCCACGTTCTCCATCAGTGTTGCCCATCGGTGTTTCATGCAGCGAGGCCCCCGCGTCATCTGGAGCGCCGCAGCAGGGCCCTGCGCACATAATCATCTCTCAAGGCGCGGCGAAATGCGTCGCCACAGTTCACATTTCACGCGGGTTTGACAGTGGATCAAGGCCCGGGCAACTGCGCTATAATGCGCCGCCTGCAAGCAATCGCCCGCCGAAATTTAACTAAATTCCAGAGGACCCCCTTTCCGATGAAAGACCGGCATTTATACAGGATCATTTTCATGAATCAGGGCAAGGTTTACGAAATCTATTCCCGCAGTATTTCCCATGGCGATTTGTTCGGGTTTATTGAAGTTGAGGAATTGGTGTTCGGTGAGCGCACTTCGGTCGTCGTCGACCCCTCCGAGGAGCGAATCAAATCGGAATTTGAGGGTGTACAACGCACCTATATTCCGATGCACGCGGTGATACGTGTCGATCAGGTCGAGAAACAGGGCGTTAGCAAGATCAGTTCAGTGGAAGGTGGGAACGTCACCCAGTTTCCAATGCCTCTGTACACGCCCGGCGGTCAAGGTGGTGACAAAGGCAAGTGATGCCTGATCCGCGTGCCGGCTGACAGCTGATGCTTGAACTCCAGGGTGGCGCCGCCTTATCGGAATTTCGTCGAACGGAATTGCTGAATTTGCTTCGGGTCCGCGTCCCGGCAATTCAGAATATGTCGGCGCAATTCGTCCATTTCGTTGATCAATCGGCGCCACTCGGTGTCGAGCAGGATTCTTTGCTCCAGGCGATCCTGATCTACGGTCGTGCTAATGCCCCTATGGAAAGTGATGTCCCCCGCGACGGGGGTCATCCGGATCAGGAACTCATCGTTATCCCGCGTTTCGGGACGATATCACCCTGGTCGAGCAAGGCCTCGGACATTGCGCAAATATGCGGGCTGACAAATGTACGCAGAATCGAGCGGGGAATAGCCTATGGACTCGGTTTGGACAGGCCGCTGAAAACCGGTGAATTAGAGGATATTGCCGCAGCCTTGCATGATCGAATGACGGAGTCAGTCGTACTCGGTCGTGAACAGTTGAACCGGTTATTTACGACTCATGAGCCGGTGGCCCTGGGTCATATTCCACTGCTCGCTCAGGGGCGCAGGGCGATCGACACTGCCAACGGAGAACTCGGTTTAGCCCTTTCCAATGCCGAGATCGACTATCTGGTAGAAAAGTTCAGGGCACTTGAGCGCGACCCCACGGATGCTGAGCTCATGATGTTTGCGCAGGCGAATTCCGAACATTGTCGCCACAAGATTTTTAATGCGCGCTGGATTATCGATGGTGTTGAACAGGATGAAAGCTTGTTCGATATGATCCGATCGACTCATGCGACGAATCCGGATGGCGTATTGAGCGCCTACGTTGATAATTCGGCCGTGATCGAAGGCGGTCCCGCAAGTCGCATCGTGAGTAATCCGGAGGGTCATGAGTACTGCCTCATCAACGCTCCGGTGCATACGTTAATGAAGGTGGAAACCCACAATCACCCAACCGCGATCGCGCCGTTTGCCGGCGCGGCAACCGGAAATGGGGGTGAAATTCGGGACGAAGGTGCAACCGGACTGGGCGCCAGGCCGAAGGCCGGCCTGACGGGATTTTCGGTCTCGCATTTACGATTGCCCGGCGCCGGTCAGCCGTGGGAAAAGAATCTCGGCAAGCCGGATCGCATTGCTTCGGCCCTCGAAATCATGCTCGAGGGTCCGATCGGCGGGGCGGCATTCAACAACGAATTCGGTCGGCCGAATATCCTTGGTTATTTCCGGACTTTTGAGTCACCGGACGAGACGAATACGGATCATGCCTGGGGGTATCACAAGCCAATCATGATTGCCGGCGGAATCGGCAATATTCGAGAAGAGGACGTGTTGAAAGGAGACGTACCGTCGGGCTCACTGCTGATTGTTCTTGGTGGGCCGGCAATGCTGATTGGCCTGGGTGGCGGTGCCGCGTCATCGATGGGCAGCGGATCCAGCAGTGAGGATTTGGATTTCGCGTCTGTTCAGCGAGGGAACCCGGAGATGCAGCGCAGAGCCCAGGGGGTTATTGATGGATGTTGGGCGGTTGGATTGACGGGCGGCGCGAATCCATTGCTGATCATCCATGATGTCGGGGCGGGTGGTCTGTCGAACGCAGTTCCTGAACTGGTCGATCACAGTCACCGCGGAGCCGTGGTGGAGTTACGGGATATTCCCAACGCCGAGTCGGGAATGTCCCCGCTGGAAATCTGGTGCAACGAAGCGCAGGAGCGATATGTACTTGCAATTGCGCCCGATCACCTTGACTGGTTTGAAACACTCTGCCGTCGCGAGCGTTGCCCCTATGCCGTAATTGGCAGGCTCAACGACACCGGTGAATTGCATGTCACTGATCGGGTGACAGGTGACTCGCCGGTGCAAATGCCGCTTGAAATCTTGCTCGGTAAAGTGCCGCAAACGGTGATGCAGATCAAGCGCAGCCGAATTCGGCCGCCGGGTGCTGATTTCAGCGGTCTCGATATCGAGGAGGCTTGCCGGCGTGTGCTGCAATTTCCTACCGTGGCCGACAAATCATTCTTGATACATATCGGTGATCGAACGGTTGGTGGACTGGTGGCTCGTGATCAATTGGTTGGACCGTGGCAGGTGCCGGTCAGCGACGTTGCGGTCACGACGTTGGATTATCAAGGTTACCGTGGCGAGGCCATGGCGATGGGCGAGCGGACTCCGGTGGCGGTGCTGAACCCGGCAGCGTCTGGCCGCCTCGCGATTGGTGAGGCGCTGACAAATTTGGCGGCAGCCGATATTGGCTCGGTCGACAAGGTCAGGATGTCCGCGAACTGGATGGCTGCAAATGGAGTCGCCGGAGAAGATGAAGCACTTCGGGAAACCGTGGAGGCCGTCGCTGGTTTGTGTCGGGAATTGCGCGTCGCCATTCCGGTTGGAAAGGATTCCCTGTCAATGCAAACCCGTTGGAAAAAAAATGGCCGGGAATTCGCTGTCGTCGCGCCCGTCTCGTTGATCATTTCCGCGTTCGCCCCGGTCGGGGATGCGCGGCATACGTTGACTCCGCAGCTCGTCGACAAGCCGGCAACCTGTTTGTACCTGATAGACATCGGCGCGGGGCAGAACCGACTTGGAGGATCCTGCCTTGGGCAGTGTTTTAATTTGACGGGCGGCCAGCCACCCGACCTCGATGAGCCTCAACGTCTTATCGGGTTTTTTAATGCGATTCGGCAGCTCGATAACCTGGAATTACTGTTGGCCTATCACGACCGGTCGGACGGGGGGCTATTCGCAACTTTATGCGAAATGGCCTTTGCGGGTCGAACGGGGCTTAACATTGATCTCGAAACCGATTCAGCTGGTTCCGCTGGACCGCTGGCCGTGATGTTTGCAGAGGAGCTCGGTGCCGTTATCCAGATTAACGAGTCCGATATTTCAACTGTGGAGGAAGTCCTGGCCCGGCACGGACTCGGAAATTTGTCCAGGCGTCTGGGTTGTGTAACTGCCGGCGATCGACTTTGTTTTGATCTTGGGGATGGGGTCTTGGAGTTTTCCCGGACCGAACTGCATCGCGCCTGGTCGAGTGTAAGTTACCGTATGCAAGCGCTGCGTGATAATCCCGACACTGCGCTCGAAGCTTATGACGTGATCATTGATGCCCAAGACCCGGGCCTTAGTCCGGCGCTTAAGTTTTCATTGGATGAAAATCCGGCGGCCCCATTTATTGATTCGGGCAACCGCCCACGGGTCGCCATACTCAGAGAGCAAGGGACTAATGGTCACGTTGAAATGGCGGCCGCGTTTTATCGAGCCGGATTTCAACCGGTCGATGTGCATATGTCTGATGTGCTGTCCGGGCAGACGGATTTCGATACCTTCACCGGTCTGGTTGCTTGCGGTGGTTTCTCTTATGGCGACGTGCTCGGCGCGGGCGGCGGCTGGGCGAAGTCCATACTATTTAATCCCCGATCGAGAGCGCAGTTTGAACGCTACTTTGCGAGGCCCGACAGTTTTACCTTGGGCGTTTGTAATGGCTGCCAAATGCTGGCGGCGTTAAGCGAGATTATTCCCGGTGCCGATCATTGGCCGGGGTTCGCACAAAATATATCGGAGCAATTCGAAGCGCGGTTGAGTCTTGTTGAAGTCATGGATTCAACCTCTGTTTTTTTACAGGGTATGGCAGGCAGCCGATTGTTGATTGCCAGTTCGCATGGTGAGGGGCGTGCGGAATTTTCGACGCTGGATGACCTGTCACAACTGACGCGCGCAGGACAACTTGCCGTTCGATATGTCGATAATTACGGCAGGCCGACGATCGCTTATCCGGCGAATCCGAACGGTTCTCAGGAGGGTACCGCGGGACTTTGTTCGAAGGATGGCCGGGTTACAATTATGATGCCCCACCCGGAACGCGTGTTTCGCGCGGTGCAACATTCGTGGTCTCCCGATGGATGGGGTGAGGATGGCCCGTGGATGCGCATGTTCCAGAATGCACGCGCATGGGTTGGCTGAGGATGCCCGCGGTGCGGGAAAATGAATTGTTAACAACTGTTAATAATTCGTTCACCACAGGTTCATACATGGATCGATAAACTGGCTTCATAGTCAGATTCGTCTGACGGCAGCCTTTCCCCCTAAGGCGAAGCCCCGCCATCCTCCCGGTGGGGCTTTTTTATTGGTCATGGGTCGGTGCTCGGTCCAGACGAGGCAGCCCGAGTGGCGGTCGTCGTTAAATGCGATACTGGGTCAAAATTGATCACTCACCACTAAAAATACTAAAGGAGAACCCCATGAGCCTTGCCCATCCGTGGCTGGAACAGGAGCCCTGGCCCACCAATCCAATGCCGATTGACATGCTGGAACGTCGAATCGAGCGGGTACTGACGATGACCAATATCGGCTACCTGGGAACGACGATGAAGGACGGCCAGCCGAGCGTTACGCCGCTCGAGTATTATCACGAAGGGTTTTCACTGTACATTTTTCCGCAACCGAAGAGTCCCAAAATCAAAGCAATGCAGCGCGATCCTCGTGTCGCACTCGCGATTGCAAATCCGATGGCGGGATGGGCCTGCATCATGGGTTGCCAGATTTTTGGTACCGCGACGTTGCTCGACGTCGACACACCCGAATGGGAACACGGTATGAAGATATTCAAGTATTCTGCTTCAAACTTCGAGCTGGGCCGGCAACTGACCGACGTCCCGCGCGGACAACTGGCCCGGATCGATGCGGAACGCATCGTATACACGGAACACCTGATGCGAAAAGAGGGTTATGCGCCGCGCCAAATCTGGCGCAAGGGCGAAGCGGAAGCGAGAGTCGTGCCTGGCGGTAACGTTTAAGGGCTGGTGCCGATTACTCAGGCCGTCGCGCGATCGGAGGCTCGAAAACGTCCGGTCCTGACCAGCGCGGTGCCGGACTCGGTGACGAAGATCCGGTTTCTGCCGTCTTCCTTGGCTCGATAAAGGGCCTCGTCGGCCATCTGCACCGAACCGGCCAGGCTTCGTTCGGCTTCCGGCAGGATTACGGCGACGCCAATGCTGGCGGTCAGGTATTTACTGGTCGATGATTTTTCATGCGGAATTTTCAATTTCTGAATTCCGACACGGAGCTTTTCCGCCAATTCCCGGCTTGCATCGGTTGCCGCGGTGCCACCGTACATCTCCGGCGTGCCGTACAGCGCGATGATAAATTCTTCGCCACCGTACCGGGCGGCGAAATCGAATGGCCGTTTTGCGGTTGATTTGATGACCTCGGCGACGGCTTTCAACGCATCATCTCCGGTCTGATGTCCGTAGTGATCGTTGAACGCCTTGAAATGATCGAGGTCGATCAGCAGCAGCGTCAGTGATACCTGGTCACGCTTGCACTGGCCCCAGATGCGCTCGACAAAAATATCGTAGCTCCGCCGGTTATTCAGGCCCGTGAGCCCGTCGAGTTGCGCCAGTATCTCGAGCTCCTCGTTGAGTTCAATGAGCTCCTTCGATTCCAGAAACGAGCGCCGCACGGCCAGTTCCAGTTGGTAGCAGGATAACGCGCCCATTCCATTGACCAGAACCAGCATCATTGTTTCATATCCGATCACTTGCAACTCGAAGCCCTGGGAAACAATGCCGAATATATGCGCGCCGGAAATCATCAGCGCAACGGTTGCGGCGATGCGGAATCGAAGACCGATGATCAGCCAGACGGCAAATATCCAGGCCACTTCCATCGCAAAATAGGATGGCATCTCTCCGAGGTTCGGCCGAAAGTAAAGCGAACTAATGACCAGGCCGGAGAACAGCCCGGTCGCCGCAAGCAGTGTTTGGTATATTCTATAGCGCTCAGGCAACGTCGAAGCATATAGCGTACCGATCAGCAGCGGCAGGAAGAACCCGAAATCCCAGATATTCATGACGAACTGCGGGCGATCGCCTGCCACCCGCATACCCACCGCGATCAGCGTCATAATGATTGAAAAAGTCGGCATGAGTCGCGCTCGACCGACACCGCTGTGCGAATAATATTTTCTGAATTCTTCTTCGAGGGGATCGCCGAACGACAGGCTGCGGAAGCCTTTTTTCAGTTGTTCCGCATAGGGCGAATGTCGAATTTCGGATGACTGGAGTTTCACGGCACATCCCGCAAGAATTCATTGGACTTAAGGGAGGGAAATTAGGGAATTAACGAGTCTCAGGCGACAGACTGAATCTCACTTTGTGCGTCTGGTTCGATGGCCGCTGCATATGGTCAGAATTTCAGCTCAATAGTGTGACGGATTGCACATTTGGGGGCTTTGGCCTGGGGCCGATGCCTTAAATCGGCTTATACCGAATTCTGTGTGGCCGATCGGCCTCATCCCCTAAACGGTTGCGGCGATCTTTTTCGTAGTCGTCATAGTTGCCCTGAAACCAGACAACCTGGCTGTCGCCTTCAAAGGCCAGAATATGTGTCGCGATTCTATCGAGGAACCAGCGGTCGTGCGAAATGACGACTGCGCACCCGGGGAACTCCAGTAGCGCCTCTTCCAGGGCCCTGAGTGTTTCCACATCGAGGTCATTAGTCGGTTCATCGAGTAATAACACATTGCCACCGGACCGCAGGACTTTCGCCAGGTGAACCCGGTTTCTTTCGCCACCCGACAGTTGACCGATTAGCTGCTGTTGTTGCGGGCCGCGAAAATTAAAACGCCCGACATAGGCGCGCGAAGGCGTTTCATACTTGCCAATGCGGATAATGTCATCACCATTGGAAATTTCTTCCCAAACCGTTTTCGTGTCATCGAGCGCCTGCCGGGACTGATCGACAAACGCCAGTTTTGCAGTCGAGCCTATGGTGATCTCGCCGGCGTCGGGTTCTATCTGACCACTAATCATATTAAACAGCGTCGTCTTGCCGGCGCCATTCGCACCAATGACGCCGACAATCGCACCGCGAGGAATTCGAAAGCTTAAATCATCTATCAACAGACGGTCGCCGAACGCCTTGCGCAAACCCTCCACTTCAATAACAACGTCGCCCAACCGTGGTCCGGGCGCAATATAGATTTCGTTCGTCTCCTGCCGCGTCTGGTGTTCCTGTGATTCCAATTCCTGGAAGCGATTGAGTCGGGCCTTGCTTTTGGCCTGGCGGGCCTTGGGATTCGCTCTGACCCACTCCAGTTCGGATTTGATCGACTTTCGCCGGGCCGCTTCCTGTTTCTCTTCGATCTTCAGACGGGCATCTTTTTGCTCGAGCCACGATGAATAATTGCCTTTCCAGGGAATGCCGTGTCCTCGATCGAGCTCCAGAATCCAGCCAGCGACATTATCCAGAAAGTAACGGTCATGCGTTACGCCAATGACGGTGCCAGGATATTCTTCCAGGAACCGTTCGAGCCAGGCCACCGATTCGGCATCGAGATGATTAGTCGGCTCGTCCAGCAACAGCATATCGGGTTCGGACAATAGCAACCGGCACAGTGCGACCCGGCGGCGTTCACCCCCGGAGAGTTTTGCGACATTCAGGTCCCATTCCGGCAGGCGCAGGGCATCCGCGGCGCGTTCGAGCTTGCGGTCGAGTTCCCACCCGTCGCTGGAATCAATCTGGTCCTGCAGGTTCCCCTGTTCTTCGAGCAGCGCGGTCATTTCATCGTCCGTCATCGGTTCGGCAAATTTCTCGCTGATTTCATTAAACCGATTGATGAGGTTCATCGTTTCGATCACGCCTTCTTCGACGATCTGGCGCACCGATTTGCGGTCATCCAGCTCAGGTTCCTGTGCCAGATAGCCGATACGAATATCCGGTTGCGGGCGCGCTTCACCTTCAAAATCAGTATCGATGCCGCCCATGATTTTTAATAGTGTTGATTTTCCGGAACCATTCAGTCCCAGCACGCCGATCTTCGCTCCGGGGAAAAAGCTCAGTGAAATATCGCGCAGGATGGCTCGTTTCGGCGGGACAATCTTGGCGACCTGATTCATCGTGTATACGTATTGGGCCACTGAGGATCCTTGTTTGAACTCGGGGGTCAGAATTATCAGGGACGCGGCGGCCCATGAAAAGTGGTCTGATGAAAATTAGTCCCGGGCGGCCTGCATGGCCGGGTTCGCTTTGCCGGCTAGCCTATAATCGGCGTTATTAATCTTCTTTTCGGTCGTATTGTCGTGGAAAACAGTAAAGTTCTGGTATTGAAGGGCGATAACATCGCTGCATATGGTTTTGGCGAGGATCATCCGTTCGGGCCGGACCGTCACGACGCCTTTCACGCGGAACTGGAGCGCAGTGGGTTGGCCTCGCAAGTTGAATTGCGCGCTGCCAGCATGGCATCGATGGAGGAGTTGTCCGCGTTTCATACTGTCGGATACATCGACGAGGTGAGGCGGCTTTGTGCTGCTGGTCAGGGCTTCCTCGATGCGGGCGATACCCCGGCGCTTGCTGGTATCGATGAAGCGGCAGCGGCGGTCGTCGGTGCGACGGTTGCGGCGATGGACAGTATTATGGCGCAGCGTTCGGTCCGGGCGTTCGTGCCTATCGGCGGGTTACATCACGCGGGCCGCAGCCATGCGGCGGGTTTTTGTGTCTTCAACGACTGTGGAGTCGCAATAGAACTATTGCGGGCGCGCTATCACCTGAGCCGCATCGCGTATGTCGATATCGACGCTCATCATGGTGACGGGGTTTATTACGCGTTCGAAGACGATCCGAACCTGTTCTTCGCAGATATTCACGAGGATGGCCGTTATCTCTACCCGGGTACGGGCCATGCCGGTGAGACCGGTACTGAAACTGCGGTGGGAACCAAACTGAATCTTCCAATGGCGCCCGGAGTCGGCGACGACGACTTTCGGGCGGTCTGGTCCGAGGTCGAAACCTTTCTCGAGGCCGCGCGACCGGAGTTCATTCTGTTCCAATGTGGAGCCGATAGCGTGGCCGGTGATCCGATCACGCATTTACAATTCTCGCCCGCGGCGCATGGGTATGCGGCGGAGCGTCTTTGCCTGATAGCTGACCGTCATTGCAGCGGGCGCGTGCTCGCGATGGGCGGTGGCGGGTACAACCGGCACAACCTCGCGTTAGCCTGGACGGCTGTGGTTCGCGCCTTTGTCGCCTCCTTTTAGTCCTCCCCGGCACTGCTCTTGGCTGGGCGCTCGGGTACAATTGCCCCCCTTTTTTTCTGTTGCGGAGAACCGGCGTGTACACAGGTGAATGGAGGATCGCGGATTTTGACCCCGATCTGGCGAAAGCCATCGCTCAGGAGGAGCAGAGGCAGGAAGACAATGTTGAGCTGATTGCCTCGGAAAACTACGTCAGCCCCAGGGTTATGGAAGCACAGGGTTCGGTCCTGACGAACAAGTATGCCGAAGGCTATCCGGGCCGGCGTTACTACGGCGGGTGTGAACACGTCGATGTCGCCGAAGCGCTGGCGATCGAGCGATCATGCAAATTATTTAAAGCGGATTATTCGAACGTGCAGCCGCATTCCGGCTCTCAGGCCAATGCAGCCGTGTATATGGCGTTGCTGAATCCGGGTGATACCGTACTGGGAATGGACCTCGCACAGGGCGGGCACCTGACCCACGGATCGCCGGTAAATTTTTCCGGCCGCCTGTACAACATCATTTCCTACGGGCTCGATTCTAACGGGATCATCGATTACACGAACGTCGAGTCTCTGGCCCAGATGCATAAACCGAAGATGATTCTCGCCGGTTTCTCAGCGTATTCCAGAATCGTCGATTGGCAACGATTTCGCGAAATTGCCGATTCGGTCGGCGCCTATTTGTTTGTCGACATGGCACATGTTGCGGGCCTCGTCGCCGTGGGAGAATATCCGAATCCCGTTCCGATTGCGGATGTTACGACGACAACCACGCACAAAACACTGCGCGGGCCGCGCGGCGGAATGATTCTGGCGAAGGAAAACGATGAATTAACCAAAAAGTTCAATTCGATGGTATTTCCGGGTACCCAGGGTGGGCCGCTGATGCATGTCATTGCCGCGAAAGCCGTCTCCTTCCTGGAAGCCATGCAACCGGATTTTGTCGATTATCAGCGTAAGGTAAAGAGCAACGCGCGATTGATGGCGGAGATATTGCAAGAGAAGGGTTACAAGATCGTATCCGGGGGTACTGACAATCATATGTTTCTTCTCGATCTGATCGACAAGGACATCACTGGAAAGGACGCGGATGCCGTTCTGGATCGCGCACGCATCACGGTCAATAAGAACGCAGTACCCAACGATCCGCGATCGCCTTTCGTAACCAGCGGATTGCGTATGGGTACGCCGGCGATCACGACGCGGGGCTTTGGTCAGAGCGAGGTCAGCCAGGTCTGTGACTGGATCGTGGAAATTCTGGATGACATTGATGATGAGTCTCTAATTGACATCGTTCGCGAGCGCGTTATCGGCCTGTGCCGGCAATTTCCCGTCTATCAGTAGGGCGGGCATAGTGAGTGCCTGAGTAATGCATTGTCCCTTTTGCAGTCATTCGGAAACCAAGGTTGCCGATTCCCGGCTGACTGCGGAAGGTCGGCAGGTCCGTCGGCGCAGAGAATGCCTGAGTTGCGGCGAACGGTTTACCACTTTTGAAACCGCGGAACTTGTTATGCCGAGGTTAGTGAAGCGCGGTGGTGCGAGGGAGCCATTCGACGAGATGAAACTTCGCAATAGCATGGTGCGCGCTCTTGGACGCCGGCCGGTCAGCAGCGAGGCGATCGAAGAGTCCATCACACGAATTATTCATAGCCTGCAGACCATGGGGGAGCGTGAAATTCTCTCGCGCATGGTGGGCGAAATTGTCATGGAGGAACTGCGCGGATTGGATGAGGTCGCGTATGTTCGCTTCGCATCGGTTTACCGCCGGTTCCAGGATGTGACTGAGTTTCAGGATGAGATTCAACGTCTGCGTGATGCGACGGACACTGATCGACGCCGTAATCAGATGTCATTGCTGCCCGAAGACAAAAAATGACCGCATCTGCCAATGATTACCGGTATATGGCCAGGGCGCTTCAACTCGCCGAGCGTGGTCTGTATACAGTGGATCCGAACCCCCGCGTGGGCTGCGTCATCGTGCATAAAGATGAGGTTGTCGGGGAAGGCTGGCATGAAAGGGCCGGCGAGCATCACGCGGAAATTCAGGCGCTGCAGCAGGCGGGGGCATCTGCAACCGGGGCGACGGCCTACGTCACGCTCGAGCCGTGTTGTCATCATGGTCGTACACCGCCGTGCACTGATGCGCTGCTGAGCGCCGGCATCAGTCGCTTGGTCATTGCAACGATGGATGCAAATCCTTCCGTTTCGGGTTCCGGCGTACTCCAGCTTGAAGCGGCAGGGATCGACGTTGAAACCGGGGTCATGATTGCTGAGGCACGGTCGTTGAACGTCGGATTTTTTCGTCGCATGGAAACTGGCCGGCCCTATGTCCGGAGTAAAATTGCAGTCAGTCTCGATGGCCGGACGGCGCTGGCGAATGGGGTCAGCCAATGGATTACAGGTGATGCCGCTCGCGAGGATGCGCAGCGTTTGCGGGCCCAAAGTTCTGCAATCATGACCGGGGCCGGAACCATTGAGACTGACAATCCGTCGCTGAACGTTCGCCTCGACGAAGTTGCCGACGGAGCCGGTCGCGTCCGGCAACCGCTGCGCGTGATTGTTGATTCACGGCTTCGTATTCGGCCCGAAAGCAGGACCCTGAGTTTGCCCGGTGAGGTCAGAGTATTTTGCGTTGATGCCAGACCGAAGGCACGCGCCGCGCTGGAAGCGGCAGGCGCAATCGTTGAAGTGACCGGTCAACAGGAGGGTCGAGTTGCGTTGCCCGATGTAATGAAGTGTCTCGCAGCGCTGGAGGTCAACGAAGTGCTGGTTGAGGCCGGCGCAGAGCTGAATGGCGCCCTGTTGCAGACTGGAATGTTGGATGAATTGATCGTCTATATGGCGAGTCATATCCTTGGCCGGGATGGGCGCGGTATGTTTGCAATACCGGAACTTCAGGACATGTCATCTCGCGTCGAACTTGAGCTCGTTGAAGTGCGCCGCGTCGGGGTCGATTGTCGTATGACTTACCGGCCACGCTAGAACGAATCGAGCCAGGAAATCGGAATTTATGTTTACAGGAATTGTTCAGTCGGTTGGCAAAATCGTTGTCGTAGAGGACATTGGGGGTGACGCCCGGTTGCGTATTGCGGCCGATGCGTTAAATCTTTCCGATGTCAAAACCGGGGATAGCATGGCAGTTAACGGTGTATGCCTGACCGTCGTGGAATTGAGCGGGCGCGAATTTTCGGCCGATGTGTCTCGGGAGACATTGGGGGTGACGACGCTCGGAATGCTTGAGGCCGGTCATTGGGTCAACCTTGAACCATCTTTGACACTCGGCGCATCGCTTGGAGGACATCTTGTGTCTGGTCATGTGGACGGCGTTAGCCGGGTCTTGTCGATGGAACCGGAGGCGCGATCGACGCGTATGGGTTTCGAACTGCCGGCGCGTTTAGGCCGTTATGTCGCAAAGAAAGGATCTGTAACGATTGATGGCACAAGCCTGACCGTCAATGAAGTGTCCGATACGGAATTGTTCGTGAATATCGTGCCACATACATCCGAACGGACTATCATGAGCGGCTATAGTGTGGGTTCGCAGGTGAATATCGAGGTCGATATGATCGCCAGGTACCTCGAACGGCTGATTCAGAATTGAATATTCGATGTTGAAAACCGCAAAAACAGACGTTGTATTCAGCGATATAGAAGAAATCGTCGCCGACGTACGCGACGGCAAAATGGTCATTATCGTGGATGACGAGGATCGTGAGAACGAGGGCGATCTGCTGATGTCGGCCGGCCGTGTCCGAACGGAAGACGTGAATTACATGGCCCGCTACGGCCGCGGACTGATCTGTCTGACCTTGACCGGAGAGCGTTGTCGCCAACTGCGCCTGCCGCTCATGGTTAACGAAACCGACGCGCAGAAGTCGACGAACTTCACTGTTTCGATCGAAGCAGCCGAAGGTATCACGACGGGTATTTCAGCCTACGATCGGGCACGTACGATTCGTGTGGCGGTGGCAACTGACGCTCTACCGACTGATTTGCGACAACCCGGACATGTTTTTCCGCTGATGGCCCAACCCGGGGGTGTGTTAAGCCGCGCCGGACACACGGAGGCGGGATGCGACCTGGCCCGTCTGGCCGGTCATGAGCCCGCGGCCATGATTGTTGAAATTCTCAATGAAGACGGCACGATGGCGCGCCGACCTCAGCTCGAAGTGTTTTCCAAGGAACACGGACTGAAGATTGGCAGTATTGCGGATCTGATTCGTTATCGCCTTGAGCATGAGGAATCAGTCGAGCTCATCTCCGAACAAACTGTTCAGACCGAATTTGGCGAATTTCAACTGCTTTGTTTTGAGGATCACGTCAATCGCAACGTGCACCTCGCACTCGTGAAAGGGGACCTGACCGCCAAAGAGCCGCCACTCGTGCGCGTGCACGTACAAGACACACTGGGGGATGTCATCGGTGTTCATAGTTCTTATCTGGGCTGGCCATTACGTTCCGCTTTGCGGCGTATCGCAGATTCCGGCAATGGTGTCGTCGTCATACTGGGTCGCGAGGAAACGCCCCGGCAGCTTGTCGACGCCATCAACGGATTAAACGGCCCGGCTGTCCAGTCGTTGCCGTCGGGTACCGGGGTAACGATTCTTCGGACCTACGGGACCGGGGCCCAGATTCTTCGCAAGCTCGGTGTCACCCGGATGCGAGTGTTGAGCGCGCCTAAACAAATGCATGCGATTTCCGGGTTTGGCCTCGAGATCGTAGATTACCTGGACGGTTCAGATGGAAATGATTGAGGGTCAAATAATCGTGCGCGATGAGCAATTCTGCATCGTTGCCGCGCGTTTCAACGAAAGCATTGTCGAAAATCTTATTCGTGGTGCCCTGGACGCGCTGAATCGTCACGGCGCATCAGCGTCGCAAATTCCGGTATATCGTGTGCCGGGCGCCTATGAATTGCCGCTGGCGGTTCAGCGTGTCGCAAAAACGCGTCAGTACGACGGCATAGTAGCGCTAGCGACCGTCATTCGCGGTGCGACACCACACTTCGAATACGTGTGCAATGAATGTGCCGGTGGCTTAAGCCGGATAAGCCTGGACCTGGAGATTCCGATCGGTTTTGGTTTATTGACGTGCGACACGATCGAGCAAGCAATTGAACGCTCCGGTACCAAGGCCGGCAATAAAGGCGCCGATGCCGCCCTGGCAGCGATTGAAATGGTCAGTCTGCTGCGTCAGATCGACAGCTGATCACAAATGGCTGCACGGGGTCGGCATGGAGCCCGCCGCCTGTTGGTGCAGGCGCTCTATCAAAATCAAATTGGCGGGCACGATACGGATGAGCTGATCAGTCAGTTTTCGACGTCGACGGATTTTGAGGTGATCGATCGCGAATATTTTCTGACGTTGTTGAATGAAATTCTCGAAAACAAGGCAATTTTGGAATCCCATATTGCGGCGGCGGCAGACCGACCGGTCGAACAATTGGATCCGGTAGAGCGAGGTTTACTCTGGGTCGGCACGGCCGAACTGCAATTCCACGAAGACGCACCGGTAAGGGTCATCATTAATGAGGCGATTCAATTGGCAAAGGAATTTGGTGCCCAGGATAGTTATCGCTATATCAACGCCATTCTCGATAAAGTGGCGGCTAAACTCCGGTAAGCTAATTTCACCGGGCGCGTTTTTGATGCAGTTCGATGGATGAATTCGCGTTGATTGATCGGTTCTTCGCGAACCGGCAGGTTGATCGTGCCGATGTGAAATTGGGGATCGGCGATGATGCGGCCGTAACCTCGGTCGACGCAGATTACGATCTGGTTATTGCCACCGATTCCATTGTTGAGGGCACCCATTTTCCGGCCGGGACGGCGCCGCGATCCCTGGGGTATCGCTGCCTGGCTGTAAATCTCAGTGATCTGGCGGCGATGGGTTCCGAACCGCTGTGGTGCACGCTCGCGCTGAGCCTACCTTCCGCGGAGCCAGAATGGCTGGAAGCGTTCGCGGATGGATTTTTTGAGCTGGCCGAACGTTTCGATGTTGCGTTGCTGGGCGGCGATACGGTCACCGGTCCGATGGCCATGACGGTTACGGTACATGGCCGGGTGCGCGCAGGAAAATATGTTGGCCGATCGGGCGCTGGGCCGGGGCAGGGCATCTACATAACCGGGCGGTCCGGTGAAGCGGGTGCCGGGTTGCAGATACTGACCGGTTTACCGGTCGATGATGTCGAATCCGGAGATCGTCTGATTGGGCGCTTTTTATATCCGAACCCCAGAGTGCAGGAGGGGCAGGCCATTGCAAGTATTGCGACGGCAATGATCGATATCTCGGATGGCTTGCATGACGACATCCTGAAATTATTGCGGGCAAGTCAGCTCGGTGCCGACCTTGATGTGAGTAAGCTGCCTTTGTCGCCTGATTTGCTGGCCTGTTTCTCACCGCAAAACGCTCTTGATCTGGCTTTAACCGGTGGCGATGACTACGAACTTTGTTTTACCGTGCCGCCAGAGAATGAGGCTGGGGTCGAGCGGTTGATTGCGAGTTCGGATTGTCCGATCACCCGAATTGGTGAAACCCGATCTCAACTCGACGTGCGTTGGATGCACGATGGTCAGCCTTATACGGTTCCGGAGAATTCGTTCAGGCATTTTTGATGCGCATCGGGCTAGGTGCCGACAATGACAGGTGAGTTATGGGATTGAAATATGAAAAACCTGACGGCTTGAATCGCGTGGTTTTGACGGATCCCGTGCACCTTCTCGCGTTTGGATTTGGAACCGGGCTCATGCCCATTGCGCCGGGTACCTGGGCTTCCTTGTTTACGGCGATTGCTTTCTGGTTTTTGCCGGAGATGCCGATGACTGTGTACCTCGGCGTCGTCGGGGGTTTATTCCTGTTGGGTGTCTGGATCTGTGGAGAGAGTTCTCGCCGCCTGAAAGTCCATGATTTTCAGGGGATTGTCTTCGATGAGGTCGTGGGCATGCTTGCGACTCTGACCGTCGTCATACGTGACCCAATATGGATCATCGTCGCATTTTTCTTCTTCCGGGTCGCGGATGTCTGGAAACCCTGGCCGATTCGAGATGTGGATCACAGTTTGGCGGGAGGTCTCGGCATTATGCTCGATGACCTGTTGGCAGCTGTATACGCGGCTTTAGCGACTTTTTTGATGCAATATTTATTCACGGTCATTTGACTATTGGCGTCTGCAACGATGGCCGAGCCAGCACAAAAAAAATCTTCCTCCGCACCCGTTCCCGAGAAAATCGGGAAATATGTCATCATCAACGAGGTCGGGCATGGCAGCACCGGCAGCGTTTATCTTTCTCACGATCCGTATTTTCATCGCGATATCGCGATCAAGGTCTATAACATCTCGTCCAATGATGACGCCCAGCGTGCCACGATCGCGCGCAAAATGTTTTTTAATGAGGCACATATGGTGGGCATGCTTCAGCACCCCAACATTCTGCCGATTTATGATGCGGGCGAAGAGAATAATCAGTACTACGTAGTTATGGAGCATATCCAGGGCGCCCGCACCCTGGAGTCTTATTGCAGGCCGAATAACCTGCTTCGTATCGACGACGTCGTTAAAATTATTTTTAAATGCGCAAAGGCGTTGCATTACGCGCATCAGCGCGGGGTTATTCATCGCGATATCAAGCCAGGAAACATCATGCTCACGACGAATAATGATGTTCGGATCATCGACTTCGGTATTGCGATCATGAAGGACTCCGACGTTTCCCGCATTGAGGGCATCGCCGGATCCCCCAGCTATATGTCGCCCGAGCAAGTAGAGTCTGCGGAAATCACGATCGCGTCAGATATCTATTCTCTTGGCGCCGTGATGTACGAATTGCTGACTGGATTTCGCCCATTCCGGGCCAGCACGCTGTCGCGGCTGCTGAACCAGATCGTTTATGCGACGGCGCCGCCAATACACACACTGCGCTCCACCGTGCCTGAAGAATTGGAGGAAATCGTTTCCACGGCGCTGCAAAAGGATCCGGCTCACCGCTTTTCCGATGGTGGAGATTTTGCCGCCCGAATGACACAGGTATTTCAGGGTTTGCGGGATCAGTATGATCGCATCGACAATCAGGAACATTTCGATTTACTGCGCAGGCTCAGTTTTTTTCATGATTTCTCCCAACAGGAAATATGGGAGTTGTTACGCGCAAGCGAGTGGCGGGAGTATGGTCCCGGCGACGAGATCGTGCGTGAAGGCGAAATGGATGACCGGTTCTACGTCATTGTTTCGGGACGCGTTTTAGTCGAGTCGAACGAAAAAATAGTCGGCTGTCTTGATAGCGGTGATTGTTTCGGCGAGGCCAGCTACGTGTCTGACGTCAAAACCAGTTCGACGGTCAAGGCAGATCAGTCGGTTACAGTGCTGAGTGTCAGTGCGACATTACTGGAGCAGGTCTCGGCAGCCTGTCAATTGCGATTTAACAAAGTTTTCCTGCGCACGCTGATCATGCGATTGCAGGGGGGCACACCTGATACGGATCGGCCTTAAGTGCCGTTTTTCAAGGACTCCGGATCGGTATCCTGAAGTTCCGAGTCGATAAGAATCTGAACTTTTTGCTCGGCTTCCGTCAATGCCTTCTGGCATTCGCGGCTCAATCGCACCCCTTTTTCAAATTCTTTCAGTGATTTGTCGAGGGTCAATTCGCCCGCTTCCAGTTGCTCGACGATCGTCTCCAGGTCACCCATCGCTTTTTCGAGTTCGAATTTTTTTTTGCCTGCTTTGGCCACTGTTCTTCCCGTTTCCCCGCTCTGCTGATAGCCTTGCACAGGGCCGGGGGGCGGTCAAACCCGGGCGGATGTTTTTCGGTGACCGATACCCACAGGTGCGGTTGACACCGTTTGTAACGCTTACTATATTTAGACTCAGTCTAAATCTGCTAAAACATTACCATTTGAAGGAGAACAATAGTGGACCTTAAAGGCAGCAATACGGAACAGAATCTTAAAGATGCCTTCGCAGGCGAATCTCAGGCAAACCGGCGGTATCTTTATTTCGCGTCCAAGGCGGATGTGGAAGGCTATAACGACGTCGCAGTGGTGTTTCGTTCAACGGCAGAAGGGGAAACCGGCCATGCGCACGGGCATCTCGAGTATCTCGAAGTGGTCGGTGACCCCCGCGACCGGTCTTCCAATCGGTAGTACGGGGAACAACCTGAAGGCGGCGATTGCCGGTGAGACCCATGAATATACTGATATGTACCCCGGTATGGCCAAAGCGGCGCGTGGCGAAGGTTTTGACGAGATCGCGGATTGGTTCGAAACGCTGGGGAAAGCCGAGAGATCTCACGCCAACCGATTTCAAAAGGCGCTGGACGAACTCGACGATTAACCTGACATGTCGGAAGGCGGTTTAGAGGCACCGATTCGCCATCCGATCGACTGGCGCTCGGACGACTTTTACGACGAGCCTTCCCTGGTCGCGGAACTCGAGCGTGTATTCGATATCTGCCACGGGTGTCGGCGGTGTTTCAGTCTGTGCAACGCTTTTCCCACGCTGTTTGATGCCGTGGACGAATCCGAATCCGGTGAATTAGATTCGGTGCCGCGACCGGTGTTTTGGGACGTCGTCGACGAGTGTTATCTGTGCGACATGTGTTACATGTCGAAATGTCCGTACGTGCCGCCACATGAGTGGGCCGTGGATTTTCCTCATCTCATGCTGCGGGCCAAGGCCAAGCGCTTTCGCGATTCGGGAGCGCCACTGAAAGATCGATTGCTGGCCAACACCGACCGGGTTGGCAGCCTGGCTGGAATCCCGGTGGTTGCCGAGATTGTCAATGCGGTAAATCGAAACGGCGTCGGGCGGGTTCTGATCGAAAAGACGCTCGGTGTCGATCGGTCTGCACCGATCCCGACCTATCACCGGAAAACGGCCCGTAAGCGGCTTTCCAGGCTGCGGATTTCGCCCGAGATCGAACCGGTGACAAGCGCCACGGCCCCAAAAAAAATCGAGTCGGTACGCGGCGATGAGGGGCGAGTCGTTTTGTTTGTGACCTGCTACGGCAATCGAAATGCACCTGAAATCTGTGAGGATCTCGTCGTCGCGTTCGAGCACAATGGCATATCTGTGGCCCTGGCAAGTTCCGAAGCCTGTTGTGGCATGCCCAGGCTTGAACTCGGAGATCTGGAGAGCGTCGAACGGGCCAAAGATCAGAATATTCCGGCATTGCTCGAGTGGGTTGAAGCCGGTCGGGATATCGTGGCGCCGATTCCGTCCTGTGTGTTGATGTTCAAGCAGGAATTGCCACTGTTGTTTCCGCATGATGCCGCTGTCCAGGCCGTCGCGCGGGCGTTCTTCGATCCTTTTGAATACCTGTCCCGGCGCCATAAAAAGAAGTTACTGAATACGGACTTCAAAAACTCACTCGGCAAGGTCGCTTACCAGGTGCCCTGCCATTTGCGGGTCCAGAATATCGGGTTGAAGACCAAATCGATCCTCGAATTGGTTCCGGATACCCAGGTCGAAGCGATCGAGCGTTGTTCCGGGCACGATGGAACCTACGGTGTAAAGGCCCGGTTTCGCGAGGCCTCGTTGAAGATTGCGCGGCCGGTCATCAGCCGCGTGCAAAGTGCCGAGTGTGATCATTTTGTCAGCGATTGTCCGATGGCGGGCGCACAGATTGCGGGCGGGTTGGATGGCAATATCTCCGCGAAACACCCGATTTCACTGTTGCGCACGGCCTACGGGCTGTAGCCGGCTCAGAAGCCTGTTGTAGCGACCGGGATGGAGCAGCTTAGCCCTGAAGACCTGTATACGCTGGAGGCCTATGCGAAGTTGCGGCCCGAGTTTCGTGCGCGCGTCATGGAACATAAAAAACATCGGCGCCTGCAGCTGGGAGAACACGTTGCATTGCTGTTCGAGGATCGTCTGACGATGCAGTACCAGGTTCAGGAGATGCTGCGGGCCGAAAGAATATTTGAGGCGCCGGAGATTCGTGCTGAACTGGATGTCTATAACCCGCTGATACCGGATGGATCAAATTGGAAGGCGACGATGATGATCGAATATCCTGATGCCAGCGAGCGTCACGATATGCTCAGGCAATTGGTGGGTATCGAGGACCAGGTCTGGGTTCAGGTCGACGGTGCAGCAAAGGTGTTCGCGATCGCGGACGAAGATATGGAGCGAACCACTGCGGAAAAAACATCGGCCGTCCATTTTCTTCGCTTTGAGTTGCCCCCTGATATGGTGGCCGATCTGAAAAATGGAGCGGTATTATGCGCAGGGCTTGATCACGCGATCGAGTCCAGTGCAGTCGAGATGTCCTCGGCGATGCACGAATCCCTGATTGCCGATCTCGATTAACCTTCTCAGTTCGCATACCATTCGTGCATTGAGTTGTGCGCATTAATCCATGAGTAACAAATACGACGCTGCCGATATCGAGGTGCTGAGCGGGCTCGATCCCGTTCGCAGGCGCCCCGGGATGTATACCGATACTTCGCGGCCGAACCATCTTGCTCACGAAGTCGTTGACAACAGTGTCGATGAAGCGATCGCCGGCTACTGCAAGCGCATTGATGTTCAGCTTTACCGCGATGGATCACTCGAAGTGGCCGACGACGGGCGCGGGATGCCGGTCGACAAGCACCCGAAGGAAAAAATTCCTGGTGTAGAGCTGATCCTGACGCGGTTGCACGCTGGCGCTAAATTTTCCGGCAAAAATTATCAGTATGCAGGTGGACTGCACGGTGTCGGTGTATCCGTGGTCAACGCGTTGTCGAAGAATCTTGAAGTGTGGATCAGGCGTGGCGGCAAGGAATATAACCTGAGCTTCAAAGGCGGCAAGAAGATTGGAAAACTCGACGTCGTTGGCAAAGTCGGTAAGCAAAATACCGGCACTACGATCCGTTTCTGGCCGGATTCGAAGTATTTTGATTCGGAAAAGTTTTCCGTATCCCAATTGATCCATTTACTGCGCGCCAAGGCCGTCCTGTGTCCTGGTCTCAAGATTCGCTTTCAAGTTGAAAAGCCCAGGCAGAAACTCGAATGGCAATACGAGGGTGGGCTTGAGCAGTATCTTATCGAGGAGCTTGGCGATGTCGAGGTGCTTCCGGCTGAGCTCTTCGGCGGCAGCATGTCCGGTAATCGCGAAGAGGTCGATTGGTCGGTCGGGTGGCTGACCGAAGGCGCGCAATCGGTCACTGAGTCCTACGTTAATCTCGTACCGACAGCCCAGGGTGGCACGCACGTGAATGGGTTCAGGGCTGGCCTGACGGAGGCGATTCGCGAATATTGCGAGTTCCGCAGCCTGTTGCCGCGTGGTCTGCGCATCGCGCCAGAAGATGTCTGGGACCGGGTTTGTTACGTATTGTCGGTCAAGATCGAGGACCCTCAATTCTCCGGGCAAACCAAGGAGCGCCTGTCGTCGCGCGAGTGCGCCGCATTTGTGTCCGGCGTTGTCAAGGATGAGTTTGGCTTATGGCTGAATCAACATCCGGATACCGGCGACCGGATCGCCCAACGAATTATCGAGCTTGCCCAACGGCGCCTGAAGGCGAGCAAGAAAGTTGTGCGCAAGAAAATCGTTTCCGGGCCGGCTTTACCTGGAAAGCTGGCGGATTGCAGGAGCTCGGAACCTGAGCGCAGTGAATTATTTCTTGTCGAAGGCGACTCGGCCGGTGGTTCGGCGAAGCAGGCGCGTGATCGGGAAATTCAGGCCATCCTGCCCCTGCGGGGCAAGATACTGAATACATGGGAAGTCGATCAGAGCGAGCTGCTCGCATCCCAGGAGGTTCACAACATCAGTCTGGCGCTGGGCGTTGAGCCCGGTGCCGCGGACCTGTCGGGACTCAGGTATCACAAGGTTTGTATTCTGGCCGATGCGGATTCTGACGGGCTGCATATTGCGACGTTGATCTGTGCGTTGTTTGCGCGGCATTTTCCGGCCCTGGTCACGGAAGGGCGCGTCTTTGTCGCGATGCCGCCATTGTTCCGGATCGATGTCGGCAAGGATGTTTTTTACGCGCTCGACGACGGTGAGCGAGAGGGCGTCCTGGACCGCATCGAAGCGGAGAAAATTAAAGGCGTAGTGAACGTGACTCGTTTCAAGGGGCTCGGTGAAATGAACCCCGCTCAGCTCAGGGAAACAACGATGGCGCCGGAGACCCGAAGGCTGGTGCAATTGACCGTCGAGGCCAAGGACAAGACCGAGCAGGTTCTCGACATGTTGTTGGCGAAGAAGCGTTCGAAAGATCGTCGAAAATGGCTTGAAACGAAGGGGAATCTTGCGCAGATATAGATAGTAACTGGTGGTAACTGGTGTCAGACACCAAGGGTGTCTGACACCAGTTACCACCAATATTCACAGGTTACAGGAATCCAGATTTATGACGGTTCAAAATCAACTCGACTTCGAGGGCATCGAGCAGGTTGCGCTGAAGGATTTTGCCGAGAAGGCCTATCTCGATTATTCGATGTACGTGATTCTCGATCGCGCGTTGCCGCATCTCGGCGACGGCCTGAAGCCGGTGCAACGCAGGATTATCTATGCGATGAGCGAATTGAGCCTGGCCGCCGGGGCGAAGCCAAAAAAATCGGCTCGCACAGTGGGCGATGTTATCGGCAAATTTCACCCGCATGGCGATACGGCATGTTACGAGGCAATGGTCCATATGGCCCAGGCGTTTTCATATCGCTATCCGATCGTCGACGGTCAGGGCAATTGGGGTTCGGCTGACGACCCCAAGTCCTTTGCAGCGATGCGATACACGGAGTCTCGGTTAACCGCCTATGCCCAGGTTCTGCTGACGGAACTCGGGTACGGGACGGTCGACTGGGCCCCGAATTTCGACGGTACGCTGCAAGAGCCCACGCTGTTGCCCGCCCGCCTGCCGAATCTATTGCTGAACGGAACGACAGGAATTGCGGTCGGCATGTCCACCGATGTGCCGCCGCATAATATTAACGAGGTTGTCAGTGCGCTGATTCGATTGCTCGACGAACCGAAGACGACTGTTCGCGGCTTGTGCCAGCATATCAAGGGGCCTGATTTCCCGACCGGTGGTGAAATTATTACGCCGAAAGCTGAGTTGGCTCAAATATATTCGACGGGCAATGGGACGCTTCGCGCGCGGGCAACTTACGAAATTGAAGACGGCGATATTGTGGTCACCAGTCTGCCATATCAGGCTTCGGGCAGCCGGGTCATGGAACAGATCGCCAGCCAGATGCAGGCGAAAAAGCTGCCGATGGTCGAGGATCTTCGCGACGAATCGGATCACGAGAATCCGACTCGCCTCGTTATCTCGCCACGCTCGAACCGGGTCAACGTCGAAACGCTAATGGATCATCTTTTTGCGACGACGGATCTTGAGCGGACGCTCAGAATTAATCTCAATGTAATTGGCCTGGCCGGCCGGCCGGCCGTGCTTAATTTAAAGGAGTTGTTGTCAGGCTGGCTGGAATTTCGCACGGAAACGGTAAAGCGACGGCTGAAATACAGTCTTGAGCGGGTCGAAGATCGCTTACACATTCTGGATGGCCGGCTGGTCGCTTATCTGAACATCGACAAAGTTATTAAGATTGTCAGGACGGAAGATCATCCCAAGAAAGTCCTGATAAAGCGTTTCAAGATCTCCGAAATTCAGGCGGACGACGTTTTGAATATTCGGCTGCGGCAACTGGCGAAGCTGGAGGAGATCAAAATCCGTGACGAGCAGGCTGCGCTGACCGATGAGCGGAACCAATTACAAAAGATTTTGAAAAGTAAGGTCAGGATCAAGAAGTTGATTCGCGACGAACTTCTGGCCGATGCGGCAGAGCATGGAGACGATCGCAGAACTGCAATCGTTGAACGCTCGGCAGCTCAGGTCATGGACGAGACCGAACTGATTTCCAGTGAGCCGGTGACGGTTGTGCTGTCCGAGCGCGGCTGGGCAAGGGCTGCAAAAGGGCACGAAATTGACCCGCTCACATTGAGTTTTAAATCCGGGGACGGGTATTTGAGCGCGGCCAGGGGCAAGAGCAATCAGCAGGTGGTATTTCTCGATTCGACCGGGCGCGCATATAGCATCGCGGCCCATTCTCTGGCGTCGGCACGCGGCCAGGGCGAGCCCCTGTCCGGGCGGTTGAATCCGTCTGATGGTGCGTCTTTTCGTGGTGCAATGATCGGGGAACCCAACGCACATTGGCTCGTGGCTTCGGACGCTGGCTACGGGTTTTTCGTGCAGCTGGAGCAGATTTATTCGCGTAACCGCGCTGGAAAGGCGTGCTTGCGTGTGCCATCGGGCGGTGACGCAGTTGTTCCCGCCGGGTTTCGGGGTGATGAATTCCCCGGGGATTCGCGAATCGCTGCACTTGGATCGACGGGGCGTTTGTTAGTGTTCCCGGCAGAGGAGCTTCCAGAGTTGTCTCGTGGCAAGGGCAATAAGATCATCGGCATTCCGTCGGCAAAGTATAAGGCGGGCGAGGAAAGGATGATTGCGATCGCGGTTTTGGACGAAACCGACGGACTACAAATCTTCAGTGGAAGCAGAAAGATGACACTCAAACCCGCCGACCTGGTGCACTATGAAGGCAATCGCGGTTTACGCGGGCATATGTTGCCGAGAGGCTGGAGAAAAGTGGACCGGATGATTCCTTATTCGACGGATAAATCGGCGACGGATAAATCGGCGACGGATAAATCAGCGACGGAATAGGTCCGGGCGCAAGAGTGCTGGGTTGGCATTAGCCTGCCCGTGATTTTCCATGCGATTCTTTGGTTTCTTCAGAATCGTCGAATTCCGGATCTTCAATATCCCGTCCATTCAGGGATTCTCGAATTGCTGTCCCCTCCAGCACCTGACTCGCGGTGAACTCATCCTCGTATTCCCGATCGAGTAACGACAACGCATCGCCGAGGGTATTCGCAAACGTATCATCTTCATGGATTTCGTTGCGCACGGTTTCGCCTTCGACTTCAGCGAGCAATTGGGCCAGGCTGCGATCCGTCGGCGATTCATCGACTTCATCGAGGTGGTCGGAGGTCTGGAAAAGCGTATCCGGATCAATATTTCCAAGCTCTTCCGACAAGGCTTCTGACAGAGCAGCCTGATCGATTCCAAAAGCGCCCATCGGAATCTGAGAGCTGTGGTCCGGAGTATCTTCGGTTGCCCTTTTGGGCATTTCTCTCGTCTGCAGTAGGGAAGTATCGAGTGCCCGGATCGGCATGTCGGCCGTAGGGTCAATGACTTGAGCCTGATCCTGCCCAGGCATGTCAACTGTCGGGTCTATCGGCTCAATTTGGCGGTACATCGGCAGATCGGCGGTCGGGTCGATCGGTTCCGGCCATTCCTGAGCCGGGATGCCGGCGGTCGGGTCGATGACCTCAGCCGCGGAATCGGGCGTTTCGCCGGAAAACTCCGTTGAAACATCGCCGGTTGGATCGATGACGTCGCCAGCCTTGACATAGGCATCGTCAAAAAGATGGGCCAGCATCGTGTCATCGGACATGCGGTTTTCGTTGCCGGTCTCGTCGGCAACAGGATCGGCGTTTTCCTCAATGACTTCCGTGTCCGCCGCAACTTCTGATGCAGATACGCCATCAGCCTCCTGTAATGTGGGTTCGCCGGGCGCGTTATCGACTTCTACGATATAGGTGTTTTCAGCCGGTTTTCCTACGGGAAGGATTCCCGTGTAGTCCGCATATTGCGCGTTGGTCTGGAATGCGTCCTCGGCTATGGTATCGAGAAACTCGTTGGCGTCCGACAGCGGGGCGTCGGCCTGTGCCTGCTGCGCTTTCGGCGAGCGTTTGGAACCGACCTTTTGCCAGATTGGAACCTGTCTCGCCGGCCTGTTGCGTCGAAACAGGTCGGCGAGCGCTTCGAGCAGGCGTTGGCGTAGCATCAGCAGACTGAGCGAGAAACCGAGCAAGATGCCCGTACCGACAGCAAGCCACGGGCTGATCTCATGATTTTGGGCAGGTGCCGGGGTTTCGGCAGCCGCCGGGATCTCGGCGATCGTTGGCCCCACCGCGGGTGGCGCCGGGGGTAATTCGCTGACAGCGTCGGTCGCAGGCTGCGACTCAATTGGGCCCGCCGATTTATCGTCGGTGAATGGACCGGTGGCGACCGGCTCCGGCGTCTGCATGACCGGGCCCGGCACGGCAGGTGCGTTACCTGCGACATCGGGCGCGGCAGGCGTTGGTAGCATGACGCTTGCGCGCTTCTCGATCGACCGTACCGCCGGACCTGACGATGCGCTCTTTGTCATTGATTGGGTGGCTCGAGGACTGCTTTGCCCGGATTGATCGGTGACCATTGGGCCGGTAACCGCGGGCGTTGATTTGGGCGTGGCGAAAGCCGCCAGCTCCACCGCATTCGGAATCTGTATGACTGACCCGAGCTTGATCAGATCCGAATTCTTGCGGATAAAAGCATGCTCATTGGTCAGGAATATACGTTTTGCGACTCGCCAGATCGTATCGGGCGGGCGACCGGCGATTCGCTCGGCGATGCCGGACAGGGTGTCGCCTTTTCGTACGCGATACCGCGTGCCGGCGGGTATGGCTTCCCGGGTGCCGGTCAGTAATCGGGCCGGTATTATGGCCGGATCCCGCGCGGGCAGTTCGTCAGGTTCCGGGTCGGGTGAGGCGGGTGCCAGTGCCGGAGTATTCTGGGAACTCGCCGGGCCCGCATTGATGGATGGCGCCGAATTGCCGAAGTCGATCGTCGCCGGTTGACCCGGAAATTCCGGTAGCTCGATCAGCAGGACATAGTGGTGAATAAATAATGGGACGTCGGGGCATTCCACGACGAGTGAAAGCTCGTACATCGGTTCGTGCAACGGCGAAACCGTACTGATTTGTACGGCGTAACTTCCTGGTGCGTTCGCGGCCGGGGAGGTGACGCGGACCTTTTCGGGTACGCGAAGACCCGCCTGTCGCGGTCTGGCCGTCACACAGTCGGCCGGCAGGATTTCTCCCTGCGTCACGTTCATCGGTACAGTTGCCCGCAGCGGCTCACCCAGTCGGGATTCAAGAATGATGTCACCGAGCCCGATCGCGTTGACCTGGGAAGGATTCAGAGTCATTAGCGCCATGCCGCCCAAGAGCACGGATCGGGTTGCACCCGGGTGCACAGCCGGGTGTTGTCCGGTCGGCCCGAAAGGGTCTCCGGTACCCAATATCTCGGCGATCTGCCGGCCCAGTATCGACCGGCATTTTAGACGTCCCATATCTGGTCTCTGAATTCCTGCTGTGGCTCAAGGTCCGTGAAGATGCAATGTGCAAGAAACCATCTGGGACCTGTCTGGTAAACGATTGATGTCTCGTTTCGGTCGTGTTCAGAAGACAGGGCGCCGTTTTATGTCAAGACTGTGAATTCAGTCACCTTTCGGTCACATGAGGGCCAGACCGCGGGAGGTTTGAGTATCCTCCAGCACGACGCCTCGCATCTGGACATAGTTGCCCTGGATGAAGGAAATGCCGAGCTGCCAGAGGACTGCCATGGTATTGGCATCTTCGACGCGTTCCGCGATGGTCCGAATGCCGCGGGCGCTGGCCAGGTTTGCAATTGCGCGGACTTTTTCCTGCATCTCAGCGTTGCGGTGGAGTCCCTGCATCAGGCTTCCGTCGATCTTGAGGAATTCCATCGGCAGGTTGTTCAAAATACGGTCGGCATCTTCTTCGCCACTGCCAAGATGGTCGATTGCGAACTGGAAGCCCAGCTGATTGAGTTTGGCCGCCAGCGCTTTCAACCGGGCCAGATTTTTCGAGGCCACTTCCTCTGTGACCTGGAAACAGATCTGTGCAGGGTTATTTTTTTTGCGGTTAAGGTGTAGCTCCAGCCATTCCGGTAAAGTTTTGTCCTTGATCGAATCCGCCGACAACCGGATGAAGACAAGCGACGGATCCTGTTCGAGGCAAAATGTGAACGAGGCGTCGATGACCCATCGATCGATACTCTTGATCATATTCGCCCTTTCGGCCGCCGGAATGAACTCGCCGGCCAGGATCGGGCTCCCGTCTTCATTGACCATTTGTACTCGAGTATCGAGCAGGCCATCGACTTCCTCGTTGAGGCTCGAAATCGGCTGATGGATCAATCGCAGGCCGTTGTTCATCAGCGCCGCACGAATTTTGGGGATCCATGCGGCTTCTTTCTGCTTGATGATGCGGGTCTCGCTCGTGTCCTCGGTGAGCTGGACCCGGTTGCCGCCGGCCGATCGTCCCGTGCGGCAGGTCTCTTCGACCTCGCCGAAAAGTTCGGTCAGCGTTTTTTCTTCCGTGCCCAACTCAGACAATGCAATGGTGGTGGTCAGGGACGTCGATCTGTTATCGGCCTCGAACGTGCAATCCTCGATCGCGATACGGACCTGTTCAGCCCAGGCTTCCGCGTCGGCAAGCGTTCCGCGTTCGAGCAACGCGACGAAAATAGTGCCACCAAAGCGACCATACAGATCACGGGGCTGCATGAAGTCTTTCAATACTTCAGCCAGTTGAGTCAATATCGTTTCGGTTGCGAGCATGCCTATATCGTCATGCACTTTTGCGAAATTGTCGGGGCGTATATATGCGATAGCGCGAACACCGCCACTGAGTGGCGTGTCTATCCGCTCGCCGATTTTTTCCAGGAAGAAGTGTCGATGGTAGAAGCCGGTCGCTGGATCTGTATGAACGGCTTTCTCCAGAAGTTCGACCGGGCTGTTTTTTTGATCCTGTTGACTCGGAACGACGACCCGCACCCCCGGATCGCCGTCGATTGTGACTCGCTCGAGGTTGATCTCGATCGGCGCGACTGAACCGTCGGCCCTGCGCAGCTTCATTTTGAGGACGGTGTCATCCCATTTTTCCCGCAGGCACGCAACAAGGGCGCCTTTTATCATCGGTTGGTCTGATTCGTCACAGAGATCCATAAACGGGATCGTCATTAGGTCTTCTTCACTGCCATAGCCACAAAGTTCGACCCAGGTTGGGTTGGCTGAGACGACAATGCCTTCCTGAACGTCTGCAATGGCTTCCGCAGATCCCTCCATCAGGGTTTTCAGTTCCTCTTTATATTGGTGAGCTGAGTACATCACACCGCCCAGCGCGACCTGCATGCGATAGGCTTGTAATTCCCGGTCGACGACCGCCTTGAAGCGGTTTTCATGATCCAGCGATATGACGTCTCGGGCGCCCCAATCCATGGCCTCCGCAATCGATTGCTCGGTCACGTGATCCCGAACCAGCAGTAACGGAGGCGTCGGATTGAGCCTGGAGATTTGCTCTGATATCGGCGCCAGAACTTTGTTCTGCTCATCGTCAAACAGGAATAACAACTCCGGCGGCTGCTGGTAGAGAATTTTTTCCAGTTCGTTCAGTTGATCGACTCGGGTGCAATGAACCGGATAGCCGGCTTGTCGTAAGATCGCGTTAATCGCGATTACATTTTCATCCCGATGACTGAATACGATTACTGGTACGCCGACGGAGTCACTCAAGGTAGCAGCCCTTATATTCTGTTACGAGTTACGGACGGTAAGTCCGAACGAACGGAAATTCTAACGAGCGCGTATTTGGATTATGTGACCCGAGTCTGATTAAGTGATTCAATAATTATTATGTATCAACGTTGCAATGATTATGTTGTAAGCGTGAGCAATGATTTGCTTTCGTGCAGATTAACGCGTCAATTTCGCTTTACGTCTGGAGTGATCATTGCCTTCGCTGGAGCACCGGGAATTTCTCTTACGAGTTTCGGCACCAGATAGCCGGGAAGAACTTTCGCGGCCGAGGCGACAAGTTCAAGCGCCCTCTTGTCATCAACCTTAAAATGAGCCGCGCCCTGAACCGGGTCGAGTTGGTGCAGGTAATAAGGCATTACTCCGACTTCGAATAGCCGCTCACTTAGCGCAACGAGGGCGGTCGGAGAGTCGTTTACTCCGCGCAGGAGAACGGCCTGATTGAGTAACATAAAAACCTGTTCACTGAGCCGGGATATTGCATCAGAGACTCCGTTGTCTATTTCGTTCGCGTGATTGCAATGGAGGACCACGATCAGTGGTTTCGACGTTCGCGATAGTGCGCGGGTCAACCCCGGATCTATACGCTCCGGCAATACGACCGGCAGACGAGTGTGTATTCGAATACGTCTGAGGTGGGTAATCTGATCAAGGGCGGATAGCAGTGTTTCGAGCTTCTGATCGGTGAGGCTGAGTGGGTCACCGCCGCTTAGAATGACCTCCTCAATAGAGGGGTCGTTAGACAGCCGGTCGATCACCGAATCGATTTTTCGAGACGGCATGGTGCCCTCGTCATAGGGGTATGCACGCCTGAAACAATAGCGGCAGTGAATGGCACAGGCGCCCGTGACCATCAGCAACGCGCGGCCGTGATACTTTTGTAGTATTCCATGACCGCGCGCGCTCGCCAGATCTCCGACCGGATCGGTTGTGTATCCGGGTACGATGCGACCTTCATCTACGATCGGCAGGATCTGGCGAAGCAGGGGGTCGTCATAGTTCTTTTTCTGCATTCGTGATACGAAACCACGTGGCACGCGCAGTGGAAATTCATTCAAAACGTCGGCCGATACATCCATCCGGGCGGAATCCAATTCGAGTTCCCGTAACAATTCCGGGATGGATCTGAACGCCCTGGCTAATTCCTGCTGCCAGGTCAGTTTGGAACGCGGTTCACTTGGACCAATGGGTTGCGTAACCTGAATTGACTGATGCATGGGTTTGCTTATTGGGTGAATGGTAAGGATACAATACCGCCCACGACAATGCGGAAAATGAGTTATGGCAACATATAATACCAATGAGTTTCGATCCGGATTGAAGATACTTATAGACGGCGATCCTTGCACGATCATAGAAAATGAATTCGTGAAGCCCGGTAAGGGGCAGGCGTTTAACCGGGTCAAGATAAGAAATCTTAAGACGGACCGGGTGGTAGACCGGACTTACAAGTCCGGCGAATCGGTAGAAGCTGCGGATGTCATCGAACTCGATATGCAGTATCTCTATTCCGACGGCGACATGTGGCATTTCATGGAGCCAGATTCTTATGAGCAGTACGCCGCGGGCGAGACCGCGATCGGCGATGCTAAGCTCTGGTTGAAAGAACAGGATGTCTGCAAGCTCACACTGTGGAATAACCAGCCCCTGCTGGTTGAGCCGCCAAATTTTGTCGAGCTGAAAATCGTGGAAACCGATCCGGGTGTGCGCGGAGATACGGCGCAAGGCGGCATTAAGCCGGCGACGCTGGAAACGGGCGCCGTCGTAAAGGTGCCTTTGTTTGTCGAAGAAGGTGAACGGATACGCGTCGATACGCGGTCAAAGGAATACGTTTCCCGGGTCAAATAGTCCAGTCCGGATCAATCAGACCCCGAAACCGAAGCTGATCGCCTTAACGATGTCAGGCAGTTTTTCGATAGACATGATGATCCGGTCGAAACCGACGGCGACGCCGCAGCAGTCCGGGAGACCGCAGTCCATGGCGGCCAGCAGCGCGTTGTCGATCGGCATATCTTCGATGCCGGTTGCGGCGCGGCGCTCACGATCCGCGTCGAACCGCCGTCGTTGTTCATCGGGGTCGAGTAGCTCCCGGTATCCGTTCGCGAGTTCGAGTCCAGCGTAAAAAACCTCAAAACGTTCCGCGAAACGCGGGTCGTCCGGGTCCAGGCGGGCAAGCGCCGCCTGCTCCACGGGATAGTGCTGCACAACAACCAGTTTTTCCTTCGGCAAGCCGGGGTATGACCACGTGGCTCATCAGAAAATCGAGCCACGCATTTTTGTCGGTGCCGAGCTGGCTGGCGAACTTCGGCGTAACACGGTCTGTGAGTTGCATTGCGCATTGTTGAAGTTCACCTGGCCCCGGACGCAACGGATCGACTCCCGTCGCGTCCCTGAAAACTGTCCGATATCGATATCGTGCGGGCGGTCCGAGCGCGTCACCGCCGGCCCGCCGTATGGCTGACTCAAAAAGTGTTCGAATCAGCGCGCAGGTTTCATCGATCATCTCGTCGAGGGTGACATTGAGCCGATACCACTCGATCATCGTAAATTCCGGCTGATGGTGTGATCCAAGTTCCCGATCGCGAAATACCTTGCATATCTGGTAGATGTCCGGGCTGCCCGCAGCCAACAACCTTTTCATCGCGTATTCAGGCGACGTATGGAGATACAAATCCTGTTTTGGAAGTGCCGCAAGCCGGCAACTCACATTGGATAAATTCGGGTCGGTCGAGCCGGCCTTGGACAGCACCGGCGTTTCAACCTCTAGCAGCCCAAGGCGCGCAAAGAAACTCCGGGTTTCGCGCAACAGAATTGCTCGCTGGCGCAGAATTTCCAGCGACGCCGTCGGTCGCCAGTCCGGGATTGCCCCGTTCATACAGTCATCGCCCCCACTTTTTGCCCGACGCGCAATGCGTTTCCCGGGCGCAACGCAGGGTCCCAATGCACTGTGTCGTTCGGAAAAATGAGAATAACCGTCGATCCCATATTGAAGTGGCCAACATAATCACCTTTTTTCAGTTTCTATGGCCGGTTCGACCGCAATCGGCTGGGGAATTTGAACGCGGTGAGGATAGGGCAGGACCTCGCCGGCCCATGCGGTCGAAATGCTTGCGACATTCATTGCACCGACGAAGACCAGCCAAAACGGTCGGCTCCCCCCTTGGCAATCGCAGGCCAGGCGCTCATTTCCGGCAAAAAGTCCCGGTACGGCGCGAGCTGTGGCCCGATTCACGGCGAGGCGTTTACCTGGCACGTAGTTCATTCCGCCGATCGAACCGTCGCGGGGCATATGGACCCGGTGATAGTTATGCGGCGCGAGGTAAATGGTCAGGAACGCGCCGGTGTCAAACGCCGGGATGCCGGTTTCCGAAATACCGAGTAAATCAGCGAGGCTGTACGCAATGCCTTTGATCTGAAGGAGCTGGCCGTCTATTAAATACCCGATTTGTTGAACAGTCCCGTCGGCCGGGCTGCACACAGAATCGCGAGCCGGATCGACAGGCCGTGCGCCCGGCCGCAAAGCGCGGGTAAAAAAAGTGTTGAAACTCGAGTAGTCGCAGGGCGCGTTCTCATCCATCTCGGTCGTGTCGACCGGATACATTCTGACGAACAGTCGAATCAAAGTATTCTTGAGCCACGGGCTGCGGTTACGGCTGAGGCGATAGACCAGGCGGCCGAGCCATCGTGTCGGCAGCATCCGCTGCAACCCTACGAATAAATTGTCGGCAATGTTTGGCACGGTTGATCTCGTCCATCTGTTCCGGTGACTGCAGGTATGCAAAGCCTGCGGGGCACGCAATAATGCCGCTTCTTCGGCGAATCGCACAATGGTCATGCAAATCGAACAGCCCGGTACGGTTGGCGCCCTGATTCGGTGGTGCGCCGACGCGCTGGATGAGGCCGGAGTGATCTATGGTCACGGCACCGCAAATAGTGTCGATGAAGCGGCCAGCCTGGTTTATCACGTGACGGGCCTCGTCCATGCCGTGTCGAATGATTCCGCTCCGGACGCAGTCTACGCGCTGCCGCTCGTTGCCGATCAGTTCCGCCGGACGGCTGAACTGCTGCGTATCCGGATCGAGCAGCGGGTTCCGCTGCCCTATTTAACCCATGAATCGCGGTTCGCCGGTTTGAATTTCTTTGTCGATGAGCGGGTCTTGATACCCCGATCACCGTTTGCGGAGCTCATTGTGACGGGATTCGAGCCCTGGCTCGATCGCGGTTCGGTGCACCGAATTGCAGAGATTGGCACTGGCAGCGGTTGCATCGCTGTCGCCTGTGCGCTGGAATTTCCGCACAGCCGGGTGGTCGCGACGGACGTGTCGCCTGCGGCACTGGAGGTGGCACGAATCAACCTTGCCCGCCATCGGGTCGAAGAGCGGGTTCAGCTGGTGCAGACCGACCTGTTCCGCGGCCTGTCCGGGCGGTTCGATCTGATTGTCAGTAACCCCCCTTATGTGCCCCAGGCCGACGTCGTTTCGTTGCCGCGCGAGTATCATCACGAGCCGGATCTTGCGTTGGCCAGCGGCCCGGATGGCCTTTCATCGGCGCGGCGGATACTGCAAGATGCAGCCCAATATCTGACCGATGAGGGTGTACTGGCCATCGAGGTCGGCGCCGGGTGGCGCGACCTGGAGGCTGCGTTTCCCCGGTTGGCCTTCATCTGGCCGGAACTCGAACGCGGGGGAGAGGGTATCGCCCTGATCGGGGTCGAGGAGCTGCGGCGGGTACATTAAGCTAATTTATTTAATTAACTTTATTTATTAAGCAATTGATTTTTATCATATCGTGAATGGTTATGGCGGGTAATACGATCGGCAAAATGTTTTCCTTGACGACTTTCGGTGAGAGTCACGGCCCTGCCCTGGGCGGCGTCGTAGACGGGTGTCCGCCGGGCCTGTCTCTGAGCGAGGCCGATATGCAAAAAGACCTCGAGCGTCGCCGGCCCGGCAAATCGCGGCATACCACTCAGCGTAAAGAGCCCGACGAGGTCAGGATTTTATCCGGTGTTTTCGAGGGCGTAACGACCGGTACACCGATTGGTCTGTTGGTCGAAAACGTCGATCAGCGTTCGCGTGATTACACCAAGATCAAGGATAAATTCCGGCCCGGGCACGCCGACTACACCTATCAGCAGAAATACGGGCTGCGGGACTATCGGGGCGGAGGCCGCTCGTCGGCCCGCGAGACCGTCATGCGCGTGGCCGGCGGCGCGATTGCCCGGAAATATTTGCGCGAGCGCGCGGGCATCGAAATTTATGCCTGCCTCGGTCAGTTAGGCCCGATTGTCGTGGATATGGTTGATCCCGCGACAATCGATCAGAATCCTTTTTTTTGCGCCGATCCGGCGCGTGTCGAGGAACTCGAGGCCTATATGGACGCTCTGAGGAAAGACGGCGATTCGGTCGGGGCCCGGATCAACATCATTGCGACCGGCGTCCCGGTCGGGCTCGGTGAACCCGTATTCGACAAATTTGAAGCGGATGCCGCGCACGCGTTAATGAGTATCGGGGCGGTCAAAGGCGTAGAATTTGGCGCCGGTTTCGCAGCCGTGGCGCAAAAGGGTTCTGAGCATCGCGATGAGATATCGCCGGGCGGATTCAAGTCGAATTCATCCGGGGGCACGCTGGGCGGGATCACATCGGGGCAGGATGTCCTGGTCAGTATTGCAATGAAGCCGACTTCGAGTATTCGCCTTCCCGGTGAAACGATCGATCAGGCCGGAGCGTCCGTCGAGATCGTGACGACGGGACGGCATGATCCTTGTGTCGGGTTGCGTGCCGCGCCAATTGCCGAGGCAATGCTGGCCATCGTATTGATGGATCATTTCCTGCGCAACCGGGCCCAGAATGCCGATGTAAAATCGGAAACTCCGAGTGTTTAATAGTGAAAAGTCAGTATGACATTGCAGTGGTTGGCGCTACCGGCCTCGTCGGAGAGACGATGCTGGAGATTTTGGCTGAACGCGAGTTCCCGGTAGGCGACTTGCATGCGCTTGCCAGCGCCCGGTCGGTTGGCAAGTCCGTTCGGAGCGGAGACCGGCGGCTCAAGGTCCAGGATCTTGCTGAATTCGATTTTTCGGGCATCGATATCGCGTTGTTCTCGGCCGGCGGCAGTGTATCGGAGGCGCATGCTCCCAAGGCAGGGGACGCAGGATGTATCGTTATCGACAATACCTCGCACTTTCGCAATGAACCGGATGTGCCGCTGGTCGTGCCGGAGGTCAATCCCGAGGTGCTGGCCGAATACGGCGCGCGCAACATCATTGCGAACCCGAATTGTTCGACGATTCAGATGGTGGTTGCGCTGAAGCCGATTTACGACGCCGTGGGCATCGACCGAATCAACGTCGCGACCTATCAGGCCGTTTCCGGCGCAGGCCGCGCTCTCGTGGAAGCGCTGGCTGGACAGACCGCCGGCATGTTAAACGGACACCCAGTTGACATGGAGGGGGATGAAAAACCCATCGCGTTCAATGTGATACCTCATATTGATGTGTTCATGGATAATGGTTACACGCGTGAAGAAATGAAGATGGTCTGGGAGACCCGGAAAATCTTCGATGATGAGTCAATTATGGTCAACCCGTCCACCGTCAGAGTACCGGTGTTTTTCGGCCATTCCGAAGCCATACACATTGAGACCCGGGACAAGATCTCGGCGGCGCAGGTCCGTGCGCTGCTGGAAGTGGCGCCGGGCGTCAGTGTTCTGGACGACACGAAGCTGGGTGGGTATCCGACGGCCGTGACCGAAGCCGCGAAACGGGACGACGTTTTCGTGGGCCGAATCCGGGAGGATATTTCTCACGACCACGGCATTAATCTGTGGGTCGTTGCCGACAATGTTCGAAAAGGTGCGGCACTTAACACTATTCAGATTGCAGAAATATTGGTGAGTGATTATATATAGGCTATAGTTGCGCTTACGGTCTGAAGTTGTCTGTGGGATTTTGTGTGCGCCTGCTGTTTTTTTTGCCACGGACGGCTCGGATAACGCTCATACGGGGATGTGTTATGCCGCGATATCTGGCTAGCGTGAGTTTGCTTTTGGCTGGACTGGTGCCTGTTGCTGCGGGTGCCTTGGGTCTTGGGGAAATAGACCTGAAGTCCGGATTGAATCAACCGTTCGTTGCGGAAATTGGAGTTTCGTCCGAAGCCTCCAATGATCTTACAGGTCTGGACGTTGGCCTTGCATCCGCGGACACGTTTAATCAGTTCGGATTGGACCGTGCTCCCTTCCTGACTGATTTCAAATTTGCCGTCGTTTCTGAGAACGGCCGTACTAGAATCGACATTACATCAGTCAAACCGGTCGTTGAGCCATTCGTAACGCTATTGCTTGAGATACGTTGGCCACAAGGGCGTCTCCTCAGGGAATTCACCGTTTTGCTTGATCCGCCGGCGTTCGCCGTCAGGGAAGTCGAGCCCGCAATCCAGGAGCCGGTCGCAGGTCCAGTCCCCGTGCCCACAGAAACACCAATTGTGCGCACACCAGCGCCTGCGGAGACCGCACCCGAGACACCCGAGCCCGAACCCGTAGTGCCATCGATTGCCGCACCGGCACCGGTTAAATCTGCGCCAGTGGAATCCGTAGCGGTTGAGCCTGCGCCATCCGCGACGGCGCCGGTAACAACAGATTCCCCGGAACCCGCTCAAACCGAGTCCCAGCCGGCGATTCAACCGACTGCGGCCGTGGTCGTTGATGGGTCGTATGGCCCGGTGGTACGCAACGATACGTTGTGGGCTATCGCCGGACGCGTTGCGCCTGACGATTCCGTGGACCGAAATCAGATGATGCTGGCGATTTATCGCGCTAATCCCGAGGCATTTGCCGGCAATATTAATCGACTGATGGCTGGTGTGATTCTGCGTGTGCCGGATGCGAATGAATTGACCCGCCTTGGGCGAATCGAGGCGCGCAACGAAGTCCAGCGGCAGGAAGACGAGTGGAAACGCGGTGCAGACAGCACTGCACGCCTGCGACTGGTACCGCCGTCCGAGGAAGGGACGGACGATTCCTCCGTGGCGCAGCCCGGTTCGGATGTCTCGTCCGCCGGAGCTGCTACGGCCGAGCAGCGGGCTTTGCGACAGCGCGTCACGGAACTCGAGGCCGAGCTCAGCGGCAGCGAACGGCTGATAGCGATCCGTGATGAGGAATTGCAGGCATTGCAGGCCCAGCTGGCGGCGCTTGAGCAACGCGAGGAAGCGGCAGCCCAGATCGGAGCGGCCGTAACCGAAGAACCCTTTGCGGAACTGGGTGACGATTCGACCGCTGCGGAGGAAGAGGGCGGCGCGCTAATTGACGAAGGTCTGGAGAGCGAGGCTTTTGGTGACGAGGGAGTCGATGGCGTCATCGATGATGGAGCTGCCGAGGCTGAAGAACCGATACCAGCTCCGCTGGTTGCCGAAGTCCCCGGTGCTGAAGTCGCCATTGCTGAAGTTGGGCCTTCCGTTGTCGTCACGACGACCGGTGCCGATGTTGAGCCCTCTCTGATCGGTGGATTGCTGACTAACGTATGGTTCTATGTTTCGCTGTTCGGGGTCGTAATCCTGGCACTGTTCGTGGTTCGGCGCCGTTCGTCGGAACCGGCGATGGGCGATTGGGATGAGCTGCACGCGGATGATCCGGCGTTGGGTGACGTGGGCGGGCAGGAAGATGCACTGGCTGGTGCCGCCGATTTTGCCGCTGGAACGCCGGAAGAGGCCACGTTCATTGTTGAAGAGGCCCCGTCCGAACCCACGGTTCAGGAAGTGACCACGGGTGATTTGGCGGAAGAGGTTGCGTCGGAACTTGAGGCAGAGTTTTCGGGTACTTCGGATGATATCTCGGTCGCCGAATCGGACGCCGAATCAGACCCCGGGGCGGGTGCAGATATATTAGGTGACGATCTGTTAGTCGATAGTGCCGACGAGGATCTGTTTGAAGTCGCCCCGGAGGAATCCGCCGCGGAATCCGAAGTTGAACCTGAGGCTGAATCCGAAGCTGGTCAGGAGCCCCATGAAACCGCGCTCGAACGGACCATCAGCATTGCTTCGGGGGCTAATCTCGATCAGGCTGATCCGTTGGCCGAAGCGGATTTCCATATGGCTTACGGCCTGTACGATCAGGCGGCGGACCTTTTGACCGAAGAACTCCGTACTTTGCCTGAACGTAAAGACCTCCGGCTTAAATTGCTCGAGGTTTATTTTATTTGGGAAAATGCATCCGGATTTTTACGGGAGGCGGAGGAGATTAAGGCCTATCTGTCAGGAGATTCGGACCCGGACTGGAGCAAGGTCCTCATCATGGGCAAACAGATTTGTCCGAATGAAGCGCTGTTTACGGCGGCGCCCGATGTGCCTGGAGAAGCAGCTGATATGGATCTGGTGTTGGCTGACGAAGGGCCTTCCGCAGAGGGTTACGATGTTGACATACCCCTGGAGGATGCCACCGGGTTGGGCGCAGACATTTCCTTTGAGGACAACGCGGGAATGCCGGACCTGAATTTGTCAGAAATGGATGACGTGGGCACCGGAGGGTTGGACTTCGACCTGGGCGCCGAAGACCTTGACGCAGACGAATTGAATGCCTCGACAATGGAGACGCCGACAATCGAGTCACCGCTGGTTGAGGGTGGGGACGATGAAACGGCTGATACGCCGTTATCCGCATCCACGATGGAGACGCCGACCGTCGACATTGCCGCGCTCGAACCCACGGTAGAATCGCCCATTGGTGATCAATTGGGCGATGAATTGGAGGGTGGACTGGGCGAACAGTCGGGCGGAGGGTCCACGATGGAGACGCCCACCGTGGACGTCGCGTCACTCGAGCCGACGATGGAAATGGTGGCGGATGATCTGTCGGGCGGAGAGTCCACGACGGAGACGCCTACGGTAGACATGCCGGCTATCGAGCCAACAATGGAGACGCCCACCATCGAAGCGGAATTGCCCGTCGATGACTCGGAGATCACCGGGGAGGTCACCGGAAGGGACTTTTCGTCCGATGACGAAGTAGGGCCAGATACTGCATCGGAAGAGGAAGAATTGCTGGAAATGTCGTCGATGGACCTTGCTGCCGAGACATTGCAGATCGAACTTGACGAGGATACGAATATCCGTCAGGCAGCCGCGGCATTTGGTGTGGACGATGCGCGTACCGTGGGCGAAGATTCCATCACCGACGATGACGACGATATATTCATGGATCTTGAGCCGACCGAGGTGCTCCAAAAGGGTTCTCACGATCACCTGCTCGACGAGACCGTTGAACAGGCTGGTGCAGATGAAGTGGCCGATCGAACGGACTCGGGTAGTTCAACCGACACCTTTCGAACGCTGCAACTTGCGGAGGGGTCAGCCGGACAGGAATCGGGAATGGAGGCGTCCACGATGACCGAGGTGGGCACGAAGCTGGACCTTGCACGCGCATATATTGATATGGGCGATCCCGATGGTGCTCGAAGTATCCTTAATGAGGTGCTCGAAGAAGCGGGAGATTCCCAGCGCCAGGAGGCTCAGCAACTGCTGGCTGGATTGGGGTAATTTTGCACCGCCTGGCCGTTGGAGTCGAATACGACGGCACGAATTATAACGGGTGGCAGAATCAAACCCACGCGCCGAGCATTCAATCCAGCCTGAACCAAGCGCTGTCTTTTGTCGCCGATGAACCGATTGAATGTATCGGCGCGGGGCGAACTGATTCCGGTGTTCATGCGACCGGCCAGGCCGCACATTTCGATTCCCATGCGGACCGCGGCTCACGCTCATGGCTTCTGGGTATCAACAGTAACCTGGCCGATGACATCAATGTCCTCTGGGTTAAACCGGTCTCAGCGGACTTTCATGCACGCTATTCGGCCCTGGGCCGGACTTACCGTTATGTGATTTTCAATCGACCCGTCAGGTCCGCGCTGTCGCGTCTGGGCGCCTGGTGGGTGCGTCAACCACTGGATGTCAGGGCCATGAGTGTTGCGGCGGGGTACCTCGTGGGAAATCACGATTTCTCGTCGTTTCGGGCGTCGTCATGTCAGGCAAAATCTCCGGTTCGCGATATTCGGCGCCTGGAAATACAGGTATTCGGCCCGTGGGTTAGCGTTGAGTGCGAGGCAAACGCTTTTTTGCATCATATGGTGCGCAATGTGGTGGGCTCTCTGGTGCGGGTCGGGCGAGGTGAGGCGAAGCCGGAATGGATTCGCACGCTGTTAGAGACGCGAGATCGCCGGTTGGCGGACATTACGGCTCCGGCCGCAGGATTGATTCTGACCCATGTTGAATACCCGCCGAAGTTTGGCCTCGATGGTGCGATTGGTGATTAGTCGGCGGGTCTTGTTTATTATGCCCACGAAATGAGTTGGTTCGAAAAATTAATGCCTTCACGAATCAAGACCGAGCGGCGGACCCGCTCGGTCCCCGAAGGTATTTGGATGAAATGCAACCAATGCAGCGCACAATTGTACAGAGCTGAGTTGGAGCGAAATCTTTTTGTCTGTCCCAAATGTGATTTTCATATGCGCCTCACGGCACGTGACCGGTTGCAGATGTTTTTGGATCCGTCCAGTGGCCGGGAAATCGGCGAGCATTTGACCGCCGTCGATCCGCTCAAATTCAGAGACACCAAGCGATATCGGGATCGAGTTGCACAAGCTCAGAAAGACACCGGAGAGCGGGACGCGTTAATCGCGATGACCGGGCTGCTGAAACGGCAACCCATCGTAGCCTGTGCATTTGAATTTCGATTTATGGGCGGATCGATGGGTTCTGTGGTTGGGGAGAAGTTTTCCAGAGCTGCCGGATTTAGCCGGGGGAATAATATGCCGCTGATTTGCTTTTCAGCGAGCGGCGGCGCGAGGATGCAGGAGGCATTGTTTTCGCTGATGCAGATGGCGAAGACCGGCGTGGCACTTGCGCAATTATCTGAGGCAGGAATTCCGTTTATCTCGGTCCTTACGGATCCGACAACGGGGGGTGTGTCAGCGAGCATCGCCATGCTGGGGGACGTCAACGTGGCCGAGCCCCGGGCGCTGATCGGATTTGCCGGACCCAGAGTAATTGAACAGACGGTCGGAGAGACGCTGCCCGAGGGATTCCAGCGGAGTGAATTTCTGCTGGACCATGGGGCCCTGGATATGATTGTTGACCGACGTCATATGCGCGATGAAATCGCAAATCTGTTGGCGAAGCTGATGAAGCAGCGGCAACCGGATGCCTCGCCTGGCGAATGACACTAAACACACTGGTCGATTGGCTCTGCTGGCAGGAGTCGTTGAGTCCAACGGAAATCGATCTTGGCCTGGACAGGGTAAGGATCGTAGCGCAGCGGTTGTCTCTCGACGTTCCAGCTGGCAATGTTTTTACGATTGGCGGTACCAATGGCAAGGGCTCGACCGCGGGTTTCCTGGAGAGTCTGATGTTGGCCAACGGACTGGGTACCGGGGTGTATACGTCGCCGCACCTGGTTCGCTACAACGAACGTGTGCGCGTCAATGGAGATCCAGTCGACGACCGGATACTGGTAGATGCATTTGAGACCGTTGAATCCGCCCGCGGCGATGTACCGCTGACCTATTTTGAATACGGCACGCTCGGGGCAGCGGTTGTTTTTTCGCGTACCCGGAGCGATATATGGATATTGGAGGTCGGACTCGGGGGGCGACTCGACGCGGTCAATGTGATTGATCCCGATTACAGTTTGATCACAACTGTCGCACTCGACCATCAGGAATGGCTGGGCCAGACCGTCGATGCCATCGCGGCAGAGAAGGCGGGTATTATGCGCACCGATGCAGTCGCCTTTTATGGTGATCAACCGAGTTCGACAGTGATCGAAGCGTGTGCCGCAGAGTTGGGTGCATCACTGCGTCGTTTCAGTACGGAATACGATTACGAAGCCGGTCTTAATGGGTGGACATGGCGCGGTGCGTCGGAGGAATTGTCCGAATTGCCGTATCCGGAAGTTGCCGACGGGGCTCAGCTGCGCAATGTCAGCCTCGCTCTGGCCGCGGTCGAGGCGTACGATCCGCAATTATTGAATCGGTCGGCCGTCGAACAAGCATTGAAGGCGAAACGGCCACCGGGTCGGTTCCAGATCATTCAACGAGAGCACGAGTGGGTCCTCGATGTCGCGCACAATCCGCAGGCGGCCGAAGTGTTGGGTGAGCGGCTCGAAGCGCTGCCGGAACCGACTGAAATGACGGCGGTTGTGGGTATGCTTGCGGACAAAGAAGTGGGGTCGTTTGCGCAAAAGCTCGCGGGCAGGGTCGATCGATGGGTCGTTTGCACTGTAGAGGATTCGCGCGCGGTCAGCGGAGCGAAACTGGCGGCGAGCATTGAGGCCGTCGGGGGGCAGATCGCGGAAATTTGTTCGACGCCGGATGATGCGCTCGAATCTGCGGCCCGGGTTACGTCTGAAGGCGGAAGAATATTGGTTTGTGGGTCGTTCCGAATAGTCGGCCCCGCGTTGAGTTGGCTTCGACTATACTGAGGTGTGGGAGAAGACAGGGTTATATGGACCGTCAGTTACTTGAGCGAATGATCGGTGCCGGCGTGCTGCTAGTGGCGCTGGTTCTTATTGCACCGGCTATTCTGGACGGGCGGTGGGACGGTGATATTGCAACCTATTCCGACGGCCGTTCGGTCGGCAGAGAAGTCCCCGCAGACATCCCCGAGTCTTCGCAGCACGCTCCCGAGATGCGCACGCATACGATAGTCCTGGATCGCGAACCTGACAGACCGCCGGTCGCCCAGCCAGTGACCGAGCCTTCCGCGGTTATCGAACCGCAGAAAGAAAGTGCGGGTCCGGATACTCCGCGGGTATCAGGCAAGCCTGCGACAGCCCCTGATTTAGCGGATCAGGCCGAAGGAGGCCAAGGCCTCGCAGACCACGCATTGGCTCAGTTGCCCGTATCGGGCTGGAGTGTGCAATTGGGGAGTTTTGCCCAAAGGCCGAATGCCGAACGCCTGGCCAGCGAAGTGAAATCACGTGGATTCAGGGTCTACCTGGAGCCACTAAAACAGTCGGGCCGGACGTACTATCGGGTTCGGGTGGGCCCGCGCAATACACGAGGCCAGGCATCGGAATTGGCGAGTGGCCTGGCGAAAGCTGGTTACACCGGCCAAGTCATTCAGCAACAACCCGCACCTTAAGACTCTATCTGGCAGGGAACGCCATGGTTACAATTGATTACCTCCTGATAGCGGTATTCGTGTTGTCAGCGGCTTTGGGCGCCTACCGTGGATTTGTCAAGGAAGCGCTGTCCCTGGTGGGTTGGATTTTAGCCGTATGGGTGGCATGGCGTTTCGGGGCTCGTGTCGCCGATATGGGACCCGATTTCAGCGATGACCCGATGGCTCGGGTGTGGGTCGCGAGAGTGGTCATCCTGGTCGTTGTCTTGTTTGCCAGTGGCGTCATCAGTGCCTTGGTTTCTTTTCTTATGGGTAAAACAGGCCTTGAGGGAACGGATCGCGTTATCGGCACGATCTTTGGTCTCGGCAGGGGACTGGTTTTGGCAGCGATTGTCATTAATGTGCTGCAGGTCGCGGGATTCGAGGCGAATCCATGGTGGGATGAATCCCGACTGATAACGTATATCATGCCGGTTGCCGATAGCCTGAGTGACATCGCGGACGATGGAATGGACATGCTGCGGGAAGGGACAAGTCGATCCGAGGACCCGTGGGTCAAATTAAAGGGATAGAGATTCGTGTGTGGAATCGTCGGAATCGTTAGCAATTCGCCTGTTAATCAAGCAATTTATGATGCGCTGATCGTGCTTCAGCATCGGGGCCAGGATGCGGCGGGCATCGCGATCGATGATGTTGGCACATTGCGGACCAGAAAAAGTAACGGCCTTGTCCGAGACGTTTTTCATCAGCGGCACATGATGAAGTTGAGCGGCAATGTAGGGATCGGGCACGTTCGCTATCCGACCTCTGGTGGAGCCGGATTGGCTGAGGCCCAACCTTTTTACGTCAATTCACCGTTCGGAATTTGTCTCGCACACAACGGCAACCTGACCAATGCCGAGGAACTCAAAGAGCTGCTGATTCGACAGGATCGCCGTCATTTAAATACCGGGTCTGATACCGAGGTCCTGTTGAACGTTTTTGCCGATGAACTGCAGCGCCAAAAAGGGTCCGACGCTGACTCCCGATGCTGTTTTTGCCGCAGTTGAGGGCGTGCATCGGCGATGTCACGGCGGTTATGCCGTGGTCGTCATGATTCTCGGGTACGGCCTGGTCGCCTTCCGTGATCCGCACGGTATCAGGCCGATTTGTCTGGGACGACGGGAATCGGTCGACGGCGAGGAGCATATGGTGGCCTCTGAGAGCGTTGCCATGGATGCCTTGGGATTCAACCTGGTGCGGGACATCGATCCGGGCGAGGCCGTTTTTATCGAAACAAATGGCCGCCTGCATCAGCATCAGTGTGGCACGCGACGGGGCTATACGCCGTGTATTTTTGAGTTTGTCTACTTCGCCCGCCCCGATTCGATCATCGATCGCATTTCAGTCTACAAATCGCGTTTGCGTATGGGAGAGCGCCTGGCCGACAAGATTCTGCGTGAGCGTCCCGACCATAACATCGACGTTGTGATTCCCATTCCCGATTCCAGTCGAACGAGTGCCTTGCAGGTCGCTCACCGGTTGAACGTCAAATATCGCGAAGGCTTTATCAAGAACCGCTACATTGGCCGCACCTTCATCATGCCCGGTCAGGAAATGCGCAGTAAGTCTGTGCGGCGCAAGTTGAATGCGATCGATCTCGAATTCCGGGGCAAGAATGTCCTGCTCGTCGACGACTCTATCGTGCGAGGCACCACTTCCAGGCAAATTATTGATATGGCACGTGAGGCCGGGGCAAAACGCGTTTTTTTTGCCTCGGCATCGCCACCGGTGCGCTTTCCGAATGTGTATGGTATCGATATGCCGGTCGCGAGCGAATTGATCGCCGCTGGCCGCACTGACTCTGAGGTCGGCGAACTCATCGGGGCCGACTGGATGATTTATCAGGATCTCGAGGACCTGATTGCATCGGTGCGCTATGACAACAGTGAGATTGATGCCTTCGATACCTCCTGTTTTTCGGGTCAGTACGTCACTCGCGACGTGACGGCCGAATACCTGGCCCGGCTCCAGATGGAGCGATCAGATCAGGCCAAGTCGGACCGGGAGGCGTTGCGTCAGCGCATGGAGGATGAGTCTGGCGACGCGCTGGAAGACGACTCCGACGATGTTTCGACGGACTCCCATATAGGCGTTGCCTGAGAAAATTTGGATCGGTATTTCGTGGGCAATTCACAGAACATGAATCCCAAGGTTTTTGTTATCGATGCCCAATCCGATTATCGCTCATTACTCCGCCACCACGTGACCACTCACTGGCCTGATGCGACGGTCAAGGAATATGACCCTGTTGCTTCGGGTCGTCTGCCCGAGAGCTTCTCTGGTGCCGGGAACGATATTATTTTACTCGGCGATCCCGCGGGAGATGCTGATGCGTTGAGTTGGCTGCGGCGGTTTTGCGAAAGGTCCGGATTTCCACCGGTTGTCTTGATTGGTGATGGCGACGAAAGGCAAATCATCGACGCCATGAAAATCGGTGCATCCGAATATATTTCCAAAGCGAGGTTGAATCACCATGCATTGATCGAAATTTTGGAAGCAGTGTTCACAGCAATCAAGGGAAACCACCCTACAGCGGATTCAGGACGATTTTTTGTTGATGCGGAACAACTCAAAGATGCCGGCTTGCCGAGTGTAAAGGGCTATGAATTCAAGCGTCGCCTCGTCGTGAATGAGCTTTCCGCCGTGTACCTGGTCACCGAGGAGAGCAGTGGTCGATTGACGGTGCTCAAGATTTTGCGACAGGTACCCGACGTCGGTGGCGAGGCCGTGTTCGACCGTTTTCTGCAGGAATATGAACTGATCGCCAAATTGGACCACCCCAATATTGTCAAGATTTTTGACCTCGGGTGTGGCGGACGACCATGCCTTTATTGCGATGGAATATTGCGGCGAGGGCAGCCTGAAGCTGCGCATTATCCGCGGCCTGGATTCGGAAGCCGCATTTAGTCTGATGAGACAAATAGCCGGTGCTCTCGGAGAATTGCATCGCGCTGGCATCATGCACCGCGACTTAAAACCCACCAATGTCATGTTTCGCGATGACGACAGTCTTGTGCTGATCGATTTCGGGCTGGCGAAGGAGGCGGAACTGCGCGCAGAAATTACGAGTACCGGCGAGATTTTCGGCACGCCTTATTATATGAGTCCCGAGCAGGGGCATGCCGGCGCAGTCGACGAGCGGGGCGATATTTATAGCCTCGGCGTTATTTTTTACGAGATGCTGTCTGGCCTGAAGCCGTTCGATGGTGAAACCGCGATGTCAGTCATTATTCAGCACCGGAATTCACCGGTTCCGCGTTTACCGGCAGAAGTTGCGAGATTCCAGCCCTGTATCGATAAAATGATGGCGAAGCAGCCGGATCAGCGGTTTCAGTCAGTGGACGAGTTGTTTGCATGGACGCCCGAAACCCGAGAAGTCGACGTTGCGTAAACAACGCAGGTGCGAGCGTATGCGCAAATCTTCAGTCATCCGACGTCGTTTCGCAGTCGGCACCGGATTCGATATAACCTAGAGCCCTGAGCCGGCGACATATGTCCGGGTCTAGTGTGGCCTCGGACGATTCATCGCTGACCATATACTTGCCGAGGCGTTGGGCGCTTTCATTTAGATCCAGAAGTGAACTCCGGGAGTTTGCAAATAGTCTAGTATTTTGAGTGAGCGGCTTGAGTTCGAGTGGATCCGCCTCGAGGTCGAAGTGCAGAAAGCGCCTATGTCCAAAGGAAATCAGTTTATGCTGATTGCTTCGGAGCGCAGTCATATCACCGCCGAAACGCGTCAGTTCAGCAAGCGTCGGTTCCGGTATCATCGTATCTCCCTGCAACAGCGGGCTCAGGTCGCGCCCCTGACTGACGGGCTCGTGATCAACGCCTGCCAGCGCTAATATCGTTGGCAACAGATCGATGAGCCGGACCTGGTCCTGGACGACTTGTCCGTCGGGTAGATGGCCTGGCCACCGAAAAATCAACGGAACTCGAATAACTTCGTCAAAAAGGGTGTACCCGTGGCCCTTCCCATCGTGCTCGAGAAATTCCTCGCCATGATCGGCCGTTATAACGACCAGAGCGTCCGCAAATCGGCCACTCTCTTCGAGCATGGAAAAAATTTCGCCCAGTGTATCGTCGGTAAAACGAATCTCGCCATCGTAAGCGCCAACAGGTGTTGAAAATCGCGAGCAGGCATGTCGGGACGAGTACTCTTGTTAGCGAGAAATTCTCGACCGTCGAGATCGCCGTCATAGTCCGGGTCGAACATGTCCACGTAGGACTCGGGCGGGATATAATCGTAGTGTACGTCCCACATGTGCAGAAACAGAAAAAATGGCTCACCGTTGATACTTTGCAGCCATTGACCAACTTTTTCACGTGTACGCGGTCCGGTAATATCCTCATGCGACCTGCTCATGGCAGAGAGGGCTGATTCCCGCACTTCATCATCCGAATAGTTATCCGGAATGGTCGTCATGCAGCTCGCATAGGTGTCAAAGCCCTGATCGAGACCAAAGGTTGGGTGCAAATAAGGGCCGCCATAGAAACCGGCCGTCCGATAGCCGGCGTTGTTCAGAGATTCGGCCAGGGTCACAAATCCATCGCGCAGTCTGTGGCGGTGATCCGTGACTCCATGGGTGGCGTCATACAGACCGGTAAACATCGCGGCATGTGATGGCAATGTCCACGAGGTCGTGCTCACCGCATTTTCGAACCTGATCCCCTCACGGGCGATACGATCGATTGTCGGACTGGTCGCTTTTTCATAGCCATAGCAGCCAAGATGATCGTACCGCAGGCTGTCGATCGAGATAAGAATGATATCCGGAAATTCGGTGGCCCGAGCTACCGGCGCGAAATCAAATTTGGTTTCCTGCTCTTTGGGCTGGCACCCGGGAAGAAAAATTACCGTCAGCATGGCGCAGGCGACCCAGAATTCTTGTCGTCTATCCATTACTTCAAAATCCCCGCATCGGGTCAAGTTTGATAAACACGATCGCACCCTTTAAAGAACATCTGCAATAGTATGCGCCAATTTTTCTCCAACCAGCCGGTGTACTATTTCATTTGGATGATGGTCTGCTGGATGAACAGTCAACTCTGCAGCTGGAAAATCTTTCACTTCGTCCAGAACATCAAGGACTACAAACCCCGCTTCGATGAGTGTCTCTTTCACCTGTTCATGCTCTCGCAGGAGCGGATATTCCTGTAAATCTAAAAGCCACGGAAATAGAACAGCCACACAGGGAATATTGAATTGTCGGCATTTATCGCCGATTTCGCGCAGAGCAGATTCTGCGACGGGCCAGTGAACACCGTTCGGGTCGTGGAGAGCTCGGGAATGATCGAAACGTACTTTAGTCGATATCCAGCCCATCCATGCGCTATGACCCAGACGTAGAACTCGTGTCCTAGGAGGAGGGTACTTGGCCCGGAGGGCCCAATTCGGGTCCCAAAGCTCGGCTTCTTCCTGTGTCTGCGGAATTCTGTTGCCCGGATCATTCATGGTGTAGCCGAGAACCAGGACATCAGGATTGAACCTTGGGAGTATATAGCCAATAAGCTTTTCCTCCTGTTCAGTGTTGTAGCCGGCGACCCCAAAATTCAGAGATTCAACCTGTTTTTGGAAATCATGCATCAAATAGGTTTGGGTTTGTCGCGCATAAGTATCTTCAAAATATACGCCTTCACCCATTGTGAACGAGTCCCCGAAAAATGCGATTCGAATAACGTCGGGGGATTTCTTTTCCAGAAATTCGGGGCCTCGAAAACCCAGGCTATTGAACCGGTGGGTTACTACATTATTAACTCGAAAGTATCCCCGCTCATTACTGTCGTATTCAAAGGTAGCGGTCTGATCGGCGACGTTGACGTAGCCCAGGTCATGCCAGGGATGATCTTGGTTCAATTTCAAAAATTGAGGAGACTTTTTTGGTAATTGGTGGATCTGTGGATGATCTAAGATTGCAAGTGTGATTTCAGAAAGAGTCAGCGTTACAAGGATGACGAAGGAAAACGTAATCAGGCCAAAAATAATATCTTTACTTTTATCTGGCATGGGTTGAACAATATCATCCAAGCTGAAAAATGAGAATTATTCAATAAATTGTTGTGGTGATAGGTGAAACTTTCTGAACTTACTAAGGTGGGTTCAGTGGCAGAACGCGAAGTTTCGGCCCATCTGCATCCCATTCAAGAACGCTGCCTTGTTCATACCAGTCACCGAGGACAATACGTATTACCGGTCTTCCGTCGACGTTGAACTCGTGTATTCCGGGGCGATGAGTGTGGCCATGAAGGAGTATTTTGACCCGGTGTTCCCGGATGACGTCTTCGACGGCCTCCTGATTGACGTCGGTTATCTCCTCCGGTTTCAAAGCAGTCATGGCAGTGCTGCGTTCTCGAATTCGCGTGCTGAACCAGCGCCTTACACCGAGGGGCATGGACAGGAATAATGCGCGCCACGTGGGGCTTCGTGCCTGACGTCGAAATTTCTGATAGGCGTGATCGTCCGTGCACAGCTCGTCGCCATGCAAGAGAAGAATTCGATCATCGTAGGGTTGGATAATCGTCGTTTCCTCAAGGAGTTGGACCCTGGCCTCGGCACAAAAACGTCTGCCGATAAGCACATCCCGGTTGCCGCGCATGAAGTAGCAGGGCCGACGCGCGGTAGTAAAATTTCGCAGGGCATCGATCACCGTCTGATGATGGGGATCAGGGTCATCATCGCCTATCCAGACTTCAAAAAGATCTCCGAGGATATACAGCGCATCGGCATTGTCGGCCGCTGTCTCGAGAAACCTGAAAAAACATTGCGTGACCTCAGGACGTGACGGGTGCAAATGCAGGTCCGAGATAAAGAGGGTGCTCATCAGTTCTTTTCATCACCGACCACCGACATTTTTTCGATGATGACGGGAACATCGGGCAGATTGGTAAACGATGCCTTGGAAACGGTCGCGCGGTGACCAATGTCATCGATAATATCGAAGCCAGTAATGACCCGTCCGAAAACGGCGTATCCCCACCGCGTCGCCTTGGGATCCAGCGCCACGTTGTCGGCAAGATTGATGTAAAACTGAGAATCAGCGGTATGCGGATCATTGCCTCGCGCCATTGCGATCGTCATACGCTCATTACTGAGACCATTGCCGGATTCATTAGGGATGGAGGGTTGAGTGGATTTCGATTCCAGATTCGGGGTATAGCCGCCGCCTTGCAGGACGAAATTATTTATCACTCGATGAAAAATAGTGCCTGCGTAATATCCATCGTTCACGTACTGCAAGAAATTTTCCACGGTCAGGGGTGCTCGACCGCTGTCCAATTCGACGACGAACACGCCCGCCGATGTTTCAACCCGCACTTGCGGAAAATCCGTCGCTCCGGTCACGCCAGCCGCGCCTGCCAGGACCACGGTCAGGAACATTGAAAGCCAAATGCGCATTGAAAAACCCCTTTCTAATTAGTCGTTTATGCCCAGTCGGTCACCAGGATCAGCCGCTAGTAATTATTGTCGGTCGGTGGGCGTGCCTCCATCAACTTGTCGCCGGAAATCGCCGCAGTCAGCGTGTTATACAACAACGTAGCGACCGTCATCGGTCCGACGCCACCCGGTACCGGCGTGATCCACGCGGCGCGCTCAGCCGCGGCATCAAACCCAATATCGCCAGTCAGGCTGCCATCGTCAAGACGCGTAATGCCGATATCAAAAACGACGGCACCGGGTTTGACCCATTCGCCCGGGAATCAGACCGGCCTTGCCGACCGCGACCGCCAGAATGTCGGCGGACTCGACCTGAGCCTGCAGATCGCGCGTAAAGCGGTGGCAGACGGTGGTCGTCGCGCCGGCGAGCAGGAATTCCAGAGCCAGCGGACGGCCTACATGGTTAGATGCGCCGACGACTACGGCATGCTGTCCTTTCGGGTCTACATCGATCCGCTCGAGCAAGGTGATGATGCCATAAGGGGGTGCAAGGGCGCAGGACCGGGAATGCGCTGTGCGAGTCGACCCACGGTATACGGATGAAACCCATCGACATCCTTGATCGGATGAATGCGTTCGATGATCGCCATTTCATTGATATGGCCCGGCAGCGGCAGCTGGACCAATATGCCGTGTATGCGCGGATCATCGTTCAATTTGTCGATAAGTTGAAGTATTTCGACTTCAGGGGCGTCGTCGGGCAGGTCGTAATCCAGGGATAGAATGCCGGCCTCTTCACAGCCACGGCGTTTGTTGCGGACATAGATTTCCGACGCTGATCATTGCCCACCAGGATGACGGCCAGGCCGGGCTGCGGGAATGCCCTGGCTGCTGCGGGCATCAACTTTGCTGCCTGATCTCCTGACGAATCTCCCGGGCTATCTTTTTGCCGTCTATCATTTGGGCGGTCATGTCGATGGTTCAAACGCCGGCGTGGAACAGGCGGGCAACATACCAGAGGGGCGCTGTGGGCAAAACCCCGACCGGTTCGGATTATTGTACTAATCACCAAATTGACGGGCCCGGAGGGCGCCCGTATTATCCTGCTGCCCGCCCCACCGGGCAGCTATAATACCCGTGGCCGAACAACGTCGGGGCATGGCGCAGCCTGGTAGCGCATCTGCTTTGGGAGCAGAGGGTCGGGGGTTCGAATCCCTCTGCCCCGACCATTTGTTAGTCGAATTCTGACCGAATCTTAGGAGGACGGATTTTAAAGAGGCGGTAATGATTGATATGCGCGTGCGCCCGTAGCTCAACCGGATAGAGCATCGGCCTTTGAGTAAGGAGCCTGTAGCGGGAAACAGAACCGCTACAGTGGACTGCACCGTAACGGGGAAACCTTAACAGGTCGAGCTGATGGCAATCCCGTGGAAACCCATGGTCGACTGATGACAAGTCGACCCAGGGACTTGAAGGCTCAGGTTGATCGAATCGAGCTAGTTTCGTGCGGCAGGAACCGGGCGTTAACGTTTCGAAACCGACACTGAGGGTAGGGGCCCTGAGAATGAACAGCTGGAAAGATTAAAATTTTCAGCCGCCCATCGTGGGGTTCCGTAGAGACTATACGTGCAGCACCTGAGATGGTGAAGAGATAGTCCAGACCACAAACGCCGGTTGTTTCCCCGGGGGCTGTGAAAGCAGTAGTGGTAAGCTAAGCCGAGGGTTGCAGGTTCGAGTCCTGCCGGGCGCGCCAATCAGTCATAATTTTCGCGCCGATTGCACGTTGGTGGGTGTAGCTCAGTTGGTAGAGCCCCGGATTGTGATTCCGGTCGTCGTGGGTTCGAGTCCCATCATCCACCCCATTTCCTGCTTCGAGTCGCGGGAAGAAAACTCAAATGGGCCGTTAGCTCAACTAGGTAGAGCAGTGGACTCTTAATCCATTGGTTCGGGGTTCGATTCCCCGGCGGCCCACCAAATTTTTGCGAAAACTCCAGTTTTAAACTGTCCCATTAACGGGGAAGCTTACGACGCCGTCCGGATAAGATTCCGCGTTTGCATAAAGTGGCGGTGCCAACGTCAGGCTGATACATAACCCGCGGATATCTGTTGCTCACAGGCGCAACACGAGCGGGGCGCCATTTTGACTTCTTCCGACCGTAGCCGCTATCTTCGTTGAGCCATGGTGTCGGGTTTAAATCACATGCATCTTAGCCATAGATTGATGGTCATCGCGCTCTTCGCGTTTGCGTTCGCGGTTCGAATTCTATTCCTCTTTCATCTCCGCGAGTCTCCCTACTTCGACAACATGATTGTCGATGCGGCTTCGTATGATCAGTGGGCGCAACGAATCGCAGCGGGTGACGTCTGGGGAAGCAGTGTTTTCTATCAATCACCGCTCTATCCGTATTTCCTTGGGTTCGTTTATTCGATCGTTGGCCACGATTACTTTGCTGCGCGACTGATCCAGGCGGTGATCGGTGCAGGCAACGTGGCCCTGCTCTGCGTTCTCTCTATGCGCCTGTTCTCACCAAGGGCCGGACTCCTTGCGGGGCTTATCGCCGCGCTTTACGGAACGCTTATTTTTCAAGATTTAATGTTGCTCAAATCAGTCATTGTCATCTTTTTTCTTTTGCTGTCCTTTCTTTTTCTCGAGCGAGCGTTCGCGAGGGACTCGCGTAAACTTCTCCTGGTCTCAGGTGTTCTTTACGGCATTGCAATCTGCGGGCGTGGGAATTTGCTGTTCGCCGTTCCCCTCTTTCTAATCTGGTTGGTTGTTCGCACCAGAACCGGGGCGGGTAACCAGGCGCGGGTCTTATTCGCGCCGGCGATTATTTTTTTGTTCGGAACTGCATTGGCCATCGCACCGGTCACGCTGCGCAATAAAGTCATTGGGGACGATTGGGTCCTAGTCGAGTCAGATGCCGGCATCAATCTTTATATTGGTAATCACGCTGGTGCAACGGGTGTCCATCAACCACCGAAAAATATCCGCACCGTGCCGAAGCACGAGGAGAGCGATGCCAGGAGATATGCGGAGCAGGAGATGGGGAAAACGCTCAAACCGTCCGAAGTCTCGCGGTTTTGGATCGGGCAGGCCATTTCCTACGTCCGCTCTAACCCTGTCGGCGAAGCGAAGCTGGTGATTCGCAAGTTTTTACTTGCCTGGGATCCTTACGAGGTGCCGGACAATTACAACCAGTATTATTTCAGTCGATATTCGTGGCTTTTTCGTGGGTTCCTTCCGTCTTTTTTTATTGTCGCGCCCTTTGCGGTTATTGGAATGTTAGCCTCGGTTGGCAGCTGGCGGCGCACCGGCTTCCTGCACCTTTACGTCGTCGCCTACTTTGTTTCGCTGCTCGTACTCTATGTCACGTCGAGGTACCGCTTGCCGATTATGGTTGGTCTCATTCCGTTTGCCGGCCACGGAGTCGTTGAGACCATTCGCGCCTTCCGTACTCGGGGATGGCCGAGCGTGCTCAAGCCTGCAGGCATTTTTATTGCGGTTACCCTGCTCGGAAGTTTCACGCCAATCGATAAACCTGGTTTTGCCAAGCAGGGGAGTGAGGTTGCCGAATTTTATGCACGACGAGGTGACTACGACGCTGCTGACCGGGCACTAGAAACAGCGATCGATGAAGCTGGCCCGACCGAGTTGCATCTTGTCTACCTCAACCAGGGGATATTCTTTTCGAACATCGGTCGACTCGAAGAATCGATTCAATCGTTGGAACAATCTTTGGCCGCCCGGCCATCGTTTGAGCAGGCGCGGGTCAAGCTGGAGCAAGTGCGTTCACGGATATCGGAGCGCAGACCTGTCACGAATTAGTCGGTATTTGGCACTTGAAAATATCTGTCAATCGCAGGGCCCTGGAGGACAGGACCATAAGCGTTTGATAGCATAGGTTTATTCTCAACTCAACAATACGATCTATGCAAAAAAGCCAAACGGATTTCTGGCGATCTCTCGCGAGCATAGTTTCCTTTTTTTTGGTCGCTGGATGGGTTGAATTATTTCTGATTTACTCCAAGTTCGGAGAGGTTCTGATTCCGACCCGGACCATCGTCGTCGATTTTTTATTCAGAACGTACCTGGTTTGGTTTTTTGCCGGGGCACTTATTTTTTTGCTGGCATGGTCTTCGTTGTTTCTACTGCGAAAAATACCGCCGTTCGCAAGGACGGAGCCATCGGTATCAATTCTGTCGATTTCAGTGGCCGCTGTGGTCGCGGCGTATATTTTCGACTATGTTTTGCAGAATATTCTTGGTAATCCGCTGACTCGAATAGATATTCTATTTTTGTTTTTAGGCTCGATTTTTTTCGCGTGGCTCATTTCTAGCTTTCTTAATCTATATCTTTTCATTCTTGTATTCAGAATCAGCTGGGTCAAAAAGTTTTGGGGCCTCTTCGGAACACTGCGTTTCCATGGGGGGGTTATCGTACTTTACATGGTGGCTGGTTTGGCCTTAGCGATAGTGGGTACCCGCGATCCGGCGATTTCCCGGGCGGACATGCCGAATATCTGGCTTATTTCTGTCGATACGCTGCGGGCGGATCGTCTGTCAAGTTACGGCTATAAAAAAAATCAGACGCCTAACATGGACCGGTTGGCGGCCGATGGAGTGGTCTTTGAGAACGCCTTTTCACCTGATCACTGGACGCTGCCCGCGCATGCAAGCTTGTTTACTTCGCTGAGTCCGGATGTTCATGGCGTAAATGAGTGGGCGAATGATGGTTTCGTCGCGGTTCTTCCAGAGGCGCTTGAAACTGTGGCAGATCAGCTGTCGAAATTTGGGTATATGACGGTCGGTACTGTGGACAGCGATCGCCTGGGCTACCTGGGCTCGATGCGAAATTTTGATCAGGGTTTCGATTACTACGGACACTATCCGGTTGTAATCAGTCCCCATCAGCAACTTCTATTCTCCCGTGTCGCTGATTGGCTCCGCCGGCCGCTGGAGCGTGAGCATACTTCACACATGATCTCGTCGATATTGAGCTGGTTGGGCGAAAAGCCCAAGTCGCCGTATTTCTTCTTTTTGCACCTTTACGATGTCCATGCGGAGTTTGATAACAAATTCCAGTACCCGCGATACCCTTATTATCCGTTCCAGCCCTGCGCTGACCGGTTAATGCCGGATTGGTCGTCTTTGGGTCCCCCGACACTAAACGGGGAGCAGGGTGAGGCCTATTTGCTGGAGGTCAACAGGATGTCGAATGCGCCCCCGTTTTCTCAGAACGGCGTGCACTACAAGGGGCCGAGCGAGAAAGAACTGGAGTTGTTGTCCACGCTATATGATTGTGGAATCTCCCTGGTCGATGAGCAACTCGGCAGGCTTTTTGATCAATTAAGGATGACCGGAGAATATGACAATTCAATTATTATTTTGACATCGGATCATGGCGAAGCGTTTTACGAACACAAACAGCTGGCACATTGGACCCTTTATGATGAATTGTTGAGGGTGCCGTTGATAATTAAACCCGCGCAGGCCCGCGATTTCAACGCAAGGCGTTTAGAACTGGTGTCTTTACTGGATGTCGCGCCAACGGTTTTCGAACTGGTTGGAGCGGAGGGGTTCGAACTCATGGAAGGCATCTCTCTTGCGACGCTGGTTTCTGATGAGGATTCCGGTGCTCAACACCCGGAATTTTCTGACAGAATATTAATCAGCGGATCACAGGACGCGCACAAGCATTTGAGCCTTCATTATCAGGATCACAAGATCATCAGGGGGCAATTCGAATCGGGCAGAAAGCTTGAGCTATATAACGTTAAGCAGGACAGGGGTGAGTCAATAAATTTGGCTGGATTCGAACGGGGAATTCTGGCGAATTTCGCTACGATGTTAGACATTGAAACCAGGAATCAGGAAAAATTGGCCGTCGTCGTCGATGAGAAGATCGGACCGCCTGATGAAAGGGCGAAATTCACCGATCTTATGAAAGACAATCTGAAGGCTCTCGGTTATGTGGACTAAAAGGGACTTATTCTTTATATATAGCCGACGTCTCCGCCTTGCGTCATGGGGCGCCAGTTTCGAAACGGCCTTTCTTGACAGCGGCGCATCAGCCAGTCATTTATTGCTTTAATCTCGTCATCCATCAGGTGAGTGCCCGGGTCATTCCAGCCGACGAACATGATGCAGCTCCCCGGGTTCGCCAGCAGGCAGTGTTTGCCCGGGCTATTCTTAACTTCACAATCGGTCACGACGATGATGGGCAAAATTTTGACCGGATTACCGACTGCATCGGTTAGCCGCTTGCTGAGGATCGTCACAGGCTGGGTAAATTTCCGAATATTGAGTATCCCTTTTTCGACGTCTTGCGGCGCAAAAATAAGCATCTCATCTCTTAAGCGCACGCTGGTAAACTTTCGTGTTGGCGGGCGCACGATCTGAATCGCAAAAACACCCTTTTTGCCAACAACTACGTGATCGATGACGCCCTCCCGCATCGGAATCGAATGGAAGACATTGTTGCCGCGTGCTCGTGCTTCGTTAAGGCGATCGGCTACGACGACGTGATCTTCGCGTAACGCATTTAGTCGAAATCGATAAATTGCAAGTCGCAAAAACCGAGACTCGATATACGCAATGAATCCAATCAGCATTGCCGTCAGAATCAACCAGACCCAGAGCGGCAAATCCGGCCACCAATCTTGTCGTCCAACGATCAGTAGGGACCCGAATGACGCGAAAAAGATCAGAATAGCGCTGCGGTTACGGTGCAGATGCCCCCCGATACGGTTTGCTTCCTGTTGAACAAACCGGCCCGGTTCGAACGGGATCGGCGAGCTTTCCTGCCGGGAGTGGCGTGCGCTCTGGATGAGTGACACGAGGTTTCCACCGAGCATGGATAGCAGCAAGTAAAAGGCTGAGAACGCCAGCGCCAGAGCAGAAAAGCTGGCAACAGTCGGAATCAATGCGGATTCAATCACGAAATCTAATACCCATATTCAGACGGAGGAGTGCAGGAAAGTATAGGCCTCGCTCCTATTTGGCTCAGTGATCGAGGTCACATCGATTTCAATTGCCCGGTGATCGATTTATCGCCTTTTCGCATTTCCCTGGCCGGTGGCAGGCTCATCGGACAGTAAATAAATCCTTATTATTCAGTTTATTACCACGCCATATGTGGTGATTGACTCTAGACTTGTCGCGCTCACTGATCAGGGTTTTTACGGCCGCATACCGGCGCCATTGCCTGGTTCGGTTCAGCGGCCGCAGCGCCGCAGAAGCTGGCCAGGAATTTCTCGAATATGCTCCGAGCGTCATCGATGCCATCATCGGCGTGAGTGCTCAGCGCGATCAGCGACGAGACGCCTTTTTCCTCTGTGAATAGATTAATAGTTTCTCGCAATTTGACGAAGAAGGGATCGACAGTCGGACGGTCGTCAGCGAGATACCAATACCACACGACGCGACTGGTTTCCTGTTTCGTCTTGGAGCGAATATTTAGAGCGATATAGGGCAATGTATGATTCCCAGAGAGTGTCACGGTGCCGGACCGCTTTTCTACCTGTCGCCAGCGGTGGTGGTCGAACAATCGATTGAGTGAATTGATCATCTCGGCATCGTTTGATTTTGACGCATAGGAGATGATGTAAGCATCCATTCGGGTGTCACCTGATCGGTAATGACCGGCGTTCGTCCGAGTTGCGTTGGAAAAAGCCGGGGTCCAGTCGGAGTTCGAAGCCAACGAAAATATCCATGGCTCGGTTTTCGTCGGCAGACCAGGAAAGGCTTTCACGGGCCGGCTGTCGAATTGCCGCTCTAACGCGGCCCCACCGATCGGGGTCAGCGCCACGATAAAAATACTGATTCCGGCCGAAATAACCGATCGCCATGCCAGTCCGGTCGTCGCAACTCCGGCAGATTCAGGTGTCGGGTACGCCTCTTCACGGTCAAGATCGGAGAAGCGCCCTCCGATCAGGCACATCGTGAGGAGGACCAAGCCAAACAATGCATCGCCGAACAGAAGATGGTTGTCTGGCCAGCGCATGTCACTGATGTGGCCGAGCATGACAATGCTATATGCCCGGACGCCATTTGCGATGAGCGGTAGAACGAGGGACGTCGCAATAAAGATCGTCCGGCGTACGGGTGATCGAAAAAAAATCCCGGCAAAGAACACGCCCGTCGCCGCGAATACGAGCAGGGAGCGAAGCCCGCTACAGGCCTCCACGACATCAAAATTACCCTCAGGAATACTCAGAAACATGCCGTCGCGATAAATCGGCACACCGGACAGTTTCGTGGCGACCACGGTGAAATCTGCAGTCCATTCCATGAGTGGTGAAATCAGAAATACGCCGGACGGGACCATGAAAAACAGGTAAACCAGGGGGTAGATCATGACCCGGGCGATCTCGGTGCCGAGAACGGCCCAAAAAGAGAGGCCGATGATCGAGACTGCCGCAACCTGCATGATGTTCTCGATTTCGGTGACGTAACCCGCGATCCATGCAGTGGCGGCGGCAAGTAAAGCGAGCGCACCCGACACGGTGGCGCGTGGTGCGGTCCCGTGTAGCTTCTCACGCCGTACCCAGGCCAGGAAAAGGGCGGCCGGTGGAATCAGGTAGCAATAATTGTATGACGCCGAGTTTGCCCATTGACTGGCCATCGACAGGAATGTTTCCCGAAGAAAAATCACTGCACACGCTATGGTGAGCGCGGCGGCAACCCAGGCGACGCGAATTACATTGACATCCGATTGGCGGTGAGCCGGCATTTAGAGATTGGTCAGCGCATTTTCTGCGGCATCGCGACTAGGGAAATTCTTGTCGGCCTGAATCAGGCTGATCAGGATCCGTTTCGCGGCGTCCGGGTCGCCAGATTCCCGGTAAGCCATCGCAAGATGATATTGAATCTCGGGATTTTTGGGTGCCGCGTTACCTGCTTTTTCCAATAATTCCAAGGCAGGTTCTACGTTTCCGGCCTCTAATTGAATCCAGCCCAGTGTGTCAGCGATCGCGGCATTTTCGGGAAGCAGGGCATAGGCTCGTTCGGCGGTTCGCAATGCCCGCTCATCGCTGGTTTGCTGATAAATCCAGGCGAGGTCATTCAATACGATGGGGTCCCTGTCATCAAGTTTCAAAACGTGCTCGAAATGTCGCTGTGCGTGGGCGAGGTTGCCGCGTCCGAGTTGCCAGGCTGCGAGCGCCCTCAGTACCGCGGCATCATCCGGATTCAGGTCCAGCCAGTCGTGCGCCGGCTCCGGTGGTTCATCGAGGCCTGCCGCCCAACCCGCCCGAAGGATTCGCAGCACCAGACGCTGGCCGGGTCGCTCTGCATAGGCCGCCGAATAGGCTTCTGTGGCTTCGACATGGCGCATTTGCGCTTCCCTGAGTTCGGCGAGCAGCGTCAGGCGCAATGCGGGATCGAATGCATTCTTTTCCAGCTTCTTCAGAAGTTGTTCCGCCCTGGGATAATCCCCGTCACGCGTAAACAACGTGATTTCCATAACAGCCAGCTTAGGTGAATTCAGATCGATGTTCCGTGCAGCACTGATCGCGGTTCGAGCCCCCTCCTGATCCCCGATCGCCAGGTAAGCAAGGATCAGGTTCAGCTGGAACAGGAATGATCCGGGTTCGATACGCGTCGCCGTCTCGAGGTTTCGAACCGCAGAGAAAAATTTTCCCTCCTGCAGATCGATCACTGCTGTAAGCGCGTAACCGCCGGCATCGGAAGGCTCCAACCGGATGACCCTATCGAGAATATTTCGCGCCTCGTGTCGGTTGCCGTAATCGAGTTCGATCGTCGCCATCAACAAACCCGCTTCGGCGGAATGCGCCTCGACGGGTCTCAGCAACTTTATCGCGGCATCGAGGTCGCCGCGGCGAATAGCCAGCCGGGCGAGATTAGTCCTCGCCCACGCATTATCGTCATCGATTTCAACGATGCGCTCGAGCGTCGCGGCTGCAGCTTCGGGTCTGTCATGGCGTTGCTCGATCAGCGCCAGGTTCATCAGTGCATAGACATTTTTCTCGTCGATCTCGAGCGCGAGCGTGACCTGTTCGTGTGCCTGATCCAACGATCTGGCCGCCAGGTAGACCATCGTCAGCAGGTTGGCCGATACGACAGGGTCCGGATTGCCGGATGCGGTACTTTCGGCCAGGGATAGTGCCTTTTCGGTTTCGCCTTTTCGAAGATAAGTGAGTACGAGAAGCGCTGATCGACGGAAAGAGTCTGACTCATCATCGACACTTTCGAGTAACTGGATCGCCTTATCCAATTGGCCATCCGCGAGTAACGCCATCGCCTGCCCGATTTCGAAGCGCTGATCGGATGGGAAATCTGCGGCCCCCTGACTGAAATACTGCAAGGCTAATTCATGGTTCCCAGATTCCAGTGTCGCCCGCCCGGCAAGTGCGAGAAGATTTCGCCGGGCTTCCGGGTTTATCTCGCCGTTCGCGGCATCCAGGAGTGCCAGCGCTTCTTCGGGTTGATTTTGTCCTACCCAGACCTGCGCCAACATCTGGCGCGCAAACGCGTCGTCGGGATGGTTATTGACGTAAGGCCTAAGGTACATCTCGGCCAGGGCATAGTTGTCCTCGAGTCCATAAATCACGCCCAGGAGTCTCTGGGCCGGCTGAAAATCTTTTCGTTCCGACAGTAAATTCTGCAGAATGTTTTTCGCGGTATCGAGATCCCCATTCAGTGTGGCGAGCCGAGCATTCAAAAATCTTGAAAACGGATTGCCGGGCGAGATAAGGGCGAATTTTGCAACGGCTTCGGACGCTTCGTCGAGCCGCTCCTGGTTGAGCTGAAGGTCGGCGAGCTGATACAAAGCTGCGGTCCATATTTTCAAATAATGTCGCTGTTCGACGAATCGATGTTCGGCGAACCGTTGTTCGGCGATCTCTGCCGCTTCGCGAAAGGCAGCCTCCGCCGCGGGCTCATTGCCCCCGGAAAGTTCACGCTCGCCGTTCCATAGCACTGGCGCCGGGTGAGCCGGATCGATTTCCAACGCGCGCAATATTTCCGATTCTGCTTCCGCGACTCGCCCCATACCGACGAACATCTCGGCCATATAAAGATAGGCATCCGGATTATCCGGTTGCAGAGCGATGGCATCCCGAAAATCGGATTCCGCATCGACATGGTTGCCGAGACTGGCGTTGGCGCGACCACGTAGACTCAGCAGCTTGGCTTCTTCGACGGGTGAATCAGAAAGCGCGAGGTCTGCTTCCTCCAATGCCGCCTGATACCTGCCCATTTCGAGGCGGGACTCCAGCAAGCCGACTACCACCCTCGAATAGTCTGCACCTTTCTTGAATGCGCGCTGGTACCGGGATTCGGCAAATTCCGCTTTGCCCTCGGCCAGCGCAATATCGCCCAGCAACAGCAGCCCGCCGACGTGTTCGGGATTCTGTTGCAGGAGATTTTTCAGGTGAATTGCAGCCGTCCGGTAATCGCCCTCAGCGATAGTCCCCTGCGCCTGATGCATCAGTTCTTCGGAAGTCGGGTTACCGCAGGCCGCCAGGAACAGCGCCAAAATGAGGGGGAACAGGCGCGCCGCCAGCCGGGCAGCTGTTTCGAACAGTTCGCTATGCAAGGACACTTCTCCAGTTGGCTGGCGAAACCAGTTTTTCATCTGTGGCGCCAGGCGACATTTTGAGCGGCGCCCTTTTGTGGCGCAAGCAACGGCGTCCTTTCTGTGACCACAATCACTGTTTGCCGGGTAGATTGGCGAGCGCTTTGGCTAACTCTATGAAAAAAGCGGTTCATGGAGCTATAAAAAAGGCCTGTGTCAAAAAGACGGATTCGCCAGGACCAGAATTCTCTGGCAATTACAATAGGTTAGTAAATCTTGCGAATATCAGAAAAACCTGTCGCCGTGGCGCAGCTTGTTATGTATAAATACAGTCAATTAACGTTAATGCTGTGATATGCTGCTTCGCAAGTTATCCAAAAACATCCAGTCCTACAGCGACTTAGGGCTAGAAAGTAAAAAGAAAGGGAACTTACGAATGGAGCTGGAAAAAAAGAATAGTCGATTCGCGTTACTGCTTATTGCAATGCTGTGGGCAGTCGGCGCGCAGGCGATCACAATCAGTAACCCCATCGATTACACGACCACATACTTAGTGGGGACGGCTTATAATGGCAGTGTACCCACCGTCGCCAACGAACTGATTTGGGCTAACCAAATACTCGCCATGGGTTCCGGGGAAACTACGACACTCTTAGACGTAGATTACCGGACCCACGACACGGATGATTACACAGGAGTCCTCACCAGTGGTGTCAAAGTCGACGGCGGGAGCACCATGATTGGTGCCGGATATGAGTATGCGATGGCGAAGTACGACGGTGGCTCTGCCGGCAGCGTATTGTTTTGGCTCGGTGGAATGGCTGCTAGCCTTCCTCCCCTCAGCGACTCCATATGGGTCAATGAAAACAATGGCAAGAGTACGGGATATGCGCTCTCCCACTACACGGTTTTCGGAGAAACTGACTGTTGCGAGCGCCAGCTGTCCGAACCCGGGACGCTGGGCCTGATGATGATTGGCATGATGGGTGTCGGCGCGTCCCGCTTCCGCAGGCGGCGCTCCGCGAAATAACAGCCGCATAATCGGCGCGATTTAAAAAAACCCCGCAGATTGCGGGGTTTTTTTTGGCCTCAAAACCCCCGGCTGGCGTCAGGTTCTCTATAATATAGCGGTGCGCGATGTCTTTCGCTGTACACGCGAAAGTGGCGGAATTGGTAGACGCGCTGGCTTTAGGTGCCAGTGGGGCAACCCGTGAGAGT